>Ga0065711_1002930_pt1 | contig 30813 bp, 15 predicted proteins | sample Hoacrofraction12_FD_59098 | JGI IMG/M metagenome (GOLD analysis project Ga0065711, IMG submission 59098) | Hoatzin crop microbial communities from Cojedes, Venezuela - Epithelial fraction 12 v2 (version 2) | ecosystem: Host-associated > Birds > Digestive system > Esophagus > Crop | place... | reverse complement strand
GAACTTCTTCCCTCTGAGGGTGACGGAGCACTGGAACAGGCTGCCCAGGGAGGTTGTGGAGTCTCCTTCTCTGGAGATATTCAAGACCCGCCTGGACAAGTTCCTATGCAGCCTGCTGTAGGTGACCCTGCTTTGGCAGGGGGGTTGGACTAGGTGACCCACAGAGGTCCCTTCCAACCCCTACCATTCTGTGATTCTGTGATTCTGTGACAACATGTTTCATAAAGGAAGGGTGTTCAGTTCCTTGCAAGCAGCTTGTCTTTCTGCAGAAGCAGCTGTGTTGAATGAAAAATTCCTATAGGACTTCTAAAGTTAGGCTTCTGCTCTGAACTTTCTTTGAGAGGAACCTTTGTGCTTGGGGGATGAACTGCTCCTAGCTAAGTTTGTCTTTATGAATTTCCTCCTTACAGAGCTAAAAATGTGTCATTACAAAGTTTTTTTTTGTGAGTATGGCAATTAAGCTCTTCAGTCACTCTGATATTTCTTAACATTTTCCCTGAGCCTTGTTATTCAGATGTCACCCATCGTTCTTTTGTAGGACTGAAATACGAAAGAAGGGTTAACAAGAAAATTATTCTGGAAGATGGAGCACAAAAGCTCAGCAGATCTAATAATTGTAAATATGTGCTGATATAGGCCTTCGACTCCTGGGTAGGTAGATTCAGAGTTAAAGATATGTGTAGAATATCATTATTTTCATTTATTATCTTTTTTTTTTCATTATTTATACAGAACAGCGTTAGGATAGTGGTGTTGAAAGTCATGTTCACATATACTGCACTGTTTGAGCGTGCAAAATCAAATAGAAAGGCACAGCTGTTACACCTGCTTTCTACAACTTCTGTAGTTGTTAGACAAATACAAAGAGCAGAAGGGAGAATTAAGATGAGAGAATGTTATATTTACAACTTTAACCTCATTTTAATGTATTTAAGTGTATAGAATATTATATAATAATGGTAATAATGGATTAATTTAATTTTCAGTATTTAAAAACTCTTTCCAACGCAAGGGGAGTAAAAATGCAAAAAATGTAGAAATAACAGAACCTCATAAATTAAAAACTCAATTGCTTGGAGTAGTATCTATCAGCATTTTAGTCTGTTAACTTATTAGGGATTGTGGTAATCTAACAACAGTGACATTTTACCTTTTCAATTTTAAGTTAAGCTTTTATTACCGTTTCTGTACTATTATGCCTAAAGACCTGCTCCTTAATAAAAACAAGTGTGAAATTTTAGCTTCATGGCTACAGTTTCCTTATGGGATAAATTGAGAAGGTTTGTCTTTGGAAAAAAAATGTGCAAGAAAATGAGACTGTTAAACTCTAAATCAGCTATTATAACTGGGTCTTAGTTGTGGCTTACTGTTAAATTCAAGTCTTTTTCAGGACAACTGAAATGTACTAATGTTCATATGGCTGACTAATGGCTTGTTAATTTGGTTTTTGTTTCCATTTTGAAAAATGATGTGCTGATGATATTTTAGTGAGAATCTTTTACAAAATTTTTTTTCCTTAGTTTATTGCTCACTTGGGATAAAAATGCTCTCTTGCAGAAAAGAGGTGCCCTAATAAACAAATACAACCCTAACATTAAATGGCATCCATCTACTTACAGGATAACTTAAAAATAGAGTGATCTGACTGCTGACAAAAATGCAGATTCTCTCAGTAGCAGACTGGTTATGTAAAGGTTTCACTTATCTTTATGGAGATACTACAGATAATTCTGAGGCTGTGTGACTCATGAGCTTTGTATAATTCCAATAACACTAGTAAATGATAAGAAAGGAGTTCTGAAAATCCTATCATGCTAGGATTCAATAATATATTTGCTGTATTCTTTTGAACAACTGAGAAATGTAGTGATTTATAGGAGAACAAGATGGATTGGATTTCTAAGAAGAGATCTGTCTTCTCCAGTGTGTGAGACTTCTAGAATACAAACAAAACAGTAGGTATGGATCCTGGGCAATATTCATGTGAGTTTTCCACATTTCTTTGACGTAGTCCCTCTGAAGACACTATCCTGAAATTAAAATTCAGTTCACAGGAGGTGAGATTTTTTTCATGAAGCAGAAACTAGCTACAATGCAGGAATCAGACCTCAGCTGAATGTCTGTCAGTATAGCTAAAGCACAATAGGAAGGAACACTGACGTTTCTTGTTGGAACTGAACATAGATAGACAATAAGGTGAGAGTGAGATGAGCTGAAATGGCAAGTAAGGTAACAAAATTATTCACTGTCATGTACAATTATACTCTGTCTTATACTTTTCTATGTATTTCTGCTTCTGTAGTGAGCTCCAGTCTGTGTATGGGAACCACCTCTGGGGGTGGAGGGTAGGTGAACTCCAGCTCCATTACAGGAAATACCAGAAAAACTACATTAAGGAAGATTTTTCACCCCAGTCCAATTCCAAGTTTTGAACCTCAGCAGTCTGTATTATTAAAATTTTCAGGCAGACCACGGCTTAGGAAAGCTAGGTATGGGAAAGCTGAGGCTTAACTAGATCATGCAGAAACAGTTTCATGTTTGAAGAATTTTTTCATTGTGTGGTATGGTAAGGATGTCTTTGCTGTGTGGTGACCAACTAAGCTGCAGTAGTAAAACTATCACATGGTGTCCAAGATACAGGACAGCCCTGGCTTGGAAGATGTAGTTTTAAGGTTGAATCCTCCCCTGTTATAGTCCTGGCTCCACCCAAGACGAAGTGGCCTTTGGCAAATTATCTCACCTTTCTGCTTTGTCTGTGAAATTAGGATAATATATCTATATGCCAGTGTTAAGAATTAATTAAGGGTTGCACAGTGTGTGTTCAAAGCAATGTATAAGTGCTAAATATTAGCTATAGTGTAATTGGACTACTGTAATTTATAATATACTAACTGACATTGGCATATAAAATAGGATCAACCTCTTCTCAAGTGCTGTAGAATTTTTAATTATTGCTAATGAACTTCTGATACTCAAAGCAGATATCACCGTGAGACAGGGAATGCTGCCAGTATCTGACTTTAGGAAAGCATAACAGGGAAACTACTGTTTTTTTTTTTTAGCTTGAAATAAAAAAAGAAGTATGTATGTATGCACACACCTACTTTAAGTGTGCAGTCGAAATTCAATTTGTTTTAGGCAGAAAGCTTTATTTCTTTTTAAATGGAAGCAGGACATTACCCTAGCATTTCAAAACTGTTTCATCTCTTTCAGCATATTTTAAGCTGCAAATGCCTCCTGTTTTCTGACCAGCTTTGCTTAGTAGTTGTCACTGCAATATATAGAGGTTGCCACAGAGTGGAAAATATTCTATATATCACTGGAGGTGGGGAAAGAAATTTTTGTTATTAAAATCTGACTTATGCAACATACTTATTCAGTAGGTTTTATTGGCCTGATGTCTGCCGAAAGTTCAGTTCCAAGCTCTTGCTTAGTTTTGTTTTAAGGGGTTGGGAAGAAGGGGAGACAAGCTAAGAGCAAACAAAGAGGTGTCAACAGAAGGATTGCTGAGAAGGGAGCATCAGTTGAGGGAAGGCAGTCATAGCTGTTAACATTTAAAAAGCCCTTTCAAGGACTAACAAAATAAAGTATAGAGATGTCCTCATCCTGAAATGGCTTTTATATTTCTGAACCTGTTATAAAAGCTTTTCTTAGAACACTTCCCTTCTAAAAACAAACTAGTTTCTATTGTAAACAAGACAGGCAGCACATCAATACAAAGACTATCTTCACTTACTTTTATTTCTGGGCTAGCAGAACAGGCCATTATTCAATACCACTGAGAAAAGAACTGTTGCCCTAGTTTAACGAATGAAGAAAACAAAGAATGGAGAAATAATGTCCTTGAACCTAGCACTGTGCAGGCTTTCAGTACCATTGCATGTATTGGGCTTTGTCCTTAATACAAAGATTTAAAATATCCCCATTTTTTAACATCATAAAAGGTATGTTAGGACACCTTTCTCTAGGTACAGTCCTAGTGGAGACAGGACCCAGGCAATTTTTGTATCAGTGTAGCCAGTCAAGGCCAACCATGTTACTTGGACTTGATGTGAACCAGCTACATCAAAATAAGGAAGTCGAGCGCTTTGCTTCCTCTGACATCGTATTAGACTGACTAGGCCTCTTCATTTACCACTGTACATGGTACAGTGCTAGAGTATTGTACCTGAGTAAAAATCATTTTTATTGCAGTGAAGATATAGCTTTATATATCTCACTTCTTTTCCTTCTTTTTCTTTTGTGCTTGCTAACACATAAAAGCACCAATAAAGACAAGACGTTTCACAGAAAGTATCTGCCAAATTCAATTACTCTACTGTGAGTCTGACTGATGAGACAAAATCTTCAGTATTATCAAAATGAATTGTGCTTGTTTAGAGTGAAAACTCAGTGGTTCCTTCCTTTCGTATATCTTCTGTTTCACCCATCTGTAGTAAAGCAGAATAAAGAAACGGGAATCTAACATTTCCATCTCCTTCTCTTAGGGAATTAGATATCAGGCAATTTGAAAATGGCATGGACAAACCACTCCTTAGCATACTTCCGTGACTAACACTCTGCTGAAAAAGGTTGAACAAAATTAGCATTGTCCTTTTTTGAGTTCTGTGGTGCTGTGAAAGTCTCTGAAGTCAGTTGAAAGTTGTCTGTATACAGAATTTGTCTCTTCATATAATTTTTCCTGTTCCTAACACCACTGAATCTTTTACTGTGTGGATGAAGAGAAATTAGAAAGAACTGTAATTGGTATGGGAAAAATAGTGCCTCTGTGTGTTCTCCTTCCTAATGCTGTACGATTGTAGTAGTTGCTCCTCATTAGGGACCTCAGTAACATTTGTGGAAGTGGTCAGTGGCAAGGAATAAGAAATAACACCAGGTATCTTTATACTTCTGGTTTTCACTTGATCCAAAATGCTCTGAGAGATATTTTAAAGGTGTGAAAAAAATGGGTGTGTTAAAACTCTGGTGTATCTGATAAATCTGCATAGCTCCCCAGTCAGAGTCCTTTTTGAAAAGAAATGTGTCTGCTTAACGTTCATCATCAGTGGAGTGCATAGACTTTTCATATGCACCCAATGTCCAAATAATCTTTGAAGACTGATGAAGATTTTTCTTGTCTGAGAATATCTGCATCTCCGTGATAGAGCTGTATCACAACACTGCTGCCGCTGCATCAGAAAGATTTTTCCTCCTGCAAAAACATTTTCATTTATTTGTGTCCTGGCAGTATATGTTCCAAATGTGTGATTATTCGTTACCCCTCTGATTTAGAGGACCCTGTAGGAAGATGAACCAGGTCCATCGTAGCCGATTTGTATGTGTTCTGGTGACTTGTGTTGTTTAAAACATAGGCAGCATGTCTCCTGGACAATGCTGATTTTTGCTCACTCTAGCTGCTGGAAGATCTTTACTGTACAAAAGGACATACAGCTACGTGTTTCCTTTGTCCATGTACTGGGCTCATGGATTATTAATTGTGTATCAGTCACAGCCTATTGGCTTTGAGTGACTGCAATAAAAATGAGAATAAAAAGGAAATTCATTACCCTCTTTTACCTGTTCAGCATCAACATCTTATTTCTTACATTGGGTCTTTAAAATTAATGGGACATCTTTTCAAGCTATACACTGTATTAATAAACTATAAACTATCTGGCAACTTTGCCAAGAACCTACTGTGCACTCTGCCTATATTGAAGTTAACTTTACCATTTTGGTATTCATTCTCTTACAATAAATGACATTAAGATGCAGGTGCAGTACTGCAGGAATTTATGGTACGTTTTCACTTTGAGCATAGAAATTTGTAGCCCAAGCGTCAGGATATTTTTTATAGTCTGAAATAATAAATTTAAAAGAAATTAACCTAGGCATGAAAGATCATGTCCTCTTAATATCATGATGTTTATGATAGGTCTGAGACTGTCATGGAATTGTGATATCCTGCCTAGAGGCAGGACACTGTGCTTTACATTAGGACAGTGGTTGTGACATACAGGCACAGTATGCCAGGCAGATAAATATGCTGTTCTACTGACTTTATGCTACCTTCCTTGTTTTTCTGGGGACATAACAGGTGACTATTTCTAAGTAATGCATTATTTCTAAAGCATTTGGGATCTGAAGTTAGATCTGAAGGCTTAGTTAGTATAAATGCCGTGTATAATGCAGTTGGTTGACTAGAAGTAAGTTCTGTACAAAAGACAAGCCTATGTTTGAATCAAAAGCTGTGAAAAGCAAATGTAAGGCTGTATGGTGTCCCTGAATAGTTTATCGAGTGCCTAGAGTGCGATACTCATAGATGTTCCTGTATATGGCTTATAGTGCATGTATCATACAAAATCATATCATCTATATCAGAAACACAGAATTATGTAGATTGGAAAGGACCACCAGGGGTCACCTCTTGCTCGATGCAGGTCCAGTTACAGCAGGTTGCACAGGGCCATCTCCAGTCAAGCTGGAATATCTCCAAGGATGGTGATGCCACAGTGTTTCTTGGCAACCTGGCTCAGAGTTTGACCACCCTCAAGGTAATTTTATTTCTTTATGTTGAATTGGAATTTCCCATATTTCAACTTGTGACATTCCATCACCTCTTGTCATGTCTCTGTACGCCTCTGCAAGAAGCCTTGTTCCATCTTCCCTACACCCTCTTATTAGGCAGTTGCAAGCAGCAATAAGCTTTCACCTTCACCACCTGTTCCCCAGGCTGTGCAAACCCAGCTCTCTCAACTTTTTGTATACCATGCTGCGGCCTCCTAGTTGTCTTGGGGCCTCTGCCAGACTTGCTCCACTGTTTCAATATCTGTCTTGTACTGGGAAGACCAGAGCTGGAGACATTGCTCCTGATGCAGTCTCACAAGTGCCAGAAAGACGGAAATTATCAGGTCCCTCAATCTGCCAGCAATGCTCCTGTTAAAACAGCCCAGGATGCTGTTGGCTGCCTTTGCTGCCAGGGCACACTGCTGGCTCACGATCAGCTCGTGGTCCGCGGGGACCTCCAGTTTTTTTCTTGCAAATAGGCTTTCTAGCCAGTTGGCCCCCAGCCTGTACTGTTGCGTGGAGTTATTCCATCTCAGATGCAGGACTCTGCATCTTTATGTATTGAAATATAGAATTCAATGTATTGAGTTTTAATTTTGTGTTAGTAAAAATTAATAGCTTTGAGTTTGTCATTTGGGAATAGCAGTGGCATGCCTTCTGAATAGCCTAAATATTGCAGAATTATGCATAATATGACTCATTTTTGGATAGTCACTTTAACAAAATCACCTAAAGCTGATGATATATCAGCTGCATCCTGGGATAAATAAATGACAGAAATCATAGCAAATTACCAAAGAAGGGGTAGGGAATTGTTTCCTGAAAGCAGATAATTTTTTTAGACTAGTGATGCTTCATTTTTATTTATGAATAAAGTAGGCTATGCTGATTTGGAAGCAAAATCAACACTACCTTTTGGTTATTCTGTTTATTGATCAGCTGAATATTATATAACTTTTCTTGTTAGATTAATTTAGTATGGAGTATTTTTGTTAATGAAAGAGTTCAAAATAGACTTTATTCTGAGGATATTAAAACACCATTTAATATTTTCCAGTGTTGTCACTGTATGTTGAATGGTTTTCGTGTAATGGTTGTCCATGACTAGTGTGCTTTCACATGTACATAAATTCTCAAATTAAAAGGTAACTTAATTTTTTATATCATATGTCAATTTTTATAATAAAATATTTTATTATAATTTAATAATTTTAGAATTATATGAGGAATTTGGTGGTTGATAACAAGAGATATTGGTTTGGATTTTTTAACAGTCATAATAAAGGTAGTTTTTATGTTGTTAGCAAACCCCCTTAGAGGTAACACAACTCTTTACTTATGCATTTCCCCCGCTGTTATTTCATTTGCCCTTTTTAAGAATCTTGGAATTTGTCAGAAGAGAGTCTGGGAGGATGAATTCAACAGATCTCTGTCCATGGTCTGTTGCAGCTTTCTCAAAAGGGCTGTATGTCTGCAATGTTGGGAAAAATTTGGCGTATTGTAAGTTAAACCTCAGTGCTCAAGACTCTCAGCTAGAAGACATTATACAGAAAACCACCATTTCTGGTGCTGCCTGTGATTTTCAGCTGATGGCCCCCTTTGCTAATGAGGCATGCAGTCCTAATTTGGCATGGGTCAGAGGTAGGACGATTTTCTTGCAGGTGAAATGTCATTTGCCACATTTTGCAGAGTATTAGTCTGAACCTATATTTGGTTGGCACCTGTGCTCCAAAACTGGCATCCCACCTTGAGAGAAGGCAGAATGCCACTCTGACAGATGGGGAGGAATGCAAGCATGCCAGCAAACCAGTGTATGCATCAAGGGGTCACATTTCTCTCCAGGAATGTTGAAATACCGGTACATGCAGAGCTTCTGTATCTGAGGCACACGTGTTTCTTGGCAACGACCAAAGTTCCTGCTGAATATCTTGGCACAGTACATAAGCAAGCTTAGTGAATTTTCATGGCTTTCATAGGGTTTCTACACCATGGGAGCCTACATATAATTTCTGCTAAGAATGGCCTATGAATGTAAACAGAAGAGGGAATATATTTTGCAAATTGTTCTTTCTTATTAATAGATTAAGAACTGTTAAAATGCCATCATAGCTTTCATGGGTGATGATTCTTTTGATTAGTTAATGGTTGGTTTATCCTGGTCTGAGAGCAATAGAACGTGTGGTTTGGCAATCAACCGAAAATGTGAATATCACAGCTTAAACTTCTACCTTTTTTTTTTTTGTACTTTATTTTATTTTAACTTAAAAGTAAATTCTGGAATCCCATCACACTTTCGTACTTCAAGAAATTAGTTTTTTTGTTGTTCCTCAGAATGATATAATGTATTAAAATTAACTCCGGGGCATTCCTTTCTTTTGCTGAAGGTAATTCTGAATGGTTTATTTCAGTGTTTTTACTTTTTTGCCTCCAGAATTACTGTAAAGCTTTTCTATTTCATCCATTACAGCACAGTGTTTTTCACATTTGAATAGCTGCATCAATATGAATCCTTTATAAGGGCCTTAAAAACAAACTTTGCCAAGTCCCAGAATACAGAAGCTAATTCACATCCCAATACTCAGCTGCCTCATGAATAAAGGAGAGTCTGTGCCTGACACTTTGAAGCTGTAGCTGTTAAACCATACAGACTATTTACCTCAATAAATCATTATAAGAAACTAAGGTACAATTATACCCACAGAGAAATAGAATTCAAAACACTGATTTATGTGGTTCAGTGCCTGTTCCCTTTTCCATCATGTTTTGAATTTTATGCATGTTTGTCATCTTTGGCTGCTTCCATGTATCTTTAAACTAATGGGTCTTGCTTTTTTCACATTCCTCATTAGGTTTGTTATTTTACTTTGACATACAGACATGATTTGCACGCTGTACAAAGTTTTGCATTTAAAATTAACTATCTAATTTCTTATGCTATAGACCAAAAATGGAAAATGTGAGTAATTTGTTTAAACTAGCATACACCCTTCTCTGGTTAATTTGTGGCCATCTAAGCTGAAATTCCGTATCAAGAATTTTTTTGGTGTTTATTTCTGGGATCTGAAGAGAAACCACTATACAAAGGAATCTATCATTGTTCTCTTTAGAATGTGCCTGCTAATCGAGAGGGTATCATAAAGAGATGGAAGCCGTATGAAGTTACATTTGGAGTTAGATCCTCAATTTCTTTGTCCCTTGAAGAGACAAAATTAATCTGAAAGATAAAAATTAAATAAAATGAAAGCGCTGGCTCAGAGGAAGGAATGGCACTGAAACCGACAAATAATTCCATATGAAATGGTAGAAGTAAGGTAAATATATCTAGCAAGTGAAGTCTGAGAGCAGCCACAGACTCTGTTAGGCCACCCAAGCCTTTAAGAACATGCAGTGTTGTCCTGTAGAGCAACATGGTGGGGAGTGATTTAATAACCAATAAATGTTCCTTAATAAAACTTCAGAAAGTAACAAAATATTTAAAAGGTGATTTTAAATATGAACAATAGTAAATATACTACCGTTCCAAATGCTTTGTGCCTTGCTAATAACTTTCAGCACTGATGCTTAGGTGGATCTAAACAGTCCTGAGTGAGGGTGTATCATGCAACCTGCCTGATCCCAGTGGTTTGGATTAGAGTAGCACTTGTCTGCATTGTTGAGAGGGAGTTGTAAATCCATCGTTATTTCTGAAGTGATTTATAACATGAAAGTTTTTAGACCATGTGTAACATTCATGTATTTAGTTAAAAAAGATATATATATGTTGAACAAAGATTTGGCCATTTCAGACTATTTTTCCTTACGGTGGATAACAGAAATTAGAGTGAGAAGCCCAAGTGCTCATCTGTAAGTCCATCTGTATTTTCAATATCTTACACTGAATTTCAGAAGATATTCAATTCACACATGAATATGCATATGTACTCTATATCATGAGTAACAGTGCGTAATCTTTTGCATGCACTCTTGTCATTTGCCTATATACCTAACTCTTATACTTCTGTGTGGTCTTGCCTATCTGAATCTGCAGGCATTTTGTGAGGAAATAGTGTTATACCCAAAAATTTCCATACACAAACAATGTTATTTATCCAAAATTCAAAACTCATCTAGGATATTACATAACCTGTTGCCCAGTGTTCCACGAGTCCATAACATACTGCTTTTACAGTCTGATAGCATTTAAAATGTTTCTGTCATTATATCCGTGTAGTTAATAATGTTTTTATGCTACTGAAGTCGAGGATTTCTTAGATATGTTGATGATGGTGGAATTTAACAAATCTGTGGATATAGCATTCTACTTTCAGCTATTGTGATTGTGCAATGTGAGACCTCTTGTATTATCCAGATATAGAGGGACAAAGTTTAGGAATCTGGGAGCAGAAAAGCAGGACAACCACTTACCTCCAGAAAAAAATTGATATATTTATGTTCGTTATCAAGTGTATTTCAATCTTGTTTCTGATAGAAACACATCTGCAATGTCTGTGCCAATCTGTATCTCAGAAAATGGTTGCTGATTTCAATAAAATTTGACAGTGGGGCAGTGTCTGAAAAGTTTCAAGTTTTTACGAGCTTCAGAAAAACTGGTGACTAAGTAGGGAAGGAGAGTGATCCAAAGTGTCCCTCCTCCGTGCAGCTAAGATTGCAGAGTGAATGCAGCAGTATCTATAGCCAACCAGGCAGCTTGTCTTCAATCCTGGGTGAATCATGCGTTGCATCTTGCCCAGCTCCTAGCTGAGTATCCAGCTGCATCTCCTGGTGAAGCACTAAAGGGAACTAGAGCTTGTGGTGTTACGCGTGGTCAGGGGCAAGTGGAGGGAGAGGCCAGAGCAGATACATGCAGCAAATGGCAGTTGTTGTGGTTGGACCCACAGGAGTGTGATACAGCACAAATCAACTGGTAGCCATGCTGTGAACATTTCCATTGCTTATGGAGCAATTCTTTCACATGAAAAACATTTATATCTGTTGAAATTCCATTATTGAAACTATATGTTCTAGGGCCTTGTACTACCTGAATTTTATTTTTCCTCTGTTCTTACTGCACTAGGATGGAGACCCCTGCTCAATTATAAAAATAGCAATGTCGTCAATGATTGAAGTTTCTTATTAGATATTTCCGTTAAGAAAATTTCAAATTATTAATGTTTCAGATTGTTTTTATAGTTCAGTGCCAGTGTTACGATGCAGCAAAGAGCCATTGTATTTTGCAAAATATTGAAAAATCTCATGCTAAGTTGAAAGACATTCTGGGACATTTTCAGCACTTTCTGAAATGTCAAATATTTACTGGAATTTGTTGGCTCTGGTGACCTTGCATCTTCAGTCTTTCAGTTTTCTAAGCAACAAACATAAATACATCATGAATGCTATTTAAAAGCACCCAAAGTTGGGAATTGTTTGCCATGAAAATTGAAACACGTTCTCAGCTATTGGGATGAAACAGAAACTCAGGAAGCTGGTTCTGCCAGCACTCATGCCATTTTCTCTTCTGCTAGAGACTGACTATTACATCTGGAGCTTTCCATCAGCTCTAAGACAGTAGACCTCAAAAATAAGAGTATTTTAATTCCTAATGAAATCTCTTACCTAAATTTCTAAGGACAATATACTCTTTCAGATGTGTGTCCTGTTCTAAGCATGGGCTCTAGAGCAGTGCAAGTACTTTGGCTATGCGTTATGTTTTATTGAAATAATTGTGCAGGTGTAACCTGGATATGGGTGCAATTGTAATAGTATAAAAAGGCCCTGTCCGTCTTCCCTAGCAAGAGGACCTTCACACGTAGAAAGCAACCTTGTGATCTCATCACAGAACAGGGCTGGAGCTGATTAAATTAAATCAGTGTAATTAAGCATAACTTTTGTATGTAGACAAATCTTAAGCATTGCGTGAACACAGACCAAGAAAACACTTGCTTAGTTTACAAAACAGACTGTTAGTTGCAGCCTATCACGCAAATCGGGAGAACAATTTTAAAATAAACTTAATGAGTTAATGATGCAACTCTGTATGTATTAAGGAGGGTAAGATATGTCCCAGGAAAGCACTGTGAATGTTAATCTTAGGCACCTGAACCAATTTGTTGAGGTTACCTAGCATGATTTTTTTGTGGCTAGTTTGCAAAAGTAGTAACAGTAAAGAAGTACAGGTTTTGGCGTTTTTTTCTAAGCTTTTCTTCTATTAGCAGATGCCTTTCACTCACCAAAACTTAAAGTTCGAATGAAGGTTCTTTAATTTTAGCAATGATTCTTCAGAACGTGCAGGGATTACATAGAATAGATTGTGCGTATAGCACGAGCAAACAAGGCATCAGTAATAACCTTCTAGCGTGGTTTTATCTGGATGTACTGAATTACAAGGAAAACAGTTTTGGATTTTTTCCTAAGTCTCATGGATCACAGATTGCGTGTTTGAAAGTGAAAAGGGAGTAACCAGACAAAGGAAAAGAAACAACATAAAAAGCCTTAAGTTTGCATGAGTTACACTATGCTGAAATCCTGACCTCAAATCAGTAAGAAATTCTTTATCTGACATAGTGAGGGATTATAGACTCAGCATTTTAGAGGATGTGTTTGAGCAGCGTTGACATCAAAACCTTCTGAAAACTCCAGGTGGATTATGAACTGTGTACTGTTTATATCTGTAAGTATAAGCAGCTGAAGAGTTGTTTCGGTGTCTATCTGTGCTACAATTGTGCAAGTATACTACGTTTCTTTCTTAGGAAATAATTATTAAGGAGCAGAGGGCTGTTTATATTGGTCGAGTAGTTAAGGCATGAGGACTCAACAGATCAGAGTTTTCCTTGCAGTTATGCTACAGACATTCTTTGTGAATGGATAAATCGAGTCCTCGTTCTAGATCTCCGTTTCTCTGTAGGTACAGCAGAGATGGTATACTGGCAGCACTTGATGGGCTATTACAAAATTTGTTTTGTTATTTTTGGAAGATGTATGCAATTACTTTCAAAGATACAATATAGCTGCTTTAGGTGTGGGATTTGAAAAATACTTCATAATGGGCAATGCTGCTTTTCCAAAAAAGTGATCTTTCAGTGATCTATGCTTAGTGAGTCTGAAAACCACACTCACGGCATGCTACTGAAGTAGTTGTGTTTTAGGTGTACCAATATAGGCTGATCTCTGCATTTTAAACTGTTGAAATAAATTTGTTTTGCTGTGAAGAGTGTTAAAGATGCTGAACACTTCAGTGCAATAGCTGGTTATTTGGGTGTTTTGTGAGCTATGTAACAAGTTTTAGGACATTTGGAAAAGTGTGATTGGATAAGCTCTTACCATATATTCTGAGATTAAGAAAGGGAATAGATCCAAATGTGTACTAAAAACAAACAAAAAAAAGAACATGACAACAGAAGGGAAGTGACTGTAATGAACAAACCGTTGGACTATATCTCATATGTTATAAACTCAAGGAAGACCTGCAACATTTGATTTAGGAGACACCCATTGAAGACAGCCTTTTGGAGTCTGCAACAGTCTCCTGTCAATTGTTTTGACAGTTTCAGTCCTCTGTTCCCTACTGATGGACAGCTATCCTTAAACATGGAGAAATGTGGGAGACCTGGACTTTTGAAAAGGAATTTAGATTATGAATGTCTGTTGTCTGCTTGATAGGAGGAAAACGTTTTGTGTATTGAAAAAAACCTGTGTGATATACTTCTAGAAGGATGCTTATAATATTCCTAAAATTAGTCTTCTGTTAATTTTCATATCAAATGCAGTAGGGAAGAGACTTATCGGTGGCAGCAATCTAGTTAATACAAATCAGGAGAACTGTAGACTAGTGAAAGTAAAAAGAGACAGCACTGGATCGGCTGTTAAAATATTCGTTCTGTTTGACGAGTCTATGCATTTTATTTCATGTATGTACTGACTGTTTTTAAATGAACATTCAGAGTGTTCTGCTTAAGCACCACGGAGAAATAGGACTTGTAGTTGCAGTGATGGGACGTTTTGGTTTTGTTCTTTTTAAAAAAGTGTTAAATCTAGATTTCATGATGTTTATGTCAGGATAAATGAAAACTTTCTGTTTGAAGGACTGACAAAGCTCAAATGCATTTCGCTTGTGATCAGGCTTTAGCAGGTAAATTTTTAGCATGCCCAAGGCTGTGTAAGGGGAACTTATTTGGAACTGTTTATTGTTCTGGTTGGTACCCTTAAACGACAACAACAACAACAATAACAAAATCTCTGCTGGACAAAACAAAGAACAAAACATATAATTTGGTTATAAATAAATTACAACAGTGGGCAAATATGCCTGCAGAAATACAGTAGAAGAATAAGGATAGGTTATATGTGAAATAAAATCTTACCTTTGGTTGAAAGATTGTTCTGAATTTACCTGTCAGGGAAAGTAGGTACAGCACTGCAGAATTCTTTCAGGGCTTTGGTTGCTCTAGTACTGTATGGAGCTTAACAGAACAAATAGTTTATCTTGTTTAGCATGTCTGCTGAACAGTATTGCCATTATTTTAAAATATCAGTTTGTGAATACCTGGCCTTAGCAGCAGTTTGATGACTGTAGTGTTGATACCTGTGCACATCTGAAACTGAACAAAGATGGTGGTCAAAGATTACAGTACAGAGGCAAGAAGGGAAGCTTTGTCTGAAGTCGTGTTAAAGCACAGTGCTCGATCTTGGAGTGGGCTTTGATTTCCTAGTTTCCATGAGTGTTTTGACCTTCTCTGAGAGTACGTCTATACTACTGATTGGTTTTGCTTTGACTGCCACAAAACTAGTAGCTTCTGTCATGGAGGCAAGGATTAGGATGAGATAAATAGCAAATGAAAGAGAGCATTGCACAGTCTGACATAGGAAGAGGTGTGTCAGAAAGACCATAAAGAACACAACTTTTTTGTTTGTTTGCTGTGCTGGTCCCTGTTAGCTCTTTTTATAGCAGCCAGTAATTTCACTCGTAAGTGATAGAATGCTGTGAATCATTTTTACTTATGCAGGTATTGTTTTTGAGATTATAAAAGTTAAGACACTTAAACAAAAAGATATCTTTACTATTCAGATAGAAGGAAAATATTTAATTTATGTTATTGGAAATCTGCTGAACAAAGGGTTTTCTTTAAAAAAAAAGATGTAGTAAAACTCATGACTGCATTTTCCTAAGAAAAGTCTAAATAAACATCTCACTAACAGGTAAGGAGTGTGGTCAAGCCAGGTATTGTTTTCTTCTTTCAAAATGTTTTGATTTCTTCAGGAAGTATAGATCTCAGTGTGTCTGTATACTATATATGTATTTGTCTTCCTATGTCTCCATGCATACAAATATACATATATACATACATATATATAACCAGTTAAAAATGCAAATGTGTGTGTGCTCTAATACAATTATTATAATACAGTGGGATTGTATATATTGCACGCTGTGTATTTCATGTTAGGTGAATGTGTGAACTAAGAATGAGGAATGCAGTGAGGAGTTGCAATTAATTTCCTTTGTCATAATTATGTGATCCCAATTTTAAGATGTCAAAGGAAACTTTCAGATTATATTTTCTTCCATTACTCACTGGATGAAACTTTGTTTTCTCCATAAACACTGAGTGAAAGAAAGCTATTAGTAGCAAGTAAGATACAAGATCACATTGTTGTTTTGGGAGGTTATACTTGGGACTTCCTCCTTAGCCTATTAATGATCAGATTTTGATTTGAAGAAGTGAGGTCTTAAATATCTTGTTTATCTCCCTCTGAGTTTCAGTAAGGCCTAAGACCTGCAGGAAGACAAGCTAAACCATATGTATGCAGACAGGAATTCTTTTGTATTAGAGGACACTGTGAGATGTGATGTGATTTCTGGCTCTGCCATGGTCTTCCTCTGTGATCATGAGCCATTTGCTTACTTTCGCTTTGTCCCATATTCCATACTTTTATTTAGGCATTACATTCTTTCCCTGCACCTTCTGTTTCTCTTGTCTGTTTAACTTGACTATTCAGGACAGTATCTACCTTTTACTGTGTATCTTCTGTCTATATGAGTAGTACCTGGTAGAATGAGATGCAGTTCTGGGTTGGGATTTCTAGTTTTTTGTCATTTTGTACCACAGCTAAAAATTGCTAAATCTATTATGTTGGGGCCATAAAAGTGGTTTCTGACTGTTGAAATGTTGAGCAATTAGACAGAGATAACATAATGTTTTAGATACATAATGGAATTAACATGCAGGCAAAGGCTATTTTTTATTTTTGGTGGCGGTTTCATTGTTTGTAACTTTGTTGTTCTTGAATAGCGATATAATTAATACTATCTTGTTTTCAATGGCATTAATATTCACACTATTGTTAAAAGAACAGTTATTTTTAAGTACTTTTTTCATGAAAAAAGTTAAGGAATTCTAAATTTAAGGTTACTGATTACTGATTTGGAAGTATGTGATAATATATTGAAGTAAATTAAAGCTGCAACATGAAAGGCAAATATTATTGTCTAATTTGTTTTGCAGTCCACTTTAATTAAGTCTCTGTGTGCAATAGATACTTGGAAGCAAGGGATAAAGTCGTGGATAGTGAAATTGTTCACTTGATTTATAGACCACCTTTCCAACTTTAGTTCATAAACTTCTGGTCAGAAAAATTGCTTGAAAATGTTTTTCTTGGTAAAAGCTGATATAATAAAGTACAGTGCCTACTGGAATTAAGTATATCTGTTGTCTTTGTATGTTATAAGTAGCAGATTGGAATCATAACCATTTCCATTTTAAACTACAACTTTTCAACATGTAAATAGGCAACGACTGTATTTTTAACATTACTTTACAAATTGTAAGACACCACAAGACAGTCTGTAACTGTGTGTAATTTAATTAAGAATTCTCAACTTCAAATGTTCAAACTTCTAATTCCTGAAAAACATGCGGAGTGTCTGTATACTTGAAAACTTTTAATAGCTGTGCAGGAAAATATATTTGTGCCTAGTACAGGACAGCATGCATGAAAAATGACGCTTCAGTGTAGAACAGTTTTAAGTTTACATGCTGCCTGTAAGCAACCTAGTTCATATTCTTGCATTGCAATTAGTTGTTTTGTAATCATGGTGACAATTTAGGATGGAGGAATTTGTTTGGGTTTCTTTTTGTTGTCTAGGGCTTTTACCTTTTATATGTCTTTCTACAGGAGAGCTAAGATTTTGAGTGAACTTAGTTTCTAGTGTCCTGGCATGTTGATTATCTACTTCACAGTTGTTATAAGGCAATTTATACTTGCTGCATTTATATGTCTTTGCAACACTTAAATTCACTGTGACCTTTTTTATGAATTGCCTTTTTTTGGTACCAAAACATCTAATCAGGAAAGGACACATTTCTTAGGGTATTACAGGAGGTGAGTAACAATCCAGCAGATTTTTAAAAGATCGCTGATTACCCATGAATTCTCCCAGTGACCACCATCCAATAAATAAGACATTTGATATCATGAACTCATTACAAAAGAAGACCAGTGATCTCCCCCCACTAGTAGCAACCTTTTAAATTTTAGGTAAGAAAGGTGTTATTGTTTTGGAATACTATATGTGATCTAATAAATTAGGGTGGTTACTTCATAAATGTGTTATTGTAATGTTGTCTGTGTGCACTTCATAATTTAGTGTGATGGTAGACTGTGAGGACGCATGCTGGATTGAACAATCCTGTGGTACACAGTGTGTGGTAATTGCAAAACATTGCCTGAATCATCTGTTCTGAAGACAGCAGTTCCAGCCTTCACTCAAAGGTACACAGCTGTATACCAAAATACACTGATTAAAAAGACCATCAGTTTAAAATCTGGGCACTCCACTCCGTGATGACTGACCTGGACAAGAGTTGTAGTTTCTAGGTTAAAATACTGTAGATAGGAAAGACATCCTTGTGCTCCTTATATGCTTATTAATATGTTTTATTGTCTTTCTGCTGTTAAGATGAAACTGTGCTTGGTTTGGGGGGAGTTGTTGTTGGTTTTGTTGTGGTTGGTTTTTTGTTTGGGGTTTTTTGTGGGTATAAAAATTAAAATACTATCTTGTCTTTGTGACAAATTCCCCAAGGAAATATGTTCAGATATTGAATCTAAGTAAGTCTAGCCACCAAGTGTGGTTGTAAGTCTAGTCACTAAGTGTAGTTGAATCCTTGAGCTGTGCTCCTGCAGGCAGTTTGAGTTCAACTGACTTGATCTACTTGACTAACAAGAACTCAGTTTTGAGGACTGCTGTCAAATCTGTATAAATAAAGCAGACCAGAAAGACAGGTGTTTTTACAGTTGATTCATCAAAGCCCGTGTTTCCTTTTCCCAGCCTCAGAGATGCCATCCTATTCTTTCCCTTGCTGTATATCTCTCCCTTACCAGGATGCTTTCTGCTTGCTCAGGAGGACAGAAAGTATACTATAGCAACGCTGCTAACAACAACAAAAAATCAATATACATCCAATTGTATTAACTCAACTAAACCTGGCTTTCATTATCTCAGCAAGGGCACACCAGTAATCAAAGCGTCAGAAATCTAATTCCTTACCTTCCCTCTCCTCAATATCTGTCATAGGGCCAGGGGAGAAACTTTAAACTTTTCTTTCTGAGAAACTTTTATTTCTAGAAAGCTGTCATGCAATAATTCTCCAAATCTGAAGATGGATTGATTGCATGTGAATTTCTTCTGCTCGCTTTTCTATTCTTTGAATTCCTTTGACAGCTGTTTTCCAGCGTTTTCCTCTTGAAGCATCCTTTACACTCTTCCCTTGCTGCTCTCCACTGCTATCCTCCAGAAGCAGGCATTTTTATCCTATCACATGTTCAAATGTTTGTGTGAACCTTTAACATACCTTGACCATTCTACTTAACTTTTGGAAATCTTTTTATGTCTTCATATAATTTATGCTAATTTCCTGAGTTATCAGTAGAGGACTGTAGAACATTTGTAATTCAGTAGAGGAAGATACTACAACAGTGGGAGCACAAATGTATCTGTAAATATTGGTTTATCCGAATTAGATTCAAAGACCTGTCTGTTAGTTGATGTGTATTCGTGGGAACAGAGGTTTCACAGTCCCTTTGTTGTCTGTTAGAGTCCTTCATTCTGGGCCTTTTCGGCAAGTCAGGTGGTCAATATAAAACTTTCTAATCTTTTCCTAGATGTTTCTTCCCTAAATCAGTGAACAGTTTTTATCTTCCTTCCAAGTGGTACAGGCTGCAGATGGGAAATCTAAACCTACTAACTAATATCTATTTATTTATTTATGTACTTTGCGTACATCAACTAATCAAATATCTCAGTGGTCTGAGTCAGTCTCCATGTAGCTGGCTTTCTGATCTAATCAAAGTTACTTGCAAATAGCCTATTCTCTTTCAGGAATTAACATGCCAATCCTTTATATCTTCCCTTCAGCTTTTGTCTGCAATTTCTAAAGATTTAAGAAAATCTATCTTTTAGAGATTTTTTTTTCTTAATATTGTTACTGTAGTCAACATATTAGACTTTCTTTTATTGACAGTGTTACCGTAATATTAGAAACATTTTTGTTGTTGATTTTATTTCTCCTTGAATAAAGATTTTTTCCTTTCTTTTAAATTCAGTTTTCCAGCACTTCATCATGTCTACATTGTTGCCCTTACAGACTTCAGCTAGGGTGAATCTGTTTGTTCTAATAACTTACATATCCTTAAGTAACAAAATATTCCTGTTTTTGTGGATGTGAGATGGCAGAATTTAGATACTTGTGTAGAGAAACTAAGTCTGGTCTTCTACACTACTAACCTTCCAAATGCTAGCTCCTAGTTTTCTCAGTTTCAGTCTTTTCCAATCCTTCTCAAGCTGTCTCTACCTTATCTTCTCATCTCCGTGATAATTGCATTGCAAAAAAATAAAATGTAGAATATTGTGTTTTAGAATGGTGATGATATGGAGTCCTGTAAACTACGACTAATGCTTTCTGATGCCCCTGCTAATGTCTTCCTGCCAGCCCAATGACACAATGAAGGCTTAGAAAGTAGAGATTTACTCAGAAGCATGGTCTGTATAGCACCAGTACTCCAGTCAGGCATGATTTGTCCTTGCCTGTTACATTCTACAGAAACTCTGCTAGATAGCTTTAAGAGCATGGGTTTTTTTCCTTGCTTCTTGTGTTGTTCAGCGCATAAGTAAGCATCCTGGTTTTATTTCTTTGGCATCTTGGTAATTTCAACTCTATATACTTACTCATTGTATCATAGTGTTTTCAAAGAAAGTGCAGAGGTTTTAGAGGAAGCTTGTAAGTGGTCAGGCTGGCTCCTGCTCTGGGTCCATCACAGCTGGAGTTGATCTAAGTTTGGGCTGCCTTGTCCTCTCCTCTATTGCCTCTGGCTCTGTGTTTCCACCTTCTGCGCTGTGCTGGCAGTAGCTCTTGTCTGATCATTCTGTGAATTGCTCCTTGGAGCAGATCTGGCTGAAAAGTTTTTTTGTTTGGTTGGTTTTTTTTACTTCTGTGGGGTTAGCTTCCAGACAAGTCATCTCCCTGAGCTGGCTCCTGCACGCTTATGTGGGTGTTAGTGCTGATGCAAGGGAAAGAATAGAAATGCTTAGTTGGTAGAGAAAGGATGGGAAGCAAGGCCCTCTCAACCTGAATGTTGGTTGGTTTAAGGTGCCCTAGGCTCCTGCCCTCAGGCTGCAGTTCCACTCTTTCTTTTACGATCTCCATACCAGCACCCATTCACTCACATCTGTCCCCTCTTCTGCCAGCACTGTTTTTTGTGTGGCTGCACAATTCCACATCACAACAGACCCTCTCTCCCTGCCTCCAAAATCCAGAGCAGTTTCTTCAACTGACAGAATATGTAGCCAGGCAGTGCGGATGGAGCAAGAAAGGTAAATTCTGTGACGCCAGCCATTAAGCTGTGTAAAGTGACCATGGAGTTGCAACTTTTGAAGTATATATATTGTATTTTACAAGTGAAACCAATCTGTTTAGCCTTGATATGACTTTTACGAAGGCTGTTCTTGAATAGAAGATTGTTTCTCCCCACCTCCTCCTCCCAACACACAACTCCCAGTTAAGTCTTTTTGCAGACACCTGTAAGTCTATGTCAGTATAAAGTCCAGATCTTTATGATGTGTTTTTATACATATGTACATGTACTCCCATTTATATTTATGTAGAAAATTGAGAAAACAATTGGGTTATGAAAAAGAGGGCTTAAACGGATTTTCGTTGAAACAATAATTGTGTGTACTTCCCTGAAGTGTCCAACTAAACTCATAGGGGAGGAATAGGCAGATCTTCCTATGGTGTAAATGATCACTGTTCCTTTAGCATTTTACTTAGATGGTAGTCTACCCCAGGATTCCCATTCTGAAGTAGCACTGAGCAGGAGAATGACAAAAGGTAAATGGCAAGACTAGACAAGGGTTGCAATAGTCACACAAGATAGAATTCCTCTCACTTGCTTTAGTCACTAAGAGATAGGTATCCAGCCTAAATTAATTGTTTCTAGGTCCTTTTTAAGTCAGGGGAAAGGGACAGACTCCTCCAGTGGGCCGTTTGTCTCTTCTACTTCAGTTATTCATGGGCAAAAAAGAGCAATATTGAAACATGCTGTGGAGATACCTCTCTGTATGTATGTATTTGATTATAAAGGAATTCTACAAAATTAGCTTAGACAGCTACTTTTAATTTCCTGAATTTATATGACAGATAATTAAGCCTCAATGTTGCTCTATCATATGCACAAATTTTTATCCCCTTTAAGTGTGGAAAACCTTTCTATTGCTGACAGCTTTTTTGTATTAACAAACTTCCATTATTTCATCAACTTATCAGATATTCTTTACACAGACAGAACTACATGCATTTTGAAGAAATACTGAATTTGTAAGAAATGTAGTGATTCGATCCAGAAGGAAATTTTAAGCAAACATCTGAGAGAGCATATAATTTATTATTTTTTAATTAAAAAATCTAAAATAAAATAATGCTAGAAACTTAATTATGTTTTGGTAATAACTGCCTATTGAACATACAGCTGTTTATTTTGTCCGGTGAGTACGTTCATGAAATCTTAGTAAATTTTTAAAGTAAAATTTCCAAATAGCATAAAGCTCTAGGACTAATAATAGGACATCCTCTGTGTCAGTGTACTTTAAAAAAAAAAAAAAAAAAGTATCCAGATCTTAAGGAGTAGTATCTCTGCATCTAAAGGGCAAGAGTCTAAATCTGAATGTAAGTATAAAAGCTGGAGAAGACTGAACATATGTTATTTCCCACCGGCACAATATTAAATGCAATTATTTTCTTTCTGCTAAAATCTTGAATATATCTTGCAACACAACCTCAAAGAGTCCCCTGCTGCTGTTGATTATAGTGAATCCCACTTCCTGCCACCCAGTAAGTCTTTACAATTTTCTCTTTTTCGCCACCCTGTGGAGATAAATAATGTATATTAATGTGAAAATATCAACAGTAAAATCCCTTAATATTCTCCACAAAATAAAGCTTCTCTCTAAATCAAAGGATTCATATCTTTCATTAATTTTTTGAGCAAAAAGAAACAAGTTCCCCAAGTAAAGGCTCTGAAAAGTTTGAATCTCACTCTTAGAAAACAAGCGTGCCAAATACTGTACAGAAGAGGGTTGGTTTTTTTAGAGTTGAAAAAGGATTCAGTATGGTGTACTATATTTAAAACACATATTTTAGACTTTTCCTATCTCAGTCTTTTATTAAATAGGCCTTAACAGATCCTTTTTTCACCTCCTTCGACCCAGAACCTTAGAAAGTATGCGAGAGTATTTTGTGTTCTTTTTTAGGAATTGCTACCTGTGCTGAACACAATGATTACAGAGGATATTTTATAAAGGTTCACCATGTGCGGCTATAGTAGATGTGTGCATTCAAAACTAATACATTGCTGATTCCACACTCAACTCCCTCCGCTTTTGTACATTCAAAACCCCAACATGACAGATTTTTCTTTGCAACTCTGAGTTCTAGAAAGGACAGGAAAAGCAAGGGCAGAAGCTATGACCCCTTGAATACTGCTTTACAATCTAGGTTTCAGTTTCAGTGCTTAAGTGAAAAATTACCATACTAAAGAAATTACTGCTTGTTGATCATAAGAGTTGGGGATTTGGGGAGTGTGTGACCATATCGATTCTCAAGTGCTCTCCTTTTGCTCAACGTGTGTTTAATTCCAACTCGTACGAGCATGGGCTCCTTTGCTGAACACTATGAACACTTCCTAAGTTATTTTTTAAAAAAAACAACTATGATGTTCACCTTGGGCATACCTTTCTGTTGCATATATTAGAAAGCTATTTGAAAGACATGTTCAAAACAGAAAAGAAGAAAAATTAAAAAAAGAAAACCCCACAGCACAGAAACCTTAGTCGCAGGCATTTCAGATGGTAGTCTGAGAAAGCTAACCATTCCATAATACTAAAACGCCATCAAATTAAAATAACAGCAGAATACTGAGACAGAGGTAAATTGCGTCTCCTCCTCTGTGGTTGTGGCAGGCCAGCATTCAAGGACTCAGCCAGGAGTATAATTTCTGTGGGAAGAAGGGGAGGGAGAAGGGAGGATACCTTTTGGGTCTCTGGGCTGAGGAACATGGTACTAGAAAAAACAGGCGGCTGTGAGCTGCATTGTATTAGCTGGTTTGGTACTTGGCATTAGTGCAATACCAGTGCAGGCTATTACAGACTGAAGGAGAAACTGTTTCCTGCTTTTGTCCCTGTCTGCTCTACAGATAACAGCTGCTGGGAAGGTATTTTCCCCGTAGTGTTTTTTGAAAGGTATACAAAGTATTTTCAATTATGCCTTGCTGTTAGATTTCTGTGTAAATAATTTGTGTTATGGTAAAAATCCATACAAATCAGGAAGACTGTTTGCTACTTTCAGCCCAAATTCTATAAACATTTATATGCATGTTTAGTTTTAACCATGTGAGCAGCATCCATTTGGGTGAAGTATGGCTGTAGCTGCGAGTTGGAAACTTGACCTATTTTGCATATCATTATATATGCAGTGTAATTGTACTCCAAGAGAGTAGCCTGTAGATGGGAAGTCCGAGTAGCAGAAGGGTCCATCGAAGAAATGAAATCCAGCCAACAAATATGAATTAAGTATTTTTGTACCTTAGTGTAATATATTCATTCACAACTGAATAAGTAGTAGGAATAGCATAAGCATTAACAGAAATTAGAATTTATTCAGTGTCTGAGGTAAAAACCAAAACCAGCTTGGATGGTGGCAACACACAAGTGACTTATGAGTATCTTTTATGATTAGAACTAAAGTTTTTGGAACTATTTTACATGACGCAAAGAGGGTTTTGAAAACATACATACGATAAGATAGCAAACTTTTTTAATTCCAAGTCAGCTACTCATCCTCTTACTTGTATCAGAGCATTATAATAGCAATATTTTAAAAATCCTTCTATTGAATGTGATGTAGGACTTTAAGAATGTGAAGCGTGAACCTCATTACTAACTTGTGTGAGTATTTTTACACATTATCTATTCCATTAACTTAGTTCCTGATACTGCAGAAGTTCATATGCCTAGAATTATACAGAGTGAATAATTCTATTAGAGTAAATTGGACTACTACAAATGTGTGAAGTGAAACGTGCATATGAGTCTTTGCGGGGCTGGGACTTTCAATGGTAATCTTGTTACGCGTAAATATAATTGATATGTGAGGAGTCTTTTATGAATTAAGTCTCCCAGCAATCTCTCTCCATGTAGAGAAATAGAAAAAGAAGAGGGAAATCCAAAAAGGATAGGCCCCAGCTTTTCAGGGACGCATGCCTACATGCGCATGCATCCAATATAAGCAGATACGGATCTGTCTAAATTGAGCTTGAGGCATGCATTCTTTGAATTTTTTTTGCTCAAGTGACTTGGTGTAAGTAAGTGACTTGTTCAAAAACACTCTGTAGGTTTGTAGCACAGCCAGGAATAGAACCCACATCTCCTGACTCACAGTTATAGACCAGACTTCTTAAATTGGTGTGAAAAGTTAATTTGCTGTGTTTCTATATGAGAGTGTATTTATTAGTATTCTTGCTACCTTCCAGTGTTTCATAATTTTCTTGATACTATCTCATTCAATAAAGGTGTAGAATTGAATGTGGGCTTACCCTATGTGGATGCAGAGCATCTGGTTTATACACACAAATGGTTTCCCACCAAAAAGGAAAACTTGGAACTGTAGATTTTTAATGCACAGATCTTGTGCTGTTGCAATGTGAAGAAGTCCTTGTTGTTATGAATGTGCATTATGAGTATATTGTACACAGTCCTGGTATGCAAATGTGTAGCATTCAGAGAAGTGAAATAATTCTGTGTTATTATTATCTTTGTAAATTGCATCTTAAGAGTTTGTTGAGGACTTTATGACGGCAGTTTTCTATAGTCACAGCCATACAGCACAAAGTGTTTCTTTCATTATTAACAATAACTGAGCCAATGAAAATGCTTTTAAATATATACCAGACAAGCAGTTATCCAGCTCTTCCTTCTTACCATCCACAAACCATCTTTTAGCATCTTATAAACGAGCATGTAAAATAGCTTTGTAAACATCTGCTTTTCATTGTTAATTGTCAGGGAAAACTAGAGATTTAAATGCTTCTTTTGTAGCGTTCCTTAATCCTGTCATAAAAGATAGCTGTAGATGCTTCTCCTTTCTCACTGCAGATAACTTATCTAGGCTGTGGGTTTTCTCCCCCCCTTTTCTTTTTTTTTTTTTGTTTTTAATATTGATAGCTTTTATTTACTTACAGACAGCTTGTTTCATGTCTCAGTTTGAAAGTTCTTGCATATTCTAGTCTGTGTGGCAACTCAGTAAATTTAAACAAAATATACGATGTAATTATTGATTACTGTGTAAAATGTGTTGAAAATCTACATTTTTTTTCTCATTAGGATCTGCTCAGTATTTTCTTTCATGTATAAACTATTGGATTAGGTATTGTACCATACGTATGCAATAAGAAAACAAGTATATGTTCGTACTGTCCTGTAATAGCAAAAATAAGGAAATACATTTTATACTGCTACAGTACAATTATTAATTTTTTTAAAAACACTGCCATTATTTTGGTTAGCTTTTCTGTTCTAATAATCAAGTCATTAATGTCAGTTGAGTGTGTCTGGCAATGATTTACTTAAGGTAGCATTCATAACACACAGTAGCTGCATTATACAGGAAAAATAAATCTATTCATGTTACATTTCCTACCTTTAAAGCTTTTTTTTATGTTGTATTATGGTCCTGGATTTGTAAAATTTGGCCTTCTGCTTCTTGTACACACAAAAGGAACATTCATGATTTAAAACTATTTCATGTTTTATATTTCTTAAACAGGAATAAATCTTTTTTACGTATTTTGCCAAATGTGCCTCATTGGGAAAAGATACATGTTTTCAGTTAGAGTTTGAATGTTTCCGTAGCTTTTTTTCTTTTAATTTCGGTGTTATTGAAGTCAAAGTCTGCTTAGCTAGTTTCTCCAGACTGGTTATAGTTTTTAAATAATTTAGAATTCTCCCTGTTTTGTTAATTAAATAATAATTGAAGGGTACTGTTGCCTATTCATATTTTTATTCTTGCTTTTCAGTATTTACTTCTAGAACTTCTTAAAAGAATTGTTACATGGAGTTCAGCACCACTGCATGCAAAATTAATTGAAATGACATATTGTTGCAGTTTCTATGACAACCATATCATGATGCCGATGCTCTCAAAAATTTATAAACTACAATTTCAACTATGCTAATGCCACTGAGTAGAGTTAACATTTGTTTACTTACTATTCTTATTAGAATTAGAATTAAGCTTTCAATACTTCGCTTTTAAAAAAAATGAGAAAAAGGTAAATGTCTGTGGTTTTCATTTGTTTGATGTTGGCTTTTTGTAGTGGAGTTCTAATTTTTATGAGAACATTTAAAAAATCTAACTCTGCTATGTAATGTTGATGAAGAGCTTATTCAATCAAAACAAAGAAAATGTATATCATCAGTAACAAACTTTCAAATAGGACATTCCAAAATAACTCTTACAGTGTAATCCACTGCTATTGATTTACAAATAGTCTTGTTTTGCTAGTAAAATATTTAAAGCAAATTTATTCCTATTTCTATTGTCCTATATGCTAAAGCTCAAATGCTTGTGACATGAGAGTACTGACTCACTGACAGGACTTACATAAATAAAGTCACAAGCGTAAATGTCTGCATGACCAGGCACAGAACTATAAACCCCCTAAAAATATCTACCTATATTACTGCCTTGTTTTATTGTAAATGTTAAAAAGCTTTGCCTTGTAACTTGAATTATTTTTTTTTCCACATTAAATACATATCTTTAATATAATCATGTGATTCTATCAGTCTGCAGGCTTTTAGAAGTTAGCTGATTTTAACAGTTTGACAGGGAACTCTATTACTCAGGCAACACTCACGTTGGAATCAATGAGTGTTTTACTTGAGTAAAAAATTTAGGACGAATGTAAGATGCCTTATTCAAGTTACTTCATAGTTACGTAGATTGCAATGACTTAAAAATAGTGAGTTTTGCTCTCAAAACATAGTTATTTTATTCAGTCTAACTTGCACTTATTAAAAAGTAAATTTTGTATTAAAAATGCGTGATTCTCCTTAATAAGACTTATTGATCCTTGATTCAAGTAGGAAATAAAACACCTTGATCTTTCAGTCATTTGTCTTAGGAAGATTCCAAAGCAGTCAAATCACATTTACTTTACTTCAGTCTTAAATGTGATATTACATTGGAAAAATGTTTCATATAATTGAATGTTCAAGTATGTTGAGATCATGTCGCATTTTAGTTTTTAACAGTCTGAATACTTTCAGCAGTTTCTACCCAATATTCCCAGCTTCGTAAGCTATACTTACATGTGTTTTGAAAGATTTATACAGTGATTTGCTTCTTAGTCAGCTTTGTTGCAAGAAGTTACTACTGCGTATTTTGGTTAGAAAACGTAAAATGTTCTAAGAGGTGATCAAAGGGAGGAGACAGCCATACTACCCATTCAATATGTCATAATATTTATAAGCTTCAGGCAAAAGGGACAGTCCGAAACAACTTTATACCCCAAAATTTCTTTGTAAACATTTTCAGCTTTCTTGATATTTTCTAAACAGCTTATCCTTTCCAGCATCATCATTTTGATCCTCTTAATGAGAAGCATGCACTTTACATGCACAGGACTTGAGCTTCTGGGTGAAACAGTTGACAATGACACGAGCCTACAGGATTAGGCCATATTATCACAGATCCACAGGAACATCTTAAAACCAATGCAATTTAGAAGTGCACAGCAATAGTAATATAAAATACAAAATCATTGGCCTATCTTGAGGATTCCTTTTATTTCTGTTCATGTGGCATATATATGTGGTTTAGTGGCAATGCATTTATTTACAGTGTGGGCCGGTCCTCAGGTCAGAGACAGCTTTGTGTATTTGTTCTAGCCTTCGGGGTCTTTTGGTTTTTTACATAGTATCTTGTCTGTAGCACGGTAGTTAGGTCAGGAACCTTAAAAATTGTGCTTTGTTGTTGTGATTATTTTTTTTGAGGGGGGGAATATGAAACAAAAATAAACTGTTGGAATGAATACAGTGTTACAATGTAAAGTCTACATAGCTGCTGAATTCCAGCGTGTGCTGTCAGAGTGGGACATTGCCAGTGAAAAAAGAAAAGCACCGTGGTGTGCTGATAAGCCCTTACAATGGTTCATAGGGGTTTGCAGTAATCATGTTTAGCAAAGGTTTTTCTCTGTTGGAGATTCTAGGGAAAAATACTCAGCAGCTTTCATGTTTATATCAGTGACCTATGATTTACTCTGGGCTGTGGTATAAGATCGCACTATTGTGGGCTGTAAGGGGGTCTCCTAGCATGCATCCCCTCCCAGCTCCTCACACGTGTGTGCGGGTAGAGATACGCCAGGACATCTTCCTCGCTCACAAGACATGCTCAGCTGTTCCAGCTGAAGCTGGGGGTATCGGTGTAATGGTGAGGCCACACAGGTGTATGCTCAGGGAAGAGATGCCGTGGTATGACGGTGAGGATTGCTGTGAGCGTCTCTTGCGTGGCTTTGGGTTGCTTCTGAAAAAGTACATTTAAAATCATGGTTGATCTTGAACTGCTTTTTTATGTTAACTGTGTTTTATGGCCATCCTATTATGCAGAGACAGGAGCAGAAAAATTATTAAGATGACAAGTAAGGAAGTCCAGCTGTTGGGTGAAGTACCCAGAACAGGAGGAGCGTTTCAGTGGAAATGTTTGCACCTTCCGCAGTCATGCTACTCTTTTTTTTTTACTCATTACCTGCAAACTATCAGGTATTCAGTCTTAATGTGATTTCTAATCACAGCTGAATATAATTGCTATTTTTGGGGAGTTTTTCATTAGTGTTCTTATGACTGATTCGCGGAGCTTACTCCACCGGTGCACCTGGTAGCCAAGAGTTTGGCGACTTCAGCTTTGCTGGCGCAGCCGGTGCGTTTCTGGGTGCGGGGTGCCCTGCCGTGGCGGACGCTTTCCGGAGGCTGGGGGACAACATCGCCCCCCCAGTTGAGGACCCCTGCCTGGTGCAAGGCTTGTCGTGGAAGCCGGGCTCGGAGCTGCGGTGCGTGGTGGTGCGTTCTGCCCCCGTGTCGCAGGAGCCGTTGCTCAGAGCTGATCCGTCCCCGCAGCTTGCCCGAAGCGCGCCCGAGAACCGCCCTGTGCCGCGTCCTGCCCGCGGCCGTTCGCGGTGTCACCCCCGGCGCTGCCCATGGCTCCCCACAGCCTGGCCAGTTTTTTCTTTTTTCCATTCCCCTTCCATTAAAAAAAATAAATCCGGTGTAGATTATAAACTCTGACTGGAGAAGCAAAATCCTGCAGGAAAGCCCGGGCAGTGCACCTGGCCTGCTTTCGGCGGGGGAAAGAGGTAGAAAGGAGACGGGCAGAGGAGTCAGCCCCGCTCCCTGGGACACGCTGCCAGAGGAGCCTGCCCCGGGGCCGGGGGCGTTTGGGGGAGAGGGGCCGGGGTGCGCTGCTCTCCCTCGGCCGGGTCCCTCCGGGGGGCGAGCAGGGTGCGCTCAGCGCTGGCGAGAAGGGCAAGGGAGGAAGAGGGGCTCAGCGCAGGTGGTTAAGGAAAACACGCCTGTGGAGTTTTTTCTTTGTGCATTCCCGTCTCTCTAAACTCTCCTTGAATCCCACCTCGCTTCCCCTCGCCCACGAGAGCGAGCGAAAGACGCTGTGCGTGTGCTCCCCCCGCAGGGGG
>Ga0065711_1002928_pt1 | contig 30815 bp, 16 predicted proteins | sample Hoacrofraction12_FD_59098 | JGI IMG/M metagenome (GOLD analysis project Ga0065711, IMG submission 59098) | Hoatzin crop microbial communities from Cojedes, Venezuela - Epithelial fraction 12 v2 (version 2) | ecosystem: Host-associated > Birds > Digestive system > Esophagus > Crop | place... | reverse complement strand
CCCCCTTTTTTTTTTTTTTTTGAGTGGTTGTTATTGAGGAGGGACAGCCTCCCTGCAGTACAGTTGCCCACACCACAGGGCTGGGGAGTCAGTCTTCTCCTGACAGCCTCTCATTTGCAGCCTGTGCTCCTCTAGTAGGGTAGGGCAGGGACTGGGATGAAGCCCCCATGGGAATGAGGGGAGACCCTTCTTCCTCCAGCTCATCATATGGTCTTGATGGAACGAAACCAAGGGATGATCTTCAGGACAGTGACCTGCTCCTGTAACACTCAGGATGGAGCTTGGCAGCAACACTCAGTGAGTGCCTGCCCTTTGTGACAGTTCTGCCCTTGGTGAGTTTTTGTCCACTCATCTGGGCAAGTTCCCCCAACGTGGGCGTAAGGAGACAGCTGCACAGTTTCTAGAAGGTGGAGAGGGTCCCCTGACTTCAGCAATGTGAAGTAGGGAGGCCCTGATCCAGAGAGCATACAAAGGGGAGTTTGGAGAGATTACCAGAAAAAAACCCCCAAACTTATAGAAGTTGCTCTTCCCTTTTAAAATGAGTGTGTTGGCTTTTCCCATGGCCCCCTGGTCTTGGGTAATGGCAATTCCTTGCAGGGAAGTGTAGGAGGAGGTGAAAACCAGAGCAGAGCTGGAACTGGAAGGCTTGAAGATGTCAAACAGTAGGACGTAGACATAGCACGTGGCTCTTGTGCCTTCCAGGGAACTCATACAGCATGGTGAAGGGAGAGCTGGGCTTACCTTTAGGTGAGCCAACAGTGTCTTTGAGCAGCGTAGTAGTAATCTAGCCTTTTTACATCTCTCCAAAAGTCAGAGATCAAATTGGCCAGCAGAGCTGGGAAGGGGATGGGGCAGCACTGTGCTGGAGGGTGCTGTGGAGGCAGCGATCCAGAGGCACCCTCTTGCTGTTCCTGCACAGTGTCAGTCAGCTCCAAAATCCCACCAAATGTGCTTGTGTGTGTCTCCCAGGCACAGCCTGCGAGAGCTTGCCCCAGTGTCTGAAGAATTGCTGTGGCATCCCGGTGCCTGATTTCCACCCTATCCCCACACCCCCAGAAAACCATCCCAACCTGTGTCACTGGTTGACAAGATGGGGATGGCAAGTCATAATGTGCGTGCAGCTAGCAGCCCGTGGGAGCTACTTTGACTGTTTTCTGGGAGGTAAAACCCCTTTTCTGGATGTCAGCAAGCAAACTGTGCAGGGGAAGAGAGAGAGAGAGAGAGGAAAAAAAAAGAAGCATCTGCTGTGAGTCAGAGGGCTCGTCTGGGGGCTGTGGGATTGAAGGGAGGGGGGGCAAGGCAGAGGATGGTGGCTGCTGTAGGCAGACCTATGCACCACCAAACCACAGGCATGAGGTCTTGGAGCTCACCGGCCCGGGAGCACAATGGGACCTTCATCAGTTCTTTCCAAGGTAGGAGGGCTTGCAATAAAACCTGAAGTGTCTGGTATTTTGATTGTCAGAGGCCACGTCTTCCAAGGTGAATGCTTCGGAGTGGCCACAGAGGGTAAAGCTGAGGTTGCTAGGTGAAGTCTGCTAACAGAACAGGTTTATTCCTCCAAAATGGATTTCTTGGCAATGGCTGTATCCAAATTTTTTTCACTAGTTGCGAGCTTGTCTTCTTTGTGGGTCTCCCCCTTCCTGGCACCCACAGCTTCCACCCAGCGTAGCTCTCGGGACCTTCAGCCACATACCTGTTGCCCTTGCTCTGTTAATGTGGAGCAGAAATATCTGAAACCTGCCATGAGCCAGCATCTAAGGATTTCCTGGCCGCTTCAACTTCCCCTGTAATGGTGTTGGGTGTCTCTTATTAAGGAGGGCTTCCTACTGAATGACAGCAATTATGGTTGATGCTGTTGGGGTAAGAAGGCTGGGAGCCAAGTCTTGACTGCCAGAGCAACTCGTAGGCAGCTGCTCTTGAAGATCAGGGCTGTCTCGGCTTGGTGAGACGTGTAAATCTGCCTGGTGTCATCTGGTAGCATCCGGAAGTGCGCAGCATGTTGCAGGCTTCCCAGGCTGTGTATACGTTATTCTCTTCCATTTTCTACTGGTAACAAGAGACGGATACCCAGTGAAGACATGGATGGGACTCGCCACCATGTCTGAGTGTTTTACTGGGGTATCCCTGGTGCCATCTCTGTTTGCAGAATGGTACCAAAGTGGGCTCGCTCTTGCTCTGTCTTGTTTGTATTGGCTCTAGTGGTAGGTTTCCCATGGCTTCACCTGGCTAGTGACTGTGTTGCTGATGGGCCAAAGTGCTGCAAATTAATGCTGAGTATCTGGTAAAAGCATCACCACTGAAGCACCTGAGGTTAAGGCTGGAACTCCTCTCCCAGTGAAGTGGAAGGCGGGGGTGAGCCTGCAACGCTGCATTTCATTACCTATTGTACTGACTTACCTCAGAAGGGAGTAGGGGGAATGCGGTTTCCTTGGTCTTACTATCTTTTAGTTTCATACAAGAAACAAAGCTCTCTCTTTTCCCCATGCTGAAGTATGCAGATGTGCTGTGCACCTCTGCAGGCTGCGTTGGAAGGAGTCGCTGTGATCTGTCCTAAACGCTTGACAGCTCCCTCATTAATTGTTGGAAAGCTTGCCCAGTAATGTGGTGGAGTCTGGAGCCTGGAGAATGTTACTGTGAGTGATATGTATCTGTGTATCCTATAGTGCTGGAAGAACTGTTGAATCCTGTGAAGATCTTGGCTTTGGAAAGTCGCTTTTCAGGCACATTTTTCCTTGTAAATGAATTCCAAATTTGTTAACAACTCTCCCTCCCGCTTTTCTCTTCCTCCCCTCAAAAGGTACAATTGTTTAAAGGAAGATAGAACTGTCTTCACACCACATCCTCCTCTGAAAAGAAACAGAGGTCACATACTGTGCATTGAAGAAAACTGCAAATCAAGTCAAGGGAGAATTGCCTCCTTGTATCCTACTTGAGGTGTAGATGGGACTAGGACCTCTTGGGAAGTTGTTCAACACTTCCTATCATAAAACCCTCTATTCACATGCTTGGGACTTTGCCAATCTCTTGACTGTTCTCATTGGCATTTTTGGTGCCACACATGTGACTCAGGCTGCATTTTTCTTGAGATGGTGTAATCTCAAATGGTTCAGCTGTTTCCAAGAACGAGATGAGGAGAAAAAACAATTTTTTTTCTTTCATGTTTGAAAAAAGATAAAAAGCAAGAATTTTTTTTTTTTGTGTGTATGTCATTTCACTAAGGTACTTTCCTGGTTTCCTCCTTCTGAATAAGAGGCTGAGATATTGGTGAGGAACCATGGAAAGTTGGAGCTCACCTCTTTTTTTAATGTTGACTGTTTGTTAGGTGCTCATTCCAGGTAATTTGTCTGAGCTGAGCTTCCTCTGTTCTCTCTGGAGAAAGATGGAGGTGTTCAATCGGCCCACTTGAAAGTAGGTACCTAATAGAAGCAAAATGAATTGCATCCTGGAGGTTAATGGCAGAGATAGTTTAAAAAAGTTGTTTAAAGTAGACTCCTCATTTTCAGACAGATGAGTTCAACCCTCTGAGGCTGAGGAAGAGCCTGCTGTTTTTCCTGTGAAAAGCTGATTGTTTTCAGCTGTGGTATATGTTTTGGAGAAAAGAAAAACAAAAAGATATCTCAGTTTGCTATTGGTGGCAAGAGTCTGGTAAATGCTTTGATGAGTCCACTCAAACAGTGTGTTGTTGTCATGCTTATCCCAAAAGCAAGAGGGTGTATTTCATCCAGAAACCTTCCTAATGACTCTCATGGTACCATGATGCTAGGGTTTAAAAGCTGTATGTCTCTCCTGTGACCTTGGTGGCTTCAGTTCTGGTGTTGTCTAGGAGGCAGGGAGGAGGTATGCAATGATTCTTCAAATGCAGAGGGAACTCTAGGAGCTGAACGTGGTGTAGAAGGCAGCAAAGGGAGCAGATAGACACAAGAAGCCTGGCACAAGAAGACAAGTGGGGACTGGCAGGAGGTCTGGAACTTGAAATGCTGCTGAAAGCTAGCAGGGGAAGAGGGGTCTGACACCAGGAAAGGAGCTGGAAGGATGGGAACACAAAGTGAGACTGAGAAATGGGGAGAGCACACATGAGAAGGGAAAGCAACTGAGGCTGTTGGTGGGGCAACGTGATGTTGTGAGGGGTGGTACACAGAGGTTCAAAAGTCAAGAAATACCAAGTCAAAGAGGACAAGAAACTCAGTTACAGATGCAGCAGCACAGAAAGAGGCAGAAAAAGGACAGGCTGTGGGAGACAGGCAGAAAAATTCAGGTTTGGATGGGGACCAGGGAAGAATGATCTGGGATGTCCTGTGGAAAAAACTGGCTGTGTCACAACGACCATGTTCAGGGGAACCAGTTACTGCTGCATGAATAACCTGGATTTTGGAACTTAGAGGGCTTGTAGCTTCTGGCATATAACATCCTGTATGGATATAGTACTGTATAGATTGAATGTATTTTTTCATCTGGATTTTTCTCTCTGCTCTATTTCTTGTGCTAACCTTTCCTTGGTGTTTTTCTCTGCTGCTTTTTCCAGCCTTTCATGTGCAAACTTTGGGCCCAAGAAGGTTTATGCTGAACTCTCAAACAAGTGCTGTTCAAGTGGTTTGAAATACGGAGTGAAGTGTGTTCATCTTTCACTAGCTGGAGTGAGTACATAAGAAAATGTTTTCCAGGAAAAATAGCCTTGAAAGTCTGAGGAAGAGCCTATCGTCTGTTTACTAGGATGTAGTCATTCTCTTCCAGCTGTCAGCCCTGTATTGGGTATCCACATTATTAGATCTTTGTCTAAATGATAATCCAGCAAACAGTTAAAATCAAGGAGGCTTCATCAGCAGAAGGTCTGGCCCTGATCTTCCAGCTCAATGAGACCAAGAGCAGTCTGTTACAAGGTCCGAGGTACAGCTTGACTTTAGACACCTGCTTAAGGGCTTTTGTACTTTCAGTTGCTGGGAAAAAGCTGCTGGGATTCCTGGGTGGCAATCTGTAATTCACACCCTTACAAGGGGTCAACAGAAATGGACATCGTGCTTCTCCTGGCCTTAGAGCGCACAACTTGCTCTTGGTCTCTCTCTGGCAGTGCGTTTCAAACCCCAGCCGGTATTGCGTGGATTTCTTGGACAATCTTGCTTTTTTACGCACTTGCTGTTCCATGACCCTCTGGCAGAATCACTTGCCCCCATTATTCATACTGACACTGTTCATAATGCACAGAGCCAACCTGCGGCATCCAGCCTGCAAATTTCCCTAAGGCTGCAAAAGAGAGAAAAAAAAAAACCACTATATGCAAGCATAAGCACATGCACGCAAACATGCTTTTCATGTGTTTTCACATACTATATGCACATGCATATATTTATGTATGCTAATCTGCACACACATGCATTTTTTGAATACTTGTGTGCTATTGGTTGAAAACTAGAGAATGGAAAACGTGTCGATAAATATAATGGAGCTTTTCAGAGCATTTTATTTGAAGCTGCAGCTTGCAGCTGCTTTCCAGTGTTAGGATAGGATAGGGAGAGAAAGAGGGAAGAAGGAAGAGAAGGGAAAAGGGAAAGTGAGAGGCGAGGGGAAAGGGAGGGACAGGGAAAAGGAAAGGGAAGGGGGAAAGGAACAGAGTGGAGAGGAAATAAAAAAGAGAGGAAAAGGAAAAGAAAAAGTGCAGATAGCAGTGCTGCCAGAGTTTGTATACTTTAAAATCTGAGAGGTCCAAAAGTTCTGATCCTACATTCCCCATTTCGGTTGTGTAGTACAATAACACACTGTGGTTTGTTTAAAACATGGCAACTTGACTTGAATCTTATGTTTTGGAGAAAGATTTCGCAATGGTGCTGAGGAGAGAAAGCAAAAAGATTTAGCTGTTCCCCTTTACTATGACTCTTTCTCTGCCTTTTGGCATGCTTGGAATCAAACTCCCTTGCTTCTGAAATTTTGTAGCTGTTTTGATGGAGCTAGTCTTGAACTAAAATTTAAACCAATGAAAAATCGTCAAATCCACTAGGACAGGATGCTAGTATTTATGATGAAGAAGGTTTACAGACTGAGTGGTTTGCCATCTCGTATACAGACTGGTACGTGCTGCAGAGTGGGCTGCAAGGGAACAGCCGTCACGTGGTGTTCTGACTCATTCAGATGGATTTTGATTTCTGTTTGATTTTTTTCATTTCTTTCCTTTCATTATGAAGAGGCAGAGTCAAGTGCTCCGGTGCAGGGTCCGGTGCACTAATGGAATAAACAGTATTGTGGACATGCTGGCAAAGTCTCAGTTTGACTTGGCTTCATTGGTCCCTGAAGAGTTATATTATTGGTTATTTATGAGTATGTGGGTGACCTTTGGGCAGTGGGGAAAATGTTTATGAATCTAAAAGCCTTCACAAACTTTAGCACAAAAGCTTGTTTTGTCCAAAAAAATGTGAACTGTAAATGACTTCTTCATCATTCAGCTTTGCTTGTTCTGTTATTTTAAAAGCCTTTGGTCATCCAGTCGAGCTGTAGAATCAAACCATGTAGCACAGATGAGCGGTCACATGCCCTGAATAGCAAAAAGTGAAAATCCAAGTGGAAAGCATGTGAGTAACTTCAAGAGAGCAGCTGGTTTTGTTCAATGGGCTGGTGAAGGCTGAGTTATTCACAGAAGTCAAAGGGAGTTAGGTACCGCTGACCCATTATGTTTGTGGACTTCCTAACCTGCAGGGGTATACTTTTGAAAGTTGTAGATTCACTTGGGAAAAATTAGGATCAGTTTGTTAACAATTTGTAAGTGGAATAAAAAGCCAAGCCAGCGGCTGAATTTCCAATCAGTTCTACTGATAATGAATAACTTCTGCAGTTCTGCTTTCTGAAACAAACTTTGAGTTGTCCATTTCTTCACATGTCATTTCAGCAAATTGAAAATACATGGGGGGGTGTGTGGAAACAACCCCTCATTCTCTTCTTTTTGAAAGTCAAGAAAGTTATCCTTTTCTATCCTTAATTTTTTTGGTGACTTTTACTTTTCTGTTGCTAACCCCCTTGGCATGATTTGAGTGCTGTTCCAGGGTCAGTATTTGCAGCTATAAGAAGGACTCACCAGAAATGGTTAGCGCATCCTACTTTCAAAAAGCCTAATTCCTTTTTACATGCTGTCTTAATGTGCTCTCTTTGCCCATCGTAGGCGAAGCCCAAAGTATGCCGCACTGGAGTTTTGTAATGTTTAGTGTGTTGGTCCCCCAGTGAAAGCCAAGAAATGCCGGCTATTTAACTTCCTCACACCTGGCTTCAGCTCCCAGAGTAAATCAGAGCAGTCTAAAGCTTATAATAAATTATTCCTGGTTGCTGGTGACTCTTGGGGAGTCAGGCAAGGATCAAAGGGGAATAAAAACCAGCCCAGCCACAGCTTCTTTCCTTTTCTGTGGCTATTGCTAAGTTTAGATAGCATTTCAGTGGCTCTGTACCCTGATGGTTTCTTTTTTTTGGGAGGATCCTCCACTTATGGAGTAAGACAGCATCGCCCAGCTGCTTTATGCTGTCTGGGTCTTGTTACAGCACTCTGCCTTTAAATTTCTGAAGATGGACTGCACAATTAAGGCAACACTTAATCCTGTTTAAGGCACTCTGGCATGCTGTTTGTGGTCTAGAGAGTTTAGCAGTGGAAGAATGGATTTTATTTCCAGGGCAGAATGGGTTTTATGCTTGTCGTGCCAGTCTAAGGCTGGATAATTTGTGGAGCTGTCTGGTAGGACAGTACCAGGAGTGAGGGCAGAGTCCAACCTGATTTCTCCTGTTATCAGTGATGCAGCTGTAACGTTGGGAGGAAACTAGGCACACCCAAGTACCAAGAGGATGGATGTGGTGTACATAATCTTATCATGCGTGATGTGGCTTGAAATAGTGAAAGGAGGGATACAGTTTTGGGTGAATGTGTTGGCTTTGTTATTCTGATATATGTATGTTCCTCTTCATATGTGTATGTTCCTCTTCAAAACCTTGTCCCAAATGCTTGTCCCTTCTAGATAGCTGTGGCCATGTAATTAGAGCAACCTGTGACCTGCTGTCAGAAAGATGCAAAATAATTTATTTGGAAGGAAGCTAGCAACGAGGGTTGTCAGTGCTGGGGCAATCTTCCTGTATTTAGTGTTTTTTCTGCTCCAAAGACTAAGCTCCTGGAGTCATGGGATTTATATGAGACCTATAAGTTTGAGCTTGGAAAAAACCCAACCAAACCCCACCCTTATACATGCAGAGTTTGATGGCATAAATCTTAAAACCTTAGAAAAACAGATGGCAAAGAAAGGAAGGTCTGTCTTTTGGAGTTTTAAATAATAAAGGGCTGCTGATTACATAAAGATTCTCTCTCAATGTTTTGAATGCGTCTCGTGATATTTGGATGCGTGGAGTTGGTGACACTGACCAGGCACCTATAAAATGCTTAGATCACTCCCTGGAACACCCTTTGTTATAGGCAATGTAATAAAACCCAGGGTATAACCCTCACCTAGGTTTTGTAGCTAGATGAAAAAACCTCTTGGAAAGAGACCCCTTCCTGTTATGTTCAGTCATGCTTTCCACGAGGAAATCTCACTATGGAGCTATTCAAGCATCAGTGTGGCTTGTTTTCCCTCTTTTTTAATGAACTGTCCACAACTTCAAGCTCTAAGAACCAGAGCAAGGAAAATCAAACTAGGAGATGAAAAAGAGGGAAGACCCTGTGTTTCCGCCTGCTTGCAGAAAAGGGTGTCGTTCTAATACCGGGGTGACTCAGCCAAGTGTCACATGGATGCCAGTGAGGTTACCTCTGCTTGGTACTGACCTGTGTGGTTGTTCAGGCAAAGACCCTTCAAATGTTAGAGTCTGAAATTAAAACCACTGGCATCTGTGGAGAGCTGTCACACACCACGGAGTGTCAGGACTTTGGATTTGCAAAGGCAGGTAGCTCTGCAAGTCTGCCCTTCCAGATCACCTTATGCGCAGCACTAAAACCCAGGAGGAGAGAGTTTTCTTCCACAGCAGCTTGAAATTCCTGTACAGCAGCTGAGACAGTGATCTGTCTTGTTTACAGGCAAGCAAGGGATTTGTGTATGCGTGCATCTGACTGCTGGTGAACGCATCTATTGGACTGCTTGGCAGGTCCAACTTCATGCAACATACTTTTCAGGCATAATTCTGCTTTTTATTAGAGCAAACTGGCAGCGAAGGAAATGGGGATGGTGTGTTATGTGTTACTGGGGCAAGGGAAGGGAACTGGTGGTAATTCCTTCTTTAATCAAAACCAGCTTCGGAACAGACAGAAAAGACCTTGATAAACCTTTCTTTCCTGCAGAGGACTCTGTACAGCCCTCGTCTTGGATCCATCCCCAGCTTTTGTCACAGTCAAGTTTTGGAGGCTGTTTCGCCCCCATCTGCTAGGTAGTTAGTCTCATTCTCCACCATGTGGAGCAACCCCAAGGAAAATTTTATCTAGCCCTACCTTTGCTATTTGAACCTCAGAGCTTGGGGTTTGTTATTTTAGTATTTCTCAAGGCATGTTTTTCTGCTTGTGAAGTTTTGGAGAATTGCAAGTTGGGTACCTTCAGGCAAATGATTTGTGAGTTTTCTGCGTGGACTCCCATCACTACCCTCAGAGCTTAGATCCTTATGGCCAAAAGCAACCATGAAAGTAATTTAGCCTGACGTAGTGCGGCACCTTCGTGTCGGGGTCAGGCAGTCTCCCCTCTGTTCCTACAGTCATCCTGGGCATCTGCACAGCTGGGCCAGACAGAAGGCTTTTTAAAAACATTGCTGTTTGGGATCCTGGGGGAAGGATGCTGTGCTCTTGTAAGGTAGAAGGAGATGGGAGACATGGCTGGGTAGGTTACTGCTGAAGAGGAGTTGAGATAAATCTGGGGATGGCAGGCACCCCTCTGCTGAGTGTCAGCCTGGAGAGGTCTCTTGACAAGGCTGGCTTCTGCTAGGGCTGCATGTCTCTGCATCTGCAGGCTCATTTCTTAATCTGCTCCCAAAGCCTCTCCCTTTTCCTTTCTCTGCACTTCCCAGGATTTTTTTCTTCTCCCCTCCCTGGGAGCCCAGTGGAGCTTAGGAACTGGTGTAGTGACCGTGTCTCCTCTGTGAGCTCAGGCAGGTGGTAGCCAGAGTAGGCAGGTGGAAAGGGGAATAGAGTTGTTTAGTCTGGGATGCTATTAGTGGAAGGGAGCAGCAACCAGAGAGCTTGTTCAGGGGCTGAAGGAGGGGAAATGTCTGTTTTAAGATGGAGCAGCTTGAGGGAATGGGTGGGACCGATTTCTGCTCCCCCACCCCCACTAAGGAGAAAAGTAGAAACAAGAGTAGGCTCTTTTGTCACCTGTCCACCCCTCCCTAGGGTAAACCCTGTGTCCAAAGCACGTTGGAGAGATTAGGAGCTAGGAGGAAGGGAACTAGCTGTTGTTCAGGAGGGTAGAGGGAGAAGGAGGAATCTTTTTTTTTTTCTTTCTTTCTTTCTTGGGAGGGAGCTGAAAGCAAAAGGGTCTCTGAGGAAAGCTGTTAGTGGAGAGAGGAAATAGGGGAGAAAACTGCCTCCTGTATAGAAGGGCAAGCGAGCTCCTGTGCAGCCGCCATGGAGCTATCTGTCTTGCTTTTTCTTCGTTTACTTCAGTGGGAAATCAGGGTTAACAGCACACACAGGGACAGTGCAGAGGGGGGACAGCCCATTCGATGGAGACACTCATCCAAACCTGACAGCTGCCTAAAAGGCACGGTAGGAAGCCTGTTCAGTATAGACAGCTGGGTGGAGAGAAGCAAGACTGAGCAGGAAAGGAACAGTGTGGCTGAAGTTTGGGAGGGCAGAAGTTGGGAAGGCTGTGAGCTAATCCCAGCTCCAGCACTGGCTGCCTCTGGGATATTGGGTAAGTCACCTGTGCGTCTTCCTAGTCTGTTTTCCCTTGCCTGTCTGGAGAGCAAATCCAGCTCTCAGTTTTGTTGGGTGACTGGGTGTAGCACAGTGGTTTTTGTGGGCTTCTCTGCACAGTGGTCCTTTAGTGCTGTGTCTGCAAATGCTTTCCTGTGCTGGGACTTTGGGCACCACCGCAATACGGACAGCAACAAAGGTATCTTCCTGCCCTCCATCACATGAATGCAAGTTTCTAGAAGTGCTTGACTGGAGACCTCTGAGAGGAGAGAGAGAGGGCACAGTTAGTGCAGATCTGGAAACAAAGCTTGTGCCCTGAGATTCAGGGTCACTGAGGGGCTAATTAGTTATAATTGACAACGGGTTCGTGTTCACTGTAGTGCAGTTTCACCTGCTTCTGCATCTGTGCTCTGTCTACACGAACAGATTAAATGCACGTTCTGGCCCCTTTCTGAAACACAGGCTTGCTTTGTGCCAAAGGTGCNGCTGTGAGAAGGAAGCGTATGGACATGGGGTACCATGAAGTTGGCTGAAGCTGTGTGCCTCTAGAGGCAGGGGAGCATCCTGGGGTGGAGTAAGTCCATGTGGGCTCTTTTCTTACGCTCTTTCCTCCATTTCTGTTGTTGGTCACCGTGGAAGATGGATATGGAGGTAGTTGGGCCTTTGCTGTGAGCCAGTGTGGCTGTTCTTGTGTTGTTACCATATTGATGCAATTATAAAAGCCCCAAGCATCTTAGACCCTGTGTGCCCCAAATCTCTCAAAGTGAGCCCGCTTCCACTGAACCACAGAAGGGTTCTGGCAGTCTTATATGGAAGTGTGGGTTTTCACATCAAAACCTGAACCCAGCTGTGTGTTGCACAAGTTGCCTGCTTTCCTAGAGTCCTGCTAGCCCTACCGATGGGCTCACACATGTGATGTCCTCTGCTAGCTGGGTCGCTGAGCCAAACTGGCCGTGAATGTCCAGTTCAAAGAGACTTTGCAGGCCCATGTTCCCTCACCTGAGCTTGCAGAGTCCGTGCTGACCTTCCCAAGGGTGCTGTGTCTGTGTTGGGTTCTCGGCTACCCAGGGACAGAGCTTGGAAGAGGATCGTTTTGGGATGAAGTCCCATGACTGCAAAGGGTTTGCTGCCCCCCGATGGACTCGACCGGCGCCGCTTGGGCCAGGGCACCAGGGTGGAGGAGGAGGTGGTGGCTGGTGGAGCCATCTCCACCATCCTGCCCGGGTCCTCCTTGTTCGCGCTCTCTCTGTGCTCTTGGGCAGCTGACAGTTTGGGGTCTGGGCTCCCGTTCAACCGGTTGCAGAAATGTAGCAGAACAAGAAGGTTTCCCCAAAGCAGCTCCATCTGTGCAGTTCCTCAGGACTCCCTTGGTCGTGATGTGCTTTGCTGGAGTTTGTGCCAAACCCAATACCCACAGTACAAAAATAACATTTGGGTGTGACAACTCCATTATTTAACTAGGAGCCAAGATTGCCTGACAGGGAAAGCCAAATGGCTGGAAGTCTGGGGCAACACATTCTCTCCTCATCTACCACTGTGTTGTGTATTACCTCCTGCTGCCTCAGTTTCCCTGCTGATGAATCAGAGATAATGAAAAACAGCTCATGATAACTTCTGCAAGGCTGTTCCTTTAAAGATCTCCATTAGGACTCTTCTCCAGAATCCATGAGCAGCATGATGCTAAGGCAGACTGAATAGTTACACTTCTTTGTTGGTTACCAAACTTTGAAAGAAGCTATTGACACAGAAATATGTAGTAAAGGGCATCCTGGAAGGCCTACGACAGTGGCATTGCTATGTCACTGGCTTGCCCTTTACTGACAGAAAAAGTCATTGCACACTCCATTCATCTTCATTTTCAATGTTGCTGGCTCTGTCTGTGCTTTTCACTTCAATGACAGCTCAGTGCCAGGCATCTTTTCTTCCTGATTCTGTACATTAATTATGTCTTAACCTATGCAAACAGCTATAACGTGTATGGAGCATCACCTTGTATAGTTGGTTGTTTTGTGGTTTTTTTTTAGAGATTTTCTTCAGTGTCTGACAATCCTCATACAAATAATCCTGCCCATCATGGACAATGTGGACTAGGAGGCATGAAGGTTGTGACAGCCTCATCTGGGACAGAACAAGCTTCAGGAGAAGTGAAAACGGTGGCATCAAAACACTTTGACCTCTGGCTGAAACTGGAAACAACTGGAAGCACTGTCCTGGCTTAAAAGTAGCTGCTTCCAAAGCCTTCCTTTCCTCTCCACATTCCACTTAAGGGAATGGTTTAATGCCATTGGCAAAGACTGTCTGATAGACCCTCAAGTAACGCAACTGGTGCAAGAGTGGAGGTTGTGTATTTCTTTGCTTCTTTATGATGTACAAAGAAATGTCCCGAAAATAGAGTTTTTCAAACTCTCTGGAGAAGATAATATTTTTACTCTCTGCTTGAGCCACACCAAGCACAACAGGGTTCAAGTTCCCAGATGACGTGCCTGGGCAGCCGAGCAATACAGGTGTCAGACATCTGAACTTGCTGGAGGACTTCTTGGAGTTCTCTCTTGAATACTGGGAATGTCCTTCCACCGTAAGCTGAAGGCATAAAGCTATTGCATTTTAATAAACAAAAAGTTTTCTGTCAGCTGTCCGTTAAACCCTGGAGTGCCATGAATTTATTTGAAGAAGGCTAGATTCTTGGGTGGTGTGAATCGATGTGGTTCCACTGGCTGGCTTGCAGCTAAGCTAGATTTCTACCAGCTGGGAAGCCAGCCTGAAGAGCTTAAAGCAGCCTGCCTAGAATTCCCTCCCAACTCCCTTCATCTTGCGATGACAGGTTTCCACTCCCATTTCCATTCTGCGGATGGCCAACAACTTCTGGGCCAGACAAAACTGGAATTTCTAGGATAGCTCAGATCAGACCTTGACTTGGAGCCAAACTCTACAGATGTTTGGGGCTTCAGTTTGGGCCATGTAGTAACAGATCTACCTACTGAATCTGGAACAAGCAGCAATGTTTGGAGTGGTTTCCCATCAGACAACTGACGGGCATCTAGCAGGAGACAAGACCACCCTGCCTCGTCCATTGACTGTACGGTTGCAGAACTGGGCAGGTCCCTGACACAGGACAAAGGATTCTTGATGGAGTAATTTTTTTTTAATTTATTTTTCTCTACACCCCCTCTGTGTGCCCCCACCCCCCGCGCCCTTTGTTTTTCTTGTTACCAAGGCTGGGAGGGAAAAAAGAAGAAAAAAGAAATTCCAGAGTGAGCAGAAGACAGGGAGTAAAATTAGCCAAAGAACTTTCAAACAAATGTGTGGCTTAGACTTAGGAGATTTTGTTTTTGTTTATTGTTTGTTCTGAATTTCCACTCTTTGCCCTCAGATCAAGCTCCAGGGGAAGGGCAAGCCTGGAAGGAGGCTTCTGATGTCTGTGCAACTCCTAAACACTGTGAAAGGAACCCTGATGAAAGATTAAGACAGTGGGATGGATGATACCCAATGAGAGGCATGTGCAGCACTTTTGATGGCTTTTTGCTGTAGAATCCTTGTTTCCAGAGAGTTTAACCCTCGCTGTGATGGCTAGGAAAGACAGTTACAAGGGGAGGGCCAATCTCTGTTAACCTCTTCAGTGCTGTGTTTCCCCAATGGTGGTTGTCACCTGCATCATGGGAAAGCCTAAAGGCTGAGACCAAGCGGTGCATACCTATCTGTACGTTGTATGAGAGGATTCCTTCTTGTCTAGCAGACATGACAGAAGCACAAGACACATGGGGAAAGTGCAAGAGCTCTGTCACTTCTGTTAAGCAAAATCCAGCCTGGATGATTTCTAAGCCATGAATTGATAAACTTTTAACACACTAAGGATCCCATTGGAGCTGGCTGCATATGTAAAATTAAGCCTAAGATTAATAAATGCTTAGTAAGTGCTTTGCTAGGCTGAGTGAGGAATTCTGATGTCTTAAGGCATAAGCCAACTGTGAGAAGACTTAGGAATGAGCAGCCTGAGACAGTAAAATTTCTTATTGACTACCACACCAGAGAATTTTTTCATCCTTTTTGTTTACAGACTGCTTAGTTTCTGGTCCTGGTGACTGCTGAAACCAGGTTCCTCATGTAGATCCCACCCTGGTTTGAAGCCATGTGGTTGTTCCAATGTTCTCTGTCCTGTAAACACCTCCTAGAACATGGCACACCGCTTCATCTGTCTCTCATTAAGAAGAGAATGTGATTATTATTATGCACGGAGTTGTCAAACCAGTCTTGTGTATCCAGACTTCACCAAGGATCAGGCAGTTTCACCAAGATGCTGTCTTCTTGACAACTGCCACAGAGAAAGCTAAGAAACATTTAAAAAAAAAAAATTAAATATACTGGACACAAGCAAAAGTGCCAAAATGCAGCCGGAGTGCTTGTCAGGGAATTATTTACAGTGGCTGAAGTTTGAAATCTATTGAAGCTCAAGTTAAAATATCAGCTGGGATCCCAGCCCAAGCTTGGTCACAAATGGAACGCGTCAAAAAGTGCTCAGGAAATGAGCAGAGGCCCTGCTGAGCAAAGCCAGCTCTTCTGTGGCTGCTCCTTCCTGCCCAGAGCTGCAGCGGAGAAGGAAAAGTGCTGCTAAGAGAATGAGAGCAGCTGAAGGGAACAAGTGTCATTGCAGTGCAACGTCCTCTGGAGAGCCAGGGAGCTGCTAGGCAAGTGTATTTTGGGCAGTGATGCCCTGGGGAGCTGAGGGCCCTTATAGCAGAGGCAGTGATGAAATTTGTGGCAGACCTAACGTCTATCTCTCAGTTATTGTGGGTAGTAAGAACACCAGAGTGCATTAAAACATCAGGCTAATTTTGCAGCTGGCGTGAACTGGTGTTTCTCCACTGATTGTGATAGTTCTGTAGTGGGAGAGAGTGGTTTATTGGCAACACCCTGTAGAGCACCTTAGACCAGGTGGGCCCCCCCGAGCACAGATGATGGAGCAACAGGGCTGAGAAGGGTGTGCCATCTCAGGGGCCATGCCTTTGGCACGGTGGGCGGTGAGTGACGTGCAGAAGTAGTTTTACAAAGACAGGGAATAGGCATACACTGGTGGCATAGCTCGTGTGGGTGTCATCACCAAACCCAGGTAGGAAATTCTATAACTACCGCTTGTTTAAGAGCATGAAGCAAAGGAAGTGTGAGGGGAAAACAGGGTTCACTTTGTGGGACCCCTGCCTGTTGTTAAACTCCCACAGATGCACACACAGACTTGTTGGTCCTTTCAGGATGGGCATGCTTCACCTCCCGTTTCTCAGCTCTTTGTTGTGTGTCCGGGGACGGGCAACAGCAGCACTGTGTGCTTGTCTGTCGCTGCTGCCTGGGCTTCTGGTGTCACCCTCCCCATGGATAGATCCACCTTTCCTTGAGAGAAAGACAGAGACTGATACAGGCCATGGACCAGAGCTTGTTCCTCATGGTGGAAAGAAGAGCAGGACCCATCTGTCTTCTGTGATCAGACCTTTCCCTCTGAAGTGTTAGGTGGGACTTGTGTAAAAGTGCCCTTCATATGCAGCTGCTTGAGCTTACCTCCTGCTGGGTCTGGGTAAGTTCCTTCAGGGCTAGACATGATCAAGGGAGGGACTCTCTCCATTTGCTAGTCACCTCTGTTACCCAGCACCCATACAATAGCTTTAACTGACCCAAATCAAAAGCAGGAGGCAATCACTTCATATCAAGGATTTAATGGTGAATGCTGGTGCCTTTCAGCCTGCTACTGTCCTAGATCAAAGCCGGATATAGGTAGCAAAATCTCTGAACTGTACTATAGCTCCTCTGATCTACCCAGTGACTTCCGTTATCCTCACCTGGAGTTGGAGAATACTTGCTGTGTAAGAGAACCTCCCCTGGAGATCCCTCCCCATCCACACACATGGTGCCCACCTGGGAGTGCTAGGAAGGAGGCCTTGGAGGGCAATGCAGTGTGATCTGGTGTGGAGCACCACAAGCTAAATGAAGCATTTCTCCTCCCTGGGGAACACTCACATGCTCTGAAGAGCAGCAGCAGCAGCAGTGTGAGGATAACCCCAGCGTGGGCAGGGGACTGACTCATCTCTCCAGAAGAGGCAACGCTGTTTATTAATCACTGTTCCTTTGAAGTGGAAAAATGGAGAAAACGTCTCATGGCAAATGTTGTGATTAACCATCTAATTGTTCTGTTGGCATGTTTGCTTAAGGGGTTTCCTTTGCTCTATGTACATTGAGAAATAGTTTCTCATCCTACCGTTGCTGCACCCAGATGATAGTCATTAGCTAAGTACCAGACAGACCCATTGTATATGCCTTGTTCTGACGCTTTTTTTTAATCCCTGGGTCCATCTCTGTTGAAGTGACTTCAGTGTTGGAGGGAGAATGACAGCGCTTCAGAGTAAAGTCCTCTGTTTCCAAAACATTCAGGGAGTCTCTTCATGGAACTGAATTAATTGCTTATCCCTGCCAACAGATCCTTCAGTCATCTTTTCCATCATGGGAGATGGTGCCACAAGTGATAGAGAGTGCCTCAACATCCTTTTATGGGAGAAGACCCATCAGACCAGGCTGAAAATGCTGGCTGGGTACTAAGCCCTGGCTGAAATGTGGAATCGCAGCCGCTCCCACCAGCTCTGAGCATGGACATCCCAGATATGGCTGGTGTGGAGCACAGGATTTTGCAGGGAGATGGTAGGCCTAGTCCTAGCTGTGAGAATGTCTCCTTTTCAGTGTGCACAGGTTTACACAAGGGCTTAAACTTGATTGATGTTCTGTGCTTCCTAGGCTTTACTTGTCTTTGTTTGGAATGTTAGACTGGACTTAAGTCTTAGGACTGGGCAAAGGTGTGGGTGAGCTTTAGTTTGATCTGCAGTATGAGTAAGAAAGAAGATCACTTTGTCTTTGCCTGTCTTGATATCTATGTGTCTGTGAATATGGGAAAGCAGGAAAAGCGCATCTTGGTGAGCAAAACATGAAAGAAAATAGTATCAGTGGAGGACAACTAGTTCTAGAAATTTTAGTCTAATCATTCCAGGCCAAGTCCAGCTAAATGTTCCATTTCAGATACAGATCCCATAAAAATACATTTCGGTAACATTTCAAGCTATTTTTTACTGTATCCAACAAACCAAAAGGAATTTTTGAAATGGTAAGTAGCTTAAAGCCAGGCAAGACTTGTTCAGCCTCACTGACATTGCTGTTCCCTTCTGTGCCACACTGCACGTGGTGAGCTTTGCAAAAGCACACATTTGCTTAATCCTGCTGCTGTGGAAGTCCGTGCAAGTGTTAATGTGTTTGTCACTAGACCCCAGAACACCTGAGATGTTCCCCAACGTAATGCACGATGCAGTAGTTCAGTGCAGAAATTTATTCTCATGCACTGGGCAACTGTGTTGTAACTGAAGTGTGTCGAGTGGCTCCTGCTCTGTTTGGTGCTGCAAGGCTGTGGACTGCAGCTAGAGGGGGTGAACAGGCAGAAGATAGTTTCAGCTGATATTTCACATTTGAAACTATTTATCTTGCCCCTTTCTTTCCTCCTTCCCCTGATCTCAGTGGCACCTGCCTTAATTGCAGGCATACCTGTCTCCAGTAGACTTCTATGTGCATTCCTAGTATACATGCAGATATGCATGCTGCGTGTATGTGTGTGTGTGTCTATGCACGCGCAGCCTATCTGACGACTGTCGTTAGTTACTATCATTTGTGGTGAGACCTAATGTGAGGTCTCAACTGGTGGCTGAGGTTGGAGTTCATGCGGTGTTGTGCACACATCATGAGTAAATGACCCTTTCTCCAGAGATCTTGCAGTCCAAGTATATGATTAGGAACAACAGATGGATACCACAAACAGACAGGCGGTGTGGGCGGGGGAGGAGCACAAAATACCACCAAGATAATTAAGATGAATGATTAATGACTCGAATGGGTAAGAAGGGGCCAAAACACGCTAGCTGAATATTCGCTGGTGATGCTTAACAGGAGCCTCGGCAGAGGTGGAGGACAGATATATCATATTTTGGACTCACTCATCATCCAGACTGCTAAATTTGTTCTCAGTCCATGTTTGTAGCAGTTCAGCTCTAACATTACGCTGTAGCTACACTCTGAGGCTGGTGTAACTACAGTGTATTCTGTACGGAATGCAAACCCGACCACACTGAAACGTTAGTCCTTACAGGAATTTTGATCTTGTAGGATCTGATCCAACACCCACTGGAGTCAGTGAGCTCTTGACCCTTATGGGATTTGGGACAGTCCCAGAATATTCAAGTGGGCTCCAAACTGGGCAAAACAATTGGGATATGTATTTAAAATGATAAGAAGAAACTCTTTGTATGAAATGCATTTAGTGTATTTCTGTTTGCATGTACACATTTTTACTGTGTGAAATCAGACTGGTTTATATCTGCTGCATCTATCTTAACATGTGGTGTATGTTACAGTGGACTGATCAGTTACATGATTAAAATACACAGTAAACAGTTTCACAGCATGCTTAGCACGAGCAGTTACGTGTTTTTGAAATGGTTTTTAACCCTCGTCTTTTTGGTTTTGTTGTTGCTGGTTTGTTTTTCCTTGGGATGTTGTCCATTGGTTTCCTAAGTTGGCTCGCTTTGTCTCACAAAGCTCCTTCCATTATTTCTGTGGTAGCTGAGTGGCTGACTAGTGCTAGAGGTCACCCAGCTTTCTCCCCAGTTGGACAGGTTGGATGTCAGTAGAAGAGGATCACGTATGGCAGCTGCCCTTGGTGTGGATCAACACAGAACGTCAATGCTGCCGGGCTGGCAGGTTGCACCACCACGGCATTCACTTAGAAGTAAATGCAGGGAGGGGGAAGGATGCGGAAGCTGCTAAGGAAAGATATCTTGCTTCATCGTGCAACATTTGGTTTTGGCTCTGGTCTGCATAAGGTCTGCAGATGGGTGGCCAGCTGGGATTTCAGATCATTCAACTCCACTCTGGAGAGGGCTGCATACGCACAACTTTGGACCTGTAGAAGACCACTACGAATTGGTTGTCTCGACATTGCCATTGTCGTCTTTTCCAGACCTCTGAAAAAACCGCCACAATGACCTGCAGGAAAGCGCTTGCACGTGGAGTAGCACGTGGACCGGCAAGACAGGACTTGTCTAAGTGGGCAGCACATATGGCACGAACTGCACGTATGTGGACGTGCTCTGAGCATGGGCAAATGCCGCTATAAAAGAGCAGCACATGCTCCTTGGAGCTCTCTTGCTCTCTTACTCACCGCCTTGCTGCCTGACCTCATCCTCGCTGGGACTTCCTCTCCTGCACAGAGACTGAGCCGACTGGACATCGCTGGACACTGTCGAATCTGTGGTGGTGGTAACCGATTCCCCCCCCTGCACTCCTTTCCTCACCCGCTGGGGTTTTTCGACTTCACTCCTTTCTTTCTTTCTCTCGCCCTTTCTTTCCTTTTTTTTTTTTTTTCCTTTCTTTCTCATTTCTTTCTCTTTCCCCCCGCCGCTGTCCCTGCCCAACCTCTGATTCCCGGTTCACTGAAATAAAGTTTATAAGATTGCACGGCATCTGACTCCATTTGTGTCTTAATCTCGTCCTTGGGATCATATCGAAACCTCCCCGACATCGGATCGGGACAGGACCATTCTCCTGAGTGAGGTCAAATAATTACAAAGTAATTTCCAGTAAGTCCCTACATCTAGAGGCCAGGGTTGCTCTGATGACCGCTCTGGGTGGATCATCTGTGGGAACTGAACCTGGAGCCTCTGGATCCAAAAGGCCAAGCCTCTATTGTTATAGCTAGAAGCCAAAATCCTTTCCTACGACAGTAACAGCAGCCTCATTTGTGCACCGCTTTGCCACTCAGAAGGATGAAAGCTCCACCTGGGCAGCACGAGTTATGCTGTGACAGAGGTCACAGGGGCTGGGCCCAGCCTGGTGTCTACAGATCCTGCATGTGTGCTCATTGTTTGGACTACCAGTTGTATCTGAGGTGAAAGCTCTGTGTGTAAATGGATACAAGGAGGTACTATGGACTTGCATGCTTTCCTTAGTGCCTAGCTGTTAGTTGTATCTATTAATATGGGTTATATTTTCACGTATCTGGGGTCAACACAGTATGGATTTGTGTGCACATGATGGACCGAAGAGAAATATTTGCAGCTGTTGTCACGTGCATGCGAAGAAATCTTGACTCTTCAAGCAAAGCTTTTCAGACAACCAGACTCATCATGAGGATTCAGAGAAGGATGCTGGCTCTGATGCCAAGCTTGTGGTTTCCTCTAACTCATTTTGCAGGGCCTCCTTTTGCTGGCAAGAAAGCCTTCACTTGAAATGCTATTACCCAGATGTAGAGAAGGAAAGAGAACAGGCATAGCACAGCCATACCAGAAAAGAGGAAATTTCCTCAGATTGCCCCATCACCAGCAACAGTGGCACAATTCCTACACTTTCAGGATAAAGAGGGAAAGACTTGGGCTGGATCCTTGTGTAAATGCATAGCTGCATGGCCCTGTTGAGTTCAACAGAGCTTTGCCAGTAAATCTTATATCATAAGAAGGGTTAGGTAGATGCAGGGTCAGGTATAATCTCCTCATCAGTGCAAATTAGTGGTTTTATTGAAGTTAGTGGAGCAATGTCAGTGGAGAATCTGACCTTTTCTGTGCACCTAACTGATGGTAACGTTGTAGTGAACTTTCTCCTAAAAACTACCATGCTTTTGTTAGCTCTTAGATTTGTTCTGATCTGCCCTCCTTTAAAAAAATTCTTTGTTTTTGTGTGATGCATTGAGAGGCTGGTCGCTGTGATGTTTTCAGAATTTCTGGTTCTCTCTTGCATCCTTTCTATTCATTCAGTTCTTCACTTGTATTGCCTCCATTTCATTTTTTCCCTGTTTCTTGTCTACCTCTTCATTCTTCGCTGCAGTCAGCAGTGCAAGATGCTGGGATTAACTGAACTGGAATATTCCTGTAGAGTGGATGAACATTGTACCTTTGTAATGTGGAACTTCTCTTCATCACATCATTCTTTGCCTCTGATTCCTTCCCAGATCTTCATGCAGCAATGGACACAGTAGTTACCTCTTCACTGGGGCTTTCTAAGCGCCTGTCCACTCTCAGTCAAATCTCTGCTCGGAAGGGGGCTGCTGACAGTGGTGGGCCACGCCAGGAATCTGGAGCCAGGGTATCTGCTTTCTGCTTTTCCGGCTGGAGATATCAGGAAGAAGTACTGACTGTGATGATAGCATTAAATTCTGAATATGAGTCAAGAAGACCATGGATCTGGAAAGAGTCGTTTTCCTTTGTACCTATAAACAAGAAGATCCATTTAACTCTGAACTGCTGAATGACAGGGTGGATCTGATCTGGGGTCGTACTGGATGATGGTGCTGTATTCTCTGGACTGCACCCAGCAGCTGTTAGTGGAGGTAGAGCTGGTGCCGCTTGTCCTCATTTGTTCACAGAGTCAGCTCTGAAGCCCATATAGAGACATGGTGTGCACCAGACTTGCGCCTGTTTGCTTAGAGAGGAGGTGTCCCTGTCACAGAGGGTACTGCCACCTCTCTGGTTCACCCAGTCAGAAGGGCCTGTGGACAGCCTCATGAAACAGAGATACTTCCATGTGAGAAAGGACTGAAGGTTCCCGTATATCTTTCCAGCAAACCTCAGCTTTACTTGTCCCTTCTGTGGCCCTAAGAAGTAGAAGAAGCTCCAACCTACGAGGGCCAACAAGCAGGTTAGCAAGTGGTGTAATGTTTGGGAAGGGGGCTGTGTGGGACTTGCTGTTGGGAACAAGGAGACAATCCTAGTTTAGGGGCACAGACAGGCTTGTCACAGGTCTTTCTGCTGGGTCTCTGGAGAGTGACAATATCCTCACTGCTGATGGACTACGTCTGCTCCTAGATGAGCTTAATTAAGGGGTGGAGTTGACTCAGGCAAAAATCTTTTACCACTGACTAACTAGGGCTCATCGAGGGCTTGTGGCTAAGGGAGTAGGTAGGGAAGAGGGTTATGTGGCTGTACTTTTCAAAAGAGAAAGACAATGATTATAGTCATGGTTACTGGGGAGGTTCAAAAGCTGTTGGAGCACAGGCTTGTGAGTGGAGGAAGGTGCTGTAGATGGATATTATCCTGCTGAGGGTTTCTGGCAGAGGCCCTGTAGGCCTGGAACAGCTGGAGTACATGGGAGAGAATATTTGAAGGCTGGAGCTGCAGCTGAGACCACTTGTCTTCAGCTGATGTGCTAGAGAGGTAAGGAGGCTGCAGATGTGATGGAGGTCTCCTAGCAAGCAGGAGACACCAAAGCACAACTGTCCATCTAGGGTGAAGGACCTGTAGTTGTGTGACTATGAAAGCAGATTGGAGGAAGGGGATTGCTAGGGGATGAGACCTAAAACCAAAGGTTGGATTTGCTGAAGAGGTGAAAGAAAAGGAAACAAAAGAGATGTCGGTAAAGAAAAGGAGAAGAGCAAGTCCCCACAAGAAGAGAGGCGTAGTACAGTTATGCTTGAGGAGTAGAGCTTAAGGAGGACCAAGCACACAGAGAAATTACAATGTTGAAGACAGAGGAGAGTATCTATAGCTTCAGGAAAAAAAATCAGGCAAATAAGCATGTGGTGATGGATAAATATCAGTGGGTAGATGGGAGAAAGAAAGCACTGATGCATATGTGGGGGGTGATATGTTAGTGGTAAGATAGTGCCTAATCCCTTTGGGATGTGGAGTAGGATCAGTAAGAGACAGCTGAAACATATCTATGTAAAATGTTGTGAGTCTGGGTAACAAAGTGTAGGAACTTGAATTTAATCATACCAGGTGTGAAAGTGAGCATCTTGGGGTAAATGAAAAGACAGTGAAACATAAATATTGTTTAATGTGACTGGTTGCTCAGGAAAGGCAAAGATGGAATATAGCCTTATCCTTGCATGTAGAAATATTGCTATATTTTTGTGAAGAAACTGGTAAGTGTAGCATGTATGAAAACTGGATGTGTGTTGGTTAAAAATAGTTTTTGCTACAAGTTTCTAGCACTGAGGCTCTTCCATAGGCCTCAGACTCATTTGATGCATTCTGGTGGCTTTGATTTCTCAGATATAGATTGAAAAGCCTCAAGACAGTGTTAGCAAGAATGGCTGATGTTAGCAACAATGGCTATTTTTTCAGATAGTTCTTCCTCCTTTAGTCGGTTTTGGTACTGCTTCTTTTTGGTACAGAAACTAGAAAGCTGTGGAAGGGCTAGTGGCTATGAGTTGGTTAATTTTTAAATGAAATGGAAGATTAGATAAAACTACCCTTGAGCTCAGATTATCGATTTCAAAAGGGTGAACTTCTCAGAGAGGTTAGCATGATCAGTTGCATTAAGGGGCTCAGCCACTTGGATGTAGGCTAGTTCTCCAAGTGCAGGGTGCTCCAGCTATTTGGAATCCATACGTCAGGTGAGGGCCGAGAGCTGGGGAAGGGTTTCTGGGCTTAAATGAACATACAAAGAAAAAACATGTGCTAACTGGCTATGAGGAATGTTTGCCCAAGACACAAGGATATGCGTGGGTTTCCTAAACAGCCAAGAAATCAGGTTCTGTGACTGTTTGTTGACACCAACAATCAGTTTTTTGTTTGTTATTTAAAAAAAAAAAATAAGGGGAGGATTACATGGTAGTTGGTTCATCAGTAAGACTGAATTTACCGACCCAAGAGCAGTCTTGCCTGCCTGTGGTCTTAAGATGAAGAGATGTTTGCAAATATGTGAGTTGTATGTTAAGGATGGAGACAATGTGTATGAAGGGGGAGATGAAAGCAGAGATGCATAAATAAAATCTGTTGGGGAGGGCCCGGCTGAACACTGCATGCTGCAATCATTCCCTAGCCTTGGGCAGCAAGGCAGTCTCAGAAGTCTCTCTGGCTAGCAGCCGTTTCATGAACACGTAGGGCCTTCAGCTCTACTCTAGCTGCACAGGAAAGTTGTTCTCAATCCCCTGTTTGTATGCATTTGCTGTGTGACTCAGTACTCCACATTTGAAGCGGCTCTAAGTGCCCCAGACACACCGCGGCTGTTTGCAGTCTCTCATCAGGTTGTACAAAGATGAAGGCAGTTCTTACAGACAGCAGTTTCTTCACACTCTGCTCACCTCAGTGGGACTTTCGCTGCAGGAGGGTGCCTAGGATACTAGTCCACACTGGCCTCCTGTGAGGAATGGGTGACCAGGTTCCTCCCATGTACCACGGCGAAGTGGTGGTTGTGGCGTCTTCTGGTTTTATTGAGGGAGGTCTTTACTGCAACATGATGCATAATGTGAGGAGGCAGAATACTAGAGGGAGCCATTAGCCAGTCACTGTTTGGTCTTGTGGCCCCCGTCATTATTGTTTATTCACATATCAACTCATTTTGGGTGAAGAAAGATCTAACTCACGTGAGTGCAGCATGTGCCAATGGAGGAGCAGAAGTGTTCTGTGTGTTTGTGCTGTGTTTTCATTTTAACTTCTTGCACTGATCTTTCTTAAAAGGTTTCTATTCTTTTCTGCTCCATTTTCTGGTTCCTTGAGGAACTGCTGTAATAAAATACATGACCCAGAGTCAGTCCTAGATAGGGTCCTCTCCATTAAGATCTTAGTTTCTCGTGAACTGTTAGCAGGGGAGTGTGACGAAGACATCTGTCACAGTGGACTGGTCTGCTTTTGGCAGCTGTTGCTGGTGGCTGCTGTGGCTTGGATCACGTACTTGTTCCTCTGACTTGCACATCCATGTCTATTGTGTATGTGTCTTCTGCATACTTGAGTGATAGTCATTAATATGTTATAAAGAATTATGAGAAGAAGGAGGCATTTCTTGGGAGAATCCATCTTTTTGGGGTTTTCCTGAACTCAGCTAACAGTATTATGTCTCTTGTGATTGTCTTGTAGCATTATTGCATAGCTACGTTGATTCGTCAGGATAGATCTTGGTGGGAGTGCTTCGTGTTTCACGGTCCAGCTCCTCTTCTGCTTGAAACCATTTTGAAGGTGAACAGGGAGAGCGCGCCAAGTACTCAACTATATCTGAGTCAGTCACTGATGGGGAGAATGGCTGGTGTGAAACTTATCTACTGTACCTAAAGCTCTTGTGGATTTCTGGTTTAGCTTTGGGGGAGGAGGGTGTTCAAGCATGTGCATTGAGCTCCAAATAGGTAGGACCTACTGGCTTTAAATGCAGACGAAGTTCCGCTGTACCAAAGAATGGAATAGATGCAACAGAAGACATGCCACTCTTGGCTTGTTCAGTTAACAACTGTGACTGTTGTGTTACCTACAAGTAGGTCATGAATACATCTACTGACTTCAAGTCTCCAGGGAATTTGGATTTTTGTGCCGGCAGTCTTCAAAGAGGTGAGGTAATGTACCCTATTTGTGTCAGTCAGCGCTCGACTGTAATGTGCATGGTAGTGCTGAAGTCCAGGTGTCCTGGCTGGAATTCAAATCCTGTTGCTCCTCGACAGGTCAGTAGCACGCAAGTCACAGAAGCAGGCTTGGGATCCCCCTCTTGTGCACATAGGAGAGAGTTGCCAGAACTAGATTATTTCAGACATTCTCCTGGGTCACTACAGGCTGCTTTTGCTGTAGCTGTCTTCCTTGCTCTTCACCTTTGGCTTTGGATAACATCAAGTTTGCAATTTTGCCAGCCTTCACCTTGCTGCTTCACAGAAGTCATGTTAATGCTTGGCCCTTCTGAAATAAAGTCTCGTAGTGTTTCTTTTTCTAATGAATGAATTTTTAACTGAAATTCAGCAGCTGAAAAAACATGTGGGTATGTGTGCTTATGCAAAAGACAGCAAAAAAAAATAACATTATTGGTAGGTTTTCTAACCACCCTCTTCATGTTGAGGTTGCATTAGCTATGCTTTGTATCTTTAAATCAATGAGAGGTTTGAATACGTAGTCCCAGAACAAGCCTGTATTCTCCTGCCAAAACACTGAAATGTGGAATCTGCTTCTGCCAGTTACTTCAAACATACAGTATTTCCTCTGTGTCTTTGAGCTTTAGACTATCGCTCGTTGTCACGGTATGGGATGCTATTCAATCCCAAGTAATTTGGCAAGCCTGGAATCACTGGCTTTTCCTCACTCTCGAGTTATAGTGATGTTGCTTGGAGAATGTGCTATGTCTAGTGAAAGTTGTCTACTTCCTCCTTTTAGTCTGTCTCCAGTTGCGATAAGAGATGCTTTCCTTTTATGTTCCTGCATAATAAAGCCCTTCTGTTATGGTGGTGCAGGGGACACCACTGAAAGAGTTAAGTGGCTTTGAGGACTTGCTGAGATCCCAATTCTAGGTTGTTCTAAGTCACGAATTCTGGGTCACTAACAATGGGAATTGTTCTGAATAATCTGATAATGTTCTCCTCGATTGTGTTGCTTTGTTTCAGGGTGTTGTCACTTCATATCTGTCTGGAAGTGAGGTAGTGGAAGGAGTTCTGGAATAGTTCAAAACTTTTCCTTTGCTCTTTATCCGAAATCTTTGGCCCGTGTAGATATGTGCTGGGATGCCCAGCCCTCCTGAAATGCAATGGGAATTCAGTCTCCTCTCTCCCCCAAAGAACTTGAGTTTTAAGTCTGGGAGTTAGATTTTTTATTGAACTTTCTTTTTATTTGCATACATCTGGCCTGTCAGAGTAGGCTGAGCAGCAGAGAATGATGATGATCTTATTGCCAGAGAAACATCATCTCTGGGAAGGAACACAAAGCATGTGGTGAGTGCCACAAACGTCTAGTAGATCAGACAGTTTGTATGGCATTCCCTTAGGAAATACTTATCATAACTTAACTCAAAAGAATATGTCTTTGTTACTTGTAGCCATCTGAAATCTCCTCTGATCTGCTGATTGTTTTAAACTTTAAAAGCTCTCATATTCCACCTGTGTGTAAGGGATGGGAGTTTGTTAACCCTTTTTGATTTGTGCAGTGCTTAAGCACAGTCAAAACATTTCCTCTGAAACCACTGGCTCAACCAGATGCACCTCAAGTCTTCTATTTATTTGTATTTCATGTTCCCGTGGGGCCTGGTGGCTTCACAATGGTCAAAGAGTTCAAAAGGCAGACCTGTGTCTAGGAAACAAACTTGTCAGCTGGAGGCCAGATTTTTCCCCTGCCTTGTGTCAGTTTTGCACAGTAGTCGTTCACCATGGATTTACACCAGAGGGTTGGATCTGGGGCAAACTCTTGGCCATTGCACTCAAATCACTGAGAGTCTTTGCAGCCCTTCATGGAGTGTTTTCAGGATATATAACCAATTTTTATTGTTCTTATCTGGGTGTGCAACTGAGATATAGTTAAAGTTTTCCTAGGAGGGGGAAATATGGGAGGAATGATCTGATTTACAGGTGGTCTTGGCTCTTCTGGACTTGCATTTTGAGTGCAGTGGAGTTACTGCATCTGAATGCTTTATTGCTTGTCAGGAGAGCAAAAGTAATTGAAACCCAGTTCCGAGGCTATATGCATTAGCTCAGCTCTCACCAAAGCCCATTTCCTCGTAGCCCTCTTTAGGTTTGTGTTAGGAGCTCTAAATCTTTACTGGTGTGTCTGCCCACCCCCTGCTTTATGGGACTTAGCATGAAGAGCAGAGCTTGTTTCTACGTGTGAGCTCACTGCAAACCTCGGTTTCTCTTAGCTTTGCTAGCTGAAAGCAAAGGCAGTCTACAACCTGCCAAGAGACACTGATCTGTCTTCAAAGTTTTGACCGTGTTTCTCCTCACTCAGGAAAACATACAGTATGGAGAGACAAGGGGGAGACGTGGATCTCATAAAATACATCTCCCCTTTGGCTTGGATTATAATAACAAAATGTCTGAGTTACCACATGGTACACTGATATGAAGCAACTGCCTGCAGAAAAACCAAAGCCATGCATTTTTTCTGAAAAACGAGGGGGAAAGAAGAAGAAAAAAACCATTTATTTTCATTCTTTTGGCTAGCCTAATTTTCTTCTATTTCTCATTAACCTTTAGAAAATAAAGCTAACTTTCCTGAGGGAAAATAGCACTTCTTTGCCTCACTCCACTAGAACTGCCCTTCAGCAGCCAAATTTAGCTAAAGGCATGCAGTGGTTTCTTGGCCTACTGAGTTGAATCTTACTTCTGGTCTGCAGGGGATCTGCCTTTAAGCCCCACAAAAGCCATTGCTGAGACTATGGAAAATTGTCCATCACTTAGGCCAGATGCAAAGCCCTCTGGAGGCCACTATAGCCACTTGGAGTGCTGATGAACTTGTTCATGCTGATTGCTGTTCAGATTCCAAGATTACAGAGAGATACCATATCCCTTTCGAAGCTCAAAGCATGGAGTTCCTCTATAACCTCAACCTTTGATGTTGCTTATCTAGGCTTTCTACCCTCCAAGGAGAAGAGGATGAGCACCCCCAGAGGTTACTTTGTCCCAACTTACATGAAGTGTCCAAGACCACTTCCTTCTGTAGGACTTTATTTCTCCAGAGCTTATAACAGGAGACTAGCTGACTAGCATAGATATGTATTTTTGTCAGCTAGAGATAGATATGATGACTGCCATACAAATTTGGTGGCTTCTGTAAGTGGTTTCTCTTGTGTGTTAGTGATCACACTAAGGTCTCTTTATCTTGTATATTGGCAGAAGAACATGGATTTTGAAACTCCAGTTTCTTTATGCCCAGCTAACCAGAGATTTGTGTAACAGGGGGCTGGATTTTCATCTTGGGTAATGCAAAGAAGCCATGGAATACAATAGAATCATAGAATCATTTAGGTTGGAAAAGACCTTTAACATAAGTCCAACCATTAACCAAACCATGCTAAGTCTACCACTAAACCATGTCGCTATGCGCCACATCTACAAGTTTTTTTTTAAAATACCTCCTGGGATGATGACTCCACTGATTCACTGAGTAGGCTGTTCCAATGCTTGACAACACTTTCGGTGAAGAAATTTTTTCTAATATCGAATCTAAACCTCCCCTGGTGCAACTTGAGGCCGTTCCCTCTTTTCCTATCACTTGTTACTTGGGAGGGGAAAAGAGACTGACATCCCCTTTACTGCAGCCTCCTTTCAGGTATTTGTAGAGAGTGATAAGGTCTTCCCCGAGCCTCCTTTTCTCCAGACTAAAAGACCCCAGTTCCCTCAGCTGGTCCTCACAGGACTTCTTCTCTAGATCCTTCGCCACTTCATTGCTCTTCTTTGGATACGCTCCAGCACCTCAATGTCTTTCTTGTAGTGAGGGGCCCAAAACTGAATCCGGTATTTGAGGTGCGGCCTCACCGGGGACGATCACTTCCCTAGTCCTGCTGGCCACACTATTCCTGATACAAGCCAGGATGCTGTTGGCCTTCTTGGCCTCCTGGGCACACTGCCCACTTGACTGATGCCAGTTACTTGCATTAAAGCTTCCAGTACACTTAGAGTTTTAAAGGAGGCTTTTAGAAATGTGAAGTTTAATGGAGTTTGTGTATAAATGTGTGTACAAGTTTGTAGTTTGTGCTTGAGATTGTGTAGAGAATTTCTCTTCTCCCCAGAGCAAAGCAGCGTGTGGTTTGACAGCCAGGAAAATTGGGAACATAACGTGAAGGTGTACCAAAATGGCACTTTAGATGTATGATTTGATGCTAGTGTTAAGCTGTTATATTGGCTTGGTAAAAACATGAAGGGCTGCTTCTGTGGAGTACCTGGAGGATGTAGTCTAGCACTAAACTGAGTCCTCTGTTAGTTTCAAATCTGGCTTTGCCTGGTGGCATTCAGTGCCGCTAAAATGGTTGACCCATGCACTGGTAGTACTTCACCTCTTTACGTGTCTCTGAAATAAATGGTCACATGTGATATTTTAGGGATGGCCTACATGACCCAGCACAAAGACTTGAAGAAATACTTGGGCTAGCTCATATATTACCTGGACAAGCTGGAGAGGTGGGCCTGTGTGAACCTCATGAGGTTCAACAAGGCCAAGTGCAAGGTCCTACACCTGGGTCGGGGTAATCCCCGCTATCAATACAGGCTGGGGGATGAAAGGATCGAGAG
>Ga0065711_1002929_pt1 | contig 30816 bp, 16 predicted proteins | sample Hoacrofraction12_FD_59098 | JGI IMG/M metagenome (GOLD analysis project Ga0065711, IMG submission 59098) | Hoatzin crop microbial communities from Cojedes, Venezuela - Epithelial fraction 12 v2 (version 2) | ecosystem: Host-associated > Birds > Digestive system > Esophagus > Crop | place... | reverse complement strand
TCTTAATAAAAAAAAAAAAAAAAAAAATCAACATTCAGTTTTACATGGAATTCCTGAAAATCACTTCTTGCAGGTGTTGTAAAATACATAAATACACTTATTCCTGACACCCTTAGTTACTAATGAGCTTCCTGTTATCATGCTACTAAATGCCTCAAAACCTAGAACACAGTTATTTTTACTGCACGACTGTGATGCACGTATTTTACAGATTTTATTTTTTTAGGGCCAGAAAAGGCCATTATAATCATCATACATTCTTCATTAAGCGTGCTAGGATACTTGTATTTGGAATTTCTGTGCATCGGTTCTATGCTTCCTTTTTAGCTATAGTTTTCTCTTTAAAAAATAAATATAAACTTAGTTTAAACACTTAGAATGATAGGGAGCCCAACATGCCCTTTCTTTGTATAGTTATTTAAAATCTGTTAAACTTTGCATTCGTTGCTGACCTGACCTTATCCAATGTCATTTTCTGACAAATAGATCTAGTTATACCTTTGCTTGTAAAAGAAGGCTGCAGAGCTATTTACTGTGTGAATTATCTTCCTTTGTAGATACTTGTGATCAGTGCAGATCTTGACCTTCTTTGGGAAGAACAAGATTGGAGTGTCTTGACTTTCTCACAATAAGGCATGTTTTTAGATCTTCAAATCTTTATCCAAGCTCTGTTCTGAATCCTTTCCTAGTTTTTCAAACTTAGTCAAGTGTGAACACTGTGTTCAAGTAATTAATTTACTGACAACATACGCAAAGCAATACCCAGGATACTAAGACAAGGCTAAGCCAATCGTATAGTTTGCACTGGAATAGTACGCCAGTGTAGGCTACTGAAAGTAGGCCTTCTAATTTCTGAGCCACTACTGTGGTGAGCTGGCTGTACTTCCTCCCTAGGTTGAGGTTTTTTTACTCTCAGTATTAAGAAAGTCACCTCCATGATCCTCTAAACGTGGAGGAGCTGAAAGTAAATTTTGGTTGTAATACCCTTATTGATGCATAGTCCTTATTTCTTCCTTTCCACCCATTTGTTTTTTAAGTGTTTGATGTTTGTAGAAATGAAATCTGTGTCATTGCCATAATAGGTATTTACGTTCAAGCATGTGTGTATGTTCTACTTTAATCTGTATGTTTGTAATTAAGAAGTCAGTTATAAAGACTGCCTATGATTATATATTTGTTATTAAGAACAGGAGTGTACAAAATTACTGACATTTAATATGAGGCTGGGATAGTATAAATCTAATAATTATTTTAACTATAATTCTGGATAGTTTTAATAAACTTAATCTATCCTGAATCACTTTGCAATTTTTGTAGTTTCTGAAATGCTTTTATCTGTATTAAATGTTGGTTGTTTTTTATTGTAACACATTATTCCTTAGAAGGTTGTCTTAGTTTCTGGCTTTGTGGCCCTGGTAGTGTGTACAGTACTGCCAAACTAAATAGAAAAACTAAGGAGATGTACTGTATTCCTTGAAGTTTGGTGTTGTCGCAGGTAGCCCCTAAAATCAATATAGAAGAACTTGACAAGGAAACCCATATATGATATTGTTGTCTTTAAGTTAAAATTAGGCTTATGGACATCTCCATTGTCATTTTGATATCCTACATGTATTTTAATGCTTTAAGCTATAGAAATGTTGATATTAATAGTTTTCTGGAACTTGTTACTTTAAAATAGTTTAGTTTAACTCTGAACTTGCCCAGATCAGGAATTTCTTATCTGGACACTTGTATTCCTAAATAAAGATGCCCTTTTCCACTTACATGACTTCAGTTGCAGGTTAAGTGAAAACAAATGATCAGACTTATTCTAGCATGCATCTGTTGAAGATTAACTGTCCCATGTGGAAAAGTCCTTGGGAACTAATGTTCTAGAGTGGTAATCTTATAAAGCTAGAAGTTGGCACAGTAACATTCTGCTGTCCATCACTTCTCTACCTGTTGTTTTTGATGCCAGTCATCTAATGCCCTGCTCTGCTGACCCATCATCAGTCTCACAGGTGAAGCACCCAAGTTTGATTATTAGCAAAGGATCTTGGGCACTTCAGCTATGAGATTGACAACACCCCCCATATAAAGCTTTGCTGCCTTTTGCTGAGTTGTTTCATTTCCATTTTGAGTGAATTGATTGAACTTGATATGAGCAAGATGGTCAGAAAAAGAGGAATATGATTGTGTGTTCGGTCCTACGGAGGAAATGCCTGGGATCTTTCAGAGTAGCGATCGATTCTGAAAAGCCAGAATCTCCTTCATTTTACAGTCCTGATGATCCTGCTTCTGCCCCTCCGTGCCCAATGACATGTACTTTCCCTGTGTTCTTAAACTGCATGTACTTATTAATCCCTGCACAAATTTCGCTCCATCCTTATATTAATTTGGGGGGTGCACTAGTTCTTCACTTTTCTTACTGTTACTGTTCAGGACTGCATTCTTAGTTGATAGCAGAGTACCTGTGTATTTATACAAGCAATGGTGTACAGTATCTCATTATTAGTATGAAAATTTTGAAAAAAGGCTTTAATCCTGTGATACCTTTTAATGTACTGCTTAGTTACAAGAGCTGAATTCACTGTGAATCAGATCATAGAAGCGTGTTCCTATACCAATCACTATTAGGTCTCCAACCCAACAAAGGTGATATGTCAGAAATGTGCAAGAAGGGCAGCAATATAGCTTATATTTGTCACCTTGTTTTTGACATGTAATCCCATACGTGCTAGCTGTTGTAGATTTGAACAGCTTGGGAGATATACTGGGGTGGAGGCCTTCTAAATCACCAGGGAGTCAAAGCTAGTTCCATTTTAATCTTATACATTTTTTAAATTTTTTGAAAAGAATAGAAACTTTCTTTCCTTTTTCTTTTTTTATTGAACTTTTTTTAACATGTGGCATAACAAGATGGCAGCAAACAAAATGATGTGATGAAAAAATAAGGAATATAGTGTGTTTTTTGTCCTCCCCAAACCAAAATGCTTCATCCCTCTGGAAATGGACAATAATAATTTTTTTTTTTTTGCTCTGTGATATTCACTGGAATGTATTCTCTTAGAGGCAATGATCTCTGACACTGTGAAGTTAGTGGTGTTAGGATGTAGATATAGGGCACCCACAAGAAAAGGAATTTCCGGACCTTTGGAGTCAGAAATGTTCTTGGAACATCAGTTGCAAAGAGAAGCTGAAGGAGGGAGTGGAACAGGTTGCCCAGAGAAGTTGTGGATGCCCCCTCCCTGGAAGTGTTCAAGGCCAGGTTGGATGGAGCTCTGAGCAGCCTGGTCTAGTGGAAGATGTCCCTGCTCGTGGCAGGAGGGTTGGAACCAGATGATCTTTAAGGTCCCTTCCAACCCTTACCATTCTATGGTTCTATGACTGGCAAAAGTGAGGGGGGGAAGAGGATGCAATGCAAGAAGGATGGTTGAAACACTGGAACATAACTGGAAAGATAAAGTGGATTTGAGAGAAAATCACAGAATCACAGAATACTAGGGGTTGGAAGGGACCTCTGTGGGTCATCTATCCGTGGAAGCATTGTAATGCAAAAATGTTTTTCCTCTCTGCTAATGTAGTGGCTTCAAACGGCTCATTTGTAGGAGACGTTTGAAAATTCCAGAGCGTGAAGGCAGTAGTCAAGCCTGGTTTTGCCCTTCCTGGGCCAGAAGCACTGCAGAGGTCCTACAGATGCAGTGGAAGGGGAGCAGTGAAATTTTGATGGATGCATTACACAGTTTGAACAGTTCAAGCAAGCTAGGGGTCCTGTCTGCATTTATAATGTCTGAATCTGTTGCCTTTTGGAATAAGGAGGTTCCATCCGGGGGCAGCTAACTATCCATGTCACTACATGTGAGCCAAGCTTAAAGAGTATAAACTACTGCTTTCATGCAAATTTTCTACATTGAAGAATTTTGAATTGGTAGAAATAATTAAAACAACAAAAAAAGTAGTGTTCATTACAGTTTCCTTGTCAGTTGTATAATATATATATGTGTATATATATAATATATAATATATATATTGCAACTGCATCAAACAAGCAGCCGCATGGAAGTTTGTAGTTTGAACATAAAGCTTGTTCAGAATTTGCTGTGTTAAACAGAAGTGCTTGGTATCTGAAGCTGTTTTGTAGATGTGAATCTAAAGGAAAAAAGCAAAACGTGAATATGCTTTCAAAATTTATTTGGTAATAAACATATAATGTGATACTTAGTGCCATGGAGGATGCACTGGGTTCACTCGTTCATCTGTGAAAGATTTGATATTAAATTCCCCTTTCTGCCTAAGAATTAATTAAGAATGAGTAGACTGCATAGGTTGTATGGTTCACAATAACTTACTATTTATGTGGACTTTTTGATATATTGCAGGTTCTTCAGCAAAAGCACTTGTGAGCTTGAAAGGTAAGAAATTAATGTATTATTTACTTGTACCCTATCTGACTTTCAGGTGTACTTAGTTTCTGACTTCAAAAAGTTCAAGAAAATAACACTGAAGTCATTTTTTTTGTTGAAATATGATTGGTTTTATTGTGGATACTGGTTAGTTCTATAGACTAATAATCTTTGGTGGTTGAAATTACATATGTTGTGGTGTATTTAGACACTGCTCTTCTGGGGGAAATTCCTGAAATGTGCTTTTTCTTATGAAGTACTGCCTAGACGTCAGGTTTGATGAGAAGACTGAGGTAATCTTTCCTCTCTTGAGGATGAGATAGGAGGATTCTTAGCAAGATCTGTACATGTGACAAAATTTATAATGAGTTTCGCAATCTCATTTTGTTTTCTCTCAGCAAGTTGTGGGCCAAATCAAAAATCTGTTTCTTGTGTCTTTTTCTTTAGAATTGTCATTATGAACATGCATTAAAATTTTGAATACTTATAATCTGCCCAACAATAAGAGTTTTTTTATATATTACAAGGCTTCTGTTACTCAAGGAAGAAGACATGGTCTGTTGAATACGTTGTAACTAGTACAGGCTTGTTTCAGTAAAATTTGATTTACTTGTTTGTGTGCACCCACTTAATTTTTTAGAACCAGAAGAAGGCCAGATCTGATAGAACTTTACCTTCTCCAGGTTTCAGTTACAGCCACAGTATAGCTGTCTAGATGTGTGTCAACCTGGCAGTGGAAGTAACTGATTCCAGCAAAGGAGGTTTCAAGAAATCTAAATGTAATGAGGAGTAGAATAATGTTTTGTTCGTGTTTCTCCTTGTACTGAAAATTTCTTTCAATTTTTTTTTTAATCAGTGTTTAGAACAATTCAATAAAAATACTGAAATTTAAAATCGATTTGTAGTTGAATCCAAAGAAGATGATGCAAGTAACAAAAATATGTTAGTAGCCGAAGATGTTATATTAGCTTTTGGATAGTAGTTACGTTAAAACATACATGTATGTATATTAATGACATAATTTCTTCACAACAGAAGGAAGTTTATCGAGTTCATGGAATGAGAAGTATAATTCTCTGCAGAAAACGCCGATCTGGAAAAGCAAGAATGCTGGTTCTGCAGTGGAAATGGTAAGAAGCAATAAAAAGACAACTTCAGGATTGGTAAAATACCGTGAAGTGAATAAAATTTAAGGGTCAAAAAATTTGGTGGAGATTTATAGTTTCATAATTTCTGAACGTTAAACTGTGTTCTTCGTAAGCAGTCTACACAGTTTGAATATGAGATGAAAACTTATGAGTAATCAAACAAATTAGATTGCTGACCTTGTTCAAGATAGCTCGTAATCATTTTCGCTGTTTTTTGTAAAGCAATTGCTGTGTGAAGTGTCTGTACTGTATCTACCACCTTGAACATAGGAATCGCCATTTCTCATCAACCATTTTGTTTTATCTCATGCAGTATCTCACTTCTAACTATGGCTGAGAAAAGATGCATAAAGAAAAGGAAGGGAAAATGTCATAATGCACTTCCATCATTGTGCCTTCTGGGGGGCAGATTTTAATAAAAATAAAGGAATGTCAGTGAAATGTCATGTAGTATTCTGACAGATCTCATAGGAGACCTTACATTAAAGAGCAGCCTTGGGGTGGGGGAATGAAAGATAATGAGCCTGCAGCCTTCAAGGGCATGTCTGGTGTTTGGGTTGACCATTTCCCTCTCTCTTTTTGAAATATTCCATTGTTGTTTCTTTCCCCGTTATATCACATTTGAGCTTTTCTTGACTATTCTCAACCTCCTCTACTGAATTACGTGATTTTAATTTGGTTTTGCCACCACCTATATTGCACCCAGTGCCTTGTTTTTCTACATCTGTAATACCATGTGCTTTTTTTACTACACCCTGGAGAGTGTATGAAATACAGTCTCAATTGCTAGGCAGGTCTTTCTCCCATACTCTTCTAGTGCCACCTTCTTCTACAGTAATTGCGACCAACTTGCCGACTGTTACCCCTTCTTCATTCAAATCATTATTTTTTGTGAACTGTTTGTTTATTGGAAGGGAAACATTATGTTTGAAAGCTATAGCACTTGCCTAGTTTGCACATAATCAAAACATCTGTGCAGCATCCAGTAGTGCATTAAGCAACGTGACTAACATCTGCCTTATGTAGCTTGTTCCATGATCTGCTCCCTGGAGAGAGAAACTTATGCAGAGAAGGTATTTATTTTGGTAGGATTCACACAGTTATATAGATACACACGTATTGCTATGTGTTTATGCTAGAGAACATAAGGTCTATACAGTCCAGTTCCAGACAGTGACCAGAACTTTGCGACGGCCCTTAGTTCCTGCAAGATTTCATTTCAGCTGTTCCTCAGGAATACTCGTCTTCTCATAGAAGCAGCCCTTACCGGTAACTTAGAAGACTGTATGTGCCAAAAACCAAAGTCACTAGCCATAGCATTTGTATGAAAACTTTGTCAATCTTTAGGTATGCTGGCTGTAGATATTAAAAATAGGGAGTCAAACTTTGAATGTAGTTCGGTATTCTGTAGAAAGCTGGGAGAAAGATGAGGGGATAGTCTGTTGTGTTAGCAGTGGCCCATGTTGCTGAGATGTGATGTATTCTTCTGGACTACTTTGAGTTCCCTGAACACTGGAATTTTTGCAGGTATGTTGTACTGTTGATTGAAAAATCTTTCCAAAAATGCCTGACCTATTTAGCTAATGTGGATGATACCTCTTTGCAATGCTTTTGATTTTATTCTCGTGTGAGACACCAGCAATCCAGACTGAAACACTCTTATCAATTTGGATAGTTCCTTGGAATAGAATTTGGTAGCTTCTGTTGAGAGTTGTAAAACGGTTCTTTTAATCTGTATCATAGTTTTTAGCATAAGGTTGAAGGAACTCTTAAATTTTGTCTAAATTGTTTTAGCATTTGTGTTCCTGTGTTGGCACATGCTTTGCATCTCGTATAGTGTCATAAAATCAAGAACAACTATATAGACATTTGGGAGAAAAACGTTGTTCTGGAACCAGCATGTCAAATGTCAAGACTAAGATACAATTGCAAATATTCAATAGGAACCTGACTCTTCATCCTGTGGACAGAATGCTGTGATTAAAAAGACCTGGAATTCTGCAGTGTAACAAGTTTTTATTGTTGGAACAGGGTTGTGGATTTGTTTTCTTGCTTAAAAGTTAGAATAGTTCTGACATTTCTTTTTTAGGGTGATGGTTTGTCAAGGATGGCAGAGGTGTTATAAAAGAACATAAAGACTTTGTTATTGAAATTGAAGATTGTTCTTAAGGTTTAGTGAATTGGAGGATGTGAAGAAAAGAACTCAATGTATCTAGGTGAAGAGAGAACAACAACATCCATTACAATATAATAAAACTAATTACTGTATTAATGTGATGTGGGCACCGTTTGATTATCTTGCCAATACATAGTTCCTCTGTTCGGTGTGTGGCTCTCCTTGTTTGTAACGTCTACAAGGAATGGACATTTTCTGTGTGCTGAACATGCTTAGGTGTCTAGCACATATAGGGCACTGCTGTTATACTGTTACTTAAATACACTTGTGTGGTTACATTTATAAAGTTTGTATAATTTAGAGTAAGAAAGGCACATTTCCCTGGGAAAGCTCCAGCTGTTCTCATGGCATGGGACAGGCAGATTTTTTTGCTACCCCTAATTAATTTAATAGAGAATATCTGTTTCAAAACAGATACTTTAATCAGTCACAAACTTATTAAATGCCTTTCTAAAGAGTAAATGCTTATTAGTGGAGCTTTATTTCACTGTGTTGATTTATTTTCTTTCTGACTCCTATTAAGGGTTTATCTTTGTCATCAGTATTCTTCACACTGTGGGTGTTACAGATTTCATACCCGTATCAATTTGTGGCACTTTCACCATCTGTGCTGAAAGAATTGAAACCTGCATTTGTTCTGCCTTTACTCATCACCTTTGTGAATAGTTTGAAGTAAAAGGAATGCTACAGGGTGCAGTCTTGGGGTTCTGCAAAGGAGACACATTGCAGTTACGGCTGGTTCCTGTGCTGGGCTGCCAAGTCTTCATGGAAGGAAAAGCTGCTTGCTCTCAGCACTAACAGCCAGTCATAGGTTACTCTTTTGTCCTCATTGGAAGCACAGATTTTTTTGTCATAGGATAAAATGTGGAGGAATAACTAAATGGAAGTATTTTTTTCATGGCACGTGTTTGCAATATGGTTTCTTTTTTTCAGTCAGCCTTCTAATTCTCTTTGAGCTATAACATCCTAGCATACAAGTGAATTTTAGTTAGCATAAATTCTAAATTCTTCTCTTTTCTGGTATTTTAATGTAACTTATTCAAGCTTTAGTTTCTTCAGACTTCAGCTTCTTAGCATTTTGCAGTGTAGGCACTTTCAATGAGTTTAAAAAAACAACAAACCCACAACACTTCATTAGACTCTTAAGAAATCCTTGCCAAAGAATTATATCCAGCTAACATTTTTACTGAGAATGTACCAAAACAAATACGCTGTTTGAATAAACTTTTTTTTACCCAAAATTTAGAACAAACTGTTTAACAGATATGCTTCTAATGAAAGCAAGGACTATTTTAAGTTTAGATACACAAGTGTTTAGACACCTAACTCCTCTGGGAACAAGTGGGAGTTACGTTCTAAATACTTCCATGGAATTGCGCCAGCAGTATAGTAATGGGTTATAGTTAGCATTGGAAAGCCTGGAATCTGAAATTCCTTCTTCTCTTCTCTCAGCCCTTAGATCTCTAACTGCTAGGAGGCACTATTTATTGTGTACCGTGTGCCTTAAAACCAATAGCTGGCAAGAGAAAAGGCGTTCCACTTCTCACTGTGAATTCTGTGCGTGAACGGAGAAACCAGATTTTTTTTTTTTTCCTTGTAATTCGTTCTTAATTTTGATACATGCAGCCCTTCAGAAATTCAAAACGGAGTCGACTCTTCTGTGAAGAAGATGACAGACAAATAAACACAAGGTCACCCAAAAGAAATCGGAAGGTTGCGATGGTTGCACAGGTACCTACGTGTATGCAGATGTTTTTACCAAAAAGGGGAACAAGCCTTTCTGTGTTAGTTGAAAATCAGAATACAGTTGCTTTTCAAGTTGCATTATCAGTTTATGAATATTCTTGCCAGGAAAGCTGTTGCTAGGAGTAAGCCACAATTCAAAACAGATTTAGATTTTTCTTTCTTACAACTGGGTTCCTCAGTTTGTTTATACAGTAGCTGTTCTTGACCCTGGACATAAGCATACAGAGCTACAAAGGTTTCCAGACTAATCGCCCGTTTTGCTCTCACAAACAGTCGTGTCCTGCAGTCTACATAAATTTATTCATCTTCAGTTAAAAAACTGACTACGTTTCTTGCACTGACTACATCATATAGAAGGCTGCTATAGAATTTAATGTATTCCAAGTTAGGAACTTGCTCTAGATTTGTAGTTTAAATGTATTCATAGCCATCTATACCTTCTTGATCCTGTAATGATAATGTCCTCCAATTCAAACAGATTATTTTTCTGCTGCTCCACTTGACTGTCTACTCCTTGATATAGCATGAAAGAGTAGCTGCAATTTCTGTCAGCCTTTATTTGCTGTGTTAGACAGGGCAACACCTCTGTCTCAAAGAATTGGCTCTCTAGTACCTTTGTCATCCAAATCACTTCTCTGTACCATCACCTTATGAGCCGGGATTTGCCACACTGAAGAAGTACTATTTGAATACTGGTCTCACTTAGTACTTACTTAGGCTTAGCAGTTGCCATTTTGCTGGGTCCATTTTGTCAGAGATGAGGGCCATGATATTTCTCTCTGTTCATTACCATGATTTTTTAACAGTAGGAAGGCCTGGATAGTGTTCTAAGCCCAGTTGCTTTGTGCTTAAATATCTGGTTCAGGAGGGCTAGGTAAACATTTGTGAGGGGCTGCAGCTGTCATAGCTCACAGATCTTGCTGTCCTGCTAGGCTTTGTTTCCTGGAGTTCCAGTGGAAGAAAGGGGACCTGTAACTAGAAGGTAGTGATTGAGCACAGCAGGAGCCAGCAAGGTGTCTACCTTATGTTTTATCCTGTTGTTGCTGCTACTAAAGGTCAAAATACTTCTGAGCATTTGGGGAAGGATAACAACTGATTATGGCATGTGGACCCAGTTAAGCTAATATTCTCAAAAGCTGTTACTTTCTGTAAATAAGTTTTTCTTTCTGTGAGTTGAGACAGTCATTCCTGGAACAAAATTATGAAATTGTTTTTCCACAGTCTTGTTTAAACGCAGGTCTATGTATTATGCATGCAGTCTAAGACAGTGTCTTTTCTGCAATTTATAAAATAGCTTTCAAATGTAGTTAAAACTTGATTGCTTATGTGCATCCTAGTTACTCTTGCAATTTTCTAAAAAACAGATGCTCAGCTCAAAGCTTTGGCTGTATTGCGTTCCTGTGCTAGCTTCATCCTCAGTTGAGTTAGCAAGAGTAGAAGCACTAGTGCACATAAGGCAGTTGGTGTTGCTGTCATCTGAGCTGCAACATCACGTATGCTTACCTGAGTCAATGTTCAGTGGTGCCTCAAACTTCTGAAGTCCGTGTGTCCTTTAGTGCCATGCTCTTGTTACCAATCATGTAGTTTCAGTGTTGAAAAATGTTTCTGTTAGAAGAGCTTTGTGTAGAGGTAATTTGTTGTATTGATCCTACTAAAGTTTGCCATTTGTTATGTTTGATTGCATTGCTGATACAATGCAGTCGTTATAGATCTGCAACAAAAAAATTGTCGTGAAACAGTATGTGCGATTAAAAGGTAACAATTATTAATGTGCAAACTTTTATCAAGAAAATTTAGTTTAATTATTTGAATATTGAAGAATGTTAGACTGTGTTTAACTGTTTCCTTTATTTTACTACGTAGAAGTTTAATACAACAATGCCAACACCAGACAAGAAAGCATCACAGAAGATTGGCTTACGGCTTCGTAACCTCCTCAAACTTCCCAAAGCTCACAAGTGGTGCATATACGAATGGTTCTATTCAAATATAGATAAGTATGTTTGTTTTATATAATTATCTCTCATTAGTATAGAAATAAGTCATTTTCTGAAATTGAGCTGCAAATTTCCATATATTGGTTAGATACTCCGAAGTTTATTCTTAAATTATTAGTTATTGAAAATTATTTCATTGTTTTGTTTTGTATTTTTTTCCATTTTATAACGAACAGCCTACATGGGTGGGTCCTTGTATAGTCTTCTATGGAAAGACTTCGTTCACGGAAATAATTTTCTTTTTATCACCTCTGCCTCTACTACATACAAGATTTTATTCGTAATGTTTTTAACATCTTAAGCATGAAGTTATAAGAACACTTAGACTTTTTTGGACCTTTGGATCACTGTTAGACACAGGGGATGGGAGGGAGACTGCTTCTTCATAAGGTGCTGCTTCTCTAAAAGGTGTAAATTTTGGATATTTCTTCCCCCATCATCCTGTTTTTATTGTAGTTGCAGACAGAGCTCCAGGTTGTGACTGTTCAGCTATTGTTTAGACATCAGCATCCTTCTTGGATCTCCTAATCTGTCTCCTAGACTGTTTCTGTAATTTGTGCCTCAGAGTCTTTGGCACTTGTTCTCTTAATGGAACTAGCAACGTGGTATGAATTGTTTAAAAGAACCATTTTAATTTAGTCCCCAGTCATGAAAAACTAAAAATTCTAAAATGTAAAAATCATTGTTGATGGATGGAATCTTAAAATCTACACTGATTGACTAACAGACGAAACACTAGTATGTAATGTTCTAAAGAATGGCTTCAGAGTTAACAAGCATTCTTTTCCAGAATTTATTTATAACAAAATAATTACTGGTTTTCCCTCCTATTTTAATCACAATTGTAATCACAATTGCTGTGGCTGTTTTCCTTAACTGAGAAGGCAGTCATAGCAACAGCAAAACATTTTAGGATATGTTCATCACAAGTAGAATTATATGTCTGTTTTAGTTAGGTTTAAATTCATCATCTGTAGGTTTCAATTCCTTTGAAAGAAGTAGTCTTTATATGCTTTTTTTGGTCCCTTATTTGGAAAAAAATAATAAAAAACCCCAAAGAACCCAAACTCTACTTATTCCTAGTAGTAATTTTAATATGACATTTATAATTATGATTTTTACAGCAGTCCAAGAACTTTTAGTTTAATCTCAAATAATTGTCTGTGGTACTTTAGGTCTATTGGTAGAGTAGAGTTTTACTTCAGCAGGTAATTCTGAAAACCTCTTTGATAGTTATCAATGTATGCTTGTAACACTAGTAAGATATGATTATGCCAAGATATAACATAGTTTAAGAAACTACATACCTTTGGAAGAAAAACTTTGATGTATGATGGTTTGAATGGTATGATCTAGACTTAATGAGAAGCTTAGAAAAGTTAAAGTGTAGAGCTGTGAACTGACAAAATATTGTTCACTGTACGTGTCTCAAAATATTTTAGTTGAATTTTCTCATCTGAAATTGAAATCATGAATTTAAATGCAATGTCTACTATAAGTTTTCGAAATATTTTAATCTCTACAGCTATCATCTGTGGTTATTAGATTATTGAAGCTGTTTCATTTGGATTCTCTCTATGCTGCTGCAGAGGGCTGTTTTCTGTACAATCCCACTGACTTCTGACACACGGAGACTTCTGAAGAGCTACTTACTACTACAGTGATCATAGACCCTCAGAACAACGTGCAGCTGTAGCTTGCTTACACCATTTCCCAGAGCTTCCCATTTTGTGAATGCTGTGGGTTTACAGTTTGCCTCCTTAGGGACAAGTGATAGTAAAAAGAATCAAATACAGATTCTCTTTCTCAAAAAAAAAAAAAAAAAAACACCACAAAAATGGTTATTCTTTACACAGATATCTTATGTTAGTGACAGTAAAACTGGATAAAATAAAACTCTTTTATACACTTCCTTGTCTGTTTCCTGAGCCTCATTGATCGCCCTTTGTGGTTTCCTTTTCACTTCATGCCACAGCTGCAGATCCTTCTACTGCAAAAATATTCTCTTCCATTCTTGCCTGAGTCTCCTTTTCTCTATGCACCTTCCCTCTCTCCCACTACCCCACACTCCCACTTGAAAGCAGCGTTGCTTCCAAGATCCTTCCTTTGTTCTGTTCTTGGGGATATTCCGCTCTAAACCCCAGCGCGCTGCAGAGAGTGGAGAGAAGTGGCTTTATCCAGGATGCAGTTATTCTTTTGTTCTCACCAGGTGATACCTATTTCAGTTGCACATAGTCTTTAATGATTAACCTGGTATTAGACAGGCATATCCATTGCTGCACCCTTGTCTCGTCAGCCCAAGAAGGATGTGGTGCTACAGAGTAAAAGGCAGTCATAAATCACAAAGATACAGACAGGTCATACCATCAAAGAGAAATTCAGATGTTGTGAGGTGGGTTCTCTGAACTGTCACTTCTGTAATACTGATCCTCTGCTTCATCGTGGAGTCATGGTATGGTGTAACAAGTCTCACCTGTATAGCTGCAGAGAATTACAAGTTGGCTCAATTTCCTGTATTTTTTAACCCTCTGTTGAGAATCTGCGTTATAATTCAATGAATTTATGAAAAAGGGTACTGTCTTTCTCAGTATCATATTGCCCCTTCACCATATCTTTTATGATTTCCTTCAGTGTGTTGCAGTATCCTCACGACACTGCATTTGCTTTACTGAAGTTTCATTTGATGCCACTGTATACATTACAAAGCAGGATGAATGAAGAAGTTTCCCCTGTGGTAACAAGAGGGAGGAATATTTTTAAATATCACTGGTAGTAAGGCTCAAATAGAACCAACAGTGCTGGAAACTTTCTGTCTTTGTTTTCAGTTGAATTTATTTCAGGTTAAATTTGTCCTTTGACTAGGAGTCTCTTGTTTATATGACTAATTTGTACTTTTTGTTTTCAATGTATTTCTTATGGTGGATGTTTTTTGGAATCTCGTGACAAAAGTTTACTAAGTGTAGTTAACAGAGGACAAATTATGTTTCAACAGACCACTATTTGAAGGAGATAATGATTTCTGTGTATGTTTGAAAGAATCTTTCCCAAATTTGAAAACCAGAAAATTGACAAGAGTAGAGTGGGGGAAAATCAGACGATTAATGGGAAAACCACGGAGGTAATTTTTTCTTGCTTTCTTTCTTTTCAACTAAGAAATACATGTAGTTTTGATGTTACTGGAGTTGTTCCTTCTAAAATAATTTTGCATGCAGGTAGTAAAGCAAAATAATAGCTGAAAGTAGAAAAACATTTTATTGAAGAGATGTTCTGTGAGTACACGCCCTGCTTCCCCTCCCCTCCCCCCCCGTTCTTTATATGCTTGTGTCCAGTCCATGTAGTTCTCATGAGCCTATACTTGGAAAGTTCTCTTGCCACTCTAGATAACTGAATGTCCAAGCTAGGATATGTTGAAATTATTATTGTATCTTCTATGCTGCAGTGCTTCCTGGCGTGCAAGACAGGCCAATTTTTCACCAAGTTATTTCTTCTGCCTATAACTATCTCTTCCTGGGGAAAACAAGTGCACATTTTAATCTCATTCATTTTATTATTTTTTAAACTGTTTTATAGATCCTTAACTTTTCCTGGCTTGCCTGTCAAAGTAAGAGAGGAGAAAGTCACCTGTAAAATATTGTACATTGTAGAGTAGAAGCCAGAATTTAATGAAGGGCATCGTGTATTTTCTCTAGTTTAGAAAAATTAATTTAATTCTTAAACCCACTAATTCAGTTCAGCCTTCTCACAGAACCTATACATTTATCCTGGAGAAGAGAAGGCTCAAGAAGGATCTCGTCTCTGTGTATAAGTATCTGAAGGGAAGGCATAGAGAAGACGAGGCCAGGCTTTTTTCGGTGTTGTCTGGAGACAGGACAAGAGGCAACGGGCACAAGCCGAAACACAGAAAGTTCAGTCTTAACATAGAGAGACACTTTTTTTTACTGTGAGGGTGACTGAGCACTGGCACAGGTTGCCCAGAGAGGAGGTAGAATCTCCATCCTTAGAGAGAATCAAAGGCTGTCTGGATGTGTTCCTGGGCAGCCTCCTGTAGGTGACTCTGCTGGAGGGGTTGGAGCAGATGACCTTCAGAGGTCCTTCCCAAGCTCAATGATCGTATCATTGTGTAAAATTAGGAGAAAAATGTAGAAGTAGTGCTGCAGAAATAAGACCGGTTCGTTTATGAAAATACAAACACTAAAGAACTGAATCCATTTCACAGATCACTGTACGGAGTTAGATCATATTTTGTCTGATGGAGGCTATTTCATCTCCTATACCTGTAAACAATTTTACATAACTAAAACCAAATAATTCCTTTTGGAAAGCTGTTCATATCATTTGAGCTTAACTGAGATAGCTTTTCATTCCTCTATCATCGTGCTTCCTGCTGAGAGGGAAATGGTGTACTTGGAGGTTAAATCATCACTTATTCTTTGACTCTTGCCAAAAGTGGGTACCACTATAAAAGATCGGCTTGCCTTGTTTAGCAGTCTGTTGGACCATTGATAAAACTTCCTTGGCCAGCGGGGTGGCTATTGTTGGGTTTGGTTTGGGTTTTTTTGTTAAGCTATCATATAGTTAGCTTTTTAAAAAGAGAGACTCATGCCTAAGGAACCACAGGTCTAAATGGGTAGGAAGTTGTTTTATCTGAATTCTGAAGTACAAATATTTGAGTGGATATGGAGTCTCATTTTGTTTGTTCACCAACACCTTACAAGTTTTTGCTTTTTATCAACATAGAATAAGCATTCCTGTTTCCTTTTCATTTCTTTAATAATTAAAAAAAAAATAAAATTACTGGTAGTCTTTTTCAAGATGTCCAGAGTGGTCTTTGTTCTTAGTTCTAAAAGATTTTTAATTATTCTAAATAATTCGAATGCTTTTTCAAGATAATTTTCATGTACCTCTAAAGCAAAGGTTTTTTTACATTATTATTCTGTTAGAAATTTCTTCTGTCTGTCCTCATCATATGCAAGTAAGCTAAATACCGTGTCAATACTGATATCTCCCCATGAGGGAAGAAAAAAATAAGACATTTTGCATCCACAGTGTTGATGGCAGAGGATAATAGTGTCTCTGTGTGGTAGCTGTGCACGTGGTTGTCGTCTTTTTTTTTAATTTTGTTTTAAATGTATTGTAGTATTTTCTTATGTCTACTGCTACTTTAAATGTCCTATCACACCATCAACAGTGTGGTTGATTGGCACAACAGTATTCTTCATGGGAGCCTGCAAAGCTTGTAAGATTCCAGTAGACTGTGGGGAAAGATATTCTTCAAGAAAAGGAAGAGGTAATAGTTAGTCTTGTGTACTCTGTATAAACTTAATTGGGGTTGTGAAATAGCAATGGATATGAGTTAAGCTCAGATATGCTTGTCCTGCCACTGTATGGTGGTGATGATTCCTTTGTTAGTTCAAATTCTCATGACCGAGATAGAAACTGAGAATAATGTTCAACCTTTTAAAAAGGGTCTGCAGAAAACTAATGAGGTTGCAATGTGACATAGGAATGGCATGAAGATGGGATAACCTTTATTAAATACATTTGGGGGATATGGGGTTGGAGATTTCCTTTAACAGAAGCCAGAAATATGTTGCAAATACTTCCTACATCCGTGACCTAAAGCATTCAGAAGGGAGACTTCTTAAGAACATCAGAGCTAGCAGTAAAACAGTAGTTGCTGTTGTAGGGACCTCCAAGGTCAGTGATTAATATATCAGCGTTTGAATTTGCATTTCTGAGAGCATGGGTCAAAGAACATCAGGTGATATCTGATGTTCATGATGCAGAACCGTGGACATGATTAGAATGACTATTAAAGTCTGCATTGCTTTTTTTTTTTTGGCCTTTTTTTGTTTTGCTGGGACTAGTCACTCTGTTCTGCTTGATGGAATTGAAAAGCTCTGACCTACTGTTTGCTACTTCATATTCAGAGCCCATGACGAGCATTATTTCACACTTGTTTCTCCCCAATAGTAAATATGAAGCAAATAGTATCTTTAAATAAGAATATCCAAATAAGCTTAGCATAAGTCTCCCAACCACCATCTCTGCCATATCCCTTTCCAGATATTTTGAATTCCTAGTGAGGATCATTAGGCAATACACAACTCCATGTAAACCCATTCTGCTCTTCTGTGGTGAACTGGTGATTGGGGCACCACCTACAGTTGTTCAGTCTACAACACAGTTTCTAGACTAGTGGCGACTTGTGCGATGATGGTGATTGGAAAGCCTAGTAAAGGAACCTGCAGTGCAGTGCATTAGTGCATATACCTGACAGAAATACATCACAGCTTCAGTTCTTTCCTGTTCATTCTGTGATGTTGGTTTTTTTTTTCATGTCTTGCTTGGGACTAAGGTCTCTTTGTGTTAACACTGTACACGCTGGACAAAACGGATGGTCTATGCCTCATATAACTTACAAACCATGTATGGGATAAAAGGCAAATGATGTACGCATATAAACAAATGAGTGTGGAGCTGCTGGTCAGTATGAAAGAAAGGGGTCTCAGCATGCTGGCAGCTTAGTTCTTATGATCTCGTTGTACACGTTGCAAGGAATAGAAGTTTTGGAGTATAGTGACATGGCTTTGTGGAACTCTCCGAGTGAGGTGTATACGGAAGAAAACATAAGAAAGTTTATTTTGGCATATAATAAGACAGCAGTAGAAGCAGACTTGGAAATAGGAGCTGACTGCTCAGTGGCGAGTTAGAGATAAATAACTGAGGAAGATCTTGAATGGATTTGAAATGGAAAAAAAAAATGCAGTGTAGAAGGGGGAACCAGCAGAGGAGTTGTCAGTGTCTTCTAAACAACCTTGTAAAATAGGGCTTTTTATTGATCAGTAATCAATATACAACTGTATGAGTTCCACAGAAAATGTTTAAATTGAATTTGACTGCAGTAAAGCAATTAACAAAGGTAGTAAATTATTTGATAAACAACTGCTTCTGCAACTAAGCAGACCTAAAATAGCACCTATACTCCTTTTTTTGAATTACTTTTCATTCACACAAGAATGATAAAACTTTTTTTTAATATGGAAACATAGATAGGATCAAGTCCTTAATATCTTTATACTTTCGATATCTCCCTCGTGCATCATGTCTATTCAGTAGGTTAAAAGTGAAAATTAATAAAATCGAGGGCCTTGAGAGAAAATCCATCTTTTAGATTACATTTTAAGACACCTCCCCTAAAAAGGGGGAGGGAACTGCTAGAGATTATCTGATTTTATACAATAGCCCAAGTTCAAATAAATTTGTACTTTTACTGTGATCAATCTCAGAACAATTCATCTGCACAATAGAGGTTTTGTGGCTGAGTTGTACTCTGCACAGATGCAAGGAGATGAGGCAGAGAAGTGCCCTTTTATGTTCTGAATCTGGTACCCTTTCATACTAAGTTAGTTTAATTGAGCTAATGAGTACATGTGAAAAGGTTCGACTATGTAAGTGATGGCAGCCAGAGACCTCACAGTAAGTCCTCCTTGCATGCACTGAACTGGTATTCAGAGCAGACTGGATGTGGGACCTGCTTTAGCTTTGTGGTGACACCAGGTGAACCTCTATAAGCAGAAGAAGTCCTAAAAAGTTGTACTTTTCTGATACACTGACGCAACAGCTAGCATTCCTGGGTATTATTTTTAAATAAACGGTTATTTTAGGAGCAATAATTCTGGGGAGTAAGACTGTCTAAATCCGGTCAACGAAATCCTTTTCTCTTGAATGCTTCACCCCAAACTTTTTCATTTTCCTTTATTGATTTGTTAACTATGCCTGCTTATTTGACGTGTCTTCACATCTGTATGTTTTCAGTGCTGAACTTAAGTATAGTTTTACCTAATTGTATTATAGGTGTTCCTCTGCATTCTTTGAGGAAGAGAGATCAGCGTTAAAACAGAAACGGCAGAAAATAAGACTTTTGCAGCAGCGGAAGGTTGCAGATATTTCACAGTTCAAAGATCTTCCAGAAGAAATTCCATTACCACTTGTAATAGGAACAAAAGTTACAGGTAATTTCTTAAAAGCAAGCAAACATAAAAACAGCAAAGTGTTTTGCAAAGATTTTAGTAAACCATAATATACTTAGTGCACATAGTTAAAATAAATATAAAATATCAAAAATTGTACAATTTTATTATTAGCTCATTGAGAAGGTGCTTGTGAACATTAGCTGGTATTTTTTAAACAGTGATATGGTTTTGAGGTACAAACTTAGTATGGTTTATTACTTCTGCTGTTCAAATTGTAGGGGTTTTCTTTTATGTCTAGTGTATCTAACAAATCTTGGAGAGAGAGATGCTTAAATGCAAAGAGCCGAGTGCTGTCTCAAAGTTCAAAATGTAACCTAATATAAAACTTGAGCTTTATTTTTCCGTAAATATTAAAGTACATGTTTTGAAACAGATGTACAATTGATATTGCAATGCAGTTGGACATGTATACTAAACATGACATTGCCTTACTGAAAAAACTTACATATAACTGAGGAAGGAATATTTTTAAAAACATTCCACAAGTTTTGGCTAATTTTGTAAAAGCTTCAATTCCTCCGTCCTGTCTGTTTGTGATCCAGATGCTTTTCACTTAAGCGTAGTATCTCCCACCCAAGCCACTACTGTTCATTGCTTTTTGCGTTCTTCAGCAACACTGCCCTTAATTCTTGCTGAAGAGCAGGCATGCACAACACTGCCTCTCCTCACTCTCCTAGAGCTGTATCCTTGAGCTGCGTTCCTCATTGTCTTTTGCTAAATATGCAGTCATCTGTGGAAGTGATCAAGGAGAAATGGTATGCAAAATCATCCGGAAATTGACTTTTGCCTGCAAAAATCTGTCTGTCAGAAGGTATTGGGTATTACATAGTATTTTATTTAGACATAAGTGTAGTGCTAAGGATTAGATTTGGGAAATACTTCACTTGCAAAGATAAATTTGACAAAAATTTGGGTAGTATTTCTATTGCATACAATTCTTTTTCTGGGTTTACTTTTTTTTTGTTTAATATGTGGGTTTTAAATATATGTATAAAGGGTTACTTGCAAAAGATGTATTAAGTTGTATTTTTCTCAGTGGTATCAGAACATTATAATGTTTGGTTTGTTGTTGTTTTTGTGTTCTGTTTTGTTTTTTAAGCACGTTTGCGAGGTGTCCATGATGGACTATTCACTGGACAAATAGATGCTGTAGACACTCTTAATGCTACGTACAGAGTGACTTTTGACAGGGCAGGTCTTGGAACACACACAGTTCCAGATTATGAAGTTCTTGTAAGTATTAATGACACATTCTTAAAATAGGTGTAGTAACAAATGAAAGAAGAAAATTTAAAATATTACATCCATGTGGTATTGTCATAAAGTAGAAACAAACATAATGGATGCATGGAAAATTCCAGGGGAATAAGCTTCTACTGTTTATGGTTTTATAGAACAGGATAACTCTCTATGATAAATAGTTCCAGCCTGAGCCATTATGTTTTTACTAGACCTACTATTATAGGTTATTATAATAGTCTGAATTTAATATGAAGAAATATAATGAGCAGTGTAAGATCCCAAAGACTATTCTGCTGTTGGATCCTGGCAGGGTTTGCAGACGATGTTCCAGAAAACCTGGCTCTTTGTAATTTGCCAAAGTCTGGAAAGGCCTGTGGTACTTGCAAGCAAGTATTTTCAGTTGATTGAACCTCATTTTGAAACTTCTTATGGTAACGAAGCTACCTGTGGGGATGTTGCTTTGGTCAAACAATTTGGGATCATTTCCTAGCTCATAGGCTTGCGTAATGATTTATGAGCTCCAGGAACTGTTCCTGTGAAACAGTCTGACCTAGACTGCAAGCTTTTCAGAGGATCTCACTTTCTTTTGTATCTTGTGTAGTGTTGAGTCTACTAAGGGCCCATAATTTGTCCAGTCTGTGTCATGATCTGAGTTTGGAGCCTCTACTGAACTCCTGTTCGGTTTGTCTGCAACTTGCCAATAGAATTTTTGGAAATGTTCTTGCAGGTTTTATTTGATGTCATGCCGTAACTTTGCGAACTCCAGCAATGGAGTATGATTTTGAAGCTCCTGGTAGCCCAAAAAGCAAAATGTTAAATCTTTTAACATTGTTGGGTTGGGGTGTGGATGGGCATGGCTAGTCCAGATTCCAGAAATAAATTATGTATTCCGAAAGATGTGTAAAATCAATTAATCTGGCAGCTGAAGTAATGCTTCCTTTTCCTCTCTTCCAGAGTAACGAGCCTCATGAAACCATGCCAATTGCTGCGTTTGGACAGAAACAACGGCCTTCAAGGTTCTTTATGACCCCTCCACGATTGCATTATACACCTTCACTCCAGTCTCCAATTACAGTAAGTTACTTTTTTCATGTAATATTAATCATTGAAATATTTTCAGAGACATATTGAAGCTGTTACCTTAAACAGTTTTTGAGATAAATTTTCTGAGATTATTCAGCAAGATAAAAATTTTAGCAAAAGCCTCTAAAAATAAGCTGTTAAATTAAATGTACTTTGTTTTTTAGGACAGTGATCCTTTATTAGGACAATCTTCATGGAAAAGCAAAATTTCAGGCACAGATAGTGAAACACTAGGAGGCTTTCCAGTAGAATTCCTCATTCAAGTGGTAAGTGTTAACTGCAACTCTTAGTGTATTATCTTTTTGTGTTTATTCTGCCGATTCTTCTGCAGTTAAATGACCTTCTGTTGATTTATTACAGAATTGGTGATATCCAAATTGACTTTTGAAAAGATGTTAATAATATTTGGTTTTATTCTGCCCCCCTGCCCCTTTTTAATTTTCTCATTTGTCCGTAAGCTTTGAAATATGCGGCTCTTCAGGTGGCAGGAGGGTCTTATGTCTCCAGAAGCGTGTCTTATTTTTCACAGCTCTACCACTTGGTCTAAAAAATGATATTATTTCTACCTGCAAACTTTTTACTGTGCTAAGACATTTTTGTTTATTTATTTAAAATATACTTGTGTTGTGCAAAGAAGGTTTGCCCATGTGCATTGTCATATATTGTATAATACTGTATTTTATGTTATGTCATACCCTCTTGGAGAAGAAAAGAAGCATTCTTTTCCCTGAAAGCAAACATATGTTATAGATAAGAAAACTACTTTTTCTCTTCATCCTTATGAAATAATACCTCAATGATTTTTATACGCTGGTTCAGAAGAGTACAGACAAGTAATGTTAGGAAGCTGAGATTCACTGAATATCAAAACTCATCAAAGCAACTTGCTCTGCAGGATGATGGAAGAATGTAATTGCTCGCGTTGGCTTAGCTTAAGATCTGTGATTGAATTCTTTAACAATTAAAGTTGATTTTAATATGCTAAAGGAGGTGATCTGTGTTTTAAATATTAAGCACTGAGAAATGATATTGCTAAAGGCTTCTCAAATTTTAAAGTGTATGTAATTGGTCAAAAGAATCAAATTGTGTCTGTAGCTCACATGAGACGCTAATATTTTGGCAATTCAACCTATTTTATTTGACAGAATGATCTATTCCTTTTTTAGGGGAAACTTATTGTATAAAGCTAATTTTGAAAAAGGTGGCTTGGCATCTAGCTTAGCCAAGAAAATTTAGAATACATGTAGTTGCCAAAGGATTAATTATGTTAAAAAATGAAATACACAAAAGATATGGTCTTTGTCTGCTAAACTGTATCTGCAACTATCCTACTTGAGTCACTGAGTATGATCAATGAAACCAGGTAACTAAAGTGTATTAAGCTTTAGAACTATGAAGTGTGTCAAGTTGATGTGTTTATGACACTGTTTCTGTATTTTAAATCTGAACATGTGTGATTTCTTAGTCACATTTGGTGGCATATTATTACTCATTATAAGGAAATATGAGTTTTAAAAGTATAGACCTCTTGCCTGTGTTACAAACAGTGGCATTTTACAAAGATACTGCATTAATATGTATTTTTGCTTGAAGACTGTCAAAAGATTTTGAACAAAATCAAGCCATGGATTTTTGGCATTTGTTTGTGAGAGCAACTTAATACTTTATCCGGGTTTTTGATAAAGAATCATGAGGCTTAAAAAAACACTTGTTGAAGGACTGTGCATTATTTTTAAGCATCAATTTTTTTTTTTTTTATTAGAAGTTTAAGGATGGTACTAAAATTTGATGGTGTGAAATACGTGAGACTGGTGAATACTGATTACTGATTGCACTGCATTCGCCAGTCCTGATGTATTTTTATGTTAAAGATGACCATTAAAGATGTTCTAGCCTTTCTTATATGCTGGTACAGTAAAAAGGTCAAAGCTCTCATTCTGATTTAAATGGTGATTCAGGAAGTAAATGATCAGAAAGTGTTTGATTCAAAGAAAACTTTCTGGAGAACTATTGCCAGGCAATTATTTATGATATCATGAATAAACAATTTCATGGGAAAACTTTATTTTGGACAAAACAGAAAAAAATGCAGCACATCTTCAGTAAGTTTTCAACCCAGCCCCTTAGCTCTCTTTTACAGATTCCAAAATTACTTTGGAACAAAAGAAAGTGTAGTCAAAATCATGTGCAGACACGGACAAATTAACATTAGGGATATTCTCTTTATGTATAACTTGCAGTTGTAAGCAAACATTGGGACTTGTAACACCTGTGTTAATCATAGTTCTGTACTGGTGAGTTGTAGTTTTTCTAAATCTTTGTATTAATTTCTACATGTTTACATTTTGACATCAGAGACTGCTGTTCTTTCTGGTTTTTTATTGTGGACAAACGTAAGCATATTGGGAGAAGAATGGCTCGAAAATTAATACTACGATTTTAAGAATAAAGTCAACAATAAACAATTAATAATTCTTTTTAAGAAGTCTTTTATGCTTATGTGCAGTATGTGATGTATCCTTCAATATTTCATAGGCTATACTGCAGCTCAAAATCTATAGATTATATTCTTACATTCTAGTCAGTATTAAAATTTGGAGGATGTTTTTCCAAATGTTCAGCTACAGCTTGTCCCCTACTCCCCGCTGCTTGTTTTTGGGAAAAAAATGAGGTTGGGAAGGGAACAGTCTAGGACAAAACAGCTTGTCTGCAGGATTGCTGCGTGCCCAGTAGAGGGGGCACGGTAATGCAGCACCTCCAGAAAAGGAAACTGGTGAACTGGGTTCTGCCTCATCGCTGGGGAAAGGAAGCGATCTACTCAACTTAAATGCAGTAGGAAAAATCTGAATATGGATACTGGATTTTTGCCTATTTTCTGCTTATGAAAATTTTGAAAATATTCCGTAGTAAGTTATTGCACACTTTACTTTGACATGCTTCTGTTCTTTTAAATATTCTTTTGCCTAAAAAATGAAATCTAAAATACAAATCTAAATGTACTGGTTGGGTTATTCCATAATCTCTTTTAACGTGGAAAACCATTGTACTAAAAACTCATTTCCAGTTTTATGAGAACTATAAATTGTAACAGTAAACAGGATGAGTTATGCTGAAAATATAGCTGTTAGGCAAGAATTTCTCAAGGAAAATAGTACTGAACTCAGTTAAACCATTCGCTGAGAATACTGGCAAGTGAAAATGGAAGTCTATTTAATAAAATGTATCCATGAGAGAAAGTTTGTAGACACCACAGATACAGTGAAAGGTCAGAGTTTCTTGTAGAAATAATCGGATTGTCTTGATCACTGCAGTATATCTGGGAATAGAATGAATATAATATAAAATCCAAGCTCATGAACTGGAGAACTAGGGCCCTGCATCCTTGAATATGTCTGGACGTTGAAGTAGAAGTTAAGCACCAAATACCATGCAAGTTTTGGGAACGGATAATATATTCTGCATTAAGTTGGGGACTTACCAGCTTTATGAAGGAGAATGACTTAGATGTGTTGGGCAGTTGCCGGATGGTGATGACAGCAGAGCTTGATGAGTAACTTCTTGGCAGCAGTGGCAGATGGTGTACAGTGCTTTCCTTCTTCCCAGGTGTGGGGTTTTTTTTGCCAACGTGAGCATTTGTGTGGTGTGTTAGAAACTAGACCAGAGAAATAATCCAGCTCACAAGTAACAATTTTAGAACTTTTTTTCTTGCCTTTTCTGAATTTGTTGTTTTGTCATTATTGGTTCCCTGACTGGGTTCTTCATGTGCTGGCTCAGCACGGGCATTGGAGGATGACACAAGGGCAGAAATGAGCAGCTAGAATTGGAAGAGTGATAACCTGTGCAGTATTGCCTCTCTGTGTCTGACCATGGCTTGCCATCAGCTCATAAGATGCATCTGGCAAAGTATTTGTGGTAGAAAGAGAGTGTCGTTCTGTAGTTCTAGTTTACAGGTCTGTCATTTGGAACACCAATACAGGCTTCCTATTGCTCGTGTTCAGAAAAGATGGCAGTGAATGGAAAAAAAGATACAGAAAGGGCCACAAAAGTTTAGGAGACCAAGAGCCTTTTATGGAAGAGGAGACTGGGAAGCCTTGGGTTGTGATTAGTCTAGTGAAAGAGCAGTGGAGAAGATATTCTTTTACCGTCCCTGAATAAACAGGGATAAATACAAGGAGGGAGAGCCTATATCTAACTGAAAAACAGCCTTGGCAGAACAAATCACTATGAAGTGAACAGGAATGCATTTAACATGGAAATTCCAGGAAGATTCATAATTAGCTGAAAGATGTCCCAGAACAATTTTCCATTAGGATTTGTGAGGGCAAAAAACCTGGCTGCATTAAGACTGAACTTGAAAATCAACAAAGGGGATCATATATAAGCAGATGTATGTTGAACTAAGAGTTCCTATTTCTCCCAGTCCTATCTTCCACTACTAGGATGCAGTTAACCCCTTTGAAATTTATAAAACCTGAAACCTTGGCTATGTTTACATCAGTAATAAAACTGTTGCTGGTTGTAGTGGAGCTAGGATTTCTCTCAGGACCCTAGAGAGTATGAGCAGTTTTACGAGTGATATGTGTGTTGAGAGTACTCCCAGTGATTTCCACTTCAGCCTGCGAGGTCCCGAGGGCAGCAGGAACAGGGTATTCCCATTATGAACAAGGGAAATGGAAAGCCCAGAGTTGTTCTATATAAAATAGATCCAATCTCTGTACTGCGTTTTACTGCAGGAGTGTACGCAAAGGGCTGGTGCTCAGTCGAGAGCACAGCTGAGAACAGGCTGAGAATTGTGTGCAAAAGGTACGGTACGGTGAGGTGAGTGAGGATAATTGTAATACATGGTGACAACACCCTTCGATTTCCTTCAGGCTGCAAAAAAAAAAAGAAGATTCTCATCCTCTGACTGTCCATAAATTATATTAGTTTTCTTATAAAGAATTTTGGCTGATGTATTTTTGCATTCTCCAATCTAGGGCATTTGAAAACACTTTAAAAATCTCTGGAAAATCCATCATTTAAGATGCAGAAATAAGAATTAATTAAAATTAACTTGATGAACAACTGAGAAATATATTTTAAAACAATGAAAGAAACGCACATTTTATTATCTTGAATTTCTATGGCATTTCAAAACCCCTTGAGGACGTATTCATGCTAAAAATAGTTCCTTTGTTTTAGACCAGGTTATCGAAAATCCTTATGATCAAGAAGGAACACATCAAACAATTGAGAGAGATGAATACAGAAGCAGAAAAGCTGGTGAGAATGTTCTCTTTTCAGTTCTTAAGACAGGATATGCTTTAACAGCTAACATAGATACAATTAAAACTAGAGTCTAGATAAAATCTATATGTTATCGCTTTCTATAATGTGAAATTTTTTACATTCATCTTAATTTTATTTTGTGGATGGTAGGTACTTGTTTATTGAGCTTTCTGGCTAAAACAACTCAGTTCAGAGGTTTTCTACGTAAAGCTCTGAGTGCCCTTGGCCTGCATTTAAAATTACATACCAGGGCAGCTACAGCATAATTAGCAGCAGCAAAATAGTTTTTCTTGCTAAGCTTTATCTAATCATCAGTCAGTAAATCAAAGTGATAAGAATGCCTCTTCTGCCATCCATGGCTATCAATCAACTTGAAAGTGGAAAGCTATCGGATTCAACCTTCTGCTAGCATCCATTCCGACAGTTGTCTCTGCAATGTACAGACAGAAAGCTAAAGGTTTGTGGAGAGGAGAAGCAGTCCTTTTTATTTCTTGAAACAAAAATGCTGATTTTGGTTTTTTGTGTAGAATATTTGAATGTTGAAGGATTTGATTTATGGTGGTAAGATTTTCCTCTGTCCTTTCAGTGATCATGTGCACATGTATGTTCTGTTATTCTGCTTCCTGCTGTCCCATCCCTATGGCTCTGTAATTTTCTTTTTTTTTTTTTTTGTGCTGTGATGCTGCTCTTCAAAACCTTGTTACCATTTACTACATTTTTTTCTGTGCATCAAATGTTTTGTCTTTTAATTTTGCATATTAATAATTTAAAGAGATGCAAAAAGAAGCAAGATTAAAACATATCGTTACAACCTGTAACTCTGATACTGAAAAATTACCTACTCTTCTCCAAACAAACTAAAAAAATTGTGGTGTTTTTTTTACTGAGATATTGGTACTTTTGCATAGATAAGGAAATTCATAGCCTTCCTCTGACAAGAATCCGGACATTAATGTGTCATTAAGCTACTAAGTCATAAATTAACTGTATTGTGGAATAAGAATATAAAGGAAAGTGAGCAAATTGAAAGAGCAAAGAAGCAACAGGGAAGAAGGAGATCCAGGAGTAAACATTAAATCTGATATATTTTAGCTCAGTTGTAGCCTAGATAAGGACTTTGAGATACTTTTTAAGTTCTTCCCTTGTGCTGTTTCCTTTGTAAACCAGCAGGCATAAAGCAACCTCTGTTACTATTCAAGGCTGTCCTGATAAAAATAGAGGACGTAAGTCCTTTCTGTTGGGTCATATTCTTAGCCTGTCTTCTAATCCTCTTTGTCCCTTGGCAATCCCATCTATGTTTGTGCAGCTGAGTATACGTTGTTTCTCCTTTAAAATGTCTTTTCTTTGAACAAGAATCTTTTTCCGGCCACTTGAATTTCAATAACATATGTGAACATGAATAAAATGTAATCCTTTGAGTCAGGTATAGTTTAATTGTTAGACTTTGATAAAATTCGTACAATTGTGATTTGGTGATTTAAATTAGAGTAAGACAATTGTTTGGTTTAAAGCAAAATTTTATATATAAATATATATATATATATTTATATATATCTCTCTTTTATAGAGACTCTTTTTAATATGACTGATCCGATATAGAAATAAACGGAATTGATCAAAACCAGAACTGGTCCTGAATCTAGTCTGGCAATAACAATAAATTTACATGAGGCAGGGGATGCCTTCAGAGGAGCTAGCTGCTAATACATACAGCTGCACATCTTCTATGTCATTTTTCTGAAAAGACAGCTTATTAATAGTTAAGCATCTTGACATCACTACTAGTCTTGGTTGCAGGCTAGAAACAAGTTACCATGTACCTAAAACAGTAAATGCTTTTCTGATAGCCATTTGGATAAACAAATCTTAATAAAAAGGATGCCTGGTTCATTTTTTCACTTGACCTGCAATGAAGACAAGGTAAAGGTGATGCTGGTCGTTCCAGAGAAGCAGGCAGATGCTCAGTGACAGAGATTTTACTTGCCATCCATCTTTTGTCTGCCACTTCAGCTGTTTGTCAGTATTTCCAGATCTCAGATTGCTCCTGGATCAGAAATGTTGCTGATGCTGAGAAGTAGTTCTTTCATCATCACTAACATAGAATGCCCTTAGCCTTTCACAGCTAACCTGGAGTAGCCCTGTCTGCTCTAGGGGGGCTGGTTGCTGAAGAAGTCTGCAAGTTACAATTTTTTCCTCACCTGCAGGAAGTATGTCAAATTTATGCTCTTAGGTGAATTCTGAAGTTATGGTGCTAGCTTAAAGCCCTATTAATTTGGTATTCGGACTTGTCAATCCCTGGAGATCATTTCAGTGGTAAAGTTTAATGGGGAACTTGGAACTGAACTGATAACTGAAACCTTGATTTTGAGGTTTTGATCTGGATCCTCCTGAAAACTTTGCTTTATCTCTTGGTGTAAAATCTATAGCTACAGGTTTGATTGTACGAGGTACCTGTATCTCAGACTTGTGGCTACGATGCAGTGGAAATAATCCCGCTTATCTTGCAAGAGGCTATTTGTGGAGGAAATTTTATGATATGTTGTATGCTTTGCTTCAGTTTTGTAACTATAACCCAGACAGTGTCAAGACACATTGTGAAAACACTGTAAGAAAAAAGTACTGTATTCTGGTACTAATTTTTTGTGGAAAACTGTGCTTACCCAAAATACTTATGTTACCAAGTATAAACTCTAGTAACTTTCTTTTTTGGCACAACTGTTAGCTGTAGCAGAAGGTACGTAGCACTGAGTCATCCTCAAGTGACCACTAACTTACTAGACAACTGTGCCTCCCGTCCTGCAGCAGGAGTGGTCGTGGCCGTGTTGTCCTATACTGATCTCCTGCTGACAGGATAGTTTTCTGTCCGTACAGCAGAGAGAAGCTACACCCAACTACTGGAGAAATAAGCAGGTCAGATCACAGTCGTCTTCTCTAGCATTTACCACCACAGGTTAGCATGGTACTTTATGAAGAGAATAAAAGCATGGTAGTTACTTACACAGATGTCACTTGGAGTTCTAAACAGTGACACTACATTTCAGTATTTCGTATGTTAACGTTTTTCTATTAACACAAGTTTCTCAATATTGTTGTCAAGTGAAGATTCCCTCTGATGAGTTCAAAAGATATAAATGTACAGTATTGTATTAACTTTAATACTCTTTTTGTCTTTTCCACAGAAATCCTATTCTATGCCCATAGGCATTGAGTTTCAGAGGAGATACGCAACTATTGTTCTAGATCTAGAACAACTAAACAAAGATTTAAATAAAGTTTTGCATAAAGTTCAACAGTATTGTTATGAGGTAAGATTTTGCTGGAATACATATTTATTTAATGTTTTCCATAACCTAAGTACAATAAAATTTAGAATTTACTGAGAATATGGCATAGGTGGGGGTCGCTTTGAAATGCAGCTAGTAGCAGCTGTATTGGATTCCTCCTCTCTCTCTGTCCCTGCCTCTGTCTGTCTGTGTCTTCTACCAGAATGCAGACACTTTTGCTGATACCAGTGGTCAGTTTTAAAATAGACATGCATGTACATAAACAAAGAAAAAATACTGTGTGCTATATACCTGTGAACTCTCTTTGAAATCATTTGTCATTTCAATGACAAATTGAGGAGAGGTTGAGGGAACTGGGCTTGTTCAGCCTGAAGAAGAGAAGGCTGCGAGGGGACCTTATAAATGCCTACAAATATCTGAAGGGTGGGTGTCAGGAGGATGGGGCCAAGCT
>Ga0065711_1031005_pt1 | contig 30817 bp, 28 predicted proteins | sample Hoacrofraction12_FD_59098 | JGI IMG/M metagenome (GOLD analysis project Ga0065711, IMG submission 59098) | Hoatzin crop microbial communities from Cojedes, Venezuela - Epithelial fraction 12 v2 (version 2) | ecosystem: Host-associated > Birds > Digestive system > Esophagus > Crop | place... | reverse complement strand
CTGTGTCTACCTCCTAGAAACAGTCAATAAAGAGCTTTCCTGGTCTAAAATATTTACAGGTGTCTTTATGAGCTCATCTGGCTTCTGCAATGGACAAAGATAGTAATGCTGTCCACTCTAGGTGACTTCTTTAATCTTACACCAGCCGAGCGTACCTGTTGTGATCCATCGGGTGTTTGTTGGAATTGCTGTAAATGTTTGGAACCGTTCTGACCTGTATTAGATTTTTTTCATGCTCTGTCTCAATAAAGATGACAATATTAAGCATTGAAACTCACTTCTATATTGTATTATTCAGCTGGAATACGAAAATATAAAAGCCCATGTTTAGGTGGCAGTTTGTCCCTCTTTTGGTTTGGGAGATGGCCTTTCGTGCACATCTGTCAGGAAAGTGGAAAACCGATGTTTCCTTCCCCGGCTGGGGGTTGTGTTTTGTGGTGCTTTATTGCAGCTGGGTCATCTTGGCAATCAAGCTGGTTTTGGATGGGAGTTTCCTGGTTTTGCACAGGTGGTTATATTTACATTGAATCCAATAAAATGTTGCCAAAAGCGAAACTAGAAGAGTTATTTCTCTTTTCTTGTGTATTAGGGGAAACAGTAATGGGATCATAATTGCAGAGACTTTTCCAGGTCAAAAATGCTGTTACTGGGGCTATGCCACGTGGATGGGGGACTCCAAATGCAGAATGTTTTTTTGCTAAAATATCTCCCAGCTTGAACAGCTAGTGCAGCGTCACCAGATTGATGAAAGTCACTAATTTTAACTACTTCATAAAAATTGTTAAGGAAAGATGTTGCCTTTTTATTTATGACCTGGGACAACTTTATGATTCTGACCTTTTGACCAAGTAAGTAGCCATTTTGACGTGTGCGCAGAGTCTGTAATCTTGCATGACACGTATCAGTAGGTCATGGCATATTTGAAGAAAAAAAAAACCAAAAAACACCAAAACCCAAAAATCAGACACCTGGCCTTATCTATGCAGCAAACTGCTTTGCACTCTCGTCAGAAATAAGGATGGAGCCATCTTGAAGGCTGCAGGTCTGCCTGCAATTGTGGGTTAGAAACCACTTTAGAAAGCCACCAGTTGTGGCTGGTGCTGGGAAATGCTGCTGCAGGGGGGGCATGTCCTGCTCTCAGGACATCTGAACATCTCTGCCCAAAGCAGATCCCACGCTCAATGGGCTGAACTTTGCTGGCAGCCTGGTCTTTCAAGGCTTGACTGAAGGGATTATTCTCTTGCAAGGTGCTGAACTGAGGAGCTCCACCAGCATGATCTGCCTGGGTTTCGAGCACTTACAGTGACGTCTCTCGAAGCAGTAATATGATTTTATTTAGTCAGATAGGGGACATGATTCTCAAAGCTCAGAGATAACAAGTGCACAGCTTAGCATGCTACAGATGTGTGTGGTGGTGAATCAGGGCCTTGGGAATCTTCCAGAGAGGGAGGCTTTGCTGCTGAGGGTCGTGTGTTACACGAGCTCATGCGGGAAACCAACCCTGTTATCCTGGAGTACTTCGGTGTGGTGTAAAGCGCGAGCAAACTCCGAGGGGTGGTTCGCAGAGGGTGGCCAGTAAAAGTCTTATCTGCTTCTCCTTAATTGTGTTTGCTTTTCCTTCATTTGCAATAAATTTCACCAATGGAGGGAACAATGAATAGTTTTATGAAGATACTGACAGTCATTCCAGACCAGAATATTTTTTCCCTTAATCTTTCTATTTTTCTCAGAAATGCTTGCCTTTTCCTTCAGCGGGATGGATTCATTGCATTATGTATATATCCATTGTCATAAAAATGCTGACAAAAGGATTAATCAAAATAGCATTTGTTTGCATAAATTTAGCATAGAAGATCCTGCTTGTGATGAAGTTGAATACAGGGAAAAGCTTTTTGGTACAAAGAGCACCATCAGTCATAACTTTGGTATCAGAGACAGCCAAAGGTATTCCTGTGCATGGATTAGTGCACATTAATGTGTGTTGTGTGGTAAGAGTGGTATTTTAATAGTATTTAAAACAGCGTGGAAGGAGCCTGTGTTGCTGCAGTGAGACAGTGGGATGCTGAGGGTGAAGGTTTGCATGCAGCCTGTCTCTCCTCTGGGGTGAGCTCCAATTCCCCGTGCTGTGATCAAGCTCCTGTGCTTGACAGCAGTCATAGAGTTGTAAAGATTTGAGAAACACATAATTTCCCATGTTCTCCTGTAGCATCCAGATGTGGTAAATGCCTCGATCCCCACTCCCCTGCCTGTTCACCTAGTGCCACAGTTTATCTCCCCATCCCCAACACACGTGCGGTCTGTGGCATAGGAGTATGGGAAAAAAACAACCCCAACCCCAACCCAACTAAAAAACCAAACAAAACCCAGAAAAGGAAAATGGGCAGTTGGAAGGCTCAGCCCTTGTGTTGAGTGTACACAGCTCTCAGCCCCATTTAAATCCTCTTGCTGCCATGGGGGATAATTCCATACGAGCACAATCTGTGTTTATCTGGGGGGGTGCAACCACCCTGGTACTAAAGGCAAGTACAAGGATGCTCTTTGCGTGGGGCTCAATGCAAAAGCTCAGAGGCGAGAAAGGAGGCAGCCTGACCTTCTCAGTGAGGACTGACGACGGATAAGCGACTGTGTGTAACAGGCAGGATCCCGTCCAGCCGTTCCTCAACGGATGCATGTGTGTTATACTCGGAGTGGTCACGCTGGAAGCCTGGCTCAGAGGGGACTGTCTTCATGGATGGAGAACAGAAAAAGAATGAACATGTCTTTCCTTGAAGCAGCCCAGATCCAACACTGTTTTCTCAGAAAAATGCTAATAGACTGAGCTCAGCTGCTGGAATCTGCTGCTGCTGCTTGTGAAGCAGGGACAGGTTAGAAAAAATCAAACTCTTCTAAATGGGCTCTACCCCGGCACGATTCATTGCTGTGAGGGTGCTGGTGTCGTGGACCTGGCCTTCTCCTGGGCAGAGCAGGGAGGCCGTGCCTTGTCCTGAGAGCTGCTCGTCTCCGAAATACCCCAGAGGAACCGGGTATACAGCCAGCATGGATAGAGGCTGGAGGATTAGCTCCAGAGTGGGACTGACACAAGAAGTGTTTGCTGAGAGCTCTTTAATGAACTTCAGTGCCTGTCCTTCATGGGGTCTGCGGTGACTGCAGCTTTCCCTGACAGCAGCAGCGCTGTAGCTCACTTTGGAGCCTTCCCTTGATTTTGATAGACTTTCTTACTGTGCTTCTTGGTGCTTGGAGCTATTAAATTGCCCAGTTATTTGCAGCGCCAGAGGGACGATGCAAAAAAGGCTGCCTCCTCAAGAGGTGAGCACCCGCATTTCTGGGTATAGCGAATTATCCCACGCCGAGCTGTCTGGGTGTGCCAAAAGCACCTCACTCCCTGCGCATCTGGAGAGTCAGAAAAGTTAGAAATAAGAAGCTACTTAAAAAGCCCTGTCTGAAGTCCATCACAAGGAAGGCATCACTCCGGCTGTTCCTCGTTCACCACTGCTGTTCCCGGCAGGTAAAAGGGGGGTGCAGGCAGGGCTGTCCCCAGCCCCGGGCTGGTGGCTGTGATGCAGGATGCCCGTGGTCTGGCAGGTGGCACAGCCACCCCTCTGACCGCATCCCAGCCACCGCAGGTTTGCCCTGCGAAACTCATGGCCGTTGTTGCCTCAGCTCCACAGGCTTTTTACAGTAAGTGCCTCTCTGCCTTCCCAGTTTTCACAGCTCGGCTGTCGAAGCGGCACCCAGGGAGATGCTCCCCGCAGTCAGGCTGGTGCTGCAGAATTCGCCTGGGTAATCCCGCACTCACACCTCGGGAAACTTGCCCCTGGATATTACCTATCGACTCAGGTTCAGGGAGTGATAACTGAAAGTATTTTTCCCTGGCCACCTGCATTCTGACATTGTACTGCACAGTTTCGTTTTGGTAGTCTCCATCGTTATTGCAAGCATTTTAGTGTGCTTTTTTCAGTGAGTGCACAAATGGTGCTCCCTGACGGTAGAATTTAAGCCAAAGCATCTGTTTTCTGTTCTGCGTTTGTTTAAGCCGCTGTGACAAGCTCCCTGGCTTTACAGGCGTGCTCCCTGCTTTCCTGCGGTGCGTCGAACCAGTTTCCTTCTTGTTGCTGGTCACCAGCAAATTCCTGTTCCTCTCCCAAGTGCTGCACTCCTTGCATTGCCCATGAAGCTTGCGGGGAGGCTCATGCTGTTGCTGTCTGGCACATATGGGGTGAGGTGGGCTGGGCAGTTACTGAGCTGAGCAGCCGCTGCCACGGGTGAGGAATCGCTCTGCGACACACTTCAGCCTTCAGATTCCTGTGTCACCCAGGCAGATGCGTTGAATAATGTGTTTGACTGCAAGTTCATGTTTATGAAAGTAGAACAAAACTGCAAACTGATAAATGGGCAAAAGCAGTATGGTAATTGTAAAGGATTTTTTGGTCAGCATCTCAACTAACTTTCAGTTCTTCCCTTGAGGTCAAGCTGGAATTTCCTTCCATTAGTTTAAGGTGAGGTTTCTTGCTTGTATTTTCTAGAGGTTGCAGCTGTGCCTTCTTCTTCCATATGGAGAAGGGAATGACCTGGGCAGGAAACAAAAGCAATGAGTCCTGCGCTGTCCCAGGCAAGAATACAGCACTTTTTCCTATTTCAGAGTATTTCCTGCGGTTGGATATTGAACCGACCCAGCACATGGGGGCAGTGGTTTTCCTCCCTCGCTCCTAAGGCTTTGGAGGGTTTTTTTCTTAAGTAACATGTTGCTTGAAATAATAACTGGCACAGTTCTGGTTTCTGGTGGCTGTATTCTTTCACAGCCTTCTGTGGACGCACTGGAGATTGTATCATGATAGAAACTAAAGGAATCATTTTCCTAGCAGGTTTGTAACTACCCTTCTTCTGCGAGCGGTACGTAAGAGCACGTGCGTGACGCAGACAGTGAATTTGGGAATAGGATGCTTGATATGAGCAGTGCGTTCCACAGCAGTGTGACCACACTTGGCTTTACAGGATCTCTTTTCTTTTAGAGAAATGCAAAGATAACCAATTAATTGCTCAGTTTTGTCCATCCATTGAGTAACAATTTTTCCATGTGATTTAGCTGTTTCTCATCCTTTTCGATCTCAAGAGTTCATTTAGTCTGTCCTCCTGCCCCAAGACAGGGTCAGCCTAAACTGTTCCTGACAGGGCTTTATCTACCCTGTTCCTAGTATGTCCCATGATGGAGACCCATTACCTCCCTAAAAGGAAAACGGTGCTTTAGTACCCTCAACTCCTTATTTCCTTTTATTTCGTAGGAGTAAGAGGCTATGAAAAAGATAGACATTTGAAGCAGAGGACTATCAGCTTTACGATAGTGCGCTTTGACATAAATTAAGCTGAGTAGCTTTTTTTTATTGTACATAAAAAGTGTGTGATAGAGTATGTAAAAAAAAATTCAAACCATTCATTTACAGCCGTACCCACGTAACAGTACTACTGCACCTGTTGCTGTAGGATTTCAAATGATACAGAAACAAACACTTCAGTTTCTAAACTCAAATGTGTAACTTGGGTGTAACTGGACATATAATAGCAGGCAATGGTGAACAGTCCTTTAGACAGCAGAGCCCTGAATAAATGAATAGTTTTTTATTTGGGGGAACTTGAGTGAAGTTGTAGGGGTCATTGACTGATAAATGCATGAAAGTGATAAGCAAAAAGGAGCAGGCAGATTTAAGGAAGAGAAAAATGTGGATTTTAAGAAGATGGTTTCCAGCTCAGCAGGCCTTTAACCCACTCATTGATAGAAGCGGGGAAAGTGAGAGTCAGTCTGTGCGTGCACCGATTCTCCCCCTCTCCTCCCCTGTTCCTGAGTATTAGCTGGCGTTGGTCATTTCTCAGCTGTGCAAAGTGAAGGAAGGACGTTGAGCGAGGTGGACCTGCAGCTGACCCCGGGTGGCCGTCCCTGTTTGCCCTATGGAGGATGCCATGGGCTGACTGCTGGGCACTGTGCCACAGTGGCCATGTTTCTCCCCACATCCCTTTGGACCTCCACCAATGCATTGCTGAGGTAGCACAGAGCAGCATGAGGCATGTGTGACATTTATGAGACAACAAGACAAATTCTTCTTGACCTGTAGTAATAGGCTTCACAGATGTGGAGGAATATTTTTGTAATTAGGTAGGTTTTTCTTGTATGGATTTCCACTGCCAGGGCATTTCTTCCAGCCTTCCTTTGATAACAAGGATGTGTTCATGATGCTGGACTGCCACCGAGAAATCTGGGCTCGGTTCTTGGCTGGGTCACAGACTTTGTGAGATGCTGGCAAGCAGTTTCTGCTCGTGCCTCGGCTGTAAATGAGGAGATCTTCTTTTGCTCTTTCAGGAGCTCAAGGCTGTTCCTTTTAGTACTGTACCAGCTTATTGCCGTGACATAAATAAGGCTATCTTTTGCATATTTCTGTGCAATAGTTTGATTCTTCACTTTAAAGTTATCTCCAGATTTCTCAGTCTTTACTGAGCAGTATTATCCTGTCTCATGTTTTTATTTGCTTTTGCCTAACATTGATGGAGATACACGGGGTGATAAAGTACAGTTGCTGGTGTTCACCTTGCAGGGAGGGCTGAGGTGAAGCGCTTATCTGTTGCAGGGCTCCTGTCTTGTAATCCTGACCCGTTGGTTGGAGCACAAAAAGGGCTTTTTCTGAATGATGTTGGAGGCAGCGTTCAGCTCATAAATATTTGTGTTTCATCACCGCATCAACAAAAGTCTGTGAGGCTGTTATAACCAGTCAGTTCTGTCTTCAGTGATGGTAAAATTTTAATTGGTTTTACTTCTGGTGCTTGTTAACCCAAGCATAATGTCTGCTTTCATGTTGAGTTCAAGGGGAAATGAAATCTCTTCCAAAATTTTGGAAAGAAATTGCTTAAATAGAGGCCTTATTTTGTGATTCATTTTTTCAAGACAAACTGTTTTCTGCCCTTTGCAGAGGAAGAGCCTCCCACTGCCTTTATCCGTATCCTTAGTTCAGCCAACTTGTTTACAAGGATTGAGCTTTGAAATCAAAGCACCATAAGGACTCAGCTGTGACTTTGCCTGGATTATAGCAGTGACAAGATCGCTAAGTACCTGCGTAATGCTATTACTTGCTGTAAGCTCTGTGGAAGAGCCAGCCTTTGCTCTTTTTCTTTTGTATACCACCTCCTCCAAAACATGCTGGCCTATTCCCAGGGTGAGACACCCACCCTGACCCTCCTGTGGGAAGCTCTGGTCCGACACCATCTGAATAAGCCCCAAACTGGAACCAGGGTTAAAGGAGCAGCGTTCTACCATAATGGCAGCAGGAACTGCTGACCTGCTTGAGATGGAACCTGGGGAGAACGAGATGGATCTGCAGAAGACTGATGAGCAAACCAGGCACTGGAGGAGACCATCGCTCGCCACTGGGTCAGCATCATCTCTGTTGGTGGAGCTGGATCTCCTTGCAATAAACTGCTCTGCACCTGACTGGATAGAGCCGGGTCTAGGGAGTCCCTGTGGCAGAGGCAGCCCCGGCGCATTGCCCAGGGCATCCCCCTGGTCAGGGGGCTGCCAAATACCCGGGGGAATGGAGAGCTGGAGAATGAATAGGTTTGGTTTTAACAAAAATAAAACCTTCAGAAAGGAGTTGACATGTTTGAGAACTGCATGCTGTGGTAGCACATGAGATTTTTGCACAAATTCCCTTACATGAAGTACCTCTAGGGTAGCTTTCCTGTGGAGTCGGGAGCCTCGGCCGTGCCTCCGGCCAACCCCGCAGAGTGCTTTGGGGGGGTTCCTGCACCAAAATAAACCCTGCCAGCAGCAAAACAAGCCGTCTAGGAGTTCTGCATATGGCAGTTTCAAAGCTTCTCTGCCTTTTCTGGGTCCAGACCTCAAGGAGGGGGAAGAAAGCAACGTTGCTTTGCTTTATTTCTTTAATTAGTTAAAATCTTGAAGATTCAGTACAGCCGCACTAGCTTGGAGTGGATAGTGACCGAACTCTGTCCTTCCAGGATAATCAAGCTCCAGAGAAACAAGGAAAACCATTGCAGAAGAAGCCAGAGTTTTCTTCCAGGGGTGGATACGAGGCCCCAGGTTGGGCCATGCATGGCATCCACCATGGGAATGGCATTTCCCTCCCCAGTGTTAGTTCGCAGACGTGCTGGCAGCAGAGAGCTTTAGCCGTGGGCTTGGGAAACATGGTACTCAGTTTTTAGAGGTTTGGAGTTTTTTTGTGATGGCTTAAAAAGAAGCAACTGTAATTAATTTTGCAGTGCTGTGGTTATTTCAGAGGGCTGGCTGAAAACATTCACCATATGAATAATGGCCTCTTTCCCCTGTCACCTCCCTGCACTTAATGGATGTAAAAGTGAGGGCAGAGTCTGACTTCCGTCTGATTTTGATGCAACTGGTTTTAGTCACAAGCAGTATTGATTCCCCCAAAGCCGAGTGAATGCGCTCGTTTAGACACCCATTAGTATCACTGCCCACGAAGCCTCGTTTAATCCCATGTATGTTTGAAGTCGTGTACTGCAGAATACTATTCAGTTTTGTCCCTGACAATCCTTATGCAGAGGAGCCAGCAAACTCTAATTAGAAACAATGAAAAGAAAATTGAATAAAATATAATACAACATGGATGGCTGAAATAAACGTAGCACTAGAGATTTTTTTCTTATTTCCCACTCTTTCCTTCTTGAGGTACAGCGAAGTATTTACAGATTGAGTTAAACCAAAACATGAGCCCTGATGTCATCTTCTGTAAATGACCTGGCTGATCCAAATATTTCTAACCCTGCCCCAAATTGCCCGGTACAAACAATAAGATGTCACCTCCAAACTGGGTGTTAAAATCACAGTTCAGGTAAGAACCAGAAGTGCATTTATGACTGTAATTATTAATCTTAACTGAAACTGGCAGGCTGGAAACGTAAAGATCTTTCCTGCATTAAAATGTCTCCAGGCGATGGTAGAATTTTGCAGCGCTCTGTAAAACCTATCGTCTCTAGTGAAATCAGTCGCTATGATCGCCGTCTCCATTTTGGGTTTCTATGAAATTAAACAAAACTATGCAAATATTTGAGAAGAGAATGAAATAGTTATATTACAAATAAAGCAACTTTTTCTTTCATGTGGAACATGCTTTTATTAAAGCTGGTGTGTCTGAATTTAAAAATACTTTCACCATAGAAGAGGAGAAAATGGATTTGTTAATGATGTGGATTTGCAGCTACAAGGTGATTCAAGTTTTTAAATGTCACATCCGATACTCTTTAATCCTTTTTATCCTCCCCCCAACTGATGAGAAAACTCTTCAGGAATACTTGGCAGCCGTATGAGGCAGAAGAAGAAGTGAGCTGGAGGTGCGAGGCAGAGAGACGATAGAGGCAGCGACCCAGGGGCACGGGCAGAGCCGTCCGACGTCTGCTGACCCGCCGGGGACGCGCGGCTGCAGCTCCCACCGCCCGTGCCTGCTGCCCAGCCCATCGCCCAAGGCTGCCCACCGCCGGTCCCAGCCCGTCCCCACTGCACGGCTGCTGACACCCATCTGCCACCCACCCAGCCGCTCCTGCTGCCTCGCGGTGTTCTCTGCCTCGTGGAGCTGCCAGGTTCCTCAGCCTGCGGGCCCAGGTCCTCTGCATCCGAGAGCCGAGCGGGGTCCCTGTGCCCCCCGCCGGGAGGTGCGGTGCTGGCTGCACCCATGGGTGCTGGGAGAGGCAGCCTTTGCGGGTGCGGGAAGCATCGCGCAGGCGAGGATGGGCACAGGCTGCTCCGAAACTGCTGCGTGACATGGCACCTGCACTCTCCCTCCACACGCTCCTCCTGGGTGGCCAGCTACGCCTAAGTATTACATAAGCAGGTATTATACACATCTAATATGATAATATGTATAGCCAAATGCACACACACAGAATCATGCATTAAATTGTTTGAACTCCTGTTTACTGCTATTCATTCATGCCAGCTCTGTTCTAATTTTAAATCCATCCAGGCCTTGGTGTTCTTTGGCTTTTATGGTTCGTACTCCTCAGATAGCAATTTGCACGTGTTTTATTTATAACTTCATGACAGGCCACAGTTAGCAGTAACAAAAAGAGTGCTTTACACTTAAAATGACTAAATTGTCAAACAGCCTCTGAGCACACACTGAAAAATTGTCTAAGCTAATTGCGTGTTCATGATTTTCATGAGAATATGCATGTGCAAATCAGATATTTTGTAGCACAACCACCACAGGAGTTGCTGCAAATGTGTACAGGCAGGTTTGGCAGGTATATTTGGGCTAGAGTCAAGAACTGCTGTATGCTAAAAGCCTGAAGGGTAGCTGGAACCAGGCTCAGTCTTGGTCATTAACATTAGAGGAATGTTATTTTTGTAATGCTGTTTAAACCTTGTCTGGCTTAATTTCATTTTCTTCAGGTGTGACAGTATTTTGTCTTCTCCTTGGTAGGGAGCTAGTCCTTTTAGATTGTTTTTTAATGTATTACTCAGATGCATATACAATCTATCACTTTTATTTTTCCCTGGATGATCTGTAATTCAGACTCAGCTTCTCTAAAAAAAGGGAGGATTTTTTTCAGACTGGTCATGAGATTTTGCATCAGACCTGGAGATAAACTGTAAGTTAAATGAGCCCAGCGCAGTGCTCCGACACCACTGTACGTGATAACCACAGTCACAGTTAGAGAGATGACCACGCAGCTGGTGAAAGAAATTTATCTAATATTAGTATACTGCTGCTGCTTTCCAGGAGTAATTTGTTCGTAATCATTTGGGGAATGGGAACAGTATCCATCATAGTGCTCTGCCCAACTCTATTTAAAGAAAATAACTGCATAACAAATTGTTCAGTACACAGAAAGGGGTGAAGGAAGTTTATCTGCAAATCTAAATATTGCTCAAGATTTGCACGAGCCCAGAGTTGCCTGTGCTGCGCGCAGCCTTTCGGTGAGGCCAAGCCGGGTGTCAAGGGAGTGAGCAGGCGGTGATTGATGAGCTGAGGAGGAGCCTGGCCACACCTGCAGTGAATTTTGGATTTGTGAGCATGAAATTAAATCACCAAACCCTGAATGCCTAAGTCAGTGCAGGTGAGCTCAGGTCAGCTGGTCTGAAAGTTGAAGAGACCATCATTCATCACATCTGTAGAGTCTCGTTTAACCCTTGCTTTTAAGGGAGGAAGAGAGGGAGCAGCAAATCTGACCAAGTGGCTGGTACAGATGGAAGCTGACCAAGCAATGTGTTTGTGTGAGTTAGACCTGCCTGGTTCTTGCCGTTGGCTTCCTCTGCAGCGGATGAGCAAACAACTCCTGTGCAGAGGTATGTGGGGTAGGACTGAAAATGTGCACAAGGCAACCCAAAGTGACCAGTAAGGGGATCAAGAGATTTTACGATGATTAAATTGGGCTGTGCAGTCTGGGCTTTTTATGTAGCTGGTGGAAAGAGATAGGCTGTTCCTGAAGGTAACTGAAGGGATGACTTTGATGCTGAGAAAGTATCTGGAGCCATGTGATTTTGTGTAAACTTGCTTCAAGGAGGTGCAGAAACAGCTTCACAAGTACAGCCTGGGGTGGGACTCTGTGAGGAGGGGAGTTTTGAGGAAAGGGTTTGATTATGATGTGATGTTTCGTAGATTGGGAGTGATGAGTATTCTTCTGCAAAGCAGCTAAATAGGTGTGGGGCTACAGAAAACTGGGAGGGCTGCCGAATAGGGAGGTGAGGCAATTCTTCCTGCTTTACTCTGCTGGTTGGAGGTTGAGAAAGCATCCTGCTTTGGACTTCATCCTCAAAGGAGGAGATGATTGAGGAAACAGAGTCCAGAAAAGTACAGCAAAAATGAGCTGAGAATAGAGGCCGGGGGGAGAAAGGTTGTGGGACTAAGGCTGTTTACTGTTGAGAAGAGATAACTGCAAGGAGATGAGATCTTGTTTGAGTTCTCCTGGGCTGCTGCAGAAAAGAAGGGAATGGGCAGTTCTCTATGTCCGTGGTGATGGGGATGAGAAGAAGTGATATAAAGGGATATATAACTTGAAGAAGAGGATGGAGAAGCGCTGGGATAGATTTGCCCTGAGAAGTTGTGGAGTTGCAGTTGCTGGGGGTCAGAAGTTAGACACACATCTGCCAGAAAAGATAGAGCTGACCCTGCCTCAGGCAGGGTAACAGGCTGCCTGGCCTCTGCTCTGAGGCTCCTTCCAACCCTCTTTGCTGCGATGACATGGAAAGCAAATTCTGCACGAAAATTTGTCAATGTGTTGCTTTTCCTCTGCAAGGAAGGAGATGCAGGGTGTGCCCAGGGGGAAGAGATGTGGAATAAAGTAGCTGTGGCAGGGGGTGAAACATGACTGAGACCTGAAACCAATGTGATTATTATTTCCTTCCTTCTCTTGAAGTATTAATAATAGACCTTTTTTTTCCATGCTATCAAGATAGCCAGCATCATTCTACGCTGTTGCCTAAGCCATTAGTGCACTGTGCTCTGAGTTACATTTTGCAGGCCTTTTGCTGCCCCTCTTGGGAGAGATTTTCTTATGAAGTGCCATCGTGGGCAGAGGAGCTGGGTGCTCAGGTGTGATGCAGGGTGGTACTTCATGAGCAAGCTCCTTGGATTCTGGAACAAACAGTGACTTTCTGACACAAGACTCCTTTGTTTGCCTACTCAAGAGCAGGCAGCCCTGCAGGATGACTGATTTTGATAATAATAAAGAAAAGCACATTGTGCACGCTGGGGAAATAAGAAGAAAAGGATTTGTGAATGGGATTCTTGGGGCCAGCATCCTCGTCCGAGGGAGCTGTTGGTATCAGGAGCGCTGCAGCGAAGTGCAATAAAAAAGTTAGCAAGTGTATACCGTCCAAAAACCTTTGCACGTAACAGCACCAGTGTGTCAGGCTTGGGAACTGCGAGGCGCAGGGAGCTGAGGTCTGGCAGCTGTAGCAGTGGCTGGTGGGGCTGCTCTCTGACACGAGGATCCTGCTGCCGGTGGGGTGGATGTGCCCTCACAGTCCTGCTTCCCCAGCTACAGTGGTTCCCGTGGGCTGTGGTCACTCGATTGAAAACAAAGCTGAGCAAAGCCTGGAAGGTTTTGTCTATTTGGAAGCATTTTTTTGTTGTTCTCTGTCGAGATGCTTAGCAGCAGGCCTGGGCAGTGGAGCATCAGTGTGGCCCGTAATTTCAGGTCTCTGTGATCAAAGCTTCCTGATGAGTAAAGCCTTTTGATCAGCATCAGTGATGGGAAGAAAACAGGCTTTGTCGTCTCCCTGCTGTGGAGGTTGTGTGTATGGCCCTGGGCACCCTGGATGGCAAGGAGCCGGGGCTGGCCCTGTCTGGCAGCGCTGCTGCTGGGTTGGCAAGGGGCTGTCCCACCCTGGAGGTCTTCCAGTCTCAGTGAAGACAGCTAAAGCAAGGAAGTGCAGGCTCTTAGTTGGCTCATTAATGCCTGTACTTGTTACTTCTAAGTGGAAATATGTTGGGTGGCTTTTGCATATTAACAGGCTTTTGATACTGGACAGGACTGTGGAGAATTCAGAAGCTGCTTGAAAGTCGTGTTTTCCTCTCTTGTCGGAGATGCGCTGAGGGTAAACAGCTCTGCCCTCTAGTGCCGTTTGCCAAATCTGCTGAAACCTAACACATGGGTGATGCTGGGAGCGGGCCTCACGCAGAGCATCCCTTGGAGCAGCTGAGCCGTGCCAGTCCAGGGCTGCCCTGGGCGTCGTGCCGGGGGAGCTGGGAATGCCTGAAACCTGGCAGCTTCCAGGCAGGAGAGCTTTAGCCCCATGCCAGGCAGGGAAGCGTGGTGCCTGTACCCTCTGCACAGCATCTGCGAGTTCAGTTCTGTGTTTTTGCTCAAGCAGCCCCATCCAGCCTGATATTTGCTTTCCCGTAATGTTTATTATGCCTGTGAGATGCATAGAAGAGCTGAGTGATGAACAACCATTTTGGCAGCTTTGTTCTTTCGGCCCCATAAATAATGGATTCATCGGGGTGAGAAAACACATGCCCGGACACAAACACATGCAGAGCCTTGCGGAGGAAAGGGAACAAGCACAGAAGCTCGAGGTCCAAATGCAGAGCCCTGTGCCGGTGAAATGGGAACCGATTTTTGGAGAGAGAAAGTGTCAGAAGGTGGATATGGACTTAATTGCCCGAAGAGGAGACAAAAAGCAATTAGGAATGCAGGCAAGTTCTAGTTGAGGTTTGAAGTGGTAGGTTGCTCCCTGCTTGGCTTTTGGAGAGAGCCACTAGTTCAAAGGGGCTGTTTGCTTTATGGTCTGTAAGTCCTGTCTTCAAGCATCAGCCAAAATAGTTTGGCTGTGACTCGGCTTGCGTGGTGGCTGGCTCCCAGCAGCCCGACAAGGTGTACAAATTTATTTTGAACCTGCTGGCCAGCTTCAGCTCGATGGGGCAGGGTGGTGTGGTTTCAGAGAGACTGCATTTCTGGAAGTTTTGTAAAAGTGAATAAGTAAATGAAACCCCACAATTCCCACACCACCCCTGCTGAGAGTACTTGCAGAGGTAGCGTATGTGCAAATTTTTATGGACAGCAGAGAATCTGCAGTGGAGGGGACTGGAAAGGCAGCTCCACGGGGCTTCCTTAGCCCCAGTGCTCACAAACAAGTGGCTGTACCCCGAGAAGCGAGGGTTGCGTGGCGAGGCATTGGGTCACGGAGCATGCCGCATCCAGAGCTAATGCGAGAAGAGGGGAAGAGCTGGTTTCTTCCCCTTCCTTGGCAGTTAAAGCGGGCAAGCACAGCAGGCTGAGGTCTGGTGTGCGCTGGCAGAGCCCGTCAGCGGAGCCCTGCAGACCCAAGCCTAATCGGCTGAAACGCGGAGCTGTCAGTGCTCGCCAGGGGCTGGGGAGACCGTTGGGATTTAATGCTTCATGCTCTTCTTTGCTTTGATGTATTTTCCCTGATTTCTTAGAACCACCAGCTCCTGCCTTCAAAAAAAAGTGCCTGCCTGCTTGTTTAATCAACAAATTGCACGTGGCTTGACATCGATCACCTCTGTCAGAGGTCATGTCTCCTCTTCGGCCCTGGGAGCATGCATGAAGGAGCCAAGCCTCCTGAACCTGAGAGGTGCCAGCACTGCTGGGTCCTTGTGGTGGAGCTGCAGAGCAGCTGTGATGTGCCGGACACCTTTGCACCTCATCCCCTGCCAGGCCAGTTGTGGACCTCTGGGGTCTGCAAGGGCTCTTTCCCTGCTGGTGCTCATGGGTGCCTTTCCCAGGAGAACCAATGTGCAGCAGGAGGTTTGAGCCCAGCCAGGGTTGGGAGCTGCTGGGTGGGATGCTGGGCAGGGCAGTGTATGGGGTGAGCTGCTGGTGCCTGCAGAGCTGCCCGAGAACCAGGTGTCTGCAAACCTGGGCTGTGTTGAGAAGGTAAATGGGATGCAAGTGGCTCACCTGGGCAACCTTAGTGATGTTTTGCTGGCTAGAGAAGAGCATTGTTGTGATAACCCTGTTCTTTTCTGGAAAAATATTCTGGTTTGCAATTAGTCCTTTGAACACAAGTGCTTCTGGAAAGCCAGTGGAGCACATAGGCAGTTTGATTTATGAAACGCTGAGATTTCATTTTTCTGACCCTTCTTATCTTGATTTGCTCTGATAAGAGCTAGGGCCCTTTCATAAAGCTTGGTCATCTGCTCATAGCCTTGTCTAAAACGTTTCACAAGTCAGTTCCCAAGATGATGATATATTTTGTGGAGCTGGAGACTTGTTTGCAGAGGGCTGGACAATTCAATTTGGAGGCACTTTACCACTCAGCGTGTGGTGATGGGGGTGGAAATTCATGCAGAGTTTGAAGATGCTGAATTTCTGAGTGTAACTGGGGATTGCAGTTCTTATGTTGTCATCAAAACCATAACTACCTGACTATTGCATAAATAGCCCACCAATCTACATGCACTGATTATTGTAATTTAAAAAAAAATCTCCTTGAAACTCAGGCCATCCATGAAAACTCTTGATCTGCTGTATTTTTCTCACTGATCTCTGAAACAAATGAAGCCTACAAGATCATGCTGTCTGAGCTCCTTGCTATAGATTTTGGTCTTCATTAGCCTGTCTTAACCAAATTTGACTGGGGGGTAAATACTGCGTTGCTGTGGGTTTTGTGACCCTAGGTGGCTGGGCTGAGCAGAGACCTCTTGGTGCCTGCAAAGGTTCACACCAAAGGTGACAAATGGAAGAGGGGGAGAAGGGAAAGAAAGAGGCATTAGTAATTTCTGAGTCTGGGAGAAGTTCAGCCAGAGCTGCTTCTGGTAACTGTCAGTTACCTTCTTATCCCTCTTTATATATATATCTGGTTTGTGTAATGTTGAAAGTGCAAATGTAAATGCAAATGCAAGGTAATTTTGCAGAGCATCATTCTTACAAGTGCTACAGTCATTACAGGGTGAAATAATGTAATTAGAGAGAAGAAAATGAAGAGGCATGAGCAAAAGACAAAACAAGTTTTCAGCCAGGTTTGGGAAAGAAACGGAGAGCTAATGCTGCTCATCTAGATGGCAGCAGCAGGCATTGCTTTCCCTACCAACAGAGGTGATGTGTGTCTGGGGAATAAAAGCAAATTTAAAAGTTGCCTGATCAGTGGATAGGGGTAGAGGGAGCTACAAAGAAGAGCTAGGAGTAGACTGAAACAGCTGAGGTGTCATGGGTTTATGTGTACTTCAGTTTATTCAGAATGAGTGCCTAATACTGGCCAGCTCGTAAAAACAGGCTGCTTTATCTATCTAATCTCTGTCTGTCTTTATTTTGAAAATCACAACAGTTTTGGTCCTGTTGCTGCTCCAGGGTGGCCAGGGCAGGAGATCAAAGGCAGTGGCGGAGGGCTTGCCTCAGCCTGGAGACCAGCACCAGGAGACGCCAGGGTTTGGGACTATCAGCATCCCCACGCCGACCCCATTGCCTCCTGGCTGAGGGACATGAATTTGGGCAGGTGGCAGGCTGAGAAATAGCTTTGGTGTGATCGCAGGCTGGTGCCTCGTGCGTAGGCAGAGCCCTCCTGCTCGGCTGTGGCACCCAGACAGCCAGGGTGGACCACGGATGTGGGAAGGGGCAAACAGCCCCCAGCATCCTCGAGAACAAGAGGCACCTCTGGTTTCTGGGCTTGGCTCTCCTCTGCCTTCTCCTACGAGGTCAAACCCGGAGCACTGAGCACCTCGGGGTAGCTGCAGCCTTTTTCCCCAGCCATGGTGCCGAGCGGGGGGTGTTTTGCATTTGATGTAGGCAGCTCCTTTTGTCTTTTTTTCTTTCTCTTTTTTTTTTTTTTTCATGAATCCTGGTCAAGGAAGCAGCAGCTGTGTGATTAGTGGGAGCAGGTCCCGGTGTTTGCTCAAGGTGGTTGTTAGCGAGCCTGTTGCAGGCTGAGCGCGTGCGGAGGTGCTCGCTCGGCGCTCTCGCCGCTGTGCCAGACAGATGTCGGCGAAAATGGACACCGGTGGGCTGCTTAGTGTGACGGAAAATAATTAGGAGAGCATTAGTTTTAGGTTGAAATAAATGGGTTGTCCAGCTGTAGCTGCTGTAGAGAGGAAGTTGAATGTTAATTAGATGCCACCAGTAATTACGGTGATAATGTATTTTTTGAGTGGCTGTTGGGAATAGCTCAATTCACATCCAGCGGGTAATGTGAATGACATTTCTAATTGCTTTAAGGAAGAGGGAAGGTACTTTGTTTTTTGTTTAAACGAGGACAATTACAGTAAAGCAAAGCTATAGTAGGATGCAAAGAACTGTAAGTGGCTTGATGTAACTGCTCGGGAAAAATACGTGTCGGCTGAAGTAAGAGAAAATGCCTTGTCTGGTGCAAGAAATACATTCTCTTTTCTACACAGAAAAAAATAGACTGTGGCAGAGATGGGACCTACACCTGTTCTTCCTTCTTCTAGTGCATTTTCTTAACTGAGACAAGAAGATGTCTTGAAAATAACTCTGAATTTATTTTGCTGGCTTTCAGGCCTGTCTGATGCTTCCCTCCCTTTCTTACACAGATAAACAAAGGTGATGCCAGGAAAATTCATGAAACGGTGATTTTTGTAAGACACTATTAGCTTATAGTATTTGCAGACAGCCAATTTTAATATTTAGACCAGAAACCTGATTTTACAGTCTTGTCCATACACAGGGCTCCTCTGAAATTGTTGCTCCGTGCATATTTACATAGGCATTGCGATAAGAGTGCCCACATGCAAATCTTTTCAGGAATAGCTGTTGTGCTCTAAATTCAGTTTTTCTTTCAGTTTTTTCTTTCAGTTGTAGATCAAGCCTCTCACTTATACCCACTAGTGAAGGAAGTGAACTCATTAACATGCCACCCACTATGTCTGATAACCTAACACCTTTGATCTCAGACAGTCTCAGCTCAAATTCACTCTTAGCATTATTTGTCAAGATTGTTTGTAGAATAAATTTGCATAAATTCCCAACAAGCATGTACTGGACATCTAGACTTTTGTGGAATACTTTACTAGAAATGACTGGTGTGCAAGACTGTCTTCCATGTAAACCCACTAAGTGCTCCTGGGGGTTCCTCACTGCGAGAAATAGTAACAAACACTTCAATCTTACATGCACAAAATGTGCAAAAGCCCAAGGACAATGAGCAGATTTGCACAGAAACCCTCTGATGGTTGGACAAGGACAGTCTTCTGTGAGCCACAGGGAAGGTCCACCTAAAGCATTTGTGCGGCTGCCTAATGTGAAACTTAAAAAAAAAAAAATCCACCATTCCCCTTCATTCACGGGGAAATAGAGTACCTCACCACCTGATCATCCTGAAGCTGATGTCTGGAAGACCCTTGCTGATGATAATTCAAGTAAGATATTACCTGCTTTTTGCATCAGCTATGTTGCTTGCTGTCAGGGGCATGACTGATTTTTCTGAGCGTTGGGACCATGCAAGATACCCTTGTGACATTCAGTGGTCAACATGTCTCAGACAGAACCAAACAAATACCCAGCACAGTGGCATAGCCACCTTCTTGGCCTTGCACTGCACTGTCTGCCTGGGCATCAGTTGGAGAGGTTTAATCTCTCGCCAAATAGCCAAACCCTGTCCTTCCCCCAGCTTCTTTCTCCACATGAAGGTTCTTCAGTGGTCCCTTGTTACATGGGACCACCTGCTCCTTTGGGAGTGACTAGAAGTCCATCCATTACAGAGCCACAGGGCAAGTGTCCTGCGTTGTGAGATGGACATGTGCAGACAGATCCTCTCCCCTGCACCCAGGCACGTGGACGTGTCAATCGCATGGTGTGCATGCACTTGTCAGAAACAGCTCTGTTTTGGTCCCGTGATGGATGTAGTCATGGGGCAGGGGAAGGATTGCAAACCTTCCTGGTTCCTTGCTGGAGCAGTGGGAGGGTTGATTGCTGGAGCAGTGGAGTGCCCCACATCTGGGAACAAGCCTTGGGCTAACAGCTGGCTGGAAGCTTTTGATGGGTTGGATGCATTCAGGGACAGAAGATCTATCAAAGGAAAGGCTCGCCTCTCAACTGTGAATAAACAGCCCTTGCATTCCTTGATTTCTTCCATCTAGGAAAGCTGATGGCCTCTTTGGTTGAACTATGTTAAATGAAAAGTGGGTGGTAAGATGAATGCTCTGCTTTTGCATCTAAAATCCCACTCCTAATTAGATGTTATGGGAACAGGAATGCACTTTTTCCCCTGGCCAACACGTCCATTGAAACAGTTTTTCACCCGTTTACCTGTAGCACTTTCATTTTGGGGAACAGTGAGACCCTGCATGTGTTTTCTTGCATGCTCAGACCTCTGTGCAAATTTGAAAGTTGGGCTGGCCTGTATTTACCCCGTGCTTACACAGCCTGTGCTCTCTTCCAGATTCCTACTGAAAGATCTACTGCTGCTTGATGGGAAGTTGTCGAAACACATCATACCACATCAGGAGGAGCACAGGACAGCCTGGGACTCTCATTCCTCCTCTTGGAGGATGAAGAGTTGACAAGTTTAAATGGACACATCATGAGCAGTAAGGTCTAGGGGAAGATGGAGGAAGGTCAGGAGCCCCAGCAGTTTTTGGGGCTTTGAAGAATCAGACCCCAAGGATGTTCATCTAGATACTAAGGCCTGTGTTTCTGAGTGATTGCTTTGCCATGTTCTCCTTGAGTTCGTGGCTGAGCATCCAATAAGGGGGTATATGCTGTCACCTCAGTGACTGGAGGCAGGCTCATGCCATACTGTCTGTTCTGGCGCTCTGAGCTTCTCTGCGTGCTGTGCCATCGCCAACACTTGTTCCCGTAGGAGTTTTTGCTGCTTCTGTGCCTGACAGCTTCAGTTTTCCTTCCTTGCCCTTTACTCCAATAATCCTGTACTTGGACACAGGGACACTTCTTGGTCACACTAACGGGTTTGCTTCAGCCCTGATGCGTTGGTGCTTCCCTCCTTCATCCTTGCAGTGTCTGGCACGGATGTGGAGGCTGTGGGCTCTGCTCACCGGCAAGGGGCTGGTTCCTCCTTGCTGTGGGGCGGGGGAGAGGGTGAGCAATTTTTTTTGTTTTGTGCTGACTTTTAAACTGCTTTCTTGCTTTTCTCACTCCTGGGTTGATGGGCACTGCTGCCGTCCATCCCAGGGATGGCTCCAGCTGCAGACCATGAGTGAAGCTTGCAGTACCGCAGCTCCATGCAGTGGCACCTGCCTGTGGCTGTAGTAGGCAGGGTGGTGGCTTTTCCAGCAGGAAAAACACCTCAGCTGAAGCAGTCTCCCGTGATTCTCTCATGGAGCTGGTGCAGCGAGCATGCTGTCGTGCTTTGTGCTGTTGGGCTGCGTGCATCAGTCGCAGCAAAGCGAGGGGCTGCTCCAGCAGCAGCTGAGCAGGGCAAAGGCAAGCGTGATGACTCCAGAGCTGGTGCGGATGCAGGCAGAGTCCTGGCTCTGGCTCTCTCCCAAGCTGGGCACCCCGGGCCCTTGCTCTGGGACACGGGTTTGTCATTTCCCATCTGCTCCTCGCCAGCTCCCAGCAGTTTCTGTGCGTGCCCACCAGAGAGCAACCCCGGCACAGGGTTGTTCTCTCCAGAGAGACAGAAACAGGGATGGTAGGTCTGGGTGAGAGGCAAAATCCACGTTCCCTCACCCCTTCCAGCCCGATCACCTCGTCCCAAACCTGAGCTGAACGGTGGATTTGGCTGCTCTGTGCATGCTGTGTCCTGGGCAAGAGGAGCATCACGTCGGGCAGGGAGGACGTTCTGCCATGCCAGGCTCTGGCATGAGACCCTGCCTGGTCTTCTGCAGCAAATCCACTGCCCTCTCCAGGGAAGGACCATGCTGGAAATTGGCAAGGAGCACCAGTCCAACACGCAGGGAGCAATAGGGGTTCAGACAGAGCTTAAAAAACTTGAATGGGTAAAAATCTGGTGCTTTTATGCAGTCTCCTGGGTAAGCGTACAGACAAATTGTGCTCATCTCCTAGAATCATTTAGGCTGGAAAAGACCTTAAGATCACAGAGTCCAGCAGATATCTGGTGCTTGTACATGTAGTTGGGTGTCTCAGTGAAGGAAGCAAGAAACTTGGGCTTTTCACGGATCCGCAGACTTTGCAAGTGTCAGCTGAACTTCAGTGCTGGCACAAAGTCCCAGGGCAGGTGGTCACATCTGGGCTTGGAGGTGGGGCTCAGCCACACAGCATCAAATATGTTACCCGAGCTGCTTGTGTCAGGAGAGGGAGACAGACAGGATTGAACTTGCCCAGGACGGACACGCAGTGCAGAGGGGCCAGACTGTCTGCTGGAAGGACACGTCCCTCTCCTCTGTGTCTTGCCTGAGCTCGAGGAGCAGCGTTCGGGTGTCGGTGGTGGGTGCAACAGCCCATGGCAGCGCTGAGCCGCAGCCCTGGGACTTGCGGAAATGGGCTTTGAAAGAAAGCCAAGGGAAGAAACAACTCCTTGCTATTTTTATCCTTGCACCAGCCCCCGGGGATTTCGATTGACAGGATTAGTTATGAAGCCAATATTATGAGTTTAACTATGAGTGAAATAACTTCTGTGGGAAGTGGAGTAAAAGAGGCAATTATACAGTAGTTTAATAACAGCGCTCTGCTGGCTGGGTAGCTGAAAACTTACAGTTGATGGTAATTAGATTTTTTCGTTCTTCCTGTTAAACAGCTATAAAAATCACAATAGAAATTCATCTGATTCCCTTTTATTCCATGCTGTTTTCATCATCAGTCTGTGCCCTTTTGGCCTTCAGATTATTATTTTTTTACTTTTTTAGTGTCTGGTATTTAAGACATGCAGGAACAGGACTTAATGTTGAAAATGCAGAAAGCCCCAAGAATTAAGGGAGTGGCAGTAGCATTCTTCTGAGCATCAGAAATCTGGGGGATGCTTGGACGGACAGTGAGGGCTCTGCACACTGACTCACCCTGAGCAACAGCTGGACTTCTAACTACAGGAGTTATTCCACATCATTTAAAATTGCAGTAAAAATGAGATGTTGGAAGTCGTGCAGTCTTTTGCCTGCCTGTTGCTGTAAAGCGCCAGCTGAAGATAAATGGGAGGGAGGGAGGTGCTGTGGTTGATTGGTCTGCAGGCCATCACTTGCTGCCTTCGCCTCCCGGGTGGGGTGGGATGGGGTGGGAGTCGATGCGGTGATCTGGTTTTGTGCCTTGCTCCCACCTTTGGCTCTGTGCTGGGATGGCAGCATGAGTGGTGAGGGCTGTTTGTGGGTTGGCAAAGACTTGGACTTGTCCTAGCTCAGGCAAGAGCCTGTGTGGTCTCTGGAGTCTGCGGGGCTTCTTAGCTTCCCAGCCTTTGCTGGTCCTCTGCAGCCCTGCAGTGCTGCGATGTGTGCAGGCACATTGGCAGGCCGGGGCTGTACAGGCATCTCATCTCCCTGTCGTTTACGTCCCAAGTGATGCTTACTCGTCAGCTGCCCTCTTTGCAAGCACTGTCCTTTTCTTCTTCATGTCTAGACAGCAGTGAGTTTTCTCTTATGCCATAAAAACTTGAATTACTTTAGCAACTGTGTATTTCCAACCTTGCAGGGCAGAATTTGATGAGCCAGCAAATGTGTGGCATTTCAGCTGCTTGTGATCATAGCTTGAAAGTGCTGTGGAGCACAAAGGAAAGAGCTCTTGGGTTTGCTCTCATCGTTGAAAGCTCGGGATGGGATGTTTGCTTGGAGGCTAAAAGTATTCTTCCTGTTGCTCTCCTTTATAATGTAAAAGAGCCAGGTATGATGAATGATATCCTGGTCCTGTTGTTGTCAGGTGGCACAGTGTGTGAGGTTGTGTTTTGCAGCTCTGGTGCCTGGCGGGGTCTCTGACATGCAATAAACATGCTCTGCAGTAGCGCGCCCAAGCTTGCAGCAGAGCACGTCTCTTTTTCTTCTTTTTTTTTATTTCTTCTCCTCTGCCGTGGCAGGAGCATCACAGTTCAGCTTCACGCTCGTGTTTAATTTTAGAACACTCTGGAGATGCCCAGAGCCATTAGCAGGGCAAAGGCCACCCCCAGGTATGCTGCTACCCCATTTGCTTCCGCGTGTCGACAGAAATACGCTCTGCTCTTGGCAAGTGCAAATGCTCCAGATGGTACTGGGAAAAGTGAAAAAGAAAGATTTGATTCCAGCCCTTTTTCACTTTAATAAATCCTGTTCATCTTTCTGGTAGATCCTTTTTTTTCTTTATCTGTCCAGCAGCCTGTAAAATGCATCGCTCCTCCTTTCTCCTACCCCTAACTCTGAGCTTGTGACCTTCAGCTCCTCCCTGTGTCACTGGAAGGTGCGCTGCTGGTCATTGCAGTCTGCCATCCAACGCATGTGCCTTCCAGCACGTAATTCTGGTACTTGGATCCTAGTCTGTTAAAACTGGATATAATCCATTAATCAGGGTGTCCAGCTGTCTTGGTGCTGGGGCCAGTTGCCAGGTTTGGGCCAGGTGGACAAGGTAGTGAGCAGTTCAGGGGGTCTCGGCACCCGGCTGTGCCTGACTGTGGTACAGACCTTCAGTGCCTGATGAGGCAAATATTCCCTCGTGCCCTGGGTACCCAGCACCGCTGCGGCAGGGGCAGTTGTGGCTCGAAATGCCCAGTGCTGCGGTGGAGCTTTGCCTGCTGCCCGGGCAGGCAGCATCCTTCTCCTGCAAAGCTGTGGTGGAAGAGCAGGGAGGCTGAAAAGAGTCACCCTCCAGGGCTGGCCCAACCCGTGGGGCACTACCCTGACCTAAATGTGGCTTGGGAGGATGAGGGAGAGGAGAGCTGTCATCTTGCCCGTTAGCTCCATCTGGAATGGCATGCGTGCTTCCGATCGTGTGCTGTGCTTGTGCTCGTACAGTGCCCGAGTCGCCGCCCTGCATTAGCTTATTCCAGCGCATTTCCGTGTTACAAAATCAGATCCATTTTGCAAATTGCTGTTGCACTGCTAATTGAATTGAAGGGTGGGGTTTTGTTGGTTTTCTTTATTTTTCTGTTGTTTTTTTTCTTTGCACTGGAGTAAATCAGGAATAAGTCAACAGAATCAAGCCCTTAGTGCTTTCAGCAACATGCTCATTTAAATTGGATGCAAGAGGGTGTCTGTGTTTACATTTGGCCTGCCAAGAATCTCTGTTTCAGAAACTGGCTTACATAATATGTCAAAATTGGTTTACTCATTAGCATTGCAAACTGCGTGAAACAAGCCGCAGATTGATAAACTCACGGCAATATTTGCATCCAGAGCTGAACGGCACAGGGGGAGGGGAGGTTCATTAGGAAACATTCCATTTCCACAAGAAAAACAAATGGTTTCCAGTTATATGTCTCAGACTTTGTTAATTTTCTGTCTTTCCAAATTTAAATAAAGATTGAGAGGGAAATGTGAAAACCTCTGTTGGCAAACAGGCAGCCCATCTAATATTTCCTGGGCTGGCGGGTGATTTGCAGCAGCAGCTCCAGGTTGGCCGATTCCCCTCTCCACCATGCAATGTGCGATTTCATAGGCATCGGTAAATCTGCACACACGTGCAGGCATCAACAAGGCTCCCGGGGTAGTATGAGCAAACATGGTAAGAGTAAAGCAACGAAGCAATGGAACAGCCCAAGTGCACCCAGTGTTTTTGCGCTCACGTGTGTGGGCTGTAGGTGCCCTGCAGTGGCCTGGGGGAAGAGACAACAAAGTGCAGCGGGGAGCCAGAAGAGCAGCCCCATCTCACACTGTCCTCGGGCAGATGCCTCCCGTGACTACTGCTGTACCCAGGGAGGAGAAGTCTCTCCCCAGGTTGCAGCCCTCACTGTTACTGGTGTTGCTGCATTCCGTTTAGCTCCATTGGCCATGAACCTCATACAGGCAGGGATTAAATATCTTCTGAGTGATGTGGCAAAGCTGACGGAAATCTGCTGGATGTGTACAGCTTTTCAGTAGTATCTGAAGGAGTTTGGGACTTAAATCCCATGAGGCTTTTTAGTTTGCTTTGAAACTCCCAACTTAAAAATTAGACATGGCAAGCTCTGATACAGCACTGAGACAGACGTGGCATGACAGCGCTGGCACTGGCAGCGGCTGTTTTTATGCTTCGTGACACTGAGTGCCCCGTCCAGTATTTCACATGGCTTTTTGAAAAGGAATCTAATAAAGCTGAAGAAAGCACCAGCCTGCAGTGCTGCAGGGTCCACCGCAGCCCGACAGGTGTTTTGCCTTGTCAGCAAACACCGAGGCATCTGCTTTCAACAATGTGAGACCTGATCCGCAGCATTCCTGGCATGTCACCAGTTCTGTGAAAAACCAGGCTTTGATCTCCTTATGCCATGGAGTCCGTGTTGCAGCTTTGTTCAAAGGAGCTGTGCGACAGGACAGGTCATTGCCTGCTGCAACCCATCGTGCTCTGGCTCAAACCGCATCCTACAACCCCATGTCCCGCGCAGCTGCCTGAGTGGGCACATGTTTTAGAGGGCTGAGACATGGCAGCTCCCAGGGCGCCTCTGCAAAACTCTTTTCATGGGTGTTTTTCAAAGTTTTCAGAAGACTTTAGTGAATTTAAGTAACAGCAATTGTGTAGCTGTGGGAAGGGAAAATAAAATTATCTCACTGGAAAATGAAAATGAGAGGTGTTTGCATTTCACTTACTGTCACACCTTGCAGCAAGAGGCTGGTCACCATGAGATACAGCGAGTTTCGGTGCCAGCTGGAGAGCTGAATGCAATGAAAAAGGCCAGGAGCACTGAGATGTCTCAGCTGGGGAGCTCAGGCAGGCTGAGCATCCTCCTGCCATCCTCCGCCAATGTGTGGGAGCAGCCCTGGCGCCCGCAGGCTGGAGAAGAGCTCGCCGAGAGGTGTGGGAGATCCAGCGTCACCCCTCGTGCTGATGCAGCGGGTGGTAAGTTTAGTGTGGTCCTCGGTCACCTTCACCTGTGGCTGCCTTTTGGTTCATGTTCCTCTCTGGGTTTGTGTTATTCCTACAAATCCTCCTCCACTCCTTGTTTGGGCTGCTCTGTCTTTTCTAGAGGTGGCAAGGAAGAAGGAGTGAGATATGTGACCCCTGTCCTCGGGGATGAAGGTGTGTTGGCCAACAGTAACCAGGCAAACATCGAGACACTCCTGCAGCCTCTGTGGTGTAGGTGTGGCTGTGGAGCGCGGTTCCTGCGTGGATAAGGCATCGGAGGGCTGCTCACGGCACAGTGGGAGGCAAATGCTGCCCTGCTCTGCAGACCAGAGGAGCTGAGTTGTTTAATCGTGGCTGGGACTCGGGTAGTGTGCACAGTAGCTGGCAAATGCTTTCACATATGTTAAAATGCACCCAGCAACAGAGCAGTGCTTCAGCCTGGAGAGCTCTGTCAGCACCACAGTGTCTCCTCGTTACAGCATCAGCTGGCATCAGGCTGTATCTGTTGGAAACACGGGGCCACATCATCAGCAGTGACATCTGTCAGCGTGGCTATACAGATCCTGCTCGTGGGAAAGGGCTCTTGAAGTCTCCTCTGTGCCTGGGTTGTGCTAGAAATGCAAGCCTGCACAGATAAATTGAATTATCAGATGAATTCAATCTCCTTGGGTTTGTCTTCAGGATTTTCCCTATGAATTCCAGCTCTCTGTGCACAAAGTCAATCCCAAGACGCCAGGGAAAAGCAATTGTGCTCCAATTTTGCTGAGTAGAGAACTGCTGTCACCCAGCAGGTCTTTCTGTGTACCAGCATGTAACTTTGGTCTCCAAATAAAAGAGAAAGTTCACCTTGTGTCTCATCCATTCAGTCACATGTATTTGAAAATAATTGATGCGGTGTGTAAAAAAGAGGGCAAAACAGCGATAAACCTAGGGCTGATAAATAACATCGAGTGTGATTTGCAGTCTCAGTTGCACCAGACAGCGCTGGGGCGATGGCCTGGTGATGGCGGGGGCTCAGGGGGTGAGCGCAGAGCTGGGCGCCGTGCAGAGAGGGATCCGGGGATCCGTTCTGTGCTTGTAAGGCGATCAAGTCTTAAACGCAGAGCGGAGACACGGGAGCAGCCTGAAAGCCCTCTCGTGAGGAGGTTTGCAGTGGCAGGGTGTGGGGTTTGTGTCTTTGTCCAGCTGCTGGGAGGAAGCAAATGTGGCATCTTTCCGAAGAAGCGGCCGTGCATTTGCCACTGATGGGTCCTGCTCGCAGGCAGGTGCCTGCTGCCTTCTCCTTCTCCTTCCAGCACATGTCGGGGCACAACAAAGGTTTTGTTTGGGTGGATTAATAGCACAGAACTTGTCCCTTTTGGCACAATGGAATCCATGGGTTTCCCATAGAATTTTTCTGATACTCAAAGGGGCAAAAACTCAAATTCCAGGAGGAGGCTTTGGAGGTCTGGTCCCGTGCGAGCATGGGAGCAGCTCAGTGCACATTGAAGTATGGGAGACCTGACAGGTCTTCTCCCCTTTCTGGATGGGATCCTTGCTATAGCTGCGGGGCAGCTTTCTGAGATGCAATAAAAGGCATCTCAAAATATAACAGAGAGCCCAAAATACCCCCCAAACCCAGCAATGAAGAAGCACTGCTCTGATCACACTCTGTAAGTGACAGAGCTTTGGAGGATCTTTAAGCTTAGTACAACTTTAGCCCGGAATTGTGAACTGTTCCTCTGCTGTAGAGCAGGCAGAAGGAGTAAAGCGATGCTGCATGAGCAGTGGGGAGGAAGGGGCTGCGTCTCCCAGCCCGCTGTGGTGGTACCTGCACCACAACAAAGCAATCAGCCTCTCACCGAGGGGAAAGTATTCGCTTTCTCTACTTAGGCTGTGCGTACTCAGTGGCTAATAATGCGAGCGTTTTGCCATCCCTCTGCAAATAAGGCTGAGGCTGCTGCCTGATTGGTATATCATCTCACTTTCTCTCGGCATTGATTTTCTTGCTCTCCTTATTTGCTTCATAAAAAGCGAGGCAAGGAGCTGGTGCTCGCTCGCTCCCTCTCCCTCCCTCCCTCCCTCTCTCTCTCTCTCTCTACTGTGAGAAGCTTTTGGGAGCCTTTATTTTTAGTATGAGACAAACCTTGCTTTATTTCAGGAGACGCAAGTTGGATTATAAATCCTTTTGTAAATGTGTATGGTGATATTTGCTCCGGTAAGTTATATGCATCTCTATTTATTTGTGTAGCTGTACTGTTTGGGGGAGAAGTAGCATTTTACAGGAATCGTGAAGCCCTCAGAATTGTTTTTAGGTTTGGTTTCTTTGTATTCTCATGCTGAGCCCAACTGTTCCACGATTTTTAGATACGTTGAAATATTTCTGGTTTGTATTTTGCTTTGCAGAGGGGAGTGCCTGCTTTGAAAACTTGTTTTGCACTTCATTTTACAGCAGAAACATGGAGAGGATTAAAGGGAAAAGGAATTCTGATTTATCATGTTCTTTCTGGCATTTTAAATCAAAGATGCCTCAAAAAGAATGCAGCATTATTTGATATAAAAAAATCAGTAAAAGCTATTTAATATTGATCAAACTGAAGTATGAATATCTGACTGCATATTACCTTAGAAAGATCAATCTAAAGTATGGCAGGTTGGCAGCAACATGCTCCTCATCAAAATGTATTAACAAAAGAAAGAAAATCTTTAAACTAATTAAGAGAAGAGCTTGCTTTGCAGAGTGTAACATCATTGATACAGGTCAATAGACTGTTGCTCTGACTTTCTGCTCCCTGCCTCTGCTTTGCACAGCTCAGCAGCCTCATTCCTCAGCGCCTTCGGCTAACTTGGAGACCTCTTTGTTACCTGTAAATAACGCCAAGGTGCAGTTACTTACCTCTCCCCGTCGTAGCTCCTGGTGTGTTTTCCAGGCAGTACAAGACAATGATTGTGATAGTATGGCTAAGGAAAACTAGATTTATAACTGTAGTACTTTTGGACTACAGATTAAATACTTGAATTTGCAGCATTATATTCGTTAATTTGTTCACACTTTGATTCTTTCATACTTGGATCGTATCCATGGGAATCGATCGCTTTAGTGTTTCAGAAGTCTTTAAAGGCTCCAGCTGTAGCACACGCTGGAGCTGCTGTGAGAACATGCTTGAGTATATATCTGCTCAGAAAATCAACATATTAGACCCAGAATAATCTGTCTACTCTCATGATGCCAGGGTATGCTAATAGATATATGAAGTGTACATGAATAAGGTGTTAGCAGACTGTAGCTGGGTTTATTAAGCCCACAGGAGAAGGTAAGGGTGTTGCGTCTGGCAGTCCATGCTAAACTCTTCCAGAGAGAGATTTCAGATTGGCAATAACTGCTTAGTCATTTGGACCAGTTTAAATGTTCCCATTTTTTCAGAACAGAGTAGTTGCACTTGCCTTCTCACCTGTCTGATGGGAATATTCTGGGACGTGCCCCTCCGCAGCGGGCTCGTGAGCTCTGCTGGGCTCTGTGCTCTGGCCGGCCAAGCCCCGGGTGGACAGGAACTGGTGCCGGCGCGCAGCATCCCATGGGCAGCCAGCCGGGCACGGGGCATTGCACGGGCAGACCCACGCGCTCCGCTCCTCAAAATGTAGTTAATAGCCACGCAGTTCAGTGGCTTTTTGGTTTTTGCATGATTGCTGTTTTATAAGAACTGTATATATTTATACCAGCTGCGTAACTTGAATGTATGTGCTCGGCAGAGTGTTGGAAAACGTGGTACATAAAATGTGTTATGTACCACAGTGTTAGAGAACAAGGCACGTCACAGTAATAATTACCTTTTTCACAGTCGTTTAACTCCTCAGGTGTGGAGGGCGTGGATGTCTGAACAGTGCACATCTCACACACTTGCTAAGCACAATCCTGCTTGCCTGAGGACAGCGTTAAGCATTTCTCGCTTTGCCGAGCCTTGGTATCTGGCTCGGTGCAGTGTGCTCCAGGTGAGCAGAAGGACAGTGGTCAAAGAGCACATCTGGGTGACCCAGGAGGAGAAGCGGCTGGGTAGCATGAACCAAGGAGCACGATTCCAGCTTCCTACCCTGCAAAACTAAAGGCCTGGGGTTTCTATGCTGCGTAGCTCATCATAGCAGCAGTGCCAGACTGCCCTGAAAGCTGGGCTGTGGTTTCTTAAGAAGCTGGTTGAGCTCACCTGAATAGCTTTGAAGCAGAAGTGTCCAGGAATGGTCGGTTTGACTGCAGGCAGGGGGAGGTCTCACCCCTGCCCCCAAAGGCAGGTTGCCAGCGGCCAAGGGAGTGTAAGGCACAAAGTGAATAACGTGGATTAAGTCCATTACTGCAAGACTTTGCCTTGGCAGAGGAGCTTGTGGCTGAGCAGAAACGATTCTTTCAGCCGTGCACGTCGTCTCTACAGGATACAGCTGAGACAAACTTTAGGGGACAGTTCAAGAAAGATGAGGAGCTACTGGAGAGAGTCCAGCGGAGGGCTACGAGGATGATGAGGGGACTGGAGCATCTCTCCTACGAGGAGAGGCTGAGGGAGCTGGGCTT
>Ga0065711_1031004_pt1 | contig 30818 bp, 12 predicted proteins | sample Hoacrofraction12_FD_59098 | JGI IMG/M metagenome (GOLD analysis project Ga0065711, IMG submission 59098) | Hoatzin crop microbial communities from Cojedes, Venezuela - Epithelial fraction 12 v2 (version 2) | ecosystem: Host-associated > Birds > Digestive system > Esophagus > Crop | place... | reverse complement strand
CTCCTCCACTGGGACAAATTTCTGGTGGGGGGGGTCAGAAGGTGCAAATGGCTGTTTGTAAAATCGACCCCACAGTGCGGAGCGGGGGCTTCCCTGCCTGGTGGTGCGAGCTGCACATTGTTGAGTAATTTTTTTCACTGATTAGTGATTTTTTTTTCCATGTTCTTTTTCCGCACTGCCACACAGCGGCAGAGTTGAGGCTGCTTCTAAACGGGGAAGAGACCAAGGGTTCACTAAAAAATCCTCTTTGGTTGGAAATTACCTGGCTCTCCTGCTAGGGACACCCTGTCATCTTTCAAGGTGTTAACGTGGAGGGCTTTTTCCTTGTCCAACGATACTCTTACTCGTGGTTTTAGGTTGTTTTTCTACGTAGCTGAGGTAAAGGGGTTTTTGTGGTCAGCCTACAGTCCTTCCTCCCGACACACAACCACAATACTGCCCATCATTTTGGCCAAGGGTGGGGTTACAAAAATACGAAGTCTCTATAAGTGTCATGAAAAGAGTTGTCCAGTTAGAGGGAGTGAGTACTACTGACACACAACAAGAGTCTGAAGCACAAGCCTAGATTGTTGTTTGACAGACAGAAAAGGAATTACGAATATCTTAACCACAGGGAAAGCTTCAATCAGCAAGAACACTTGTCAGACAAGGGGACGTTCAGCCACGAGGCACTGAGCCCATCACACAAGGCTCAGACGTTCTCCTGCCCGCAGAGCTGCTTGGTTTTGATACAGGAGGAAAGATGACAAAGCGAAAAATGTCTGTGCAATCAAGAAATCATGCTTTTCCTGATGACATCTGTGCCTCAGAAAATCAGATCCCACAGGTAGGAGTGGGAGTGGAAAGACTCTGCTTCCTTTGTGTTTTCTTTTGAGCTGAAAACAAACAAACAAACAAAGATCAAAATGCTTGAATGGCTCAACATTTTCCCCAAAGTTAAAGCCACGGAGATGAACAAATTTTCCAAATCAAACCCATTCTGTAAGTGGCCAAAAACATTAAAAAAAAAATCCACACAAATTCACCCACACTTTTCCTTTTATGGCAGAATGTTAATTCATCTATATTTGAAACGTGGACAAATTGAACCAGCTCTATTTCTGCCTATTTTCTCCTGTTTTTTTTTTTTTTTTAAGTACCCTTACGTGTCCTGAAGATGAGCTGAACGCTAAACCAGACGAATGAGCAGCAGGAGGCAGAGGCCGCCCGCCCGGGGCTGACCTTATGAAGGACCACTTGGAGATCGCGGAGTGCCGGCCAGGTAATTATTTCGAAACAGGGACCAAGCTCTGCAGTCCTTGGACGAGGTACGGCATCAGAGCCCTGACCTCGTTTACAGAGCCTGCATTTATGAAATGCCAAGAGATTATGCAGAGAGCTTTCCTGCGTGGAATCATATGAGGCAGGAGACGTGAAGTCATTGTCCTAAAACCCAAGGTGAAATCAGGCTGACCCTGAACGTCCCAGGCAGGCCTAGGGCTGCATTTTGCACGGCTGTAGGAAGGAAAACCAATCCTGCCTAATTTATTTGGCTGTTTTCTGGCTTCGTCCTTTTGGGAAAGTTGGCATTTAGAATTCCACTCAGAAGAGTTTTCTGGGCTTCAGCGTTCAAAGAATTAAAGTCAAGAGCTAATTGCTTTTTTATAGCTCTAGATTTCATTCCAGGAAGACAGTCCACGCGTCAATGCGTCCTCCTACAGAAAAATCCTACATATCTGGAGAAATAATTCAACCTACCTGCCTAAACTGAAGCCCACAGAGGGTGCCACTGACTTCCCAGCAGCCAGACTGGGTTTGGTGCCTGTGAACATGGCTTTCACTCTGTGCAGAGTTGGGGAGGATTAGCAGAACCCCCCCCTCCACAGGGGACTCTGCTCAGAGAAGCCGCATCAGAAAGCGTGTTCCCATCCAACAGCCTAGTCCTGCTCCCCAGTACCTGAGCTGCCTCAGGGCTCCAGAAGACCATGTCTTAGGGGTTTTGTGTTCTTCAGAGCTTCAGCTTCAGTGTCAGCAAAGAGTTTGACAGTCTCAGCTTCTGCCGTTATGCAATCTGTGCCTGACTGCAGTTTGCGTCAGCTGGTGAAAATGCTACGCGCAGCAAGGTTTGCTGCTTCCCGCTTCGGAAAACTGCTTGGAAGACCTCAGAATTACAACAGCCCTTCTCACAACCACTATCCATCAGCCTTTCCTCTATGCGCTAAGAAACTCCAGTAACTGCTAATTATTCAGTAATTAAGTGTCTCTCCAGGGTCATAATTGTAAATCTGGCCTCTCCCAGTCACTGTTTGCTCATTAGGTAGCAGTTTTCTCAATGCAAAACCAAATTTGCTTCTTTACATTTGATTGGATTACAAAATTGCTTTAAACTCTGTGGAGATGATTAGGAAAAGTGTGTTTTTGCGCAACAGTTACCATGGGAACTAAAGTGGAGAGATCTTTATAAACCAAAAGTCAAACAGATTGTGTTTCAGACAATTAATATTGTCTCACATGTTTATTCATTTGCTTTAACTCTTTCATGCACTGATGTGAAATAGTTTTTATCTCTTTTTCGGTACTGGAAAGCTGCTCTAAGGTCTCCCCGCAGCCTTCTCTTCTCCAGGCTGAGCAGCCCCAGCTCTCCCAGCCTTTCCTCCCAGCAGAGGGGTTCCAGCCCTTGCATCATGGCTGGGGCCTCCTCTGGCCCCGCTCCCACAGCCCCAGCTCTGTCCTGTGCTGAGGGCTCCAGAGCTGGACGCAGGACTCCCGGGGGGTCTCAGCAGAGCGGGGTAGAGGGGCAGAATCCCCTCCCTCGCCCTGTGCCCACGCTGCTGGGGATGCAGCCCAGGGGACGGTTGGCCTTTGGGGCTGCCAACACACATTGCTGGGTCACATCCAGCTTTTCATCCATCAGCACCCCCAAGTCCTATAACTGCAACTACAGAGTGACCTGGACTAGCTTGAGAGGTGGACCTCTGTGAACATTATGAGGTTCAGCAAGGCCAAGTGCAAGGCCCTGCACCTGGGTCAGGACAACTCCCATATCAGTACAGGCTGGGGGATGCAGGGGTTGAGATCGGCCCTGAAGGGAAGGACTCAGGGGTGTTGGTGGATGAAAAGCTGGACACGTCGCAGCAATGTATGCTGAGAGAAGGAAGTTGTGAGGGACTGTGTCAAAGGCTTTACAGAAGTCCAGGTAGATCACATCAGTAGCTCTTCCCTTGTCCACTGATCTAGTCACGTCATCATAGAGAGCCACTAGGTTGGTCAGGCAGGATTTGCCCTTGGTGAAGCCATGCTGGCTGTCTCAAATCACCTCCCTACCTCCATGTGCCTTAACACAACTTCTAGGAGGATCTGTTCCATAATCTTCCCAGGCACAGATGTGAAGCTGGAAGGACGGTAGTTCCCACGGTCCTCCTTTCTATCCTTTTTAAAAATGGACACAATGTTTTCCTTTTTCCAGTCACCAGGTACTTCACCTGACTACCATCACCTTTCAAATATCATGGAGAGTGTCTTGTCAATGCCATCAGCCAATTCCCTCAGGACTCTGGGATGTATGTCATCAGATCCTATAGACTTCTGTACGTTCACATTCCTCAGGTGGTCACAAACATGATCTTCTCTTACAGTGGGAAGGGACTTTGCTCCCCAGTCATAGTCTTGAGGTCCATCTACTCAAGAGGTGTGGGATGAGAGGTTGCCAGTGAAGACAAAGGCAAAATAGTTGTAGAGTACCTCAGCCTTCCACTTGTCAGTTGTTACCAGTTTGCCAGTCTTGTTCCTCAGGGGGCTATGCTAGCTTTGACCTTCTTTTTCTGGCTGACATACCTGTAGCAGCCTATATTATTCTTAGCATCCCTTGTCAAGTTCAGCTCCAGCTGTGCCTTGGCCTTCCTGACCCCATCTCTACTGAGAAGGGCACCGTCCCTATACTCTTCCCAGAATACCTATGCCTACTTTCACTGCATGTGCTTTTCCTTCTTGTCCTGTAGTTTGATCAGCAGGTCTCAACTCCTCCATGTCAGTCTTTTCCCTTCCTTGCCTGATTTCTTACACTTGGGGATCAAGAGCTCTTGCACACTAAGGAAAGCATCCTTGAAGATCTGCCAGCTGTTTTCTGCTCCCTTGTCCCCAGGGACCATTTCCCAGGGGGGGTCTATTGACCAACCCCTTGAAGAGCTGGAAGTTTGCTATCCTAAAATTCAGGTCCTGACTTTACCCTTCACCAGACCCTTATCCCTTGGGACTGCAAACTCCTCCACGATTCCTGAAGTCCAGGCTGCCTCCAATCATTGTCACTGATTAGATGACTTGTGTTAGTGACTGTCAAGTCTGGTATTGCATCCTCTCAAGTAGGGCTGTCTATTACCTGGCTTGAGAAGTTATCCTCCCTTACTCAAGGAGTAATGGCTTTAAACTAAGAGAGGGTAGACTTCGACTAGATATAAGGAAGAAATTTTTTATCATAAGAGTGGTGAAAGACTGGAACAAATTGCCCAGAGAGGTAGTGGAGGCCCCATCCCTGGAAACATTCCAGGCCAGGTTGGACGGCGCTCCGAGCAACCTGGTCTAGTTGAAGACATCTCTGCTCGCTTGCAGGGGGGTTGGACTAGATGGCCTCTAAAGGTCCCTTCCAACCCAAAACATTTTGTGATTCTGCGATTCACTCCAGGAGTCTCCTGTGTTGCTCACAGTTCACCGTGCTACTTTTCAAGAAAATGTTGGGGTAGTTGAAGTCCGTCAGCAGGACAAGAGGCTGTGAGTGCGGTGCCACCTGGAGCTGGAGTAAGAAGGTTTCATCATTAGGCTCCCCTTGATCAGCCAGTGTGTAGTAGACACCAACCACGAGGTTCCCTTATTGCCTTGGTCTCTGATTCTTACCCGTAAGCTTTCAACATGCTCATGGCTGTTCTTCAGAGTCAGGTTTTCACACAGTCCATTTTTTGAAGTAGAGGGCAGCGCCTCCCCTCCTCCTTCCTTGCCTGTCACTTCTGAACAGCCTGTAGCCATCGATGGCCTTAAAATCGGAAGGCAGCTTTGCCCCATTTAAAGACTAACTCCTGTGGTCTTCTGCGCAAATACAATGCCACTTGGAAAGATTTCAGCAGTTGTTACTTTGCTTTTGAAAAAAGACAAATAAGATGAACAATCAAAAAAACCACTTGAGCTATTTCTTTTATAAAGAGACTTTAAAGCTCACTAAAACTGAATACTCAAATTATCTCTCACAAGATTGCTAAGAAATTTGGAGCATGTTTACCTTGAGCAATGTAGCTCTATACTGTGATATTCTGTTCAGATGTTAGAGGTCTCATAATCAAGATCATAACTGAAACCTTAATTCAACTCGTTGTGAACACACTACAGTCTTTAATTACTTCTTCACACACTTCTTTTCCTTCTCTGTCTTATTGGGTGCAGAAGATGGTCATTGCAGTGGGTCCGACTGGTGCTTTTCTTGTCAAGGAAAATATTGTTCATACTAGTCTGATTTATTTTTTTACTGAAGCTACAAAATACACATTGAAAGGTCTGTGACTACTGATCAAAGGAGACACGGAAAGCTGCATTACATCTACAGTAGAGTTTATATCTAACGGCAGAGTACGTCTGTCACACCAGGCAGCACTATGTGAAGGCACCTAAATTAAGTTTTATTGAAGCTGATATACTGACATGCAAACTACAGAGATACTAGCTTGGGTCTCAACAGCATTGTGGTCTTATGTCTGAGCTAATTAGACTTGCTCCTTAAAAGTAAAACCGAAACTAATGGGTTGAGAAGGAGAGCTCTGCTGAGCATATCTGTAGTTTATTCACTCAGCTCTAACCCAGATGTCATTGCATAACTCTACTTTGCACAAGGCAACCAGAAGCCAGATATTTAAGCAGTGTTTTGATAGCTTATTAGTAATTTTATATCTCTTATTTTCTGACCAAATAATGTGTGAGCCTACTGATTTAGAGGAACACTGAGACTTCACGTGAGCAAATGCTGGAATTCTAATCTGTCCAGTTCCATCTAATGCAATGTATACTCAAAAATCAGATGCTTGGTGTCTTGGAGTAGACAGACCAGAACTTGATAAAAGATGTGATGACCTGTCATGAATGACCATACCACTAAGTTCCTCTGGAGTGTTGCAGAAAATGTATTAGCAATTGTTCATGAAGGGCTTAATTACAGCAGGAAGTGTTATAGAAAAGACAAAGACTAAATTAATCTTTCTCTTAAAAGAGTGGAATTGGATTTAATGTAGTAAACAGGGAACAAAACCACAACCTCGTGCTCCTAGCCTCTCATACTGCTGGGGGACTTCAACCACCCCAACATCTACTGGAAAAATAGCATTGAGGACTTAGTTAAGCCTTTTCTGGACATGTCAAGTTGTATTTCTAACCCTCTGCTCTGCCCTGGTGAGATCCCAACTGGAGTCCTGCATCCAGCTCTGAAGCCCCCAGCACGAGAAGGACATGGAGCTGTTGGAGCGAGGCCAGAAGAGGGCCACAAAGATGATCCAAGGGCTGGAGCACCTCTCCTGTAAGGGAAGGCTGAAACAGTTGGGGTTGCTCAGCCTGGGGAACAGAAGGCTGAGCGGAGATCTTAGAGCAGCCTGCTAGCACCAGAAGGGGCCTGTACAAAATATGGGTTAAATATTTCCAGCAGGGCTTGCTGTGATAAGACAAGGAGCAAAGCTTTAAACTAAGAGAATGTAGATTTAGACTAGATAAAAGGAAGAAAATTTTTACATGAAGGGTGGTGAAACACTGGAACAGATTGTCCAGATAGGTAGTGGAGGCCCCATCCCTGGAAATATTCCAGGCCTGGTTGGACGGGGCTCTGAGCACCTTGATCCAGCTGAAGATGTCCCTGCTCACTGCAGGAGGGTTGGGCTAGATGGCCTCTGAAGGTCCCTTCCAACCCAAAGCATTCTATGATTCTATGAGCCTACTAATTCTTTGGTGAGTATGGCTCATCCTAGAAGTAAAAGGCAGAGAAAAAATACCTCGTGATTATGTAATTAAAGAAATATTATCATAACATAGACAAGAGGGTGGAATAAAGGACAGGTGATCAGCCTTTTGTCTTTCTTAACACCAGAGTATTTAGCTTTGTAACCTTAATATAAGTTACTTGCTTCTTGTGACAAAAAAGAACGGAAGTTAAAAGAGGCAGAAAATACACTTACATAAGCAGCAAGACTTCTAAAATTCATATTATAAAAAAAATTTTCAAATGCTTTCATGAATACCATAGAATGAACTGTAGTTAACTTTGCTAACGTTTATGACCCGTAATCTTTTTAATGCTAACAGATAAATGTAGTACCTCTAATCTAGAGAAAATAGATTTTTCTTGATTCATTTGTTTTCTTCATTAAGTCTGCAGACAAATATAGATACAAGTATATTTTCTTACAGCTTTCTGCCTTACAGCTCACTTTAAGACAGTAGATTTGGAATATACTAATGACTGACGAAGTACTGGGATGCTTTTTCCTGAAACAGTTCATGGACCACAGCATCCCTCAATGAACTGCACTGACACTCTTATGAACACCTTTGTCATTACTTATGGCATTTATTGTGCGAAAATTTTCAAAGATCTATCCATTTCTGTTAATTTTGCAGTTTAGAATCCAATCAGTATTTGGTTGTAGGCTTTTCAGAGCGGTTGGCAAACTGTGAAATCATTAAATATTTGACATTATTGTATACAAAATAAGTAATTGAATTCACTCAGATTTCTATTGTCACTTTGATATATTAGGGTGATAGTCTGGTTTAATGTGTGAGAAATTAAGTCAGAATAGGTTTCTTCTTTTTTATATTTAAAGAAATTTTGTTGAGTCACAGCACATATTTAAGAAGGTATTTTCATAATTTAAGCTGACCATGGGGAATGGGACAGATTTCTATAGCCCTTTTTTATTCCATCAAGAAGAAAAATTTTGGGTAAAGTACTTTTAATCAACTAGTTTTTTCTGGATTTCAAAAAATTCAACCAGTGACCAGCTTAAGGGGAATACCTTCTCCTGATCTGAAAAACAGAGTTTTCAGAGGGTCAGCGCATTCCTAATTATAATGATGCAGTTAACACTACTCTAATTGAAAGGTTGTGTCAGCATTTCCATTATAAAGCCATGTTTTTCATGGGTTGTAGCTCAGCTGTAAAGATTCAATCTGGGCTGAAACATGTCAAAAGACCTCATCCTGCTCCATACAGAATGCTTTCAAACTCCCAATTAAACCAGTGGGTTCTCCAGGCACTGACTATTTCAAACAAATAAGTGCAGACTTTACATGAATCATTTTACAATGCCATCATATACAAAGGATCGGCATTTGAGTAAATAATTTTTTATGTGCTCTGAAAATATGCATTTTTTCAGAATGCAAGCTCACCTGAAAAGTATCCCCTAAATCAGACCGTTTTAGTGCTCTGTTCTGACACCTGCTCCAGGAAATTCAACATTCAGTAAAATATAAATGTATTAATTTACAGTAATTTAGATGCAATATTTAATTATAAAAATGATTTATATTGTGTGGATAAAAACTTATAAAACAATAACAGCTATGGTAATTTCAACATCTTTCAGAGCACAGACTAAAGAATAAAAGAAATGGTTTGCTAAATGAAGGATGACTAAAACTGTAGGGTGAAATTACATTTAAGCTATAGAGAAGGTATTACACAAGAGAGTGTAAAATGAGTGACTAAAACCCGCTTCACAACATCTATTTAAAAGTATGTAGAAAACATCCTGAATTAAAAGCATGAAAGTCAAAAGAATGGATGCCAGTTTTGTTGAGAGACTTCTACTAAAAAAGAAACCAAATAATTCTGAGAAAAATCTGAGTACACGGTTGCAAACAGGAGCATCACAGCACAAGTTTGTGGATGTCCCAAAGTCTGAGCTGATTTGAAAGTTAAAAGAAACCCCAAATAACAACCTAAACATAGATGGATAAATGCAAGAATTTGCATTTTAAATATTTTGAAATGTCAGAGATACTTTATGACATGTCCAGAAAAGGCTTAACTAAAGGCCTCAATGCTTCTTCCATTGATAAGGCTGGCAAGCCAATTAATTACACTGTGAGCAAGCGTGAGTGCAACACGGAGACTTAGATTTTGTCTGCGCATTGAAAACAGACTCGAGGCCTCGTGACTGCTGAAAGAGGCAGAGTAGGCTGGCCAGCACCTACACAACATGGTGGGACATAATCCGTGCGTGACACTGTTGTGCAGCATAATCCTCCTCAGCCATGCCCAGACATGCATATCGGAGCTGCATCCGCACTTCACAGAGTCCTTTCATCCACAGGCAGTGAGTGACAATGTTGGAAATGAATAGATCCAAGCCATCGTATCTGCCGGGGTCACTGTGCAAAATCCCATCTGCGGGTGCAGGGGACACGTAAACTACCCAAGACAGTGTTAAAAGCTGTGTAGTGATTGGTACCCAGAGATTCTCTCTGCCCCGTGCTGAAGTTCTTGTGTTATAAAGGTGTCTTTCAACATCTGTTCAAGAGCAGCAGTGGTGCTTTACCACTCCTGGTGGCATTTGACCACGAGTGTCAGGTGAGGGTACGGAGACACTGCAGATCTGTATGCAGCGGGGAATTCATCCCACAGGAATAAGCTCCCTTTTTGCAAGGATCCAGCTGCTTCTGCTTGTTCCTTCCTGTTCTGCAATTGCCCTCCAACGGAGAAGATACTCTGCAACAATGAACTCCTGAGTTTAATGCATCCTCTTTTCTCCCTCCTGCAGATTTGCACTGCAGAGTGATGTTACTTGGCATTTTCATCTGTGTATGAGATATGGAGAAGTGCTTATCAGGAACTGCTACCGTAGTTAACAAAGCACCAACGTATGAAGTTGTAAAGGATCTGTCACTTGACTCCTATTAAAGTAACACAGGGGTTCGCAAGATATCTGAATTTCTCATGCACTTATAGAGAAGTATAATCCAGGTACTAATTTTACAGACATTCTGTGAATCAGCTTCCTGTGACACTACCTTTCAGCTATGTTCGGATACCTTTTAAGTTCACATTTTCATACAAACGTGAATAAAACAGAAAAGAAGCCTTTGGGTTAAGAGGTGTAATTTCAAGAGGCTGTGGCTATATGGGGACTTGCTAACCATCTGGATTTTCCCTCGCGGATGCTAGCAATGTATTTGAAATTATGTAGTTCTGAGAGCAATAATCCAGTTATGCTAAATAACTTTATTTTTCCTTTGGTGTTATAATTTTGCCATTATGCTGATGCAATCGTTCCTATAGTAAGGGCATTTTCAAGCTTCACAGTTGTGAAATAAAAAGAGAATTTATGGATTTCAGTGTATAAAGAACGAAAACACAATGAAATCTTGAAAGACATTAGAACAGGGTTGCTTATTCCAGAGTTATAATACCATATTATTTTCAATATGTTCAAACTAAATACTCAGTTCATTTCAAAACACAAAGCCAAGATGACCTGAAAACTTAAAAAACTAACTGAAACAGAAGAAACAATAATAATCTGCCTGAACTGCTCACATAAGGCACAGAAGATAGGACAATGTTAAAAGGCATGACATTTTCTATTGCCATGTAACTCTGTTCTCTTTGTGGTAGAGAAGACCTTTCTACTGGCTTTTTTAGTGTGACTGAGTATCTATTAGAGAATATAAATTTCCAGTTTCTAAATTCACGCACATACTATTTAGTTACACCAAGGGTTACATTTTCAAAACCTACTATGATGAGCTGCACTTCTGCCTTTGGGCAATGAAATTCTGCATCCTTAAATCCCCTCCCAAAAATTAATTAGGTGTGGTAGGCGGTATTCAACAGTTGCAATCTTTTACATTAGTGGTGCTTATATTTCACTGATGAATACATACATCAGATTAATTTTGTGAAGCTATTTAGGATTTTTTTGCATTAATATTAAAATATCAAATTCAGTGAGCAGTGTCAAATTATAAAAAATCCCAAACAACTCACCTGTTGTAAACTACACCAACTCACTAGGTGAAAATTTTTCTTCATATTCTGTTTTTCAGATTGTTTGCTAATTAACAGCATTATTCGATGTGATTCCAAAATGAAATTACAAGCATAGAATCATAGAATGAATCGTAGAATGCTTTGGGCTGGAAGGGACCTTCAGAGGTTATCTAGCCCAACCTCCCAGCAGCGAGCAGTGCAAAGCATCTAGAAGAGGTAGCAAGAAGCCCACCTTGGAAGAAAGTTCAGGTGAATGAGCTAAAATATTTCTTCCTGGATTCATTCCTCCAGACCCTGCACTGGTTGTCATGACTTGGAAGATTTTGTTGTACTTTTGTGGGACAGTTACCTTATTTACTGGGGCAAGCACCTCTTATTTTTCGGTTAGATATGGTCAATAATTATCCTTTAAACCTGATGCTGTGATGGCTTACAGGTGTCCCAGCCTTTAAGTCAATCTTACATCTTACATTTGTGTTAGTAAGCCTGTTGAAATTGTTTCTTATTTCATTTTGTGAGTTATGTCCCTTTGTTTCTCATTAGTGCATGTATATTCCCATTCTGACTCTCACATCATTCAAACCAGTAGTTGGGTTTCATCCTTAATTCTCTGCAAGGTGTTCTTGCCTTGCCTGTTGGCACATGACAGCCATGTATAGTCCTCCAGAGAATCTATAGATGGTTCTTCTGTCTGGTGGACAATATTGCAAAAAGTACTTGTGAGATAAGTCAAAATTTGCTAATAGAGATTCTCATTTTCAGATCATCCCAAAATTGGGTAGTAGTTTATCAGGACGATCTATTGTACCTAAAAGTGACTAGGGCTATTCAGAAATCTCCTAGATGATATGGGATTCCCTGAAGCTACAGAATCTGATCCTGGTGTTAACTCCTTTGTTTTTTCCACCTCAGTCGTTCAGTGCACACTCATCAATAGTAATGCACCCAGAACAGAAGTTTCAGATACTTCGCTGATGTCTTGAGGAAAAAGTGTGCAGATAGTATCACATCAGCCTTTACCATTTCTGAGACTATCTCCTAGTGCACTTGATAAAAATTTGCGTTATACAAATATTTACTAAATATTAGAGCATTTTTGTCTTGGAATACAACTAGAATATGAATGCAGCATCTCCTACTGCACATCCATCTTGATGGATATTTTTGGATCTTAACATAAAGAGTTCTCTTTATATTCTCCACTCTGCTTGCAGATTTGTTTTGGTATTCACTATGACATATAACCAATTAAGGTTGTTGGGCATAAGAAGCTGCTGTCCCTGACATGCATTAGATCTTCACAACCATTTTACTGAGACTTTCAGAGTTTCAGTAACATCCGTTGTAGTTCTTTGGATACACCACTCATTGGTGTGATGTTTCCTGATAGCTTGTGATTAAAGCACGCATTCACCTTGCTGTGAAAGGTGAACTGATGCAATAATTTATACCAAAAGCCTCTTTTAAAAGCAACTTTTCTGCCTGAGCATACTCCCTTTCTCTGTCAATAAGAGCTTTGGGCCTGTAGAGATTTTGACCATGTCTTAAGGCACTGCATTATAGCATTACCTGTGTGAGAAAGCGTTGTCACCCAAAACTAATAACTTCTTTAGGACTTACCCTTCAAAAGGCCAAAAAAGACTTGTGCACAATCTGATTTTTGGGAGAAAGTTTACAGCTATCAGGCAGCACCTTCGACGAGACGGATCTAGAAGAGAAGATCTAGAAGAGAAACTTCAAGAAAAGGGAATTAGAAATCTGTGCAAAAGAGGAAAGGGGATCTAAGGCAAGATTCACAGGATTAGCCTCCATTACACATACGTTTGATGGAATGTACTAATCAAAAAAAAATGTTTGGAGGTAGTGGTCTCAGAATTTCCAGTGGAGAAGGGGAATCTACAAGTATTAATAGATCTATGTGTGTAGCAGACACCAAGAGATGCAGCTACGAGAAGAACAACAGAAAGGTGCAACAGATCATGATATTCTGTCCTATCAAGGTAGAAAACAGTGAGACAAGTCTGAACATCGGGAATTAAGGTTAGATATACGGAGTTGTTTTAATTTTTGTTTATATGTACCATTAGGGTGGTCAAACATAGAAGCACATTGCCCAGAGAGGCTGTGATCCCTTCATCCCTCGAGGCGTTGAAGACTGGAACGGGCACAGCCCTGATCAACTTGATCTAGTTAGACATGCTTTCTGCAGGCTCTTAGACTAGGCAACTTCTGGAGTTCTCTTCCAAGTTAAGTCATTCAATTCGTTTTTAAACTGCAGGCTGGCATACCTCTTTTCGTTTTTTTACCATGTGTCACAGTACATATCCTGATCAACACCTGCTTTCTTGATTGTTCTGTTTTTTCCTGTCCATGTTTCTTTAATGTGACCAAAAACTTTTCTTCTCTGTAAGCACACTTCTAATTTTGTTCATATGAAGTTCACCTTCTTTTGCTTTTTGAGAGCATTCTCTTAACAACTACTCCTACAAGTTGGAATCACATACACCACTGGTAATCCTGTCTTTAGTGTTCTCAAAATTACCCAGTGTGTCAAAAAAAAGAACCTATTTCCTCTCAGCCTCTAAGTTTCAGGTAAAAGGAAAAAAAAAAGGGTAAATAAAAAGTGCTTCTCCAAAGCCTCATTGTAAGTGGAGTCATAACATTCATCAGACACTGATCAGTTGCTCTAATGCTTCAGGTATTATTCTTCACAACTCTCACTGATGTCTCATTCTCTCTTCCCAGTGAGATATTAAAAAGCCTTGCCACCCACTCATTTTACCACTGACTTTTTTATGTACTTTTGTGACTGTCTACAGACTTGCTTCATACTTCCACAATTTTTGTGTAACCAATCCAAATTTCTAGTGCTTGAGGCTCTTTTACATTGCACATTTTCAGTACCAATCTGGGTTTTGCTTTAATCAAAATGTCTGCCACGTTTTAGGGATCAACCCTAAAAAAAACTGCTGCAACTGTACTAGTACAAAGGGAGGATCTATAGACTCTGTAGCAATGGCTCATGTGCAGCCAGTTGCCTTCCAGGTTATCACTGAGGGGTCCTTTGAGCTCCTTCATTCCATAACTTGTGCCATAAACTCCAGTGTTAAAGTAGCAACAGCTTGCTAATCAAACTGAGAACATTTCAAATCATTTCCCACTTTAAGAATGCGTTCTCTGCATTTCTTTCCACAGAGAGCATACAATGAGACAGGTAAGTCCTGCTTCTTCTTGGTCCCTTCTGCTTTTGGATTCTTCTGTCCAGTTATATGAGGTTCAGGATGAAAATACTGCTGCGAGGCTTTCAGCAAGAGCAGAAAATTCAGTTTTTTATACTACTTTTTCATGGAAAGGGGTGGTCCATCAGTTGTGCGAAGGTCTCCAAGGTTAGTCTGACAGTATGAAATGTTTAAAGAAGGCAGAGACAGGTATGTTGTTTCCATACACTGTCATACTGACAGAACATCCCCTTGCTAGCCAGGATCCCTCCTGCTGGTGCTGAGGAGAGGTCCACACCTTTTTCTTAAAACTGTTGGAGAGTACTTTGATACAGTTCTTCATTTTCCTGTTTTTGCAGGGTGTTTCTTGTTGGTTTTGTTTTGGTTTTTGGTTGTGTTTTTTTTTCCCCACCCTAAGACATTTACAGGCCCATAGAACAAAGGTATGTCAAGGAAGACAGAAGCCACCTTTCTTGACTGTGTCCCTGGATTAAATGGAAAAACAGGACCACAAAGTTAAAATCTCATGTCTGACTCCATTTGTAGCAGGCCTGGAATAATCAAAGATGTTTTCTGAAGCTTCTGTTACCAGCTTTTAATGAATACAGATGATAATATTGTTTCCTTTTTAGAGGAACAATTTTTAAAAGTCATTCATAGGCTGTCTCCATACATGTGCTTTAGCAGATGATATCAAACTGGCATCTTCTAAGTGCTATGTTTGTTTAAAGCAGCAAGAGACGTAAAAAGGGGTAGGGTAAGAAGGAAGATGTCCTGAGTTCCTTGGAGTATTGCATTTAAAAAAAAACAAAAAAAACCTAAGAAGAACAAGCAAGTTTGCTTCTCAGCAAGTTTGCTGATGACACCAAGCTGAGAGGTGCAGGTGACATGCCAGAAGGACAGGATGGCATCCAGAGGGACCTGGACAAGCCTGAGAAGTTGGCCTGTGTGAACCTCATGAGGTTCAACAAGACCAAGTGTAAGGTCCTGCACATGGATCAGGGCAGCCCTCTGTATCAATACATAATAAACCATAAATCTTGGAAATACTTGAGGGGCAACTTACAGTATTTGTTAAAATTTTATATAGCCTGAATAGCAAGAATTACACTGTTATTCATATGGCATTATCAGTGCACAAGTGGGCCATGTAGCACGCTGATTTTTTGCAGCTCTATGGTTGCTTTACACTGTGCAGTGTGACAATAACAAGCACAAAAGACCCATGGATTTTATGGGAAATATGAAAGGGGCCTTAAATTTAAACACAAAGCAAGGGAGCACAGTTACAACCAAGGGAAAAGTTTGCAACCTCAAAGTGAAAGCTACGAGTTCCCACGCCGTTCCCATGGTTATTTGTATAGGTGCTTGAAAACACACACTAATATGAGGCAGTCATTATCCTACCCAGATGGAAAACATTTGATTTTCATATCTTTGATCAAGCGTTATACACGAATAAGTAAAACTTCATATGACCTGCATAATGGGTGTGGTTTCACTGTGAAATAAGATACAGTCAGAATGTATTAGCTATGTGATTTCTGAATGATGTATCAAAGAGTCCAGCATGGTCCAGTTAATCCTTAAAACTTTTTTCACTTGAACGTACAGTGCATTGAAAGATTTTGAAAGTTATTTTTCAGAGCAATTGGAAAATACTGTATAGCATCTATCTGTTTTAAGATAAATGCAAACCACGTATTTCACTAATAAAAGTAAATCTGTTTAGATCTGTCATTATACTCTCCACCAAGGGAAGGAGAGAATGTGTTGAAATGCAATCCATAAACAAAGAGTTTTGTCTCTGAGTCACCGAAAACTGATTAGAAGCACAGATACCACAGTGGTCCTACTGCTGTAGTCTACAACATACTCAAGTGGGATTAGTGTGAGAAATTCGGCAGTATCTCCACTGTGATTTCAGCAGGGCTTGGAGAAACGGCCAGTCTCGCCCTTGTCTCATCAGAGTCCACCTGACTTACTGTGCATACATATGGAAGCAGGCAAAGCTTAGCATTATCTCGGAGAAAAGTGTAACAACTACATACAAAGACCTGTATATATTTCCATATCACCAAGAAACAGGAGGAGAAACTGCCTAACCAGTGGCTTCACTTTCCGCTTTGTGTGCTGCCTTGTATTATTATACATTGGTTTAAATGTAAGACCCAAGGGTCTGGCAGAGATTTGGGGATATATTCGCATCTTTGACCTTGTCTTTGTGCAATGTGATGATGTCAGTAATCAATAAGGGCAGTCCATTGAACTTGTACAGAGAAGGTTCTGTACAAGACTCTTCTTTAAGGGCTTAACCTCCTGAACACCTTCTACTGAATTTTACTTCTTGGGTACCATCTACTGGAACAGCAGGCAAAGAATGAATGTGACAGTGGTTCAGGACACTGCTGATATCCATAAGTGGTCTACTGACCTCCTGCACCTCGGTTAGGGCCTTAGAGATCTGTAGATATATCACAGCTCTTTAGGTCTCATGTCATCCCAGCACTGAAAAAGTGAAGGATGATTTACACTCCCTACATCTTCTGCCTTAGTTTTTCCAGAAGATCTAAGAGTCCGTGATTTAAAGGTAAAGCGTACACTCTGAACCCCAGATTTATAACTAAGGAATTAAATAAATGATTATTAATAAACAGCAGTTTCTTCTTCAGTTAGTAACATTGCTTCATCAACCTTGATTTTTCTTTTACTTAATAAAGATTAATGTTGTACTTTCTCCTAGGAAAGCTAAATATAATACCAATCTTTATACCACCATCCATATTTCTGCTAGCTGGAATGTGAGATGTCCTGAAGACAAAGTGCATTGTCACGCATTTAATGTGCATGCGTAAAAGTGCTCATAAAGAGAAATTATTATATTTTGCTGTTCCTGTGAGTGTCCACTTTCTGCTGACTGTCTGGCTTGTAAGTGAATGGCAGTGCTGCTCACATTGCAAACAGTTCCCATGCCACCATTTGGACTTCTTGTGAACCGAGATAGGAAGGTAGATTTAGTGGGGAGGAGTTAAATTTTGGCCCATCAGCCCAGCCAGTAATCCACTGCCCCACACTAGATGAAGGATTGCTCTCCTTTCAGTTCTTCTATCCCTGTGTGTCTTCCTTTGCTCATATTTATTTTCATACGTTATAAAATCCACACCTTTGCAAGGAACTGGAGTCCAAAAACTTCTGTTATGGAAATCAGATCACGTAGGGAAAGTAGGTCTAAGACAAATACTTTATCTTTGGCTCAGAATGCTATGGCATTTCGTGCTCCTATCTACATCTTACAGCTGTAATGTACAATAGCACAGTGAGAAATCAAATAAAATACATTAAGGTGGGTCTCAGTCCTGATTTCAAGAAAATCATGAGAGTTACTATGGGGAGACTGACGCTGACCCTCAAATTAGGATAATTTCCTAGGCAGAAATATTCAGTGGGTAGCATAAAATAAAAATCACTAGAAAAGGTCTGTCCAGTTGCAGCTTTTTTTTTTTGCTGTTGCTGAGGTATTTGTCAGTAGCATTCAAATCAAGCTGTTAAGCATACGATGATTTTTCAGACTTCTGAGTTTTATTTTATTGTATCACACCCATAATTTGGAGCACTGCAAAGCTCTCCTGACTTCAGGCTGTTGAGTTATTGCTGCAGAGCGTAAGGCACAGCGCTGACACATGCCATGGCCAAACGCTAGTTAACGGCACGTTGGAAATGCTAATGCACCTCAGAGAAACATTCAACCTTTCTGCACTTTTTGAAGCTCATCTAACCTACATTTTGTGAATGTTGTATGGGAAGTCAGAACTGGTGAGAAGTTAAACTTTGCTTTGTGCATTGCATCAGAGATGTGGATTATGAATTAAGATCTTGTTATAGATATAGCTGTGATTTAGATAGAAGAAAGGAGGCAAGGTAGAGCGTTCACTTTATAATTGATTTATCCAGAACAGTGGTACAAATCCCTATTTTTCAGGAAAAATTAAAAGCATATGTTCATCTCTAATTTGCAATGAACTGCTTCACTGAACCTACTTCTATCAGTATTGTTAATCTTAATGGTTTCAAGTGACCCATGTTCTAATAATCTGTACCATCAGCTCAGTACAACTCTTTTCTCCTAATTAAGAATGTTTGACCACAAGAGGGAGTTCCTTGCCAACTGTTTACTTGTCATGAAAGTAGCAAGTGCAGAGCTGTGATGCTTCAAAAAAAGTTACCAGACAGAATGTTTGTTTTCCATTGTTGAAGGCTAAGACAGGAAAGAATAGATTTTATTATTTTTATAAAACAAAACTCTTATTTCTGAAAAAAATAACGTTTACCGTGCTCTAAAAATATCCATGAAACTCTAAGTTCTATTTAAAAATGTACCCACTATTAGTTTAAAATATACCATAGTTATCACCTGGGAATGTAAAAGAACTTTATAATCAAACACAAAGAGCACAAGTGTAGCGTATGGTTGATTTTATTTACACGGTATTAACACGTGCTATGAAATATTTTTAAGACTTCTACCCTCCATTCCTAGAATTAGGAAAATAGTAATTTGTACCCATTGGATTTCACTATTTATTTAGCACTTCAGAGTATTCAAGTGAAAAGTTCTCTTCATTGTTATGTTTGGGGGTTTTTTTTGTTTAAACTGCATTCCTTCTCGTATCTTATACAGTTGATCTTAACAGTTGCAACTATTCTTACTTGTCATGAAGTATGTTTTGTGACTGGGTCGTGATGAACCAAATCAAATTCCAGAAAAAGTGTGTTTCTGCCATGCTGTTTTAAACTATTTTTGCTGCAACATACCATACGTAGTCTTAATATTTGGAGTGCTTTTTAATTTTTTTTAATTTATCCTAAATCCGACGTTCAGGTTCAACTCAGAAGAAAGCCATGCAGCTCTATAAATAAGGATTTTTCCCCCTTCTTCCTAAGGAAAATATGCTCAAAAATAGGAAAATCCCACAGAAATGTTTCGTGTACTTCCAGTAGACAAAACCAGACAGCAACATACCCCAAAACAACAGATAAGAAAAATACTAGTTAAAAATTCTTATTATATAGAGAAAGCAGGCAATCCAAAAAAAGTAGGAAGACAGACTTGAAGGAGAGAAAAAGGATTAAGTGGTTTGTGTGCATTAAGAGGCTCTTATCCAGGTGGAATAATAAACACGAGCCCACCCCTGTCCAGCATGTTTCTACTATAGTGGTTATCTTGTATTTACACTCAGCATCGGATGACTGGGTGGCACATGCAACTCATTTTCCTAAGTGTCTTGTGATTCTTAAAAGGCTGTAAGATGATTTCCAAACCCTTAATTGTTCAGAACTGCTTCTGTTTCTTAATAATAATTGTTTTCTGTTTGCATGGTATTTTCTTTGTGTCCTACAAACATTAGTTAGCTAAATTCCACAAAGCCTTTGCCAGGTAGGTAGAGGCTTTTGACTTCATCTTACAGCAGCACTGATGCACATGGAGGGAGAGAAGAGGCTAAACTTTTGAAAATGCTAGGTATACCTAATAGCTATTTAATCAGTCTATTACGCAATCTCTGTGTATATTCTAAGTGTTCTCTTAATTGTACTCCTAAAACATAAAGTTCTGGTCTGAAAGCCAAAACATCGTGAGTAAAAGAAGTGAAAGCTATGAATGTTTGAAACCTTTGTCAGTTTCTTTTTTACCTTAACTGCCTTGGGTATCCCTGTTATTCTTAATACAACCTTAGAAGCACATTTTTTCATCAGACATTCTTGTTGTGAATGAAGCAGAACTCAGCCCTTGCTTTCTTGTGACATGAATGAAAGGCAAATATTCATCAAATCAATAGCAGTGCATAGTAATTGGAAAAGATGGTGACTTACACATGTAGTCCTTTATTTTGTAGAGCCTGGAATTTACAAAATGCAAATATTTCTGGAAATACGAACTAAAAATGTATGTCATGTTAACTCTATCAAGATGCAGTATTTTTAAGGCAGATGCGTGATCCTTTTTTTTTACAACAGTTCCCTACTGGAGAAAATAACATTTTCATTTTTGTATTTAGATCTAGTTGTTTCAGGATCAAGTGACTCTTTACTTTGAGAACAAACAACAAAGCTGTGAGCTCTGTAAAATATCTCACAAGTGAATTCAACTAGATTAAGTTCAATGTTGAGAAGCTGAAAGAAAAAGTTTTGAAAAATGAAGTAATATTTTAGTAGTGATAGTGAAAATTAAGGCATAGAAAACGTGAATTATGTGAAGGAGAAGAGACATATCATATTCTTAGAATAAGTCTAACTGAATGGTAGACAGAAATTAAGATTATTAGGGTTTCATCAATAAATCTTCGAAAAGTTCTTTTTCTTTTTTACCCATTCTCAGCCAAACACTTCAGAAGTAACAGTAATGAGATATTTTTATTCATTACTTGAACTCCCGTGTTAGGTTTCAGAGAGTAAACTTTTATGTATTTTAACATAACATTATTTAGAAGTTGTATTTTTTTTAAGCATTGACATAGGTTTGGGTTTGGGATTATTTCTTTAGGTCATTAGAAAAGAGTAACAAATCAAATAAAAACAAAAATAAACTGCTTTTTAAAATACAGGGTTTATTCTGTACAACTAGTGTGAAGGTCTTAAACAGTGAAGAATTCTCCAAGGTGATATCATTTGGAGAAACTAACAAGCTTATTCTCTTAGAGTTGCACTTTCCTTTAAATTGCACTGCTACTTTTAAAATACTGTTTTGGAATATGCAACCTTATTCTAGAGTATTTATCCACAGTACTTTAATTTTGTGTTTAAACATGCAGGAATATTTCATACAAAAGCAAATTTTCACCGTCATATTTATCAAGCTTTTGAAACGGATTGCAGTCAAACATACACCCACACAACCTTAAAAACAAATAACAGAAACTTTCATCTCAATGGGCACAAGTCTGTTGCTCTTTTTATTTCTTAATTGTGACAATTTAGTACAGATGTGGAACAAATTTGCATAGTTAATGTAATCGTTTTCCAGGGTGTTACACTTTTCTGTAGTGTGATCAGCTGTCATGCTTGAACTTACAAATTCCTGGCATTACAGAAAACATGCAGCTGCGGGTTGGGGTTTTTTCAGTTGTTTGTATCAACAGACAGAGGAAAAAGTAATGGAAACACTTTATCTAACATTTCTTCTATTTTGAAATATAACAAACTTCTCTCTTTAAGGTAGAAAATTATTTAAATAATACTTCAGTTACAAGGTAAATTAGCTGGGCATTATATTTCTGACTTTTTTTAGATATACAAACCTGTTAATCCAGGTACACCGTAAGATTTAAAAGCATTAGCTAATTAGCATCAGAAGTTACTCTTCAGAGACAGAGAAAAGCGATTATTAGAAGTCTTGAGCAACTCAGATGTAGTGTGAGCTTTCAAAAAAATGGAATTCACCTCCCTTTCCATTCAATTAGTGTAATGTAATTTTGTAGTGGGGAAATGGAAACCTATCGAAAGGTGTGAACATCTTCTGGAGTGGCTAAACCGGCCGCAGAGGAGCTCTACTAAAAACTTGGACATATCTATATGCCTGTCTGTCTTTTCAAGCGGATATGTTAAAGCAAGTTTTTACATTCTGTTTCATGTTTTAATAAAGCTGTTAGTCTCCAAAAATTAGTTCTGTTGTATTTGGATATAAATATAGCCAAAAACATTTAGAGTTACAAGAGGAGAATTTGTGATCCTTGCAGTGCATCACTCCTCTGATTTGGTTGTGATCTAAAAGAAGAGTCATGCGATCTTACATAGAATGCTTAGTATCACTAACTGGTTTAAAGTCATTATTTAGAAGGCCATGTGTTTTATGCTAGCAGTGTTCTTCTTTGGGAAGTACTCGAAACGTGTTTAAGATCAGGGAAACTTTAGAAATGGGATCTTGAAAGATTTACAAGTAGTCTATTACAGAATAAGACAGAACTCAGAAAACTGCTAGATTGTGCATCTGTAGAACACCAAACTGCAAAATTGCTAGTTGTTGATAGATATAAAAGTTGGAGTAGCCCACTACTTAGATAACAGAATATGACCTGATATTTTTCAAGTAATATGTCTGAAAAAGTAAAATGTTTCAAATTAGGTGACAACAGATACCGTGTTGTTCGCACCCTCCCAGAGAGAGTGTTTATAACTTGCAAATTTGACAAAATCTTCAGTTCAACTTTGGTAACATGTCTTGAAAATGATACGACAAATACCTAGTCTAACTGAGGGGGCAGAAGAGGAGGGCACTAGAAAGTGCAAACCCGTTCAATTAAAATCCTAACTTGATAGTTTTGTGCAATGAAAAGTTAATGGGCTGGCTTGGATTCCATAAAATAGTGTACTTTTTTTTTATATTCTGAAATGCTTCATGGATCTCATGTGAACATACCTAATATTTCAGAAGCATTACCTCTGCAGAGCCGTAATCACAGTGTGTATCGATAAAGATAAAATAGAGTAGTACACTGATTCTTGTGGATCAGCTAGAAAACTCATAGACAGAATCCTCTATACTTTACTGATCTTCCAACCACTAAATTTATGGACAGAATTCAGAGAGTTCATTCTGAAAAAGAAGTTGAGGGAGACAGTTGGCTGCTGCAACTGGTCAGGTACTGGATTGTCTTCTCCAATTCCTTCAAAGGCACTTGTCACTATATTTACCAGATTAGTACTTAAAACAACTATATTATTAGCAGGATTACTGAAACTGTGGATAATTTCCATTTGCTTATACTCTTTGTATACTTCATTTCCAGAAACCACCACTGTTCCTTTGCTATTCAGAGTTGACTACTAGATATTTTTTTCGCTTAGTATGCAAAAGTACCGGACAGCCAGAACTGTCCAGGCTTGGAATTTAAAAAACAAGTCACTGAACCCTTCATGTTAAGCTTAAATAACATCTAAGAGTGTATTTCATAGTTCATGATGTGTATTTTTCCATTTCCCTCTCCTATTTTTCATCCTTCATTTATACATGGAAGGACAACATGTATTTTATTGCTGTTTGGCTTTTCTTATTTTCACTTTCATTATCACCACAGTGGTCCCAATTTTGAACAAAAAAAATGTTGTACTTATTTCTGTCTTTTCCTTCACTTTTTATATTTTCACAGTAAGATTATGAAGAAGTATTGCAGTTAAAATATTCTAAAATTGTTCTTAAATTACATTATAGTGTTTACACTGGCATCACTTCACCTGTATGCATTGTCTACAATCCCCATACTTTTTGCTATAATTTGAGATCGTAACAGGAGTTGAGTGTAATCTATTGGAGGTGATTTGTTCTGGTAATGAGTGGTTAAATAATGTTTTTTATATTTGATCTGTCATTTCAGTTTAAATAGCATTCCAAAATCAGTCCTACAAGCAGAAATTTTACAGTGATTATTTGTAAAATTGTCCTTATTCTGGACTGTAGCAGTATTTGTTGTTATTTTGTGCTTTTTTAGACACTTAGAGCATTTTCATCTTCCTCTGGGGTTAACACTGAACAAATATTAGTCCTCTAATTAAGCCTTAAATAAGGCTATCTCTGTGTTTCTGTATGTTCCTAAAATAGTCCTGATGTGCATAGAGTGACGAGTTGGATAAAATGACAGCAGAAGATAAAATAATGAGGACCAAGATGTTTCTATCCCATGTAAATAAGATAGTAGGACGTTGTTGTACAGTAAAACTGTAAGGCTTGTCTGTTCCTTTAGTAGCACCAGAATGTATTTTTGTCTCATTGCACATTTTTACATAACGAAGTAGCTTTCAGGAATTGTCATACCATAAAAGTCTTTCACACCATCCTCAAAGAGGTGGACATTAGATTCTTCAGTTCTGTTTTCATATTACGTCTTTCTTCTGTTCCTGACTGCTTTAATCTATTTCAGCTTTTGTTCTTTACTAGAGATGAAGAGAAATTGTCCATGGAACAAAAAAACCTTTTGACCTTCCAGCCAATATTTTCTGGAATATTTTTCCTGCAGTATATGGAGTTTATTTTCAAAGTTTCTGTACTCCTAGTAAAACTAGCTCTCGTTGCAGTAAAATTGCTGACCCTAGAATGATTCTGAGACCTATTACACATAATTTCTTAATTTCTTATTAGCCAATAGCTGTTGGAATTTAAACTCTATTTTTGAGTCTTATGAAGTCAGTGTTCTCTCATTTCTCCTTGGCATTTACATAAACGCACCTCTGCCAACATTTTCTTCTTCGTTATAGGAGTCAATTCTGTAAGTTCTATGGCAGCTTTGTCCAGATATTTTCCAGATACCTGTATAAGGACAAGCGAGCCCCTGACTACAACTCTTCCTTTATAAAAAGGAAATACTCTTCTCTGCAATGACAGAAAACATCTCCTGACTTCTTACTAAACTTTCCATTGAGTTACAGAAACTGTCATCCTCTTACATAACAGAAAGTAGGAGCTATAATAGAAAGCAAGTTATCTGATGAACTTTATAATTAAGCATATAGATAGAAATTAATTTCAACATTTATAGCGTATCATAAGATTAAAGACTTTTCTTCTGTGACTGACGCTATTGCACTTCTCCCTGCCTTCATTACTCACAAAGTTGACCACTTTAGTCCTTCAGTGCCAGGCATGCTAGATGTTTATCGTCTGAATGCTGCCGTCAGAGCTGCTATTAGCAAGTCTCATACTATAGCTCACGTTTGACCCATCTTACAATCTGTACATTGGCTGACTTTTTGACAGTATGTTGATTTGGGAGTAATGTAGTACTGTTTGGGAATAAGTCGGCTGCAAGTGTGTATTGTATATATTTTATTCCTACCTTTATATATGTACAGTACCTACAGCTTCTTTTATTGGTTTTGATGTTTTATTTTCCCATTGCATAACAATTTTCAGCTTAATATTTTCTCTGATTTTTCTGAGCAGCTGATGGAACTCCTCTTCCTTCATATCATCCTTCTTTTTCAGCCAGCCCTCTGCGAGCTGATATGACCTTTCTCATCAGTGTAGGTTTGGTCTTAAACTGCAGTTTATTGTAAAGATAATTTTCATCCTTGACCTGATATTTTTCATGAAACTATCAAAGTTTTTCAGTTTGGGCTTGTATCAACTCTTTAGATATAATCTTCTGGTCTTTAATTTTCAAATGTGCTAATGCACAAGCAGTTTGTTTAACAGCTTATTTTAATATGGTCAATTGCTATCTTTGTACCAAATCGTGGTCTGGGGTATTCAAGTAGCTAGCCGTGTACATGAATTCCTGTTTATTGTAGAACTTCCTGATCTCTATGACAACTACAACTGCATGTGCAAATTAAGCTTTCATCTGTACGTTCTTTAATGCACAGACAATTGTAAAACTCACTTTGTATATATCAGGCTTTTCAGATTGTACTACAGGAATTGGTAATAATGAGTTTATGGTAAATTTTTATGTTAGCTATCTTAGCAAAATATTTCAGAAGTCCTTGTAAAAGTAATGCTCCTTTGTACTTTTTCTTTTGGAGATGAAATGAAGCCGACCTTGTCTGAAGTTAGATGCCAACATATTAACTGTAGTTTTTCAGTTAGAGGAATATTATGTTAATGACCAGACTTTCCACTTAAGAAACAGAACACCCACCATGAATGAGCGACATAAACTTCAGCAGACATCTTTGCTTTGCTCCGTTTGTGTGCACACATGAATTTCCCAAGAACAGACTACTCAGCACCCAAGGATAATTGGTCTGTTTCTAGAAAAGGTTATTTCTTTAAATTGGTGATTCAGTGTGTTCTGTGGCTCATTTTGCGGCTCATACCTTAAATTAAACCCTGGGGCTCAGCTGACCTAAAGATCCTGATGATATGAGAAGTTTATACTGTATCTTACCTTTTGCCATAATAAATAATGAGATGAAGTTTCATGTATTGTGGCAGATGAAGTTCAATGTATTTTTGTTTGTATTTGCTGGAAGGGTGTAGATCACTTCAAATACCAAAATGAGCATACAGAATCTCAGTGATGCCACAAGATTCTTTTTAGACATAATGCGGGCAAAACCAAAAAAATTATGTTTACCAAGGTATCTTGGAGTCTGCGAAATCTGATACCTGAATGATAGAACACTTACCTTGTAGATCAGTAGTAAAAAGTTATAGGGGTCTGTGTGAATCAAATCCGGTCTACATTCATCTTTGGGCAGGAAGTAGCATAGAGCAAAATATGAGGAGTGAAAAGATGATTGTTATTATTATTACTAGTATTAGCATTATTTATGGAAGGAAGTGAATACAGGTTATTTCAGCTGTTAACTTCATGCGATATCCGCAACCAATACACTACTCACAGCACTGTAGCAGGGTGTTTTCAAGCCTGAGAAGCAGAAAGTGTCACTCTGTTTGCTCCGTGCCAGCCTGTTTATACACTAAATATTCGTCGGACAAGAGCAGAGGTACTTTGGAGAAAGAAACCTAGACCCTTTATTCCTCCTTTTCCATGTCAATTACCCCACTTACTATTAGGATAGAGTCATGCTTTCTCTTATTTGTTTTCCATCTGGCTTCAGCATTCTTCCTGTCTTCACAGAAGGGATGGAATGTGCCTCCCAAGTACTAGTACCATTGTTCTGGGTGACTTTCTCATATAAGTGCTGCCCTTCAAGTCCAAGAATAACTAGAATCTCCTTTTCTGACTTGGTAAGTGCTCTTCATCACAAAAGCACTCAACCAGTGCTGTACCTTCCCCCTCACCCCAGACACTAAATAAATTCAACATATTCTGGCTGTCATGTGTAATGTTTTGGCTTTCTTCCTAGGACAAGGTGGCTTCCAGGAGCTCGTCCATCTCTGAATTTTCATGGGACAATTTCTCATCTCTTTTCACTCTGACATGTCTGAGTATCTCTGCTTATAAAGAACTTCTCAACAATTTCTGTATATTTTTCTCTGTTATAAGTTGAGCATACTGGACTGCAACTGGACCATTTTGTTGGGTATAGAACTCTAAAATATTGGCACAGACAGGAGAAATATAGAATATCCCCTAGCTTTCCCTGAGACACACTATTCAACTCAGTTTCCTTTCTTTTTAGTTCAAGAGCTTAAATCACCACAGAATCACTGTTATAAAAGGTCACATTCCCCTGCAATACGATGCTCAGAGCCTGGTTCCATATATAATTTCTGTTATGTTTACTACACTATAGTTAATCAGCCAAGGTGTGAGCATAGCAAGGGAATGAATCTCACAAAGGTTCTAGACATCTTTAACTACCATCCATGAAACAGCAGTCCAAATCGTCCAGGATTTCAGCCCACCATTGCAGTAGACTGTAACTGCTAGGTTATTTTTGAGTGGGAGGAAAGTGTTAAACAGTAAATGCCTATGATTTATCAATCTAAAACATGTAAAAAATTTATTTGCAACCATCTTACAAAATTGTGAGTCACAGAGAAGATATACAGAGAGAGAAACATGCGTATGTATACTTCTTTATATAGTGTACCAGAATGTGAAGAGCTGAAAAACTGGACTTAAACCTTGAACTTTTAATTTTTCTTTGGTAGACAAAGTACAGTAGATTAAAGCAATGCCTTTTATTGGACTAACAAAGAGCGGTCAGGCTTTGTGACCAGAAAGGTTGCATCTTCAGTTTTCATCTTATTGATCTTGCCCACTGTTCCTTACAGGCCAGATCAACTACAAATATTTTCTATATGCCTTGGATGATACCTTTTTTCCTTTGAGATTTAATGTTGCTTTTTGTGATCAATAGTAAAAAGAGACTTTTTGTCGAGAACTACAATGAAAAAAATGTAAGGAAAAGAATCCTCTTATAGTAGTTGTTTGGCTGATTATTGCAGGAAGATCAGAATTGTTTTTTAATCATGAAAAATGCAATTAAAAACAAACGCCACACCTTTTTCTAGCTTTAGTACACCCCAATATTCATTTTGGGTTACTGTTGAAGTCAAGAGATTTTACTTTAAAGTCTGAGAACACCAAAGGCTCCCATCAAAAGCACAGTACTTTAAAGCATTAAAAACTGTATAACCTTGTCCTCTTCCCCCAGCTGCCCCCTGCTCCACCCTCCCCCCACCGCCAGTCGGCTTCATTTTTTCTTTAAGCTTTCTGCTGTCCAAAGAGCCATGGGAGAATTATTGCCCCTAAGGCTAGGTGGCATCTATTTTATCTGCCTCATCACATCTACAGTTGTAAAAATTCTGTATTCCTCTTTAATTCTCGCACTTCAGAGATTACATAAACCACCACAACTTTAAAGATGGTTCACTTACAGTTTAATCAGAGAAAACACAGTGAGTTTTCAGAACGATTATTATTTGTTTGTTTCAAGTGACAGTCCACCTTCTAATGAAAGATGATGGACAAGGGATAAGCTTCAAAAAATTCGTTTTTGCTTGGCCCCAGCTGACAGATGTTGACTGAAGATCCAGTACCCCGTGGCTGTCAAAGACGAAGCAAAGGAGAGAGGAAACAAATAGAGCTGTCTTCAGAGATAACCTCCTGGATGAATAGGCTAGATATGACCATAATAAGTGTCTGAATACCTGATTGCTAATTTATGGAACAGCACAGCACTTCTCTCCAACACTTTCTTCTCAATTCCATTTCTGAAATTCACAATCTGCATTGATTTTTAGAAATTAAATAAAAAACTCTTGCTTGAAAATTGACATTTTTCCAGCAACATTCAATAGCTGAGAGCTGTGTTAAATGTATTAAATAACATTTTGCATCTTTTGCAGGGATGGTGTGGAAAGTAAAATATATTTCTGGTTATTAGTCCAGCTAGAAATCACTTGTTCATTCCTTAATGTGTTTAGTATGTGTTCTGTTTCAGTTGGGAACAACTAAACTTTCATTTTCTTGGCAGCTGAAACATACAGGAATTCTGATTCCATTAAATTTTAAACTGTTGAACAGATCTGACATCTTCTGTGTTGCTTACAATATTATTCTTCAATATAACTATCTGTGGAAGTTACCACTAAAAACTAGTTAAAATTAATATTTTTAAAAATATTAACCTGTAGTGCATGGTTTATTATTTGGGACATATAACTAATTTTGAGTTTAATCATGTCCTCGCAAAATGCATGTGTTTTGCAGACTGTGACAATGTACTGCCTAAAATCTTTAAATAAAGTAGCATGGCTATGCAGCTTGTGTTTCTTTAGGGTATAGAAACAAGTATACTTGACAGTGGAAAAGAAACTGATCTCCTTAGTGTCAAAGATCCGGTGATGAAAATATGAAGTTAACTTTGGAGGAAACAAAACCAGTAATTCCCTGGTCCTGAAAATAAGAAATTATGCACTTAGGATAATAAATATAAATTTTGACAATGCTTTATTTTAATGGCACATGAATTAAAACTGCATTACAATGAAATTGCTGCAGAACATCCACATTAATATCAAATGAATTCATTATGACCAGCACAGTTACAATGAATACTAAATGAATTAATAATAATGAACCACTTAAAGTGTTACCTAATTGTTTTATTTCATTTTTATGTATATTTTTGTCCAAATTTAACTGTTAGGTTAATAGAGAATGACATCCAGTAATTCATTTCCACCCCGAGTGTTTGCAAGTGATTACTTTCACACCACATTCAGTTAAGCCTGCTGCATATCCCGCATTGATCAGATGTCTCAAAGACCCACCTATTGCCCCAGATATTTTGAATCACGTTGGTGCAAAATGATCCGCCAAGATGTATTAAAGATTTAACAACTCTTAACGGTTGGTGATAATCGCGTTCCTTGAACTGACAATACATCTTTCTTCCACGAATCCTAAGTGCTTTACACAGGTGGTTATGAACAATACGCTACAAACAAAGAGACTGAGGTGGAAGCACCCTAGATAGGTTGCCTGTGATAACACAGTAGCTTCAGTGCAGTCACCTGTAGCAACCACAAATCCTCCAAGAAGTTGGTTTGGTCTTCTTTGTACGCTAAGCTATGTTGCCATCTCTTATTCATTGCGTTGCACGTATCATGACGTGTTGTGTTTTAAATTCTTTGTCATCATAAATGATTAGTATATGACATCTAATCTTAGGAAACTTATTTTGCAGAATTTTAAATCATGTTAGAAATGGTGCCCAAAAAGACAATGCATGTTATCTCTCCATATTGTATTAGCAAAACCTACACCCCTTTAGTACTATGCTCCACAACACAGGCCCCAGCGAAGATTGTCGTAGGGATCCTGGACTAGTTCCTCCGTGACTAGGAACATCACCATCCGGCAGGACCTGGACAGCCTTCAGAGGTGGGCCTGTGTGAACCTCATGAGGTTCAACAAGGCCAACTGTAAGGTCCCACACACGCTTCGGGGCAATCCCAAGCACAGATACAGGCTGTGCATAGAATGGATTGAAAGCAGCCCTGAGGAGAAGGACTTGCACATGCTGATTGATAAGAAGCTCGACATGACCCAGCACTGTGTACTCACAGCCCAGCAGGCCAACCGTGCCCTGGGCTGCATCCCCAGCAGCGTGGGCACAGGGCGAGGGAGGGGATTCTGCCCCTCTGCCCCGCTCTGCTGAGACCCCCCGGGAGTCCTGCGTCCAGCTCTGGAGCTCTCAGC
>Ga0065711_1005828_pt1 | contig 30819 bp, 34 predicted proteins | sample Hoacrofraction12_FD_59098 | JGI IMG/M metagenome (GOLD analysis project Ga0065711, IMG submission 59098) | Hoatzin crop microbial communities from Cojedes, Venezuela - Epithelial fraction 12 v2 (version 2) | ecosystem: Host-associated > Birds > Digestive system > Esophagus > Crop | place... | reverse complement strand
GGGGGGGGTGTGTGTCAGTTCTGAATGGTGCAGAGCAGTGCAAAATTATGGTGCTAATCAAAGCTAATGGGTGTTCACATATTTAAAGCTGCAGTAGACCAGACAGGGCACTCAGCACACCAGGATGAAACCCTAAGGATTTCAAGCACTCGCTGCAATTCTTATTTATACAACAACTTGATCAATAGCCACATACTGTAAGAGGCAGAGCAAGGAATGCAGGACATGGAGAAATTAGAGAGAAAACAGCTATGTTTGGAGACCTTATTCAGAAATGACATTTGGTTCACCAGGAACTGAACCAGGAGCCCTGAGCTTGCTCTGCACAGTCACGGGATGGCATGGGGCTTGCAAGGTCAGCTCTACAGCAGTGTGGGATTCAAAAAAAAAAAAGCAAAGCAAGCCATTAAAAATGCAGCCATCACTTCTCTTAAGACATTCTGCCTGCATTGCCTTTCCCCACACCTACGCAAGCAGCAGCATGTTAGAACAGGACCATGGCACCCTCCTGAGCAAAGATTAATAATACAAAAAAATTTAAAAACAAACAAAGCCCCCACCACCACCACCTAGATAGGGATGTGCTGTCACTTTCAATCAAAAGGCTCATCAGCATCCTACTTTCCCCCAGACTGTCACCAGTGCTACAGCTGCCCCCTCTCCACACTCCCTGGTTGCAGCAGGGAGGAGAAGGATGTCAGCTCCTCCTTGGCAGATTTCCCAGCGCTTGTGTCCCACCACCAAGGACCCATCAGCTCTTGGGCTGGGCAAACTGGGCCAGCGAAGCTCCCCCAGTTCTCTGCCTCTCCAATGTGAGATCTCCCGCAGTCCGGGTTCCCATTAGTCTTCTACAGTCAAAGCTTGTTTAGTTCTTAGGCTTCACATTGCTTCAAAAGCAACAACAAAAGAATGCCTGTGAAGCTGCAGAACAGAGCACTGAGGAAGGAGGAAGAGCCAAATATTGCCACCTCTTCACCTAAAGCTGGCTGCAGGATGACAAAACCAGCAAGGTCCCAGCAGCCCTGGGCTCCTGCTCCCCTTCCTGGTGTCACCAGAATTGCGTGTGGCTTATGGAAAGATTCCCTTAAATTCACAGCGCTGAGACATTGAGGGAGTTGAGGTAGCTCTGGTGCCCTTCAGAGACACTTCCTCCGTCCCAAAATAGACCTCTGAAATAACTAGAAAGATTCACCGCTTCCTTCAGTGAGAGGACCTGGGATGAAACCCAGCTGTGATGGCTAGCAGAGGAGAGATGAATCCCTGCCTAGTGCTATTGGTAAGCCCTGATGTAGTTTAGATTACTCGGAAAATAAAGGGGAGAAGACGTGACTCTGGATCCTAGTTAAACAGCAGCTGAACAAAACCGAAAGTGAGCTTGGGCTGGAAACATCCAACAGCAGGGGTGTCCTAGAGCTAAGAAACACACAGCACGCAAGGTCTAGCTCAAGACGATTGCAAAGAAAAGAACTTTTCCTGGATTTTTTCCTTGCTCTGAAGAACCCCGTCTCGGCATGTGTGAAAGCCACTAGACAATCAGTCTGGATTAGCGAGACATCTGATTAAAACGAGTGCCAAGAACAATGGTTGCTGATGATGACTAAGATTGGATTTAGGTCACATTAAAACACTGTGAATAAATCAACCCACTAAAGACCAATTACACCAGATTCTTTGACTGAGGAATGGAAAGGCAAAAAAAAAATCTTCTGATGCATTTCTGATGATTTCTAGCCTGCCGTTTAACCATTCTCTGCCCAGAACTAAGCCAAACTCTTTTCCAACAAAAGGCTATGAGCAAATTTCTCACTTCCTGAGGCTTTTGAAAGAGTGGTGTGGGACAGAGCAGAAACAGACTCAAATTCACCTTTTCCAGCTTCACCTAAAGCAGGTGAGATTGTGGCTGTGGCTGTTTGTAGCCTGGTGGAAGAACGACCAGATTCTTTCCTTGTACAGGGAAGATCAGCTGTCCTCTGATCCTTGCTTTGTAGAATTCAGCCTAGCTCCCCTTTTGAAAACTCCCTCTTAAAACCCATGGCAGGCCTTTCCCCAAAAAATACAGGTACAGAACCTGCAAAAAGTGGCCTGGCTGGAGTCTTCTCCTGAAAGCTTCTCTGAGATCTTTTTGAATTTGTGGCTCTGTTTTTCCAGGATGCTCCTATTCTTCCCCAGGCAGCTTTTCCTCTCATCCCTCCTCTGTCCCGTCTTCGCCCTCTTAGTGATGCTGTTCCTCCGTTTCCAACAACTATAATAACTTCTATTTAAATTCCAGGAGGTAGAAACTAGCCCCATTGAAATCAATGATTAAACCACCACTTTTTTTCTTTTTTTTAAGCAAAGCTAGGATTTAAACTTAAATCACGCTCTAAAATAAAAAATAAGTACGAAGATCTTAAAGCTGGATGACACACGATCATCCTGGCTTATTGCACTGGATGTATAGCTTGCCTTAGCCAACAGCCTTTATCCATCTCATACCTCAAGCGCCTTTGTATTTGTCACCAGTTCTTGTTGCTTGATCTGTGTTCACTGAGCTCTTCAATCAATATTTAAAAACTATAATCTCCCCATTTTCTCTCTTGCGGACACAAAGAACAATCCAGAAGCTAAAGAAACTTTCCCCTCTTAATGGTTCATTGAGTTGGATACAAAGCTCAGCCCAACGAAGACCAAGTGGATCGCAGAGATTCCTACCTGCTCTAAGCAAGGTGTTCGTCCTAGACTTCACCAAATGCCAGCCATCCCAGCAGCCTCTCACCCACCACTGTCCAGAGCCCTGGCACCCTAAATCTCCTATTAACTGTTGCAACTTTGAGGGCACCCTCAAAATCCAGGCTTGGAAAGTACAGAAACTCTGCTGCAAATGCGCATCCCTCTGCATGCACTCGTGCACACACAGGACGTGTTACGGGCCGTTGGGCAGGAACTGTCCTTTTGGAGCCTGGTCCTTGAATCTTTGAGCTCTACAAAAATTTTCCTGGGTCCTGGTTTACTTTGGGAAGTCACAGCTAACCATACCCTCCATGGGGCAGGCACTGGCACAGCTATGTTTGTGGCTGGGCATAGGTACCTTGTTTTAAAGATCCCCCAGGCTGATGCAGAAAGGTTCCTGTCATGTAATAAATACGCCTGGACTGCCCCCAAGGTGAAGGAGAAAGGATTAGTTACTAATCTTTCCTGATAGAGGAGACCAAGTTAACAAGTTTATTGATTTTGGTAAATAAAGCTCTTTATGTTGCTGCCTTGTTTATATAAACACAAACATATATTTAGATAAAGCACTTTTCGCCAACGCTGTGTGCTGTGACTTAGTAGCATCCCTGAAGCATGCTAGGCCAAGCCACCCTTGGAAGTTCCTGAATTCGGATCCCTTGCTTCCACCAATAATACTGCTGGAATCTGCCATATCTTTGCTAAATGCCTGTGAAGCACTTATTGGTTTTTATTTCATTTCCAGTAAAAAAAGTAAGCAGCTGAGCAGAGCTCAAAGGCAGCTTGCTCTAACCTGCCTCGCCACGGGGGACGTGCTTGCTCGGAATCAATGGCATAATCCATTTTGTTCTGTCTTGCAATACACTCTTACATTTAATCCACAAGGGCACTGTAGTTTTGGTGCCAAATTAGTGCTGGCACGGAATACGTGCATCACCTGCGCCTGGGAAATCACCTTTACAAATTCCTAACTGTATTGCATTTGGCATCTTTTACAGCACAGAGGTTACACAGAGTTTAGTTACAGCTTTGACACCAGTGCTGAAGCACTATGGGAATTTGGTTCACAGCTTGACAGAACACAGAAAACGACCTTCCTTCCTATAAAGATACGAATTACAGTAGATCTTTAAGTATATATCACCAGCCACCATAATGCAATAATACGTACGATTAATCATATGATGGGTACATGCATATTCCTGTATTTGTAGGACAGTTCCATGTCAGTCTGAAGAGCCTGGCAAAATTCACATCCTGACAGAAACATATTCTTGATTTACAATATTCTTTATTATCCACATAATCAGTCAATCGCTGATTTCAGTTTCATAAACCAATGACCAGATAAGGTTAGGAAGAACTCAGCTTTTAAAACAGTAAATAGAGGATAAAGATAAGTGAAAAGGAGATCAACAAAAAGATAAAGACATTTCTATGAGTCACCTAAATGAGACACTTACAAAGGAAAAAAATAAACAGCATTTTTCAATATAATATAAGCAAAAGGGTAGATGGTTTCATGAAATGTTTTTTATTCTTTTCCCAAATTCTGCCTACCTAAACCTCTTTGAACAAAGAACTCACTAGAGGAGTCCAGACATTAAAGCCTCTCTCCCATTAGAGGTATTAGAAGATCAGCAGGGCTTCCAGCAAAACTAGACTCAACTTTACTGCTCGTTCGAGAGCAACCGTCAAGCATAAACTAACACAAATATTTAAAAATCTTTCAGGGTTTCTTTATACACTGCAAAGAAATCACAGCATGACAGAATTCACTTTCTAAAAGACATCCTTTGAAGGTCACCTTAAAAAATCCCAGGAGAATGCAAAGCATGGAGCAAAGACCAAAACGCCTTAAAAGGAACTTTCCGGCCATCAATTCAGCCCTTGCTATTGCTGGCAGCCACATAATAAAACCTATTCATAAAGCTCCATTTCAAGCTACGTGGGCTTCTTGCCGCCACCGCTCCTGCTGGAACCTGTTCCAGGACCTCACTCCTCCAAGCTTCAAGACCTTCTAATTTCCGGACTCGGTTTATTGATGGCCATTTTGTAACTATTTGGTCATGGGCCAGCCTCGTCCCTTGGTTCTCCCCACTGCCCGGCACGTCCCCATGCTGTGCTGCTCTGCTCGAGGAGAGCCATCCCGTCTGGTCCTGCGCTTCCCCGGGCAAACCAGGGAGGGATGTGGGGAGCGCTAGCCCCAGAAGGTCCCCCCGTGGCCCCTCTGTAGTCGATGGGGCGAGAAGTGGCTTTCCCAGAGGGGGATTCGGAGCAGATACCTTGGCTTCTTGCACTGAATCACCTGCTGAAGGAGTCCTTCTCTTGCCACCGGCAAGGCAGACTTTAAAGAAATTAGGCTGTCTAAGCCGAAGTAGCCTTTTCTGAATAGCTGTCCCTCGCTCTGCGTTTGAGTGTCCCCTTCCCCAATCACCCTAGAAACCCTTATCCCAGATCCAGCCTGAGTCCCTCATTCAGACAACTTGCAAACGGGGCAGCGAGTACCTCCATGTGCTCAACCAGTCCTATAAAGCTATGAGTTCGCCTTGAAAACAGGAAGAGAAAAAATTTTTCTGGTAGGCAAGCTCCAGGTTACACCAATCTTCATAGTGGTGCTGCACATCTTCCTGCCCTCAAAGGAGAGAAGATCTCATGAGATAATGAATAGAGCTAGCTGTCAGGCGAGGAACCAGAGAGGAGACAAGACCTTGTAGGTTTTACCTGGATATATATCCCTACCCAGGTTCTACATCAGGCAGAGGTGTACAGCCGGAGAGAACAGTATTCATCTCCTCCAGCAACATCAGAGCAAAATCTACATTTTACTGATCTCCCGCAGGGTTTTACAGCAAGACAGGTACCTGACAGCACAGGAGCTGATGGGCTGTACGACGTCTCCACTGCAATGGTGTGAACAGCATTGTCAGAATCTCCAGGAGTAGGAAATAATTGAAGCGGAGACAAAGGTCTTCGGGAAATTCTAGCAGCTTCAATAGCAATTCTTCTGTAAAGAAAACTGAACTAATTTTATGTAAGAAAATGTTGTATTTGATTTACTTTTTAAATAAATTTTGTTGCCCCAGGATTGTCTCAATCGTGTGTGTTTTTTCTTGTTTCCAGTGTTTAATGACATGGCTTCAGTGACAGTACATAATGTGACATGCTGCTCCATGTTAATGGTGACAGAAAGAACACGACACATTAGCTGCTACTCCTGCCTTGCCACAGCTTGACAGAGCGTGTCACACTGGAAATGCAGGAACCAATACGGACTGTGCTTTCATTTTGACCATTTCCCACTTTTTGAACAATTAAGCCAGTTTCTACTTGCTACTAATTGAGAGAAAATTTTCTAAGGAGTCGCCTGTTCATTCTGTAATGAAAATTTGACACTTCAAACAAGAAAAGAAGACAAGTACTTAGCACACTAATTAGAGCTGAAACAATTTTCAGTATCCAAGGAAGGTGATTCCAGTCTAACACTGAGCAACACTACAGCTAACTATTGCCATACAACCCTGCGTTCTCACCTTCGTTTTAAGATCTCAAAACCCTTTGCAAACACTAATAAATTAAAATTGGGGTGTTTTTTTTCTACCTTCATTTCAAAGGCAGGTGTAAAAGGAGGGAGGAGAAGGATAGGGAGGAAGGGACTACAAATGTGAAGGAGCAAAAATGGTTTTCCCACAGCATTTCATATATCCCTGAGCAAAACCGAACCTGTGGCTTCAGCCATCTAAACCCCACTGTTGAATTCACCAGAGGCTAGAAGCTGGGAAAAGGCAGCAAAAACAAGGAATGGTTGAGAAACGGAATATATCACCCAGCGCACTGCACCCCGACCTTCCTCACCTAATAACCTCTGATGTTCAAAAAAAGAACAACCTTCAGAAATGTCCCCAATATTCTCTCCTTTGGTCATTGCTAGCTGCTCTGTAAAATGCATGTTTCTGCCACTTCTCATGACAAATTTAGCCTACTAAGGAGTGGTTACTCAACTGTTTACTGAAGAAAATCACTGTTGCCATTTTTGCAGCTCTTAGGCAGTATTTTAGGTGCCACAATATTTTCTTCTGTGCGTGCAGAGCAATCCTGTAGCACCTTGTGTGGCTGCAATTGTTTCATACGTGCATCTGAGGCCAGTGCTCTCCCAGGCAGAATCAGAAATGGTAAAAGGACTTCTGATAATGAAGATTTCTCCTGCATTCTTGTGTCAAGAGCTTACAGCTTTCCAGGCAGGAAAATACAAGCTGCCCTTGAAACGCTGCAGTTTCAGAAGGTTCTTACTGACGATGACACACAAGAAAGCCACAAGTAGGAAATCCCCAATTGCCATGGATACAGCACTGGCTCTGTGAAGGGCTTTGAGAAAAAACAAGACAGTGAGAGCAAGCGCTTGCACAATCAGAGGAGCAGACACAGGCCCAGTCTCCCCCACCACAAGCTGCATTATGGATGGAGCGCGGTTCCCTCCTCCCAGCAAACTCTGCGGTGTCCTGAGGATGCTGGTGTGAAAGCCATGTGTGCAGCTCTGACCTGCAGCTCTTTCCTCACCTTCCACCTCTTGGCTGGCACACCCCAAATTCTTCAGGTCAATGTCCCAGTTCCTACCTTGGAGCTTCTCAAGGACCATCATAGATTCCTCTCCTGCTTAAGTAGCAGGAGGGTACAACATGCTGCCCAATGTGACTCCATGAACAGCCTTCAGGTCTTCATCCTCCACGTTTCAGCAGGAACCAATTCTGTAGCTTGTAGGCCCATGGGTGAATGCAGAAATTGTATTGGCATCAGGGTTGCAACTCTCCTTCAGACCTTGAGATCACATCATACCACACGAGCAATCACTGCACTCACCGCCAGGCCGGATGGTTGAGCCTGTCTCCAGCGGCAGGTTCCCAGAGTCGTGACACCAGTCCTCTGCATATGTCTCCCTTCCCTATTCCTTCTATATGAAACTTCACAGCTCACCTTCACCCAGGACACGGCTCTGACCCATCACCGTATTACTCTAGTTTTATGCACTAGGACGTCCCAGACTGGAGCCAGGAACCACATCACATCATCTCTGCCCCATTTACCCATGGCTGCATGCTGTGGGAGTCCCTGGCTCCTGCCCTTTCAACCTCAGGGCTTTCATGGGGACACTCAAAATGCTCAGTATGAGGGAATTTGCTCCAACAGCAGGTCCTTACAATGGGCAAATAATTAGCGGTAAAGGCAAATGTAAGCACAGGGCAGGATGGCTCCATCTGAGAAGAGCCAAGGTGCTTGTTGTGTTCTGTGTCACTGCAGAAAACAGTCTGATTTTCCCAAGTCTGGACTCTGTAGAGTGGGATCAAAGTGCTTCCCTCTCAGAAGGGCATCAGGCAGTAAGGACATGAGAGCTGAGAAACCCTGGAGCTTGTTGAAGTACCAGAGCCTGAGAGAGTTCTCCCTCTACATTGATTTCCTTTTATCTTTTCCCATAAATCAGTCTCTCCAACTCTTATGTCCTTTTCTGCTGCTTTTCACTTAACGTGCTCCAATCCATCAACCTCTCTGCGATGCCGAGTGCCCACAAATGAACGTCCTGTACCATTCTTGGCTCAACACAGCTGTTGAAGAAAGGGACTAAATTCCCCAGCAGATTTTGAGTTGGGTGACATTTCTGAAAACTTGATAATGGAAAATCTCCAGTTCTTCCCATATATATTCTGGAACTAAAACAAAGCTGATGGGGACTATTCAGTCTACACCAGGCAGATGAGACTCAACACACCAGCACCTACTCTGTAAATCCAGACACCAGTAACATAATTTTACAACACCCCTTCATACTAAATAATGCAAGAGATGTAAATGAGGACTGATGTGTTGATATATCAACATTTTATATAGACATCTCATCTACATATTTGCAGTCACAACATATTCAAAGATTGATACTGATACCCAGTATAGTTTTATGGTATCTATTAAATGTATTACCCTCTCCATCAGAAAGCTGTATGTGATGGTGTGTTCTCTCCCAAACCAATGCGAGCAGGGTTGGGAGTGGGAGAAGTCATTTAGAAAGAGTGCTCTAAATGTCAAGTCTGTCATCTACGTTATTAATATGTCATGAGTGGACTCTAGGTGATGCTTGCTGTGAGATGAACATTATGAATGGAACAAGCTGCGTGTACGATTAATATTCGTCTTCAGATACCATTTGTAAGTATTTTAGAGAGGTCGTAAACAGGAAAAGCTTGCTTAGATATGAATGAATTAAAGGGAAGGGAAATGGTGAAAGACAGACAGGGGGAGGGACTAAATCTCCACATCTGATGATGTCCCTTAGACCACCACTTGGAGCTGGGGCTCAGCATGGGGCAGGCAAGACGAACTGAGCTGTTCCTTCCTTGGCTGCTGTCCTTTTACTTATCTCATTTTCTGTCCTAGAAAACAGGTAATTTTCCCAAGGATCTCATTAAACCATGCAGTGAATTCCCATCCTCCTGATGCCACTGTCTAACCCCACTTCCAGGCACAGTTCAAGGTGGATGATCCTCAAAGCCAGATCTGTGGCGGATGATCTTTCCTGGGGGAAATAATGAGAACTAGCAAGCAAAAAGAGAGATGGGAAAACAGATGATGACTGAGATAATTAACCTGCTAATCATCCCCCTGGTGTGACAGAAGCACAAAACCATCAGTTTACATGCCTTGGGAAAGGAGGGAGACTTCCCAGGTTGCTGTTCTGAGATAGAGACTGAGTTCAGTTGCCCTTAAAAAGCCTGCACTTTTCTTTCAGGAAAGTCTGGAACTGGGTCACTTGAAGTCTGTAAGCTCATTCCCATCCCATTGCTTGAAAAATGACAAACAGTCTGGTCTGATCAAAGAGCTGGTACGAGCTGCATCCGCCACCTTAGTGGTCTGAGTGCAGTACGTTTCTTAATGTAATACAAAATAAGGTTCACCGACTGGAGAACGATTGTGATACTTCCGTGGGGGAAGCTTGTCTACCCCTCAGGGTGTTTTGGGGGTCTCAGTAAGGAACACAGTGATCTGCCAACCACAGCAGTGCTAGCTTCTCTTGAACAGGAGGGATCAAGAAATAATTTGGTGAAACAAAGACCCCTTCCTAGCTAGCAAAAGGCTACAGGGGAAAAAATCTGAATCTGTAGTAAATGCAGCAAATGCAGTTCATCTCTCTGAGGCAAAAATATCATCTGGAGTCATGCAGTGACCCAGGGTCCTCAGGTCTCAAGGAGCGTCACCTGCCATTGGCCCCTTTCTGCTCAGCCACCAGGCACCACACTTAGTTAGTAAGGGAGGTTTTCAATCTAAGCAGAGTAAATGAGCTGGTTCATCAGCCATATGGAAGGAAGAGGTGGACAGACTCAGCATGTCCATGAGAACAGCCAGCATCGCTCCAGAGCCAACCGTTGTACCTTGTGCTGCTGGTTACATGGGTTTTTTGTTTTCCTAAGAAAATAGCAGGGTGCCTGGTATGCAATGTTGGGCCAGCCTGTCTGCAAATAAATAGCAGAAGCCTTTCCCTCCCTCAGACCTGTGAGCTGTGCTGGCTTCACATCTCCTCTCCCAGGGTCAGGTAGGAGCAGGAAGAGAGAAGGAACAGCCAGCGGTGTCCTTTCCATCCAGCCACCCCTCCAGGGCACAGGACTATGCACACACATGAAGAAGGGCTACAGAGAGACCAAGTTGGAAGCTTAAATCCTCAGCATTCATTTGGCCTCATTACTGCATGTTTTGCAGGCGTCCTTGGGCTCCCTGCAGCTCGAGCTGGGTAACGAGGACATGGCAAGCTTGGCCAGTTAGTTTAGACATCTGTCCATCGTCAGCCACTCCTGGAGCGACCACTCTGCTGTGGGGACAGAGCTCTGCTGGCCACGGTCTAGACGGGGATTTTTGGCATGTTGTTGGATCATAATAGTCAGCCAGATCTCCTTTCTGATCTTGCTTTTGAAGACAGGGGGTTAGATGTTGTTATCTCCTTGGATGTAACCTGACTGCTCCTAAAACCCCAGTCAGGACAACTCAATTATATTTTGAAACATCCTAAAAGTAATGAAGAAAATATTAGTTAGAGCAAACCAGGTAACTTCTATAATCACACTTCTGAGCCTTGTTTAGAGAACCTAGAAAAGTACGTGTTTTGGGGATGAATGGAGACTGCAGAAAGATTGGGGTGAGGATGGAAAAGGCTGAATCCCACTGGGGGAAAACTTCAAGGATCGTTTTTGCCTCTCCCCTGGTGATAGGTGCTGTATAAAAATAGAACAGCAAGTCAACACGGTCTAATTAAAACATGAAAGGCAACCAGTGAATACAAAAGACAGCCAGCAAAGCACCCAGGTAACAATACCATAATGAGCAATGGGCTTATTATATGCAAGTAGTAATTCGAGCACATGAATAACCTCACCTCGATCTCATTTCCGAAGCACCCCTGTAGAGGTACCTCTGAAAGCTGATAGCATCTGTGCTGTGCCTGCCCTCTGGACAAATTGAGGGCTGTAGTCTCCATAGTTAACAGTGTGGCATCTCCCCCCAGGGTAAATTCACACCAAACGCAAAGTGAAAACCAGCAAGTAGTGTTTGTGCTTCATATGAATGACAAAACCATTTCTAACAGCCTGACTTTGCACTGCCTTCGTGTTTTCCAAGCATGCATCCCAGAGGATTTCTCCCTTGATAGGGCCTTCCACATACTTTTGAGTGAGGCTCAGCTCAAAGAGGGCCATGGAGCATCAGAGAGCTGGAAAAGCTCCCAGTCCCTGGCATGAATAGCATGGTCTTCAGTGAACTAGAGCAGGCTGCTCTGAGGAAGACCACGCTTGTCTTCTTCATGCCTGGAACAGTCCGGCACTACATAAACCAGACAAATTCAGTTTGTTCAATCTTGAGGAGATTAATTTCAGCCCAGGTCAAGTTTTCAGAGCCAAAAAACCTAGCACAGTTTTACACCTCCTGCCTGTAGCGGAGGAGCTCAGATTTCAGCTGGTATCTCTCTTTTTGTCTGGGTTCCCCACCGGGATAGCCAGCCCTCCAGCCTGCAGCTAGCCTGCAAGCCAGTGCCTAGGCAGCGTGCACCACTAAGGAGACTGGCTTGCCATGGGGAGCCCCATGATAGCCTAAGTCATGGTCACAGTGCATTTATGAAGGCTACACAAATTCTCAGTCACAGATACCCAGCAAAATATCCAGACACAGGAACTAGAAAAAGAAAGGACCATACAGCCCCCTTCCATCACCAGTTATCACAGAAAAGCTGGTAAATCCAGGGGATTCAAAGCATGTCTGTTTTGCATATCTCCAGGCTGCAGAGCTTGACACCCAGAGCACAGAAAATCCTGTAGCAAAATACCGAAAGCCATAAATACGAAGTGTCACAGAAAGAGACCAGCAGTTCCTCTCCCATGTGCCCTCCCCTTTTGCAATGGGAACACTCATGCAAACAATGGGAACTGTCTTGATCGGTCTTTTTTTTATTTTTTGAGAAACGCACACACCAGGACATCAAGAGAAGAAAAAGGGCAGGCAAGAACCTGCAGAAGATCAAAAGCTCCACTATTTTTTCAGTCCTCTCCAAGGAACAGCTTTGGGATCCTACAGCGAGAGCCATTGTTGCCCGGAGTGCTCAGAGGTGCATCACCAGCACCATGTTTCGATGTAAGATGGGACCAGATGAGTGGACTCCACACCACCATCGCTTTCACTTAACCATGTATCAGGGGGCCTTCAGAGTGTTATCAAGCCTGGTGCTTCTTACCTGCTTGCTGAGCCAAGCATCATAGTCCCACCTGACAAAATACAGTGCAGAGCTTATGAATCTATGGTCTAACAAAGCCAGAACTTCAGTTAGATAAACTAATGATGCCCCATTCATATACACTAATGCTTTGCTGATTTGCATGTGCTGAGGATCTCCTCAGACAGTAGCTCTGGAGCCTTTCTGGAGAGGAGTCTCTTATAAGACAAGAGGGTTGCGACACAATCACATGGAAACAGGAGCCCCCATTTTACCCTTCATCTGATAGTGCAGCTGGGCACCCAGCTGGAAAATTAATTCCATCCCAGCTAGATCCAATACAGTCTGAAAGTTGAGCGAGCAGCTTGGAAGCTGGCATCCACAGTGGTGGTGATGGGAGGAGAAAGCAGGACCCACGCCGCAGCTCCCAGCTGGCTCAGCTCTATGGTGGCTGAGCACAGAAGAAGAGCGGAGGTCTGACTCCGACCTGCTGTCTTTCCTAGACTCAGCAGCACAGCCATGAGAGGCTGATGGAGGCTGGACCCTGTGACAGAGCAGGGAAAAGATGCTTTGGCCAAAACACTAATTGCTCTGTTCTGTGCAAAGAACAGGAGAGGGGAGACATTTCACCACCCTGGAAAGCCAGACGAGATGGACTCACAATCTCCAGGAAGTCAGAGGAGATGGACTAGCAGCCTGAGGGTTATGAATCTAGGAAGAGACAAAATGCAGAGAAAACCTTCGCTTGATCCAAGCCACATTCCCAGCGAAGCGTGAATAACAGCCCTTCAGGCCTGGCTGGCTGCGATCCTCTTCTTCCATTACGGGGAGCCTTCTGGGAGCCATTGCTGAGGCACAACTCTCATTTATTCCTCTGTTTACAGGGACTGGTCATTATTTACTGAAGATTCTCAATGCCTCAACAGCATTTGAAACAAGTAGGAAGTACTGCATTTGTAAAGAGATAGTCAGAGATGACAGAGAAGAAAAAGCCCCCAGTAATTGCGCTTATCTATCACGCTGGCTTCTCTGCTTTGCTCACACCAGGCTCTAATGTTAATGCAGGCTGTGGGCACTCCCTGGCTGAGTGAGGATGGGCAGTGTGCTTCTGCCTTCCCTTGATTCATGCTTTGCAGCAACACATTATTTCTTTCAAAGACAAGCAAGATGGAAGCAGAGGCCAATTAATTCTGAGGATGGACTTTGTGATGGGACGGGGTGGAAGTGAGAGGACCAGGGGCAGGATGGAGCACCAGACTCACTGCACAAACACCTGTGGGAATGTGCACATGCGTGTACACACTCGCTTTCTTCCAAAACTTGTGCTATTGTCTGCCGTAGTCCAGGCTCCGAGACTCTCCATAAATCAAACCTGTTGCAAAACCCCATGCAGTGCTGAGAGTTTTTCAATCAAATTTGATGAACATTGGAGCTATTACTTCAGGAGGGAGGTGGCTGTAGTACTTCATACAAACCACTTCTTTGTGGCAATGCTAATGAGTCATGAAGCTTATACCGTTAATGATGCTGTTGCAAAACGCTCCCAGAAGGATGCAATTAAGAAAGGCTGGTGATAATGGGCTTTAAAGAGATTTTTTATCAGCTCTCTGTTGGGTGGTAAAAAGCTGCTCAAGCAGGCATGTACCTGGGTACAGCTGCAAGGATCCCACATGTTGTCTTCTTCCACATCACCTCTTGCCCCATTCTTCTCTGGTCTGTGGTTTCCATGGTTGCCATCGTTAGTGCTTTCTGTACAGTAACTCTCCTGCCATGCAGACGGAAGGCTTGCCTTTTCCATCACTGGAGTCCTTGACTGTCAGACAGGCACTTTCAGAGACACTAGCTGTTTCCACTGACTCAGGACATGAGATGTTCTTGTCCTTGTTCCCCTTCTCACCAGTTCTTCTGCTGTTTCCTCACCTCGCAGCATTCTGGTAACACATTGCTGTTATTAAGGTAGCTGTGCGATTCATCCCAGCTGAATCCTGACCCTACTGAGCTCGTGGCTGCTTACACTCAAGGCAGTGCCTGCTGAGAAGAGCCTACCATCCCAAAGACACAAGACCAGACAGCAGGAAATGAAATGGAAGTCATAAAGAGGGAGTAACTAAACCGAAGCCACTCAGACAACCAGTAGCAGACTCAAATCTCTAAGGCATATTTATCCACCTTGGTGGTAGTTATTTCGGGCTCACTTCATACTCCCAGGAAACTTCACGGCTTACTTCAGCTGTGTTATTCCAGAAGTCTGCCGTAAGGTAAGACGAAGTATTCTGGAGTCCGCTAATTGTCTCTGCAGACCATATCGGGCACTTCAAGGTCTGAATTAGATGGAGACATCTATTCATGGTGAGAAGGATCCCATCCCTGATTTATCAGGGCAAAGCCTTAATTCCTCGGTCGGTACAAACTGGGGAAAATAGCATCTTCCATAAGAACAATACATTCATTGAACTGCAGTAACTACCTGTTGCCTTGTGTTCATCTTCCAGTGCCTTTGTTTATCAGATAGAGTCTTAAGCTGAGCAGGTATTTCCCTGCAGGAAATTTCCCTGGAAACATTCAAGGTCAGGCTGGACTGTGCTCTGAGCAACATCATCTACTGGTAGATGTCCTGCTCATTGCAGAAGGGTTGGACTAGATGGCCTCTAAAGGTCCCTTCCAATCCAAACTACACTACGATTCTAGAATTCCTAATACCAGTGCAATGGTCTATTCAATGCTGCTGTTTCAGACTGTATATCACAAAGACACACACTGAACAAAACATCTGAATCTTTTAACATCAGAATAGCCCATGGCTGAACACATGACCCAAGACTAAAGTAGCATAGGATCAGGGAAAACATAAATTATTATATCCATCGCACTATCCCTGCAGCTAGTGATGAGGAAGCCATCTATGTTCGTCTTCCATTTGCCTTCACCTACGGCAAATAACTTTTTCTTCATTTCTAATACAAACTACAGCTTTCCAAAATGTTTTCTTTAAAGCAGCTATTAAGAATGAGGGGTTAAAGTTGCCACTTTATGTCTCTAACATGGTGCAGTATAACCAGCAGCTAAATTACAGCTGGCCAGACAAAAGGGCAACGAGTCTCCGCTAGCCTTGCAAAAAATTACTCAGGAGCACTAATGCATCTTCTTGAGCAATGTTTCCTCAAGTGAAATTCTGCTTGCTGAGGTGCTCCTTAATCAAAGAAGTAGCTATTGCCTGTGACATGACCAAGAATTTGACGGTTTCCCTCATCATCAGCAGGGGAAGGAGAAAAGCTTTACCAGAGCGGCTAAAAAAAAGGGTATAAATCCAAAGATCAAAGGCCTGTGAGAATAGCCCTAGCAGAGACAACATCTTCCTCTGAAGAAATGGCTGAGGAAAGGTGATCAGAAGAGGAGATATCCATGTAGAACACTGTCCAGCAATTCCTTTTCAGGGAGTTCCCAGGCAGATCATTCTTAGCACGATACAGAAGTCTTCCACCTCACGAGCCTGAGATTACAGTTCAGCGTTGATAAGAGCAGAGCAACTCTTGAAGTGGTCACGGGTTGTCAGTGGGATGAACAGGCCACAGATGCCCATTCTCCTTCCATTCCCATGGGAAGTTCATCTGGAGAAAGAGCCTGGTGGATGCTGCACAGCACTCAGGTAACATGGTGATAAATGATATGAGGCAGGAGTCATGCAGTGACAGTGTGTATGTGCGACATATCTACAAACACATAAGGGACCTCTTCTCTAGGTCTGCTACAATAGCAGTTGTAAGAAGAATTTAGAGACACACATGATAATAAGTTACAGTGGATCCAACACATGCATTTTATGGTCTGGATTTCCAAAAAAATCTGTCCTTTGGTATCAGCACTAGCAATCAGGATGAACTCAGATTTTACCAGCTCTTTCTTCAGCATTCAGTGTATTCCTCGCCAGACCTCCTATAGGCATGCAGACACTGGGGACGTGAGTGCCTGACTTCCACGCTATTTCAGAACCAGTGACCTACATACGAGCTGCGAGCAGTGGATGCCAGTCAGCGCTAACGGGAGAGACACGCCTCGGCTCGGTTGTAGAGGCGCTCACACATCAAGGATTTCTGCCCGGGTCGTCAACCCTCGTTGGCAGAGCTTGCTGACGCCTTGGTTTCATGACACGGAGGAGTGCGTTGGTGTGCGCCAGTGATGAAGCTGAGATCTGGCAAGATGCTATGGGTGGGGTGGGGGTCTGTCCCACACCCGCCACCGCCAAGGCTGCAAGTATTTCAGATGCTGGAGAAAAGCCTGTGTTAAAGAGGATGCAATCACGTACAGCTTGCTGACAACACGGTTAAGCAAATGGTGCCATTAGCAGATGAGTGGATTTTATTGGGAGCTCCATATAAACCCTCCCCAGTCAACACTCCCTGCTTTAGCACCCCATGGCCTGCTGCCCTTTACTGCTGCTGAGCTGCTTCCATAGGTCCTGGCAAGGGAGTGGAGCGGGATGTGCTCAAATCCTGCCTCTCCCACAGCAAAGTACTATGTGCTTGCAAACAATCTCTCCCAAACCCATCCTTCTTGAAACAGCCCACTGACAAGGACAAAGTCCCTCAGACTCCACTTTGGAAGGTATTTGATCTTTGGAAATGCTGCTGACAGCACGATCTCCCTCCTGGGGTCTTTGTGGCCAGCCCCAAACCCCACTGTGCCCTCCGTAAGGCAGGGACCCTCCTTGCCTTCCCCCACCTCCAAGCTACGCAGATGCAACCACAGCAGAAGGAGAAAAGCAGTGTTATGACCAGAACCATGCTGGATAGTAAGGGACGCACATAAATCTCTGCTATGCTGAGCCAGGGGTAGATCCACGTCCCTCCAGCTCCATCAGACGAGCTCCTGACACTTGGCTAAGTAGGGGTTCCCTGTCTCTTTGCAGGGGGATCCTTCAGCCTGTTCATAGCTCACAGAAACACAAGGTACATTGCCTACAAAATCACACAGCTTCAGACAGATCTATATCGAAAATATGGGGAAAAGAGAGGGACTGTGATAAATATAACTTAGCAAAAGGTGATGTTTCATAGTAGGTTTCAACCATACATGACAGGGGGGGACCTGATGGAGATCAGGCTGCAATAGAAACATCATCTTTTGAACAAGATACTTTATCCGCTAAATCAGTTCCCTCTCTTGTCAAATTAAATCCATAGCCCATTTAATCAGGAAAGTCAAAGCCAGATCCAGTGTCTCGGGGGAAGTTTTATTGGAAGCAGGTTCTGTCTCTGTGAGAAGGAAGGTAATATGTATTAGAGACTGCATACTAATGCTAAAGGATTTGTCAGGAGGGAAAAAAAAATGGAAGGAGGGAAGAGTTCAGTTTCCCTGCAGAAAATTATCTAGATAAGGGAAATACGAACTGACCCAGTTTTCAAATTTCTTTTTTGAGCAAAGAGAAGACAACCTCATTACCAATGTTTCTGACTTAACATATGAGCTTTGAAAGGCACACCAAAATTACAACGAACTTAAAACAGGAGGGAAACAGGCTAGGATGAGGGGTAATATCCTGTGGTATCTAGCTTGAGAGGAGGTTTTGGAAATTTGGGTTAATCCCTGAGAGAGGATGTCTTCTTGCCTTGATCCTTCCCAGCAGCACATGCTGGAAGGGCACTGGTGGGGAAACAGGAAAGGAACCCAGGTCCCGCTTCTGGAATATGCTTTGAGCTCTTTTGTATGGATGAATCCTTTCACATGGAGAATAAATCCTAATATAATAAAAGACAAATAATGCTAATGCAAAGGCATGGCAGAGGGGGAAAACAAATAGGACAATAAACCAGGACCAAAAATAACCCTGACCCACCAGAAGGAAATACACGGCGAAAAATGCTTTGCTGCCTAAAAATCGAACCAGCCTCTGGGAAGGAGCTGAATTTAAAGCAACCATTTTGGAGATAAAGATGATGCTAAAATTACTGTTGAACATTATCCAAAAAGGCAGATAATGCCGAGATTACATCTTGAACGTTTTATCGCCTTAAGCCAAAGGAGAAAGAGAAGGGGGAGTGCAGGCTCACAGGGAGAGAGAGTTGGTTTACTAGGACTGTCATGAGCCACATTGACTTGGACTCCAATCTCCGGTATGTTTAATATGTAGATTGACTAGGGCTTTCTCAGTAATTTAAGAAAACAGCATCTGGAAAAAAGTCTTAAGTAATTTAAACTCGCTGCAAGCAAAGGCAGCAGAAGGTCAGGTTCTTAAACATAGGCAAAAAAGTGATGACATGGTATCTGGAAAAAGGCCAGATTTGTGCAGTGGAAGAGGATTTCCTGCTTGCATTTCCATCCACTGTAACTCGCTGCTCTCCTTGAAATGACATCTGCACGCATGCGTGGAGATGCACATGTCTACAGCCGCGGCAGGCACCCTACCAGTGTTCTGAGCCTCCAAGGTTTTCTTCTCCTCCCCAGAAGTAGCTGGCTGATTCAGGAGGTACCCCAGGCTAACAGCAGCATCTAGCAGAGAGGAAGGATCCCATCTAGCATGACAGAAGCAGCAAGGTAATGATTCAAAGAGATGGATTCTCCTTGCTGTCACTCCCAGGAGAAAATCAAAATCTCGCCTTCATCCTCTCTTTGGCTTGTCTGCTTAGAGTCCGACTCAGCCATCATCTAAGCGAATGCTTAACTTCCACTGATTTCAGGAGGATTACACACACAGCCTGAATTTAAGTGTGCTTTTAAGTGCTTTGCTGAACCAGGGCCTGAAAAATGTGTTTTGCAGTGGGAGAGGACTCTCTCAGTGTTTTTTCAGCATAGCAGGCCCCAAAGGAAGACAGAAACTATTTGGGAATAAAAATTTCGAGGCTTTTCCCCTGCTTGTTGTCGAACTGTGGTGCGAGACTTCTGCCCCTCCGTGTACTGACAGCTGGCAGCTGATGGGCCGAGCAAACCGGGCTTTGTGGGGGTCTGTCACAGGGACACGCGATCGCAAAGGTGACGATGAAACCATGCAATTAGGAACCAGACTAAATAAATGGAGATCGTGCAGTCAGGAGCAACTCCAGCTGCAGGTCCAGCTACACATCCAAACCCACTCCTGGGTGAGCTTGGAGCTGTGTCTGGATGAGCTCTGCACCTTCTCTGAGGAGGAAAGAAGGAAATACAGCAGCTCTGGCACCGATACAGGTAGCTGGGAAACCAAAGCTGTAGAAGGCCAGGTTTAGTGAAGGCCTCACAGAAAATCAGCCTCATGTCATCCCATCAAGAAACCAAATCACGAGCCAGAGATCAGCATCATCTTTTGAGGTACTTGGAACAGCAACATATTCACGGTGCAGGAACAGGCAGAGACTCAAAAACCCTCAGCTGAGCATCCTCAGAGACTACTTTGCTCAAATCTGGAGTTGTTTTCCAAGGTGCAACAAAAGACACTTTCCAAACCTCCAAATTAACTCAGCACGAGACACTGGAATCCTTCAGGTTTGGTTTTAAATACTGAAAACCAGAAGGTCATTATGGTGACCAGACCCATGTTAAGCTTTACTCCACAGAAGCTGAGCTGCTTTTCCTGAACTTTTCCACCAGCTTTCAAGCTGAAGGAAAAACTGAGCCTAGGACATTTCAATCCAAAGATTAAATACTTGGCAAAATGATAAACAATTGAGATCAGAGTCATGGGGGCTACTGCAAAGGGGGGGGCGGTGCTACCACTACGCACCCTACATAATCTCTTCTTCTATAGATTTCTTTGTGATCAGTCGTTGGCGCTAAGTAACCACTTTTTAGTATTAAAACATAATTTGTTCCAAACACAGTGGCTACGGGAATGCCACATCCTATTCTTTACAATCCCATGATGTACTGACAGCAAGCCAAACCCTGTTCTCAATTACCAGAGACTAAATTCATGGTAACTCAGTACATAGCCCTCTGTGAAGGGAGTCAGCAAACGCTCAGAGCTTTTGGAAATCACATTGCAAGGATTTGCATATGCAATGATAACCAAAAAAGCTGTCAATCAGAGCACAGGGGCTGTATATAGCAGGTATTTTCAATCAGCTTGGCATTGGTGAACCCATCAGGTATCACTGCCCGCACTCGTGATGGCAGAGATTTGGCAAACCGAGCTCGTCAGACAGCACTCCTTTTCTTTTACGCTCCCACCCACATGCAAAGACACCATTTTACAGCAGCATAAACCCAGGAGCAGGAATCAGAGGTCCCAGGGTTGTCCCTGCCACCATCCCGCTGCCCGGGCTAGGGCAAGTCCCTTTCTCTTCGCATCTGCAAGCGCTGAGACTTTGACTGCTCCAGCTGGGCGACACACTGCTGAGCCCCAGCATCAAAAGCCAGCCCGGCTCCGCTTGAAAGACAAAGTCCTTGAGAAAACACCCCCTTCCCACCCTCAGCAACCAGCACGCCCAAGCCCCCGTACAGCAGCAGCGCTTGCCCTGCCAGAGACTTCAAATGGAGACATCATCTCCCTTGCGTGACTCCCCCTTTCATGCGCCCGGATGCAGGCAGAACCCCTCCCCAGCATGACAGTTTCTGGGTGAGGACGTGCTGGGGGTTTCGCGGCCGCCACAGAGCTTTCATTGTGGAGGGAATACAATGGAGTCACCACAGAGCACATGGCCAAGGCAAGGGCTTGGGGAGAGCAGCCGCTTTGATCTGCCGGCGGAGGAGCTGACTGTGGGGTCGGTTAACCCTTGGGGCTCAGCCCAGCGCTAGCTCCTTCCCTTGGTCCCCCTGCAAAAGGGGCCTTCAACTGATTGATCCCATCTAATGCAGGAGATCCTGAGGGGGGCTGGAAACCAGGTGTCAGGATGCTTGGGGTCCCCTTCAATCAGTGGGGAGATACGTATTCTCCTCACCAGGTATTTTACAAGCTGCAGCATTTCTCTGCCGCTTTCCCACCCCTCTCCTGAAACCTTCAAACATTAAACTTGAGAAAACCCCATTTCCTGGTCTCCCCTTCTTTATCTTTACTCCAATGCCCAGAGGCAGGCTGCTCTCGAGCTCCAGGCATCGCACCCTTCACCTACACATTACCCAAAGCCTTCTGTCCTGCTGCTCCAGCACTGATCCCTTTTATACCATCCCGCAGGCCATGGACTTCCCATTGGACCTTTCCAACTTCATGCAAAACATATCATGATGTAAATAAGCCCTTGTTAGCTCCGCGGAGAAGAAACATGGTCCTGGGGAGGAGGAACACAAGCAGTTCTAGATGATCGTTTCGATGCTGCAATTTTTTCTTGTTGAGTGGAGAAGGCTGAGCAAGGGGTGATTCCTAGGAGGGAGACAAAGCATGGTAGGATCTCATCACACACATCCTCTCCCGATGTCAGTATCCTCCTTCACAGGGTGCTTGCAGAGCACACGCCGTTAGTCAAATCCATGTTTAGTTTCTGGGGAAGGGAAATTGCACCTAGGCTGTGGCTCATCCGCCACTGACTCCAAGATGTATGAAAGCACGAAGTGCCTGTGAGGAGCTGGCAGACAGCTCCTTTGGGATTACAGAAGCAGACTCCAAAGCAAAGCCCTTTCCAAGGCTTGACATGCAAAAATGCAGTTTAGGGGCCTGATGTTCAAAGATCTTTATTCTCCAGGCTCCTGGCCAGCAATGAGAGGAACTGCACATGGGTGGCAGGGCTGAGTGTCAGGCCCTGAAGCCCAATGTCTGAGAAGATGCATCTCATTCAGAGCATCTTTATCCCAAGACTGTGCCAGACTACACTTCTTACTGTGGGTTAATTCCAGACTTCACCCAACATAGCCAGAAGATCATCACCACCGTCCAAGTTGGCAGAGCCTTTGCTACTACATCTGCAGAGAAGCAGAGCAGATAGGAGTGCCTTGCAAGTCAGTTTTTAAGACAAAGCAGGATCAGCCATGGCTCGCTTTATTGCTCTTGTTTTACAAGCATCTGTTGTTTTGGAAACATCTGAAATGAGCACAATTCGACACAAGGCACGCCACGCAAAGCATCCTCTGTCAAAGGCGGAAATATCAGACACGTGTCTGAAAAAGACTTGAAAGCTTTTTGTTGTTGTGTGCTGGTGGTAATTTAGTTTAAAAAAAAAATTAAAGGAAGAGACTCCTTTTCTCAAGAATTCACCCAGATGTTTGTGGTTTGGGATTTATTTTTTTTTTTTAGTGCCTGGTTAGTCTCATGTATATTGAAACCTGCTCTGCTCACGCAGAACAAGGGGGCTCTGACAACGTTCAAAGGGATCTGGAGAGCAGCAGTTTATACAAAGCTTTGCTTTGCTTTCCTGCAAGAGAGGGGGAGGGAGGGAATGGTGGGTAAGAGCTGTAAGGGCAGCTGTTCACTGCAGCAGTTTAGTCTATGGAAACAAAACACAGTGAAATAGAGCTTTAAAGCAAGAAGTCCCAGAGACATCCTCGGGTATTTCTGCAACATAACGTTCCCAAAGTCTTCAACAGCTTTCTGGGTGCAGGTAGAAAGTGCAGCCCATGTCCCAACATGGAAAAGTAAAGACCTTCTCCATCTGTCCCTGAAACATTAATGGACTCCTGCCTTGCATCAGGGCATGGTGTGGCTGTCCCAGGTGTCACCTCTCTTCTGTAAACACTTCTCACACAGTTATGTGTAAGGTGGAGAAGGTAAAGGCTTAGGACAACAGGGAGAAGCTGAGGAAGCCCACTATGCACCAGGATGAAATACAGTGCGTTTAGGAAAAGCCGTGGGGCAGCAGCAGAGGTAGGAGCCTGGTAAGATGCAGATTTCCAGACTACTTGAATTTCCCTTCCAAAATTCATATCACCACACCCAGAAATGCATCATCTGTCTGACAGATCAAACTGACACAGAAACCTGGGTCTGCTGCCTCCTCGCAGGGACGCCAGAAGGACCTGGTCGCTACTCGAGTGCCAAAAGTTATTATTTCCCGGCACAGCGCTGCGAGGTTGCGCACAGCCGCCCAGCAGCCTGTGACGCTCCAGTTAGAGCTAGTCACTGTTTTCTACCCTGAAATACAGTTTGACCTGAAGGAGCATTTATTTGCAACATTTTCCACCAAGCTGGGAACTGTTAAATGGCAGGTCTGAGCTGAGCAGAAGCAGACACTATGCAGTCGCAAGACAGAAAACCAGCTAATTACTGCCACATTATACAACTTGCAGACACTGGTGCTGAGGGACCTTAGCTATCAAGTGTGCCAGCGAATCAAGTCCTCTTGCCTCAGCAGTGTCAGTTCAGACAATGAGAACTTTGCTGCTGCCCTCCCGACATGTCCACCTGCCTAATCCCCTTCTGTTCCAAAGGACATCATCATCTCAGGATGCTGCTCAGGGCAGCCAAGCTCAGAGGGGCTGGATGGCTCGTAAACCTGGCGGGATCTCAGCAGGAGAAGATGCACAGCCTCTCAAAGGTAAATAAATAAAGTCTCTGGAACAGCATCCTCTAGCAGGGAATATGCAAGGCTGGGGCTGGAGAGAAGGAGGGGAAAAGCCTTCCTAGTCTCTGCATCAATCACTGCTAGACATATCTGAAATGGATCCAGGTAGGATAGATGTTGCTAACTAGGTACATTTTTCACCAGGCTAGCAAGGAGAAGTTTTCAATCTTAGCAAGGAGACCTAAATAATTCAACAAAAAATACTGGGGTAGGTGAGAGGACAGAAGGGAGTTGAGTTCACAGCTCTGAGAAAGCCCAGCAGTATCCAAACTATCCCATCGGCTGTGATGACAGCCCCATGGCACCTGACTGTGTAGGTGTGGGCTCCATGGGTGCTATTCACCAAGCAGTGGACAGAGGCCCCATCTTGCTGTCGTGGGACTAGAATCAGAGCTAGGCTGAAGATACAGATCCTCAATGCCCTCGGGGCAAGGCAGCCACTTCATGCACCACTTTCAGGGTCCTGAGGACCTGACTCGTCCTCAAACCCTAGTCCTCATCTCTCTTCCCTGCATTGTTTTTATATATGTATGTAGTAATTCCTAAATACTACGAAAACAAACATGATGTTGATACAAGAGACCTCTGCTTTTATCTGTGACTGTCATGCTCCAGGACAAGAAAAAAGGGTGGAGAACAGCCTTGTGACCACTGACACAAAAGGCATTGCTCTTTCCCTGCATCTCTCCCTGGGCTGAGCTCCTGGGTCTCTCTTTCTAGTGCTGTCAGCTCAAAAAGCCCCATAGGTATGAGTTTACCTGCAGGGTGATTTCCTTCTACAAGGATGCGCCCTATCAGACCACTGCACATCTGGATCTGGCCCTCAAGGCTGGAGGAAGAATCTCATCCCATGCGCTACCCTCCCCTATTTCTCTCTACCCTCGTCTTGCTCTCAGGACTGGATGCCTGCCAAAGAGCAGACAATTTAGCACCAAGTGTCTGTCTACTGATGTTTCCATCAAGACGGGAAACACGAAGGGCTTCACTGATTTACTGAGGCTCGGTGGTTTTGCGCCTTGACAAGAATTACAAAAGGAATCTCATTACAATCTCCTTGGTTCTCATCAGCCTGGCATGGAGCCCGCTGGTGTGCCGTGTCGATCAAAGCCTCGCTCATGAAAGCCCAAAGGGTGCCAGCAGAGCCGGTAGAAATACATTTTTTTTCTTCTTGTTGTAGCCATGGCACTCGTGTGGAACCAGGGGGGAGGCTGGAGGATCAATCAGGGGATGAAGGTGCTTCGGAGGGAGTGGGACACAGAGCTAAAGGTGCACCCCTGCCTGCCCTCCTCCGGCTGCCGGTGGGAAACTTCCAGCTCCTGCTGCAGCCAGCATCTGGAGAAGGTTGTGGTCTACAGGGTATCTGAGCCCCGAGGGACAACCACCTTTCTGCTGTAGGTTCGATTATATAGGGCAAAGCAGAGGGATCAACATCAGCTTTCCAGCCTGTTTCCATGCAGGGAATGGGGGTCTGACTCCATGCTACAAGGCCAGGGCCAGGCCACGCCGGGGACTCGGGTGAGAGGTGCCTTGAGGACGGTATTGCCATGCCTGATTTAGGCTTTCCTTCACAGCTTCTGAGAAGCATCGTGATACACCTGCACTTTGCAGAGTGCCGGACTGTTGAAAGCCTATGGCCATGATTTGAGGCTTCCCAACAGAGAAAGGTCTGTGACAAGCTATACTTTCAGCAGCAGAAACTGAAGACCTAGGGGATATTGTGGATTAAAATCTTAGCTGAAAGCCCAGGTTTGGCAGCAATGGAGAGGGGATGGGATGCTCTAAAACCCTCTGGAGGGGCTGATCACACAGGAGTGTTGTCATGCAGGTCTTTCAAACCCCAACAGACTCTGTATGGATGTCCAGCTCCAGGAATCTCCACCCAGCAGCTTCTCCTATTAGCTCCGCTACCCAGCTGATGTGGGTGAGAGCAAATACTGTGGCCCCTGATGTATGCCGGAGTGATGCTTCTGTTAGATTTCCCTCCTCAGCTGAACGGAGGCTTGATTGGAAATAATTCAATGTTGATGGAGAGGGTTCAGCAGTTTCCTATTTTTTGGCCCATTCGGTTAGGAGAATCTAGTTGGCTTTCCATTCCTCCCAGCAGCCTTTCGACCTGCCAATTAATTTCCAGCAAATGTGATAAAGTGGGAAAAGTTTCAAATGCGTTACAGTCCTACAAACTGTATGAAAATAGATGGCTGGAGGAGGAGCTCCTGCTAATGTCTCACTGGATGGCTGCAGGATTAATTTATTTGGGATGTCAAGCACCAGTAAGCCCATGCTGGAAAGTTCTGTTAGGACTGTATCCAACCTCAGGAGAAGTTTTGGCCAGAAATTGAATTTCTCTAGGGGCAGGAGCAAGTGAAAAGAAAAGGAAATCAAGTATCCCAATCCCAACTACTTGTGGGGCAACTGGTTTTAACCAGTGAAAACCTTGCTCTCCTTAACTCTGAAGTTGCTCTTATAATCCGGTATCTCACGTTAGGGCAAGAAACACGTTTTCTGTTCATTATTAAATTGAGTGAGTATTGTGACATCACGGAAATGATATCTTTGATGTTAGATTGTACAAATGAGCTTCGGTGGAGCATGGAATAAGGAATGGCAGTAGAAGTCCCTAATGGGACTGTCCCCCCAGCACACCCCAGTGTCAGCAGAACGTGGTGGAGATTAAGTCACAAAACACCCCCTGAGAACTTGGATGCTGCGAACAAGGTGCTGCAAGGATTTATTCTCACTTTCACACATGCAGCTTGTCAAAACAGCAGCATCCAGCTTGTTAACTTTTTCTGCCACATTTACACAGCAGTTGCTTTTCTAGTGGCCATTAAGACAATTCCACTTGGCCGGTTCCCCCTCACCTCCTCTTTGCTATCACAATAATCTGGCTCTGCATGTTTTGGAAAACCAGTTGCATTTTATGAGCGCTTAAATCTGGATTCATCCCCACAGGGCTTCCTTTAAATGTTTTCATAGTCTCCCCTTCCCCTACTCAGCACACTCCAACACGGGGGAAATTTTTCCAAAAGCCAGGTTAACTTGCTGAGACATCATTATAAATCCAAAGCAAATAGGCCTGAGATGTTCCTTGAGGGCCTTTTATTCAGTGAAACGAGTTTGGCAGCACAGCAGTTGCTTTCCAAATACACTGCAAAGCTTTCAGTTTTGTCTTGAGTCATGGGGTCTCCCTTTACTGCCTGCTCCTTGGAGCTGGAGGAGGGATGGGAAGGTGACTGGATTATGTCTGCCAAGAAAATGCTTTCTCACAGGTGTTGGATGAGCCCCTTTACAGGCTAAAAAATGGTCTGCAGAACTGGGACCCCTCCTATATCTGTAGGGTCAAATCTTGGAAGACATTTGGCACGGTTTACTTTAGAACAACCTGCTGCCTTCACAAAAAATGGATGCAAACTCCACAATCCCTGGCGGTGCCAGCTGCCTACAGAAGCCACCCCCAGCAGATATGAGCAGTGCACATGACTGATCTAAGTGTGAGCTGCTCTGCCAGGACATGCCTGTGAGAGCAGGTCTCTCCCTTTGGTAGACTTCACATGTTCTCCTACCACACACATCACCTCCAGCAGTGACTTGGTCAAGCCCTGTGAGCTCTGGAGCACCATGAGTTCATGTCCACTGAGCACTTCAGTGTTTGCAGGGAGCAAGAAAGTCAAAGAAGTCCAACCATTAGCTGAAATGATTAATAGTAGTGGGCAAATCCAAACCAAGACCCATGAGGGTTCACATAGCTGTCAGACTGGTTTCTGACAAACAGGGATGACCGGGAACCCAGAGAAGTACCAGCACAGAAGCTGATCAGAAGCACACAATTCCCATTCCATACCCATTGGCACTAGTAGGTGCCGTTCCTGCTCCCATGGGCCCTCCCTGTATGATGTCTTGGTCCACCTTGGCCTGTGGCCTTGAAAATGGCATATAGGGAAGGACTCGGAGCTGGCTGATGCTGATGAATCAGTCCCTTGCTCCGTTCTATGCTTTGTCTCTGGAGAGTACAACTGCTGCCAGGCAAACACTGGCTCCACTCTAGAGATTCTCTAGCTGTTAGCTAAGCGTGAATATCATCTTTTGCATTTAGTCACACCTAATGCAGACTAGATGGGAGGCAGTGCGTCAGCTGCTCTTAGAGGTGGTTCCTCTCCATTCAATCAACTGCTGTTGCGTCAAGTATCCTTGCCCCGAGAGATGTATGAACACAGTTTGTTCAGCCTCTCATGAAGGTAGATGAAACCCTCACTCAACTTCTGAGAGTGAATCGTGCTAAAATCTATCAATTAACTAAAGACATTGGAGCTTGCTAATGTCAGACTAATTAAGACATGCTTCAAGCACTTCCTATTAGTTATTCTTGCGGTTATTAGGTGTGGAGGAGATGTATATAAATAGACAGGAGCTCTCTGCTAAAGCAGGAAAAACTGTTGCAAAATTAGCCTCTGGTGGGGTGTTCTGAAATGAAGTTTGAGTGATATTGTTACTTAGCAAAAGAGGGATTTAATCTATATATTAGCCATATGACAGGAGCATCTTGAAGCCTCTCAAGGGATAAGGGCCTGCTTATATTACACACTGTGTGAATAACTGTAGCTGTCTAAAATGGAAGGGTTTTCCTCAAGAGGGAAGAAAGACTGGAGAATCACAGAGCCCCCCCTAACCCAGACACACTCCTGAAATGCCCTTCTCTCTTCTTGGCAAAGGAGACTTCATAAAACAGATATCTAACATTTAAATAACCAAGGCTTGGGGTGGTCTTAGCCCTAGTGACCCTGTGAGGTTGTGTGCCCTTGACGCATTTCATGACAACACTGACTTCAGCCCGCAGTGTCCAGAGTCCATTGCCCTGACTTTGCTGGCTCTGGGCCCTACAGTCCAGATGTCTCACTGCATCCAAAGTTGGTTTTGCAGGTCAGGCTTGGAGGCATCTCAGCCATGTCCTCTGGGAGGAGGGAAATAAAGATTTGCTTTGAGCATCTTTCAAGCAGGAAGATAAATTAAACAAGAGCTGGACCTGGGGCTACTGGAATTGGTCTTTGCCAAAAATGTTGTTCCTGCATATGTTGAATTGAGTCTGGGACATGGGAGCTGGAAGACCAGAGCACCATTGTGTCTTCTCCCTGCTGGAAACAGGGTGCATGATCACACTCGCAACTGCTACTGCATCTGTCTGTCCCATGAAGCTTGCAAACCTGCTGGTTGACCTCAGCGCCATTTGAGGTAGGGTAAGAAGTCTCAGGGAAATAATTTCTCGACTGGTTTAGAGGAAATAGGTCATAAGAAAATTCTGAGAGAAAAGCTACCATATAGATTTAGCCTTTACTAGACTCCTGACTATTTACACAGGAGGAAAAGGCTAGAAGTCCCAGCCACAAGGAAATCTTCCTTTCTCTGGTTTGACCAGAGGAATGATCCAAGGGATCTCTAGGAAAATGGAGGTCTTTATCTGTTCTCCTGCTGTTGGAAAATACAGCTAAAGTGCTCTGAGCTGCCTGGTGAGGCTGAAATTCTCGCTCCAGTGGAGCGGAACGAAGCATCAGAACTCGAGTGGTACCCAGAGACAACCTTTTCCATAAGAAGCTGATAAGGCCATGGTGATCAAATGACCCAACCTGACCTCTTTTCTGAGGTAAGTTACACTGGTGGGTTTTCATGACACATCAGCGGAGCCCCAGGAAGGAGGACCGAGAGCTGGCAGTTCTGTCTGACACACCACCCAAGGGGTCACCAGCACCATGGGTTGAAGAAAGTCTGTGTTCCCCCGTCCCGTGTGCCCCTGAGCCATTCAGCATCCTCAAAGAGCTGCTTTTTAATCAGGTGTCAGAAATATCAAATAGAAGAGCCATCCAGGGCAGACAGCCCTAAAGTTAAAAAAGCAGTTTACTATGAAGGCTCAAACTAAAAAGAACCCACCCATGAGTCTCCTCCTGCAAGCTATTCTCTTCTCTATCCAGCAAAAACCTCAAAGGATCAACTCCTGCTAAATTACCCTCTTCTCTGCCAGCTAGAAACTTATCCGCATCACCTCCCACTAAATTACTCTCCTCTCTGGCCAGCCTGAAACCTCAGCAGCTCATCTCCCCTAGGACTCGCCTCTGCCAGACACAATTCATTCTTTCAGTTGAATTTTCATTCCCAGGTTCTTCTCCAAGTGAAAGATCTGAGGCTCCAGTAAGGAAAAAAGTCTGCAGACTTCTAGAGATGTCCAAAGTGGCCTTGAACAGCAGGCTCCTACCAAAGCCAGGCACAAGTCCCCAGGCTTTGCTTTTGCTGCTCCTTAAAAGCTCCCTCAAATATAGCAGAACAAGTTTTCTCTTTTCTTGAAACAACTGCAGCTTTGGTAGGTTATTTCCTCCTGTTCTCACAGGCTGCAGAGGACAGGAGATGTAAAGCCTTGGTGGGCACCTGACGATGAATACCTCTGTCCACTCACTATGTCTGTAAAATGGTCTTGCAGTTTTCCTCTTCTTCATGTTCCTAATCCACCTGGAAAGGAGCTTGGGGAAAGACCCCAGGCCCTGCTCCTCGAGGCCTGGCAAGTCTTGCACCACAGCATGACGCTACCTACAGCTTGGCAAGTCCATGTCCCAGCTCTGTCCTGAACCCGCAGTGGCCATCTCCAGGCCTCAGTGCTATAAATATGGGAGAACATTACTTCCTTGATACCAGGACACAGTGGGACAATTGCATTTTTAGCAAACAAGAACTACTCAGATATTCTAACCTGAACCCCTGGCAAAACCCCCAATCTGCTGTGTACTCCCCTTCCCACCCTGGACACCTCTGCAGTCACATTTCTGCTCTTTCCTCTCCTCAGCTGCCCCGGGAAGGACAAAGTCATGTCCCAGCACAGTCAAGAGGCTCCAAGATGTGCAAACTATGGCGTTGAGGAAGAAGAAGCATTAAACATTTCCCGCCCCCCCCCCCGCCCCCCCAAAATCTCTTTTTAAAGTCTTGGAACTGGTAGCCTCT
>Ga0065711_1031003_pt1 | contig 30827 bp, 15 predicted proteins | sample Hoacrofraction12_FD_59098 | JGI IMG/M metagenome (GOLD analysis project Ga0065711, IMG submission 59098) | Hoatzin crop microbial communities from Cojedes, Venezuela - Epithelial fraction 12 v2 (version 2) | ecosystem: Host-associated > Birds > Digestive system > Esophagus > Crop | place... | reverse complement strand
GCCGGCGGGGGGAGGGGCGGCCGCGTGGTGCTTTTGTTGCCGGCGGCAGCCGAAACCGAAACAAAAGACAACCGCAATGGAATCCTCTCCCGACAGCTGTGTAATTTCTGTCACTGCTACCTTTGGCTCATTCACTATCTGCTATGTGGATGGGTAATTATTAAATGAAAATCATCAGTCTTTTGCGGGCTGTACACACAGATGTTGCAGAAGCTCCTTTATTTTTCCTTTGTGCTTTTCTCCCAAACTTTCCAGGTCATGGAAACAATCCAACATTAAATAAATTAAAACCTTCCTCACTAGTTCTAACTGACATGCTACTGTCATCTTCACTGACTGAACATACACCAAACCCACTATGGTCAAGGAAAAAAGAAAATTCAGCTTTGAGCATAAGCAACAGTTCACAACTCCAAGCCTGGAGATTTGGATATGACAGCCCACAACCCTGTAGCCCTTTCTTCTCTTTGGACTGGGCATATCCCAAGGCCTCTCCAGTAAGAAGACAGCTGAGCAAATGTTATTTATTCATATATTGGAATTTCTTTTGCTTTTTCAAGTAGAAGTTTGTTTAATAAGATAGTGGAACTATTAAAAAAACCCTAAAAACTAGAGGCAGAAGACATGTAATATGACAGCAAACTTTTCTCCTGGTCAGTATTCTGCAGCATTTGAAACATTTAAAACACAAACCACGGGAAGCTGGGGAGCTAAGTGATCAGCCGTTCTGTAGACAGCTAAACATCTCTCTCAGGAAGCTTTTCATGATATTCCACCTAAATATGCCCTGCTTAGTTTATCCCTGGGAATTATTCATGCGATGTGCATACATTTTGTCCTCCTCCCCCACCAACCCACTCACTTCAGAAATACGTAATTATTCTACAGTCATTCTCCCCTGCTATTCCCCATCCTATGCCTACATTTTGTGTTCTTTCCACTGAATTCCTTTAAAGCAATCCATATTATTCCTTTTCAGGACTGAAAATTGAAAGCTAACGATGCACTTCCAGATGAAGTCCCATCTAAGACACCTAAATTGCAACAAACCCTTGCAACTGCATTATGTGGTGGTGTGGCAGCCCCAGGAAACTCTGTTCCAGAAAACCTCTGTATTAACCTGGGGAGAAAGTGATTAAAAGGCGCTACCTGTTCTTGAAAATATTAGTCATAGAAAGGGCTGAAAAAATACTACATATAGAGAATTTAAATCTAGATGCAACCATCAAGAACAAAATATCTGAAGAGGAGAGTTTGTGAGAGCACATGAAGGCCAGCTGGCAGACACCTCTAAGATCTACATAAGCCTACAAGAAATGCTGGCTATGAGAACAGACTTCAGCTTCAGAAGACCTGAACAGTTAAAGAGACTCTCCAATTTATTACTGGCCATTTCTCATTTCTCTCTGTGTGTCAGGATTTAAAAAAACTTGGGTCTCCTCTCTCTGACTGTCCTCTTAAGTCATTCTTGATTTAATTCCCTGTGGACATACCACGATTCACACCTCTCTCCATCCTTTTTCGTTACCTCCCCTTTGTAACATCCTTTACTCTGACATTCCTAATTCGCCAGTTAAACATGACAGAGTAAAAGGATTTCTCTTTCTACTGCCCAACCATGTCACTCCCCATGCCTCAAAATCCTCTTAGTGAGTTTAATCCCTCAGCTTCCCCCACTGCTGTCAAACAGCTTGCTCTGAACTTCTGGAACTTTCATTTCAAAATCTGTACTTCCAAACCTTTTACAAAGCAATATTTTAATTGCTCTCTATGTGTTGTCCACTTAACTCTTCTCTCATCCTTAGTTTCAATAGTAAAATCTTTGGGAGAGTAACTCCCCTGTTATTCTGTTTAAGTGTCCTGAAAACCTAGGATACTATGGACACAACTACAGCTGTCTGAATATGGCAAAATTAGGAGGGCAATCACATTATTTGTTCTAGATGAGAACACCACTCTGTCTCCTTTTCTTATTATTGGACGATAAGTTTAGCAGGTACCAAATATTCCCACAGAGGGCAACTGCATGTGGATAACCGTATCTGGGTTGGAAGATTTGGATACCTGACCCCAGAATTTTCAGTGCCTGTGATATTTCACCCTTCTATCAGTGCAGATGGTACGTTTTCAGCAACGTCGACTAAAGCCAAAGCATTAAACCCATTTCATTCATTCCTCTAGAACATCTACCCAGCTTCAGACTACCAGTCCTTACTGCTAGATGCTCCATGGCCTGAACCTAAACACCAGCAAGGATGGCACAAAGCCGGCCGGCAGTGCTGTGACATGGCTGCAGCTGGTGTAGCAGAGGCAACAACAGAACAGTCGAGGTCACAGGTGCTGTCACCAGCAACCTTCAGTGTGATGGGACATATACATGGTACTGCTTAAAATATAACTAAATTCTCTAGTTATATTTTAACCCTTTCATAAGACTGAAAGTTGCCCAACTTAACAAGACCACTTGCAGAAAAAATACTTTCTCCACAAAGAAAAGAGTCTAAGTGCCTGACCATGCAAAGTGGTTCTAGTCCCCACATTTGATTTTAAAGTAGCAATGGGTACAAACTTTTTATCATTAACCTCTGTAACTAACACACTATAAACATGTATCGTAACAAACAGGCAAATAATGAAGCTCTAAACATCATATACTAGCAATGTTCAAAATATTTTCTGTTCCAATAAAAAATTGCATAGGCTAAAAAATATTCATTGCCAACGGAATTTCGAAAAGAGACAATTCTGAATGAACGAACATGGTAATTTCACTTAAATACAATTGCATCTTACATCTACATCCATCACATCTTTAAAGTTGCAGATTTTTCCTACCCCGTCCTTCAGCCCTGCTGTTGGGTAAATATAAAATTTTCAGACATCTTCTCAAGAACAGTCTACGCCATCTAATAAAGCTATCTTAAGCGTTTAAACCTATTTTGAGTCCTACAGGACTCATGGCATTAATATTTTCCAGCTACAAACACTACAATTTAACTGAATAGTGTCAAAATGCTTGTCATTAATATTGATTCAATATGTTTCCTGACAAGTAAACTGCATGTGCAACTGATCTGGTATTAATGATAAAATGATGAAAACACCTGTTTTACCTCCTGAAATCTTTTTACCAAAGGTTACACAGTGGCAGTTCCTCATAAATTCCAGTTGCCATTATATTCTACGTAACTAGTTCGATTGAACCTTTCTCAAGTGCATAATTAAAGAACTAATGAGTTTTTGAGCTCACCAGTGAGAAATCTGAGCTAATAACATTGACTATTTCAGCCCATTTTTTAACATACTTTAACAATGTCGTAAGCAACAGTTCATTCCTACTCTCTTTTCTTAAGTCTCCTAAGTAGTTTTACAAGCAAAAGCTGCTAGAAATAGTTTTGGGATAAGAAGTAGTCTCCTCAGTGGTTATTTGTAAGGATATTTGCTAATAACTCTGCAGTCTAAAGTTATATTCCATCACATTTCCTTTCAAATGCTCAGAAAACTGGAAAACAAAAGTAGGAGTATTTTCCCTAAAATCATTCTGCTTTGCCCACTTCACGTCAGGGCATCTGCATTTCTGTCACTGTTTTTAACTCTTTATAAACAATTTACAGAAGCAGAGCAGTTCCCATGATCAGATTTTCAGATATAGGTACAATCTTTTGCTCCCTGCTTAAACCGTATATTATACAAACTGCAATCCTCTCACCCAATTTTTAAACCATGATTGTTGTCCCTTTTAAGACATAATAGAGAGAAGCCAGTACGGTTCAGATGATAAAGTTCTTGCACAGAGGTCACAGTAAAAGCTAAGCCAGATTCTTCTGCTTGTTTTCTGCTTATAAAACTATCACGCTTAATTAAGGGGCTTTTTTTAATTTTCTGACTGAGCATAACATTGGCAAAAACAAATCAGGCACCAGTCAAAACAAATAATCCCTTTGATTTACTTCTCTGACGACTCTGACTGGTTGAGTGTAATTCATTCTTGGAAGAAATTCACCCCCCAGATCCCACACTGTGCGCGGCTTTCAGCCCCGTGAACAAAGCGAAGTGGTCTCTGGTTTTCAACGGGAGGCTCAGTGATGTGGAGAACTTTGGCAGGGCTACAAAGGCTCGGCAGAATGGAGGCAGTCTAAACAGATACGGCTGTTTGCTTTCTCTGCCGGAACTGCTGAACACTGAAGTAAACTGTATGAACGCTGTTTGCTCACTCAAAGCACCACAAAAAGCACAGTTCATGATTAAGTCCACTTTCTACTGACAAAAATGTGCTCAAAAAACCCTAAAATAACAAGCATGTACAAATGTTAAGTATTCTGTACATACAAAAGAACTTAGCTGAGATTGCTAGAAGCTCAGAGGAAACGTGATCAGCACAAAGGACACAAACCAAGTCAGAAAATTAAAAGCCACGATGCCTCTGGTTGTTCTGCTTGGAAAATACAGGCAGAAGGACCATTCCAGATTAGGCGCTTAGTAGGAACCCTGACACAGGCTATGTATATCCTTGTTGGGGAAACTTTACACTTTATAAAAAATAAATAAGGATCAAAAGACTGTTTAAAACCAGTTGGATGCTCCAGGGGTAAGACAGTACCTCTCTCTCATGGAGGCACCTAACTGCTGCTTCCTGAGCACCTACCCCAGTTCTGCCAACTTCATGGAGATACTGCCAGCGCCATGGACTTCTATGAACTAAAACTGGAGCAGACTGGGTGTAACTATACTGGTGCAACTGGGTCTTGATGCATCTCCATTTGGCCTCATTCCCCCCACCAGTCAGCTACACAGGGTGCAGGTTCAACTTCACTGAGCTGATCCTGCAGACTTGTTTCCACAGCATGGCAGGCTGGGCAAGAGCACACCAAGGCAATTCCGGTGCTAAAACTGCATCGAAAAAGGTAGAAGGGTATGCATTTCTCCAGCACAACCACTTGTGGCACCTTAACCAATCTAGTGCTCCACAATGTTCAAATTCAGTAAGATATTCCAAGTCTCCCCCTCCTAAGCCACAGCAAAATGACTTCTTCCATTAAAAAGAGTCCATTAGCTTGTCAAGTACAGAAAGCACCATTCAAAATATTTAATTTTGCTGTAAAAACTTTTTATTGTTGTTGCATGATTTTTTTAGCAATTTAGTTACAGCAAAAGTGATTCGCTCCAAGTTACTAAACCAGTAATTTATTAATCATTCTGTCTAGCCTGGTAACTGCTGCACAAAATGCGCCAAATACAAGTCAGAAACTCTTTCTCTTAAGTAATTTTCCCTGGATACACAGCAATCCATTTACAGTATGCAGAAATTAGCTAGTGAAAGGACTATAACAATTTCTTTTATCTTTAGAAGAGTTATAGTTCCTGACTGCAGTATCACTGGGAACCTCTTCCATATCGGCTTTCAAACAAGACAGTAAATCAAAACTACCAAAGTAGATTTGAGTTGCAGTATTTTTCACAAAACACAGCAAAAAGCTGAAAACAGTGTGACAGGTTTCAGAAGACATCTCTATACAGTTAAATATTGAGAGTATGTTCAGTTAATACAGAATAATGCAGAAAACACACTGCATAGGTTACCAGTGGTAGACGCAGGGGAGAAAAAATATGCTGCAACAAATAAATGAGTCTGCTGGATTTACTCACTGCATCTTGTCCTCCACACAGTCTCTGGAATAAATAGCTTTATAAACCTCAATCAAAATGGAGTTTGCAGATATAACTTTGGTTGTTAGATATATTTAAATAAAAATCTCTACTAAGAAACTCAGCTGAATTAGAATTTCAAGGTAAAGTGAGTTGTTCTTAAGCTATTGTTTCATAAATACGTGCTCTGGTCCATTCCCAGCTCTGACAACATTCACTGAATATCCTCCTGATTAGATCGCCAAGAACAATGTAACTCCATACCCAAGTATGTCAGATATATATTATTTGTAAGCCATCACACCCAGAAATAAAGCATCTTAACGCAGCAAAAATCTCTTCCAAAGTTTTCCAACTCTTCTTGGAATGAGCAGGCTTAAATGAACAAAAATATTCCTATTTCAGTGCAGAGCATGCATTTCCAGCCCAAGACTTTTCTCAAAAGTATGCAAGCCATATGTGTGCAACACAAAACTTTCAGCAATCAAAAAGAGGATTCGGCACATACAGCATTACTTTTTAAAATAAATTTGAAATACATTTTCCTTCATGCTCAAGATCCCCCTCATCAGTGTACCAACACATTCCCATGAATGCAAAAATAGAAATCTCTTCCTCCTAGCCCTCTTCCTGAGACTGTAATTAAAAAAAATAACCCTACTCACTCAGAGACACGCTTGGTCGGGACAAGGAGGACACTAGCAGAAGGGAAAGTTAAAATTCTAATAAATGGATGTGAAGTCTGACTTTTTCCTTGGGATAATCCACTTCATCATCTATATTCATTTCCCCTGAGAGTTGTCTCCTACCTGTCCACTGGCAGGCAAACTAACTGTAGAGATTTGGAAAAGTACATTTAAAAATGGACAGTGGAGTCATGTAGAGCATTAAAATGAAGGTACTAACATCAGATCTTGAGTTTGCATTCAGCAGGAAACTACTGCAGTCAGTAGAACACTGGGATGGGAGCTCAGCACACAGGCTGCTGCTATTTGGTATCTGCTGAGTCTTTGAAAAGCTGCTTGATTTCCAGCAAAAGAAAGGGAAGAAAAAAACATACAGATCATGAGTCACGGATCTGGCCTACTGCATTTTTTAGCAAACTAATTTTAAGCCAGCGATTATTAGCATCACAAATATTTGGGCATCTGCGAGGACTACAAAATCCAAGAGAATCCCCAGGCAAAGGAATGACTTCATCCAAGAGCAGAACCTACACGCTTGGACTGGGGACTTGAGTATCTTTTACTTGATGGGTCCTGTGCATGAACTCTCACAGGGATGGCTGTTCTGGGCTGTAGACCACCATGGACATACATTTCTCTACACGGGGAAATAGAAAACACCAGACTACTTCCCAGTGATTTTTATTTCCAAGTGCTTGATCAGTCCAGATGCTACTAGCAGGAAGAAGACAATGCCTCCTCAAACTCTTCTGCAGCCCAGATACAAAATGAGAAAACTTCAGCCAGATGCCATCTTCCTACTTCTTATCCTGAGTTCACCTACCAGCCTAGCTACTGGGGGGAGGCCCTAAATTTTCAGCACAGATTTTCATGGGATTGGTGCCCCTTAGGCAGGCAGAACCCCCTACTCCCATAGTTTGATCTTTCCATGTCGTATAAAGTAAGCAACTAAAATCCAATACTAGATTCATCCTTAGCTGTTTGTGGGGTTTTTTTTGTTTTAAACTAGACAAAAAGAAATCTTTATATGTAGCTGTAATATTAAAGTAGCCCTGGGTGTCTATTAATCTCTGTAACAAGTACATGTTAAACACCCACTGGCAGTGTATTATTCTGCAGGATGAGTATCTGTCATACACTATTTGTCATTTAACCTATTCCAAGGGGGAAAAAAAATGTATTGGAATACCTTCTAAACAGTTTTGCTGGAGGAGCAGCGTTTGCAGATGTTCATGGTGCTGTATTTCTATGGCAGAGGACGTGAGGTCAAAGGAAACTGCCTTTCTCTGGTGCAGAAGGTCAGTGAAAGCCCTTATTTCCTGAGGAATTTAATTCTACAAGCTTGGACCAACTTTGAGAAGCAACATCTCCTACAACGGCTTTGTTGGAATGTGGCCCATCATACAAGAGGAGCATACCTACTGAGTTTAGTTTTCATCCTGTGTTTTTAAATCGCGCAGAACGGCAAAACTGAAGAGCAGTAGAGAAGGATCAATACCTTGAATATGACTAAATAACATTAATCTGTATAGGGTACATATCTTCAGTAGAAGACAGAAGTACCAGGTCTGTGGATTCTTCAGAATGTCTTTTTGTCCAAACAGAATTCTCCCCTGTCAAGTTCACCTTCATCTAGCTGTTCTTCATTAATGAACTGATCTCATCTAACCACAAGATCAATACAATCTTGGTCCTATCACTACAGAAATACGTGGTGAGAAAGAAAGAATACGTAGAGTTGTCTTATCCACACGTTATTGGTGCTTGAGTCCATGTTATCTTCACGGTTCACCTCACAGTTCTCTGAGGTTGCTGAAATGCATGAAAAGAGAACTAAACAATAGCAGTTTCATCACCACTCATGGGGACTGCTTCAGGAAGGACTCCAAGCATTTGAGCAGAGAACGCAGGAAGACATGAATGTTGTCTCTCTTTTAACCATTAACATTGCAACACAGGTGGCTCATCTTCTGGCCTGGACTTCAGCCATGCCAATTCTAGAAGGTTAAATTCCAACAGACAAGCTTATAGCAGTCTTTGAGTAGTCCTTGTGTGGTTTTGCTTAGGAATGAGAGGTTTGGGACAGAGAACAGGAGCTGACACATTCGGTTTCTTTGGAGCTGCTTCAACACGTCGATACCTGAAGGAGAAACTACTCTCTGAATACTTCTCTCTCCCATTTCCTTTCAACACATAAATCAGAAATGAGATAACAATACTGGGTAGGACAGGCAACCCTCTGTAGGTCACCTCGAACTCAGAGGGCAATTACTTCAAGTTCTAATCAAAACAAACGGGCCTCACACAGCTAGAACTGCATGGATTACCTCAAGCGGTCAACTGAAGAGGAAAAATCTCTTTAGAAACAATCAGTGGCAAACCCCAACCTCCGACTGCCTTCAGTTTTCCCCAGGACTTGCCTTTGCAGAGTCAGCACTCCCCAGCTCAAACCAGCAATGCTGGGGAACGTGCAGGCCCTCAGCAGCACAACAGCAGAGCAAGAGCACAGTTACAGCATCACAAAAATAAATAAGGTTGACAGCAAAAAACAGGAAGGATATTTCCATTCGGCTCTTCATTCAAAAACGTGCTCCTGGCCCACAAAATAACAGCCCATTCATGGCTGAGCCAAAAAGCCACAGAGGTCACGGGCTCGAGACCTGCCGAGGACTCCCTTCCTCTTCCCAGCATGGCAGCCTGCCCACCAGCTGGCTCATTTTGTTGACCACCAAAAAGGTTTCCATCATTCGGTACTCTGCAGGCCACAGTGCGAGAATTTGCCTGTAGCAGATAGCTAAATAATTCTTCCTGCACTTAATTTCAAGCAAATGGGAGAAGGAGAAAGGACTTATCTACACCACTTCAAAAAGGGACAGCAGTAAGCCAGATGGCGGGGATTATGTCTGGCAGAAGGAATTTGGCATCCTCACCAATGCAAACTTAGCAGTGCAGTGCATTACCTGTCGTGTGGGTAGTGTTCCAGTGGTGAAGGCTGGACCTCCAGGTTCAAGACCAGAACAGAAGGTCACATCATGGTACCTTGAATTCACATTTGCTTTGTTTTTGTAAATTTGTGATAGGTAGGTTACCTACAGAGTGGTTTTCTTCATCACAATTAAATATTTTTGTGCCTTTTATTATGATTGTGAAAAAACGACACAGAATTATTTCATCCCTTTACTCACAGTTAGAGTCAATTTTGCTATCTATCTATGCTACCATTTTTCCTCAGGTTTTATTCTTTTCAAAAAGCACTAAAACAAAGAGTGTAAACCCTCTGAAAAAAAGGCTAGTTACTTTTAGGTCCCTTTTCCAAGGTACAAAGATTGTGATAAACATTTTAGATTTATCACTTCTTAAAATATTGATCTTCTGTACTGATACACACATCCAATCAATTCCAATTTCACCTGCAGAACAAAATCATTAAAGATGAATGTTTATCAAACCTGCACCACAAAATCCCTTTATTTTCCTCTAGAGGCAAAGGGTTTCTTAATTACTGATTCAGTAGGTCAACTTTAGAGCAATTGCACAGTATTATACTAATTGTTTCATATAAATAATTTCTGTGGATTATCATCTGACAGAGTTTATAACTGCTGCTGGTTCACCAAGCAAGAGCGGGACAAAGACGTGTCTCATTCTACACCACAAGAGATAGATGCTTTGAGTTACATGATGGGAAAGATTCCACATTACCTTCTGTCACTACACTCCTATCCCAGGTCAGTCTTACATCAATACAGCAACATACTGTATTTATTCAACACAGTGTGGATAATCCCTTGATCTGTGGTTCTGCTTGGTTCAGCATCCCAGTCTTAAATTGGTATTAGCAATTACGATCCACACCACAATTAAATATGTGGTTTCAGATAAGGCAAAAGAAAATCAGTTCTCTGCTTCAAAGACTCAACAATAGATTTTAAAGCTCTCAAAAAAGCAAAATGAAGTTACTGAAAATATGCTAGTATCTTTATGCACCACCCTGAGAGAAGAAAACCTTATCTATTCCTAAAAGACACACATTTAAATGAAAATGCAATTATAGACAAAGAAGATTCTTTCAAACCACTAAAACTGCTGTATTTACAGCAATTTAAACAGTTTCAATGTCACTAGATTTAAATAGCTAAAATTACTGCAAGCTAGCTGCTCTTTCTTCAACTTCTTAGTGGCTTTCAAAGATCGTCTCAATTAAACGCACTAAGTGATTCTCCGTTAAGCAGGGAGAAGTTTGATTGGAATTTTTTGTTGTTTTTCCTTTAAACATGCACAGCCTTTCCCAGTTAGGGAAAAGTTTCCCATTAGAAAACAAAACTGAAATTTCCTTGTGCTTTAAACACAAACTTGGATTCCTTTATCCGTTAACAAAATTGAATTTAGCAGCAAGTGATTCAATTTGATAGACATGTAAAGTATCTATTTTCCCATCTATATATTATTGGCTGCATCTTAAATGGCTAACATTTGTGCTTTATGATATCGCAGAATCCTATGCTGAAGGTCACTCAAAGGGCTTTAAAAGTGCTACACAGATAACTAGATAAACAAAGCCATCTCTTTAGTGCAGAGGCTTTTGAAACAAACTGCAGCAATTACAGCATGTCAAACAATCAGATGCTCTCTCAGCAGCCTGAGCTTTTTGTGCTCGCAAAAGATTGTCTAGATGTCTCCACTCCTCTCTGTACAAACACATTCTTCAGGTGTGACCCTTCGAACCCCCAACTTGCAGATCTGTCTAAAACATGCTTGCTTGCATGTCAAGACAGCTTTTCCAAGGAAAAGCTGGATGTCATCTCATTACTTTTGTGCCACAATTTGTACCACGTCTGCTAAGTCCTAAGTACCTTACAATTGTTTTCAGCGAATACGGCAAGGACCTTGTATGAACCACTCTGCCAGGGGCACACTGTACCTTCAATTTCTGCTTCCTAAACACAAGCAGATCACATTTCATCCTGATAAGTATTGATGTTTCCTACAAATTCGCCAAGATTATTCTAAACCGCTCTTCTCTCCTCCAGAGTATTTAGTACTTTATCGCTGTGACCTTGGCAACACTTGCAATCCCATTCTTCACTCCCTCACCTCGGTCCAGTCACCGTCAGATTCAGCAGGCCACACTGAAGTGTGACCGAGAACATCCCCTGATGACTTCTTAATTCGCAGAAAAACCTGTTACACATAAATGAAAATGGAAGTAATTTGAGTGTTAGCCATGGCTGACTTCGTGCAACAAATAATCATCTCAAGCATTCTGAAAGGTTTGCTGGGTATTTTGCAGGGACAGGGAGAGCTGTTATGTTGATCTCTAGGACGAAATTGTGTGCATAACAAAGTCCACATGTAAAAGAATATAAAGCTTACGTATTTTCATATAATCTAGAGTACTATCCTTACCAATTTTTTGAAATTTAACCAACCTTTCAAAGCCACCTTATTTATATTTCTTTATTGTCCTTGTTTTGGCTTAGATAAAGTTAATTTTCCTCCAAGTAGCTGCTGTGTTTTGGATTTAGTACCAGAAGAATGTTGATAACACTGATGTTTTCAGTTGTTGGTATGAAATCAAGGACTTATTCTAGTTTCTCATATTCAGCTGATGAGCAGGCGTGCAGGAGCTGGGAGGGAGCACAGCCAAACAGACAGCCAGGCTAGACAATGAAAATATTCCATACCATAAATGTCACACTCAGTTTATAAATGGTGGTGTTGAAGGGGAGAAAGCTATCAGCTTTTTGGTTTTCTGGGAGTTTGAATCCTCTGTTGTCCGGAAGTTCAAACTTTTCGAGGAGTTCCGCCTTTTTGAGGAATTTAATGAGATTCGCGAAAACCTGGAGGGTCTGTGATTGCTGCTCGGAGACTGGCTGCGCATCAGTCATCAGGTGGTAAGAAAAATGGTATTGTATAGGGTTTGTTTTGCAGATTCATTATTATTATTGTTAGTAGTAGTAGTAGTAGTATTTCCTTTGTTGTTGTATTACACTGTCTTTATCTCCACCCACGAGTTTCCCCTTTTTTCCATTTCTCTTCACCATCCTGCTGGGGGGGAAGGAGAGGGGTGTGCGAGTGGCTGTCTGGTGCTTAGCTGCCAGCTGCTGGGTTAAACTACTACATTTATACTTTCCTGAAACTCAGCATTTATATTTTTCTAGGCAGTTTTAAATTAATCTGTGAAATTAATCAATGAAAAAGTAAATGCACCATACTTAGTGGGTAAGGGTGCAATCCAATTACTCCGTCGAACTTTTTTGAAGGTTGGAAACTCTAACGAACGAGAAAAAAATCATCACATGGGCTTGCTATAAATAGTCTTATTAACCATAGCCTATTTATATGCACAGTATAACAGCTGCAGTCTTCCAGAAAGACTTGCAGAACAACTTGCAGAACGTGTTAAGAGACAGTCAAATAAAGTATCATCTGAACATTAATTCCAGCTAAGTGAACAGATCCCTGGAGCACTTTAGCATATAAACTGAGGTCAGTGAACTTCAGGCAGAAGTAGAGAACACAAATCTAAGACATCCCTGACTTCAGGTTTACAATGCCAAGAAATAAGATCGTACAAGCAGAATAGACCACGAGCTGTAGTATCTGCCTGTAAGACAAGACAGAGAGAAACATACTTGTCAACTGTTCAAAATCTTGTTTTTTCTTTCCTTCACAAAGAATAATGTGATCTCAGGTCCTCTTCCTGAATATGTGAGAGGAGAAAGAAGAGGAGGGAGGACATCATGTTTTAGAGCTCAGCAATCACTCTCCTGGCAAGCAGCTGGATGACAGACATTTCCCATTTGGAACAGTAGAATATGCTCTACTCTGCCGAGCAGCACACCACAGAAGAAGGTGCCCTAAAACTATCTCATATATATATATACACACACACATACATATATATATATATAGCTTACAGCAACAAATTCCATTACAGTAAAGGAATATTATTTCATGAAATACCTTCCCCCACAGGCAGTACATTAAACTTGGTGCACGGAGAGGATGAGAAAAATCTTTGTCCAGTCAGCATCACTGAAAGCAGAAACTAAGCACAATGATCATTAGACCAGACACACAACCAAAAAATAAAGCGCAGAATTTTAAGTAACACAGAAGTACTGAGATAGCATTAATATTCTTCCCTGCTGAGTTGAAATATTTAAAATACAAGGAAAATCCTACCTCTATTTGCTTATATGCACCCTAGGAAAAAACACTGATTTGATGCAATTTCTAAAGCACTACGGTTTACAGACTATTTCATCTTACATCGTGATACTACTCCATTCTGCACCCTGTATATGATAATGTACGTATAATTAAGTGAAATGGGATATAGAGGGGTTTTTTTCTGAATAATTTATACCAGGACACTACATTGCTCTTGAGACTAATATTTCACAATGATGGTTGTAAATTCAAACCGTGTGATAGAATCAGATGTCACGGGACTATGTAACTACCAGAAGAATATGCATTTTAGCTAATTTTTGTTTCAAGTTTGTATACAGAATTAAAAAAAATGGGAAAGGCAAATGTAGACTGCGAGGAACAAACTTTTCGGCAGCATAAAGCAGCAAACCTGCAGAACCTGTAGTACAAGATACGTTTTCTCTCAAAGACCCTGTAACGTCCTTTTATTTTTCTTTGTAACTTCAGTAAAGACGAAATGGGATCTCAGTCCTAAACACACACACCAGTTTACTTTTCTGACAAGTACTACTGAAAAGAGTCAACCATGTAAATCAGGAATTTGTCCATAATTTCCATTTACCTGTTACAATGAATTAGAATTATATTCATTCACAATGAAATTCTAGATAACTTACATATTACATCATGATATATTGTTGGTCTAAGTACCAATAATACTTCAGAAACTCTATGAACGAAACTCATTCTCTGATTTAATTAAGACTTATGCCTGCCAGACTTATGCCTGCCAGCCTCACAAGATATGTAACTTTTTATTAACAATAATCTTGGACAAATTTTACCGGTATAATGTGCTTTACAGTGTATTTTGCTTTATCAAACCCTAATAAATACTTTTGCATCATTGTGACTACATTTGCAACAAAGCTACAGTGGCAAAGTGCAAGGCCTTTAAGGTCTCAGAAGCCCATGGGATGACTTCTAGGCTGATGAAATTGTATAAAATACTATATAACAATGGTATTAAAGAACCAAGAACTAATGACATCAATGTTTGAAGCACGTACTATCAAAGCAAGCCAAGCTTTTGAGTCTAATTCTCTTAAAGACCACACCAACTGTGGTCAGCTTATCATTTTCACCATCTCTCCTCGCTCCTCATTCTCACAAAGAAGCAGTTCGATACGTGAAACTAACAAGTCTACCAACAAATCTGCAGTTGGTTCAATGTTTCTCAAGAATACTGTCTCTCTGCCAATCAAAACTACAAACTCCGCTAGATACTCTGCTACATGCTTGAGTAACCATCTCTCTCAGCTTCTTCAACAGCGCATTTCTTAGAATAACACCTCTACTGTCAGTATTTCAGTGTGACTGAGCAGAGCAAGTTCTTTCCCCCTTTCACCTCAGCCCCAGCTTGAACATTTTAGATTTCACTGCTATTCGGGTTTCCCCTCCACTTCATTAGCAATGTTTTCTCTGTCCACCATCTCCAATCTCACTGTCAGGTCTTCCTCCACATTGGTCTTGTGTGTGAGAGCCTCTGAATCTGTGCTGAACAGCCCTCTACATCCAACCCACATGCTCTTAGACATGCAGTTTTCCATTAGACTTGCATGGAAAACCTGTGGTTTTTTAGTACTGTACTCATCTTCCAGACTGCAGACTCACTAGGACAAGAACTATATTGGTAGTCCTCCTTCTGCTGTACAAGACCAAGCATACATTCTGCACCTAACAAATACAAACATACTACTACAGCTATCTGACTACTTCTGCAGTGAACAGTTGTTTTTAAACTAACCCTTGACACTTGGCACTAGCATTTCTGCCACCTACTTATTCATAATGAAAACTACAATATAGTTTCTTTCCTCCTTCCTCCTCAATACTGTGGTTTCTTACTTCATGCCTCAGGCAAGTATCACATCTGCCAAACCCAGGACTACCCCCTTGCGTATTAGAATGTAAAAAGGATCCAGGGTAATTTTAGAAGATAACTTTTTCAATGTGGAGGAAAAAAGCTTTCACAACCATTCTGTAAACCCTATGTGTGTTTGTAAATTATTACTGAAATAAAATCCCACAGTAATTCTTTAAACTGCTGTGTCAGAGCAGAGACAAAGGAACGGGTGGGAAGAAAAAATATTACAGTGTATCTGCTTATACTCACATCATCAAAAGGACTACAAAACTGCATGCTCAGACAAAATTGCATGCTGGCCAATAGAACAAGCACCCTAACTGTTCATTTTTAAGTCCTTCTTGCACAGCTTAATTGGTTGTATTCTAAGAAGCAGAGAAGTTAAAATCCAACCAAATGCTCCAAAGAGTAGTGCACAGTGCCAAGGTCTAGCAAGTAGCTTTGGGCTGATATCAGACTGGATGCAAAAAAAGAAAGAGGCTGGTGTAGGTAGCCAGCTGACATGTGTATGGTGATATCTATGCACAGGCTCGGGGGAAAGGCAGAAAGCTCTCTACATGAGCTTACATTGAGAGAATCCAAACGGAACATGCATAGCAGGGTGACAGCAGCACTCAGTTTCTCCAAACTCCACTTGACTCTGGTGAGGAAGGCCGTCTAGATGTCCTCCTCCCTTGTCACTGTCACCCTGGTGCTGCAGTAACCTAGGATATCACCAGTTGTGTGCCAGCGAGTTGAGTTACCCCACTTTAAGAAGGCCCTGCTCCCTCTGGAGACCAAGTGCCAATGGCAACTAAACCTACTACGTTTTTTCCTTCATATTGCAATAGCTCGTCTGCACTGATGGCTACAGTGCCTCAGCTGACAAGAGGACCCCTTCAAAGAGCTGCTGCCTTGCTTGTATCCAGTGGACCACATCCCTCAGTCCTGCTCTGGCATCACCAAGCTGAGACACACAGCAACTTCAGCCATCTCCAAGATCAGAAGAGACTGCTACCATCCCTGCCCTCTCCTCCACTCTCAGCTGCCCAGTAATAGATACGGTCTAAGTTATTTTTAAAAAAACTGAACATTACAAAGGTCACCTTACACTGGTGAATCTGACCTGACGCCTTCCAGCAAAATGATATCTGGAAAATAATTTTTAAGAAGATGTAAGCTGTTTTCAACCTTTCTTCCACGCATCCACACGCATTTGCTCCACTAATATTTCAGACATATGCTCTAAGTAGTACAATGCTTTTTAACTGCTGCCCCTTAACAATATCAGCCACATATGAACAAATCACTTATAAATTGTATTTGTTTCATATACAGATACTGAGGTTTCCAAAAAACACACCCACTTTAGGACATATTGATCACGCAAAGTCAGAAGGTAAACTATTGCCAAATTCTCCCCAGCAGAATTTAATGCTTTCAGTCAGCTCTTGGGTTTTAAACAGGGAATTCAAGTTTCAGAACATTTGCCAAGCTCTACACCACAAATTTTAGCCTGCGTTTTAGACTTAAAATTTGGTAGGCCTTCTGGCAGTTAAAAAAAAAAACCCACAAACATTAAATGGTCAAGTTACAAAGAAAAATTTTCCTCCATATCAGTTTGATATTACTTTGACTGTTTTTGTCATGAGAAGACCTCTTTTAACAACAAACGATGGCAGTATTGCCACTGCCACAAAGCATACTATAAAAACAACCCCTCTAATTAATAGTACAAAGTCCTGTTACTAATAAAACAAAAACTCACACACAGAGAGTACTACATCTTTCAACAAATATTGATACAAAAACTTCAAAGAAAATAAAACATCTCCTAACAATGCCAATGTACCTTCCTCACCCTTTCTTTTTATTTGCACCATTTCTCATTCTTTCCCATCAGTTCACCATCACGAAGTAATGGGCTGGCACTCTCCAAACCCAGTCTCCAGAATAATCTCTTAAATTCTTTTAAATTCTCTTCAATTCTAGCAATGGCAGGCATCAGCTTACAGTGACAGGAGAGAGGCTCACAGAAGTGCACTTACAAACCCCTCAACATTTTGGAATGAATAGCAAAACAATCCACATGGAGAAAATGTGATAATGGAGCCATAACATGATGGCACCAGGCTCTTAAAACATTTGTACTCAAAGCTCTATTGTATGCATGATTTAGCTTGAGTATAGGGATATCTGGAAGCCACATCAAAGAGCTAATGGACAGACATTTTGTTAACATATGTAGAACTGATGCCAGGCCATAAAACAACATTGTAGTGAGTATTACACATCTCCAGAGAAGTCGTGCCTTTTTTTTTCCCCCCTCGGGTTGAATTTTTTTTTGGTCTACAAATCATTTCTTCCCTTATGTGCATGAAAGCCTAACAGGCTCAGAAGCCTGGACAATTTTCATGTTCTCTTGTTCCCTGGAGCTTTGCCCAGTCTCACAAATTCCAAGAGAGCAATGATTTTTTAAATAGGGAAAGGAAGAAGAATGAAAAAGTAAATAAGCTGCTGTTTCCTTCGTAGAACAGGTTCTGTTACAACAATCGCAGATTGGTAAAGAACTTCACAATCTATTACCTTAGCATCTCTGTTTCTCAGGTCATTCCTAGGACTGCTACTTTCAAAGTGCTGTCCCAACTTGGCTCAGAGCTACAGCACATTCTTCAATGGTCTTTTATGTCTGTGTGTTCAAAATAGAGTCACTTTTCAAACGGTACATTTTGTAGATATGGCACTCCATAAAAACAGGAGGCAAAAAAGCAGTGTAGAGTGAATTCCTGGAACAGCTATTCAGGATTCCAAAAAAGCCACTTATGAGCCCTTCCATTTGTGCTCTACAGTATTTATGCTAGATCACAGAATAATGAGCAACCATTAAATGCATGTACTTTGTAGGGCACTTAGGAAACAGTTTGCCCATCACTTAGTAACTGTAAGATAAGTCAAACAGCATTGTACACCAAGAAATACACAGTGCAGGAAGATACTGAAAGTCAGGATTACAGAAGAGTTATATCTTTATGCACTTTGTTACCTTTTCAGTTAATCATGTATTTCTTGGTTCTGTGTTTGGCACATTAGGTACAATGAAGCCAGACTAACAAGAAACAGCCACTATTTATAGCATTTCCCCAGAGATGGGAACGGTTGCTTCTGCACTTTTAAGACCAATCATGTTACATCTGCATTAAAATGAGAAGACAAACATGTTTTACTGCCAGCTCTGCCTGAATTTCAAATGAAAACCACATTAGTTAACTTGTGAATTTCTCAGTCAGTCAGTCTCCAGTGTCAACTTACATAGCATAAATAAAACTTCTCACCCATACACAATACAGTACAAAAGGATGCTAACAGCAGTGCCCTAGGTTCAACAGCATGCTTCAGAAACTTCTTCTCCAAGACAAAAGTCAGGCACGGACTGCAAAAGTCTCTGGCAATAGCCTGGACCTCAGCAGGTTCTGCCACCATAACCTTTCTCATTTCCCAAATTCTTCAGCTCAATTGTCAGCAGCCATACAGGCTTAAATATATTAAGTCGCACAATCCACAGGTTTTTCACTCTTGCTGCTATCCTAAGCACTGTGAGGATGCGATACCCAGCTCAGAAAGGCTGCCAGGGCATCAAGTCATGGCATGTTTGGTCCCACTGCTTCCAACCTCTTTACATGAAGAAAAGCTTGATCTAACTCATGACGTTATGGGCACAGGCTCACCTCCTCTGGGCCCCTACAGGGGTTCAGGCCTCAGCAGGCGCTGAACGAGGACCTCAGGACTAACAGCGAGGATGGTGACTGTCTCTGCTCAGAACATGCACAGTCATGCCCACCCTAACATTAGCAAGAGTCCTGTGTGGGGAGAGCAGCCCTTCCCTAACTTAGAAGGGATAATACAAAGATAAACAGAACAGGGACATTGGTGAGACACTGAGCTTCACCGACAGCATGACAAAATCCATTTCCTTTTTCTGTTCAGATTTCAGGCTTTCTACGCCACCTGAAAACTTGGCAGTGCAGAATTGCGACTTACAGTAGGTTTCAAACTACATTTTTCTTACTCGGAGCAACTGATGCTAAAGCATTTTACTACTGCTACTTTCTGGCAAAACAGAAAGGTGGAATCGGAACAGAAACCTGAATTCAAAAGTACCTGTGTGCCTTGGGTGCAGAGCTGCCTCAAAAAGCAAGAGGACATCTGCACCCATGTCACATCACCGCTTCTGAAGATGAATGCATTCCTGAGACCTTCTTGATTCACAAAGCAGTAATTATATTTCTTGTATTGCTTTAAGTTATTCAGAAACATAAATACGTTGAAGTTGAGCACAGGTGCCTAAATACGGATTTGCAAGTTTGAAAAATCTGAGTATTAATTTCGATGATATAAAAAACCATTTCTTGCAATAGCAAAACAAAGCATGTATTACATGACTATAAGAACACTAAGTCTAAAATAAGGCAAACTTATAGGAAAATATGTCAGAAATATTTAAACTACTTTTTTTTCTGTTTTCCTTAACATTTTTCTAGTTTTATTTCTTTTTCCCCTCCACTGCTATATGAAAGAATCTACACAAAACACTTGTAGAAATTACTTCAAAAGGAGGGGCTAAACTGGACATGCTACAAGAGAGGTCAAATAAAGAAAAAAAAAAACAGGGAAGAAAAAACAACAAATCTTTTTCCCCTTTCAAGGATTTGAGTAATAATATTCCACCTGGCTTGTAACAGATAAAATTTTCAGACAAACATGACTTCGGTTCTTGGCGATTACTTTTAATAAACATGCTAAAATCTCACAGGAGGAATTAATGAATTCTTTATAAATTAAGCAGTATATTAAATTCTGATCAACATAGAGATGAACAAAAACATGCCTAATGTGCAGTTACATCTAGAACTGTAACACTTCTCACCAGATATCCTCAGCATCCTACAGTGACCCTCATTTTCAATTAAGTTTCATTTTTTTAAGTTATAATTCACTGCAATACCTGTGACCAGTTATGTTTCACAGGCTTTAGCCTAAATTCAAACTGTTTTGCTTTAGACCTTTGTAAGAGCAATACCACCCACTGCTGATTTCTCACCCAGAGTTCAGAGATCCAGATTTGCTTTTGTTTCAATTCAAAACTTAAATTGAAATTTTGGCCTGTGGAAATGGCACCTTTCTATTCCCCTGGATTTGTACTGCATTTTGAAACACTTTGGCATAAAAGGCATTGTAAGCGTTTGGGCCTGCAATGTATTTTATTGCCTAAATAGCTAGATGGTTCCCATTTTTACCGGAGTAACGCAGTGGAACAAGCATGGTGAAGCACCCATTAAGCTTCCAAGAGGAACCGAGTGCTAAAAAATCTAAACATTCACTGGTTTTATTTTTCTGTTTCTTGGTTACATTTTCAAAGTGTGTCCACTACCAGTCCCATTAACATCAGCAGGGGGCTTGTAAATAAGTCTTTACCCAGTGTTTAAAAATACTCAGCTTCTCAGTGGAAGAAGTGAAGAGATCCCAATCCATCTCATTACTTAAAGAAACAGAGCAGGACAGCAAAGAGAAAATCAAGTACAGGCAAGCACCTTAACACATCTTTGAAGGTTACATTTAGACACTTCATAAGCTGAATTGAAATGCTGAATTTTTAAATACACCAAACACAATTCAGGAAAGACAGCCTATTAGCTGGTTAGACACATGGCTAAAAATACAGATGACATAAAATTAAATTAACTGAATCCTAATGTAGAAGTTGGGTCATTGTCTTTAACTCAGTAAATACATGTTTCATGAAGCCAGACCCACAGGTGATGGTATGTAAACCAATCCATCATGAGGGCAGTTACTTTCTCCCTGCCCAGTGATCAAGCTTCTGAAACCTTACATTCATGCTAACACTGAGGATCTACAGAACTATCACCTCAGGAAATATAAAACCTTTTAAGAGCTATGCCTGGTTTAAAGGACACAGATAGTAATTCTTATTTTCCAGTGAAGTTAGAAAACTACAATGTTTGAAAAAGAATCGTGGCTCAGTGGATGTAGTCTAGCAGCAACTTCTAGTGCTGCTGTAATCGAAGTTGCGTCAGCACTTTCACAACAAACCATACCGCCAGAAAACTAATTCCATGTTGTAAGCAGATGTAGAAGACCTCATACCAGGCATAAATCCTTCAGCACCACACATTTAGTTTGTATGGTTTTTGGCTAAGAAGTTAGAAGAAAAGAGAAAGCAAGAAGAAAAGTCTTAAAATGGAAACCAACAATTTAGGATTCACTAGTGTTCAAGCACAACTTGCAGATACATTTTAGTGCACATGGTTTATTACTCCAAACTAAAACACATGCAAATCCTGCTAAATGAAGCAATGATTTGCACAAGAAAAAATATTCTCAAAAAAGTTACAACTGACACCCTGCATTCACTTTCACATTTGAGGAAAAACTCATGCAAACAATTATATTTCCAGACAGCAGAACCTGTCTTCTTTGCCTGATCAAGAAACCACTTGAACATCATTAACAGAACAATAAGCAAACCCCAAGCGCAAATCATTACAGCAACCTTAACTTACTACTTGTTATTTAAAACAATAACTGTATTCATTACAGTGCTAGAATTTAATTTCTGCTTACACACACGCTTCTTTGGAAGCCTATGCAGATCGTACTATTTCAAGTGAGCTTTAAGCCAGGGAAACAAAAAGTAGGAGGTTAAACTGTGTACAGTTTAGTTGAATTTCTTGGTTTTAGAACACAGTAATTCTTCCAGTTTTCTAAAACATACCCTAGTACATTAGAACTGAGCCTGGTGGTTTCAAACCTGCTACCCGAAAAAGACTGAAAAGCTGGTATGTCTGAAATGTAAAAGAGTAGGTGAATAGGAGTTACTCATTTGAGGGATTTCTTAGGAAAAGATGTTCTTTGGGTTTGCTTTTTTCTACTTTTAAAGAACACAGTAAGATTCTTTTTCGCATGTTCTCACTCACCTGCTCTGGGTACTTGCTTCCAACTCTCTCTGCCACAGTGTTAAAGGAAAGAGAGTCTGGATACGTCTTAGCCCCCATCTTCAGATGCACAACGATCTTAGTGCCCCGCAAAGACATCCGTGCCATCATTTCAGCATCTTCCACAGAGATGCAAGCAGTGGGAATTCGGGGCACATCAGGCTGGTAATTCTGCCACCCAGTATGTGGGCTGTGAAAAGAAAAATAAAAACACAGTGTTAACAGCTTAGCTCTGTAAGTTCTTATAATTATTAGAGAATTATTAAAAAACCCACTTTCACTACCATCCCCAGCAGACTCTCAAAAAGGATGTATATTTACTATTTTTAAATAAACCTTTTGATAAAATACATCAAGAGTCTTTATGCTAATTAAAATGTCTGACTGTTACCATTCTATCTGTCTGGAAAGCTATTCTGTGTCAGCACTATTTAGGTCATTGCCATGATTTGACATTACAGTAGTAAACGCTCTGATACCATACTTCCTTCACCACTTTATCACGAAGAAAAGCAATGAAAAGCCAGTAAGTGAACAGTTTGTAAGAAGAGCAATTTTTTCCCCATGACACATAATGAAATTAAAATTCACTGCTTCAATTATTTCAACATCAGACTGGAGAATTATTTTGAAGACCACTAATATGAGAGACTTCAGGAAAAATAAGACAACGAGACCATAAAAAACCCCCACATTATTGTTCTCAGTACACTCAAGATTTCAACCACTACCTGTAGATGAAGGAGAACTAAAAAAACCCAACAAACAACAATTAATTTTACACAAATTATGCAAAGAAGAAGAAAAATATGCACCACTAGATGTAAGGCTTCAGTGTCTTCCATTTAGGAACAGCTATGCCTTGTAGAAATAAAAAAAGGGAAAAAAACAAACAAAAAAACAATCACAAAGTTTCTCTGACATTCATAGTGCGATATGGAGTGACTTCTTTCCTCTCAGAAAGCTGCAGACAGTTTCATGACTATTGAAAGCAATTATTTCCCTTTCAGGGCTCCTTCTACCACTGCTGTGTGCAGAGATAACTGGAGTGAATGATTCCCCATCTGACATCACAGGATCACTAAAAGGTAATGGACAAGTTCCTTAACAACTTCCTTCAATGTTTTTTTCACATTTGGGCATTATTCACATTTTTCTCATTTTCTAGTGCTTCTGTTGAGACCTTTGGATCTGACTTGCAGTAGTACTGAGCATTACAGCTGCAGCTGAAGTCAACGCTTTTAAAGTGAAGTTGTACATAAAGCCAGATACAGAGGAAAATAACACGCAGAGAAAAAAAGAGAAAACAGGATCTAGATGTATGCCCAAATTTGCAAATACTCACGATATTAAATCATTCATTGCCTTCATTTCCCACTTCTAAAGTGGGAATAAAAATACTCGTTGTTTCACAGACAGGGAAAAAAAAAGGTGTCTTTGTTTCAAGAGGACAGACTCAACTCAACGAACACTTCAGAACCATTCTGATACCACAATAATGATCAAAAATCAACTGGTATACAATTGCATGCCCTAAATCCTAAAATAAGCTTAGAAGGGCACGTTGAAGTATTAGGGTAAAACTCTGAATAAGCAGCTCTCCAGTACTGGCCATCCTCTGCAGTAAACCTGTAAGCTGAAACAATACATCTGCAACCCTGTATTTCATGTCCATTTTGTCATTCTCACTTTTTAGTCACTACTCCAGAGGTGTTTTCAAAATACATAAAATAGCCATCTAGAGGCTTCTTCAATATTCTTATGAATATGCCATTTATTTATTTGTCTCAGTTACTAAATTCTGACTTTATCAGCGAAATGCCAGTGAATTGTTTCCAAAGGAAACCTCTAAAGCTAAATCATATCTTTATCTATGTTACCTGATGAAGAAGGGCTAGAGTTAAAGCTTTCAAACCAGATTACAGACATTCTTCCATCAGCTGTTACAAATTTTAATACTATTTATCCATATATTAATAAGAGAACCGCAGAATGGTTGATGCAGGCAGGGACCTCTGGAGGTCATCTGGTCCAATCCCCCTGCTCAAGCAGGGCCTCCCAAAGCCGGCTGACCAGAACCATGTCCAATACATGAAAAACTTCACCTGTGAGCCTGCTTACAATAGCAGATACATATTTTTATACGTCAACAAAAAATTTTAAATATTTGGGGGATTTTTTAAGCCTTCTAAACTAGATAAAAACCACTTAATTCCTGGAGGAGATGTGGTGAGGAAGAAGGGAAAAATCCACTTTCTAAAGATATTGATTAGGTAAAATGAGAGAGATTATTCAGTTTTATTTGTTTAGAAGAACAAACCTTCTCAGCAATAACGGGTCATATTGTAATCAATAACATACCCCACAGAGTAGATATGTATAAACATTTATTTGAAAAGAAAATACTAAAAATCAGTTACAGAAGTCTTATGGGAGCCGCTTCAGAGTGTAGACAGATCTGTTTATTAGGTGGCAATAGTTTAGCAAATTACTGCTCCCAGTTGTTTACAGCTGAACCTCATGCGAAAGCCGATGCCCCTTCTGCTCATCAGCTTTGCTGCTCGGGTGACCAGTAGCTCACCTTTGAAATAACAGTTACCCAGGTACTCAGAATCTCTTGTGCCACATAATCCTCCCTGAGTTGGATAAACTCACGTGGACGTATAAATTCAGATCTTATATATATGTTTTATTTCCCTTTGTTCCTGTAAAAAAGAGTCCTCCTTACCCTCACTTTTAAACTGTGACAGTTTGCTGCACATGTTTAATATTTCTTTGAGTGTTTGGGGATATACTCAGTATGTTAACCAGGAGATTTTCCAGAAAACATAAAATAAACAACACACTGGAAAAAAAAAAAAAAAAGATATGACAATTTCATGTATTAATGTTCCAAAAACACTCTACATTCAACAACTGAGCAGAAACAGTTTCTGCTCATGTTAAATGAATCCATTCACCTGTGTCTTCTGGCAAGATTCTGTCTTTGTGCTAACATGCCCTGTACGCTGAACTGCAGTAATTCAAGTTTTATCACCACCTACATTGATTTCATTCCCCTTGTTATTTCCCAGATGCTCAACAAAAGAAACCCCTAAAACTGTATTTGTTTCTCCAATATAAGTAGCAATCACATTTCTTTCGGATGCTCAGTCCCAACGCTCCACCATAACTGTGAATAAAGCTTCTGCGAACCCACTGAGATGCACGCATGCTCACACATCTCAAATCAATGAATGTTTGCAGGTACAAAAATTTATCCCAGCTCACCAAAAACAAACTTTGAAGTCACCTGGTAGTCTTGCCATTTTTATGCTCAAACTACTATTTTGCCAAGATTAGAAAGGTAAACTCAGCTACCCAGATGAAGACATTTTGGCACAGGCAGGCACAGGCAGCAACTGTTCAGACAACACCAGGACCTGAAGCGAAGGGATGACTGTCCAAATGATTGCTACAAAAAGGGAAATGGACCCTAAGCGTTACCAGCACAAAGGCACAAGGCATTATCACAGTTCTGTATATTCCTAATGCTACAAGATGAACTTGCATGAAAACATTTGTGGCAGAGACTAAGCATCCTGGGATATACGTGATTAAAGTTTACATGCATGCAAAACATGCCATGTGTTAAGTATATCTACATGGTAAACTGCTTAATAAAGTGTCCAAGAATACACAAAAAAAAAATCTAAGTAAATAAAGCCCCTTTTATGCAGAGATAACCAAAAACTGGAAAGGCTGCTGACCATATGGCAAGACCTGAGCAAGAACTAGCTAAATAAAATAGAAGAGAAATTACTAGCAGACTCTGCGTGCAACAGATGAAGATGGAGAGCAGCAGTCCTGAGTTTCGCTCAAAACACGCCAAAGAGGATGTGGTTCAGGAGAAAGAATTTTGGTACTGGTGGGCGAGGAAGGTTTTTTTCCAGAGCATGAACAAACACAACTTTGTGGCTATTTTTTCTAAAGAAACAGGATTTACTAAAAAAAAAAAAAATAATTAAAAAAAAAAAATTCTGACTTGCATTTTACCATTCCCTGCCCCTTGAAAAGACAGAAAAGCATCACATAAAACCAGGTAGGGAGATCACAAAGCAACCCTGACTCAGAATCAGCACTCATCTCTGCAACTTTGGTACCTTCAGGCAAACAAGGTGCACCTCTGGTGCTTCCTGCTAACACCTGGGAGCGACATCAGAGTTTGCTGCTTCAAATCCATGCTCCCTGTGAAAATGCTGTCATCTTGCAAAGCCTGAATTCATTTTGCAAAACTTTAAGGGGAATTAGACCATTTAATAGCCAACATACCCATACTCCAACACCATAGTCTGGTGTTTAGTAGAGGAGAAGGGGTGGGCAGTTCTTTCCTTTTACTTAACAAAAGCACCTGTTCTTCTGATTTTAGATCTACTGGATCACCTCATCTCCATATTTAAACTACTTATGAAATTGAACACATCTAGCTAGATTAAACCTTTATAAACCAATTAATGTTAATAAAAACTCATCGTCATTCAGTCTTGACATTCCTGTTCAACAGCTGACAAGGTTCAGATAAATAAAGTAGCTGGGTTTTGCTTTAGATAAGCCCCTAGATTTCGTGGGAAGTATTTAAGAGACGTGTCACAGTACGAATAACAAAACAGAGGAAAGGGTCAAAAATAAAGCATGTTCTCTGTTAGAAGGGTATGTCAAATGACTAGCTGGAAACACACGTAGCTTACATCTTACAGAAAAGTGTAAAGGAAGGATAAAAAATCAAATGTAAAAATGTAAAAAGTCAAAAATGTAAAATAATCAAACGTGGAGAAACGAAAAGGTGTGGATGAAAAGATGTGCTGCCAGTGTCAGGTCAGTTCTAACTCCTGTTACTGTAGTAGCTGACCTTGCATGCTTCATTACTTGGTTCCTGGACTACTAATCCTTATCTCTAAGATCAGCTAAAATGCCCAAGGGCAAATAAACTGTCTAAGAACCAGTGCTTCAAGCTAAACTGGATACTCTGATGGAAAACACAGCTCAGGTTGAAGCCTCAGGCAAAGACAGCAATCTCCTAAAGGGAGAATTAAGCCTGACATTACAAGAACTCTAACATGACTAACAGAAAAAACCCCAAAACTTAGTTATATGAAAGCTTACAAAGATCTACTTCAGCCATAATGTGTACACACCCACCCCCAATGCAACACTTCTTCATACCAACCTCATAAAGCAATCTAGGTTTGGGAAATACAAAATGAATGTGGTCTAAGTATCTTCTGTTTACTTATACGAACACATTGTGAGACTAATTACATACATGACCACCTATTTTCTACAGGACCCATGCTATGCTCACTTTACCAACCACATGTACTCTAGACATATCAGGGCAGCTAGCTGGTTATTATTGACTTAAATCATAAAATACATTCGTGAATGGAACCATGACTACATTAATCACTAGCTATACCCACAGCAAGATGACAGCCTTAAGTCTCAGTAATAGGCTCACATCCTCCTCATATTTTGGTTCTGTTTTTTCATTTGTATATTCTACATATCACAGAAAACCCCTAACACACAAAGCTTTACACTTTAAAGGAGTGATGCACCATCCTGCAGCAAAACAGAAGGGAAACTGTACATCTTGATCTCACGCTTCGCTACGGGTAATAGCTACTCATGAGTGCCTCACTCCTGTATCTTCCTCTTCATCAAGAGCAGCATGGCAAGGGCTGAACACCATTCAAGCAAATCCCCTTTTCCAGCACCATAAAGTCTTTACAAAACAAAACTTGTCCTTTTGCACACTCAGAGTACGTTCTTTCAAGATTCTCACCATTATCTGCACAGAGGGGCCAAACAGTAACAGAATTAGTCAAAATGTCAAAAGTACTGTTAATCTTCTCAGAAGAATTAGGTCTTTAAAAATAAAATCAAGACTATTTCCCATTTACAGTCACTTGGCAAAATATAAAAGAAATAAATTCAGTCTCATTTTGTGTTTCTGTCATCATTTGTCCCCAAATTCTCTTGCTTTGTTTGGCTCTTATATTGGCTTTGTAGGATTTGATTTGTTGATTTTCAGTAAAGCTGAATTAATACCAAGACTGTTAAATCTGAAACAAAATATGAATACACACAGAAAATTTTAAGAAACTAAGGAGAAAAAATATGATGTGGTGCAAATATGGAATTAAATAATACAGCAGTCTGTTACCAAGGACAGAATATTTGAAGTCTAGTTATGCGGTCTCTCCCAGGTTACTTTGTACCAACCTTTAACTGATGTAGCATCTGCACAAGTGTAATAAAGTGTAAGAGAGACCCCAGAAACTATTTGCCTTACCAAGGAAAAGTCCCTTTGAAAAAGAGCACAGCATTACTCTGCTACCACAAGGACTACATTTAAATTAACATTTAGGAAACTGCATCTAATCAGTGCTAGGCACTCATTAAAATTAGGCTTTACCAAACAAGCATAATAGCTTTGACATAATTACATATGTGCTAGGCTACGGAATGCAACTAACACTTCTATGTTTGTATTTCATTATAATATTCAGTACCACACGCACCAAGGGAATTCTATGATAACCACAGAAATTTTTAAAAAAATAGCATAGATTAGATATGGTTTATCAAACAAGAAGCAGAAAACAACTGTGAATGGTAAAATGATCAAATGAAGCAAGTCCAATGAATTCCTCCCCGGGACTCTCCGACTGCTGGGAAAGTAGCAGAGTCTGCACAGCCCTTTCCAAGGTCCATAGGAAATGGAGGCTTGCATCAGCTGCTCTTCAACTGGAAAAGAAACTTTCTGCGTCTTACAGACATGAGGATGACCCTCCAGCAGCTGACAGTACCTTGAGGGAACCATTTAGCCATACACCTGTTTGGCCTCCTCCTGCTCCATATGAACAACCAAGCGCCCTCCTCCTGCGTTTGCGTCCCTGCCTTGTGGGAACGCAGCTGCCTGCCGCACGCAGCCATAGGTATGTGAGCAGGGGGCTCCTGGAGGGAACGCCAGTGACAATCCTAATTGCCAGCAGCTGCAAGGCTTCTGGCTTCCTGGGGTTGCTTTTTATTTTTTTCTTGAACTCCTAGCTTCTCAGCCTTGAGCAGAAGCCTTATTTATACCTCCAGTGACCCCTCTATCACCAGAGACTAGTGAGCACATGGGACAAATTAAAAAGACCTCACTGGAAACAGATGTTGTATTTTATACCTACAGGAAGGATATAAATAAATCCAAACAAAAAAACCCAAACCAACAGAAAAAAATATTTTCTTTATTTGGAAAGCAGAGCATCAGACAAAGAGGCATCACAGGGCTAGCAACACATAAGCAAACTAAATAACAGCTAGCTGTCTAGAGTACTGATTTGGCCTTCATACCTCCTCCACTTAATGACATTTGTTATTCTTGATAACGAATTCTTACATTAAAATTATCACGCACAAACACGTGCGAAGAGGCATCAGAGCTTTCAGGGTACGGTCTATCACCGTATCAGTGCTTCCAAGTCTCCGCTTCATTGCGGACAGTAAGTAGCAGGGAGGGTCAAGCTCTCCCACACACAGGCATATACATTAAGTCACACCAGAAACTTGAGCCTACTCTGGTGTGGAATACAACATACCACAGGACACTACAGGGAGGTTCCTCCTCCTTTTGAAAGATGGTCACGGTAGAGGGTAACATGCAGGCAACACTTTCAGTCAGCTGTAGGAAAAGGGTAGGGATGGAGGATACCCGTTTTATTCACCATAAAACTTCTTCCTTTTAATCAGCTGACCACAGAGGTAAATAGAGGGGAGCGAGGTCTGAAAGGGGGCAGGGGAAAGTTTCAAATGCCCAGAAGAGGGCATGGATGGAGCTTTTCTTCTTCCCTTCCTTCTCCACGCCACATACCCTTCAGAGCAGTACACTCTTTGGACACGGTCCTCCATAAAACAACTGAAATACAAACCTATCTTAAATGCAGACGTATTTAGGAACAGCTTTTCCCCACACAAGGCTGGGGCAATGCAAACAAAGCCTCACAGAAATACATTTTTAAAGTGTTAAAAGAAAGGCTTAAGCATCAACAGGAATACAAGGGCAGTCTAGAAAAAAACCCACAAGGAATGGGAATGACAGAGGGGAAACAAGTCTGAAGACAGCAGAAGAAAGAACAGTATCTCAGCACCAAAGACTACGTAGATGTATAAAGGGGGAGAGCTTTCACAAGTGAAAAATAGAAACAGTAGAATAACATAGGTATTATCCCCAAAGATAGCATGGAAATAAATCCCAGGAATGAAACAGAAGAGAGGAAACGGAGAAATCTAGTGATGATCTCTGTGTTTGTGAGTATAACTCTGTTTCCACTGAAAATCAGTGGCAAATCTTCCACTAAGTTCAACAGAAGTGGGTGGGGTGGGGGGTGG
>Ga0065711_1003598_pt1 | contig 30828 bp, 19 predicted proteins | sample Hoacrofraction12_FD_59098 | JGI IMG/M metagenome (GOLD analysis project Ga0065711, IMG submission 59098) | Hoatzin crop microbial communities from Cojedes, Venezuela - Epithelial fraction 12 v2 (version 2) | ecosystem: Host-associated > Birds > Digestive system > Esophagus > Crop | place... | reverse complement strand
GCATTCATTAGCTCTGCCTTCTCCGCATCCTCCGTCACCAGGACACCCGCCTCATTCAGCAGCGGCCCCACGTTGTCCCTAGCCTTCCTTTTGCTGCTGATGTAGTTGAAGAAGCCCTTCTTGTTGTTTTATACATCCCTTGCCAGCTTCAATTCCAGGTGGGCTTTGTCCTTCCTCTTCGCATCCCTGCATGCTCTGACCACGTTCCTGTACTCTTCCCAAGTGGCCTGCCCCTCTTTCCACATTCCATCTGGAGTGCTCTGTCCACTTTTGGGCTCCCCAGTTCAAGAAAGATGAGGAGCTACTGGAGAGAGTCCAGCGGAGGGCTACGAGGATGGTGAGGGTACTGGAGCATTTGTCCTACGAGGAAAGGCTGAGGGAGCTGGGCTTGTTCAGCCTGAAGAAGAGAAGGCTGAGAGGGGACCTACTATATGCTTACAAATATCTGAAGGGTGGGTGTCAGGAGGATGTGGCCAAACTCTTTTCAGTGGTGTCCAGCAACAGGACAAGGAGCAATGGGCACAGGAAGTTCCATCTGAACATGAGGAAGAACTTCTTCCCTCTGAGGGTGACAGAGCCCTGGAACAGGCTGCCCAGGGAGGTTGTGGAGTCTCCTTCTCTGGACATATTGAAGACCCACCTGGAGAAGTTCCTGTGCAGATTGCTGTAGGTGACCCTACTTTGGCAGGGGGGTTGGACTAGATGACCCACAGAGGTCCCTTCCAACCCCGAACATTCTGTGATTCTGTAATTCTAAATTTTTTAGTTAGTAATAATTTCATATGAAAGCTGTAACAAATAATACTGAAAAATCACATTTGGAAAAGGAAGAACAGGGCCTTAGCCACAAGCTTTACTATCTTACATCCTAGTATGTAAGGTTATTTTTTGTGTCATCTTTCAGCTTTGGAAGTGAATCAAACTATTATATTATTCAAACAGCATCGCTGTCAGACTCTCTCCAATACCATTGCTGCCTTTGTTTTACCTTTCACACCTCAGATACTATTGAAGCACGTTACTTCTGCTGTTGGATCTAACTTTTCCTTTTATTCATGATTTTCACACATAGAAATCTTGATGAGCCCGGTCCGTTTTGTATCATGTCCTCATCTGAACACCTCACTGCTTTCATCCTGTTGATGTCAGTCTTATCAAAAAGGTACTGTCACATTTAAAGCTACCATAATTAGAGTGTTCAAATCAGAAAGGGAGATTAAAAGCACTTTTCAAAATTGCTCAGAGGAGTTCACATCTCTCCAGGGAAAATGGTGAATCTTCCTCACTTTATTTGTAGCAAGGAAACATCCACTACAGGGAGGGGGGTAGTAGGGAAAATAACATAAATATTTCACAGCAATAGATATTAAAAAAGAAACTATATTGTTACTTTTATACTGCCAAGAAATGTCACTATGTTTTCTTAGCAGGCAGACTACTGTATTGTATTCACTTAACACCGTTTTGTCGGGGGGGGGTGGGTGGGTGTGTGGAGCTACAGGGGTAGTTTCTGTGAGAAACTGCCAGGGTTTGTCCCAAGCTAGACACAGTTGGTTCCAGATGGCTCCAGCAGATCCAGGATGGGACACAGTTGAGCCCCTCAGCCAAGGTTCTAGTTCTTCCCAGAAGACGTATTTAAGAAAGGGCAAAAAACACTGCACAACAGCTGTGAGAAAGAGGAACAATATAGAAATTTGAAACAGTCTTGCAGACATCACGGTCAGAGAAGAAGCATGGGACTGAAACACAATTTCTTTTGCTGCCATGTTGAAGACCACAGCAAAGTAAGTTGTCTTCATGTAGCCCATGGAGAGGAACACATTGGAGCAGATAACCACACTGCAGCCTGTGAAGGATCCCGCACAACAGCAGATGGATATGCCCTGAAGGAAGATGCAGCCCATGGAGACCCTGCGCCAGAGCAGGTTCCTGACAGGGATGGTGCCCATGGAGAAGAGCCCATGCCGGAGCAGGTTTTCTGGCAGGACCTGTGACCCCATGGGGGACCCACACTGGAGCAGTCTACTTCTGAAGGACTATACCTTTTGGTTAGGACCCATGCTTAGCAGTTGTTGAAGAACTGCAGCCCATGGGAAGGATGTCTGTTGGAGAAGTTCATGAAGGACTGACTCCCATGGGAGGAATCCCATGCTGGAGCAGGGGAAGAGCATGAAGAGCAAGGAGAAGCAGAGACAAACTCTTCTGACCGCAACCACAGTTCTCCTTCCTCCTTGCATCACTTGAGGGGTGGGATGGGATGGGAGGAGGTAGAGAAGTTCGGAATGAGGGAATGAAACCGAATGTGGGAGAAAGAGGATGGGAAGAGGGAAAAGTGTTTTTATTTTTGTCTTTGTTTCTCACCATCCTACTCTATTTTTAGTTAACAGTAAATGATATTGCTCTTTCCCAAACAGAGTCTGATTTACCTGTGATGATAACTGGCAAGTGATCTCCCTGTCTTTACCTTGACCCACAATCTTTTCTGTCTTATTTTTCTCTCCCTGTCCTTCTAAGGAGGGTGACTGAAAGAGAAACTGGGTGGAGATCTAACAGCCAACCAAGGTAAAACCTACCATAGCTACCAACATACTTATCTGAGAAATTAATTCTTCCCTTGGATACTCTGCTGCTACAGTTGAGGTCTGTTTCTAGACTCCAAATTTTCTGATGAGAAGAGACTGTTGACTTGGAAATTTGTGTGTCTGCCTTTTGTTATTTTTATTTAATTTTCATACAGAGCAGTTTAGAGAGTATGTAAGTCTTATACTGAAAATAGTGCATATTTTATCACGCTGTTAACCGTGGGGGAGGGGCTGTATGGATACTGCAGTGCTGAGCCAGTGAAATTTCTTCTGTGTTTCTTCAAGTTTGGTGTTGGTGGTTTTTTGTTGTTTGGGTTCGGTTTCCCTCCCGAACTGTTTTTTTATACAATATTGTCACAAACTGTTTTTCTATGTATAATGTATTATACTATATCATATCATATCATATCATATTATATCATATCATATCATATCATTCTACTGTATTACAATAATTCACAGAATTACAGAATGGCAGAGATTGGAAGGGACCTCTGTGGGTCACCTAGTCCAACACCCCTGCTGAAGCAGGGTCACCTAGAGCAGGCTGCACAAGACCTCTTCTAGGTGGGTTTTGAATATCTCCAAAGAAGGAGACTCCAAGACATCTCTGGGCAGCCTGTTCCAATGCTCTGTTACCCTCAAAGTAAAAAAGTTCTTCCTCACATTCAGGTGGAACTTCCTATGCTTCAGTTTGTCCCTATTACCCCTTGTCCTGTCACTGGGCACCACTGAAAAGAGTCTGGCCCCATCCTCCTTACACCCACCCTTCAGATATTTATAAGATTCCTCTCTCAGCCTTCTCTTCTTCAGGCTGAACAAGCCCAGCTCCCTCCGCCTTTCCTCGTAGCAGAGATGCTCCAGTCCCCTCATCATCCTCGTAGCCCTCCACTGGACCCTCTGCTGTAGCTCCTCATTTTTCTTGAAGTGGGGAGCCCAGATCTGGACAGAGTACTCCAGATGGAGCCTCACTAGGGCAGAGTAGAAGGGAAGGAGAACCTCCCTCGACCTGCTGGCCACGCTCTTCTCAGTGCAGCCCAGGATACCATTGGCCTTCTTGGCAACAAGGGCATACTTCTGGCTCATGGTTAACCTGTCATCCACCAGGACACCCAGATCCTTCTCCACAGAACTGCTCTCCAGCAAGTCTGCCCCAAGCCTGTACAGATGCATGGGGTTATTGCTCCCCAGGCGCAGGACCTTGCACTTGCCCTTGTTGAACTTCATCAGAATCCTCTCCACCCAGCTCTCCAGTCTGTTCAGGTCTCACTGAATGGCAGCACAGCCTTCCAGTTTATCAGCTGCTCCTCCCAGTTTTGTGTCACCAACAAACTTGCTGAGGATACACTTTAACTCTTCATCCCGGTCATTGATGAAGGAGCTGAATAAGACTGGGCCGAGTACTGAACCCTTGGGGAACACCACTAGCTTCAGGCCTCCAACTAGACTTTGCGCCACTAATGACAAACCTCTGAGCTCTGCCATTCAGCCAGTTCTCAATCTACCACACCATCTGCTCATGTAACCCACACTTCCTGAGCTTCCGTATGAGGATGTTATGGGAGAGAGAGTCAAAAAGCCTTGCTGAAGTCGAGGTAGAAAATTCATAGTCATACAATTGATAAGTATTTTAAGCTGAATTATGGTTGAATATTAAATGTGTTTATACCCAAACATGAAAAGTGAGTCTAACAGAGAGACACTTACATACACAGAGAAATTACATCTTTGTGTTTCTATGTTATGACTTCATCTGCCTCCATTTAGTTAATTAATTACACCTATAGCCCTAGGCATTGCACAAAATAGTAACTTGAAGAATGAATTGTCAGATCACTGAGTGTGGCAATGGTATTACTTCCTAACTGATTTTATATGGAAGATGTGTATGTGGGCATGGTGAATATGAAAGTTTTAGCTGTCATAAGAATCAGCAGGAATATCTGAAGGCTCCTTTAAAAATTATTAAAAGTCTGTAATGGGTTAAGTGTTACAAGGAAAGGTTATAGAAGTCAGCATGTTTGGGATAGACCTTGAATATTAAAAAACATTCTGTTTAGGGGAAAGAAATCAACCTAAATATGTCACATTTCTTTTGCTTTTTTCTTTTCTTCTTTCTTATTAACTAAGACGTTTTTACGGAAGCAGACGTTTTTTTCATAAGAATTCATCTGCTGCTTCTGTTTATTCCTCCAGCTGAAATCATAGTCCTATGACATCACAATCATTGTCAGGACACCTCACCTTGATGTCACAGAAGTGACTCCAAGTAGACACAAAGAAAACAGGGAGTTCTTCTTTGTAGTTAAATCTTGCCTCCTCTCCCCATACAATAAAAAGAGAAGAAAACCACAGAATATATATGATGTAGTAGTGGGAACATTCCTTTATGAGAAAAACTACTCACAGTTTTCTCAGTGTATTTAACCAATGTTCTGCTTTCTTCCATTGTGACTCAAACCATACAGAAGTTAAAACAGACAGTATATTTATTTCATGTTCAAAGCTTCTGCACAGTTACTTAAATTAGATGTTGCTTCAAATATATGTTTTTTCAAACATTTATGTTGTGCCTATTCTCTGACTAAAAAGAAGATAACCTGATTTCTACAAGAAACACGAAGAATTCTGTTTCCTATTGAGCATTTTAAAACAACATTTTATATCTCCCCCTGGAATTACATGCGAACAGTATTTCAAATTATAGTTTAACAACAACTGAGAAGGAAGGCAGGAAGGAAAGCAGGAAGGCAGGAAGGAAGAAAAGGAGAGAGGGAGAGAGGGAGGAAAAGAGAGGCTGTAAAATATATGATCTTGAAAAACAGTAATCGGCATCAATGTACAATCTGAATTTTTTATAATTGGTTTCATATGGACAATAAAGGCAGGTTCTAAATTAAGGATATTATTTTGCTTTAATGCAGTTAACATCCTCTTTCAGTTTTGTCAGCTGCTGAGGTGTGATTAGTAATTCTGATTTTCTTCTCTCCATTAAAACTTTTTTTTTTCAGGAAAATATCTTTTATTGAAACGTTTCTTTAAAGAGGTTTAGGCAACATCTAAACTTAATATGGACACTTTCCTCAGTTCAGAATGGAATTTCAAAAGACAGAGCAAATCCTATTCCACCGGTGTGTGAAAGGATTTAGGGGCATATTCTTGGAGGGTGTCAGAAGTTAAACTGAATTCCCATAAAACAGAATAGTGATCTAAACTTCTATGTAAACGTTTACATCATTTGTTTGAATCAGTTATCTGGCATTCAGAACTAAAATCAAAATGAAACTACATCTGTAATCTCAAATTATTTTACAAACAAGGAGGTTTCCCGGCTGATCTTATGCCTTTACCTACTGGAAATTTAAAGTAACTGATAATTCTTATGTAGTACTTAGTATAGCACAGGCCTCTAATAGCTTGGTTCGATACACACTTCAGGGAAAAATGTTATTTTATATTTAATTTATAGCGGGAATTTTTGCATCTATATCATATATTTATCTCTTTTTTTCCTTCATTTGAAGTTATGATGTTATTTTAAAGCAACAGCAACAAAATATAGAAAAGAAAAGAAATCTTTGCCATAAATTTTATAGTATTAGGGTGAAAAAAATTCATTGCAGTTTACAGAATATATTACATATACAGTAAGAATGAAAAACGTGTCTAAATGTGGTCAACTGTCTGGAGCGGATGACAGAATTTTACCTTACTCTACAGAGCCTAGATCAAACAGAAAAACCTTAAAAGTGGGTACCATTGAACACAACAAGATCTTAGATCAAGTACTAAAATACGGTTCTTTTTAATGACATTAAAGTAATATTTACTTATGCAGCAGTACAATACAGGATATCAGAGTGATTAATTCTGTATAGTGGATTCTGAAGAACTGTAATTAGTTATTTTTATTGTAGAATTGCATAGCCTTATGAAGCCTTACTTCAAAGACATCTCCATCTGTGCTATCACTTGTGGGAAGCTTCATAATTATTTTTTTACACAATTCTTTTAACACCAATTAACCATTAATGTGTGCAGCCCTGGGTCCTCTATTATTATGTTGTTAATGTATTTTTCAAGGCATCTGTAATCTTACATTGTCATTGGCTGCCAATTAGAAAGATGCCAAAAGCAACCTAAATGTTAGTAATGAATTCTACATAAATAAGTGAGCTTTCATCAATTTGATGCTGATATAACTCACAGCTTATGCTATTTAACAAGTCGTTAGTAACATAAGTGTTGTGGGTTAACTCAGGCAGGTAGCTAAGCACCACAGATCTGCTTGTTTACTCCCCTCAAAGTGGGGTGGGGAAGACAACCAGAAGGATGAAAGTGAGAAAATCATGGTTTAAGATAAAGACAGATTAATAGGTAAAACAAAAGCTACGCATGCTAGCAAAACAAAATAAGGAATTCATTCACTTCTTCACATTGGCAGGAAGGTGTTTAGACATTTCCAGAAAAGCAGGGCTCCATCAGGCATAGTGGTTACGTGGGAAGACAAACACCATAAACGCGAATGTCCCCTCTTCCTCCTTCTTCCCCTAGCTTTTATTGCTGGGCACAATGTTATATGGTATAGGATAGCCCTTTAGTCAGTTGAGATATTTGATCCCAGCTGTCTTCTCCCAACTTCTTGTGCACCCCCAGACTACTTGCTGGTGGGGCAGCGTAGGAAGTAGAAAAGACCTCGACTCTGTGTAATCATTACTCAGCAACAGCTAAAACACAGGTGTGTTACCAACACTCTTTTGGTCACAAATCCAAAACAGCACCATCCACTCTGAGGAAAATTCACTCTATCCCAGCCAAAACCACAACAATCTGGTATAATTTCAGTTTTCAAATTCTGAACTACTGGGTCATCAAACTTCTAACACCATGAAAGAAATTCAGAAATATTTTTTTCTAAAAAATAAATTTCTCAGCCTATAAGTAACATTAGAGTAATTATTTCACAATTATTAATTGTAAAGAAAAAAAGGAAGAAAATAACTAGAATTATTACTCCAAAATACTTAATAAAAAAAATGTCATGTTTCTCATGTGCCTCTTTCTTTATTTTATTTTCTTCCCTTCAGAATTGGTACTTTATTATGTTTTCCTTCATTTTATTATGTTTTTCTTCATTTTCTCTATTTCTGTCATGCTTCTTAGCTGTGGGAAAGGAAAAAGACTTGCAAAAGTGGCAAAGTAGGGGAGAAATATCTAAAGATTGTTTCACTTTGGTTTTTTAGTAGAATTGTATACAATCCTATCATAATTGTCTATTAGTTTTATGAAAGCTCAAGATGATCTTTCTGGTAAAAATGCATTTGTCTCAATGTTGTTTCCAAGATTGACTAATCTTCTGTATAAATTTACATAAAAATGACATGTATAAGACAATACTAGATTAGAATTCTTCTAGTTTACACTGAGTTTAGTCATTAATTGAATTAATTGAACCATACATAGTTGAAATATGTGTTATAAGAAGGGAGAAAGCAGGCCACAGCTAGGACCTCTGAAGGCCAGGTTTCAATTTAATAGGACTACTTTTTCTCCCTTATTAAAAAAAAAAAAAAAAAGGAAGTGATTTCAGATTTATTGTGTTTTAATGAAGAATAATTCTCTGTGACACAATAAAATGTTATTGAAGAATTTATAAGAAAGTTCTTAACAATTATGCTTAAGCACTGGAGGCAATAGACCTAATGTAGTACGTTGCACATCCTGACTACTTTGCATACCACTTTGGTTAATCCCGAGCTTGGTACCTATTCCACATAACATTCTCTCCTACAAACCTTTTCTGTCTTGCCATAGATACTGAACAGGGTGCTGTGCTCTCCATCAAGACATATGACCGTACAGGTTTCCATAACAAGAGTTCCCCGTAATGAAGCCCACTGTATTAATTTATTTATTTACCTACTTTTTTTTTTTTTAATTTTGAAGTTTTGAACAGCTGTGATCAAAGCTGCAGTCATAAGAAAAATTAACTTATTTTCCTTGAAGTGACTTTACAAGCGGTCCCTGGAAAGGGGCCATCCTGGGGTATATGGTGACAAGAGCTTGGGCCTCCTCTGTGCTATAATGAACACTTCTTTGAGTCTTGGAAATTTTAGTAATATTTTTAAGGTTCTTGAAGGTTGAATCTGTTTCAGAAAGTGCTCAGGATATGACATACATTGCAGCTTATCATACTTCTGCTGCAATATCTGACTTTGAAGGTATACATGGATAAGACCTCCTGTGCTAATATTGGAAAAACAGAATGTGACAAGATAAAGCCATTTGACATAAGTCCATTGAGTGTCCTGGAGTGCCTTAATTACTGAGACTTTATCAGGTTCTAACAGTTTTTCTGCTTCAGAAGAGATCCTGGAATTAATCTACTACGCACACAGTATAGATGACTGGTAGAAACCAGGACTGCTAGAGAAACAAATGGCAGCAAACACTATAAATACCTTTCTTGCTTGTTTTACCTATACCTTAACCAACCAGGCTGCTGCTGCTACCAAGGGAGAATGTAAGGTATACTAATGGGTGATGATGAGCTAGGAAAAAAAATATTTCTGTCTCCACTTACAGTTAATGTAGGAGAAATGAATCAACATTTTAGAGTTTTCACCACCTTTTGCTACCCAAGATTTTCCCTGCTCTCTTTTCATGAAGGTGTTACTCTAGTCCATTTTTCTTGAAGAATTAGTACTAATATTTAGAAAACAATAAACTAACAACTAAAAAATAAAAAGGTGACACGTCAATTGCAAAACACAGAAGCTAAACAGTTTTATATTTGGGAAATAGAATTTTGCCATTTTTTCTAAATTTCTTTTAAATGTCTGATTCTGTATTTTTTTCTGGTTTTTTTTTTTGTTTATTTGCTTTTCAAGGTTTTTTTTCTCTTTCTTTTTTTCTTTTTATTTGGTTGGTTTTCTGTTTTACCTAAATCCCATAAAGTGTTTCTTTTTTGGAAAAAAAATGATTTTCATCTATCTCTGTTGTGTCCTGCCTATGAATGGGAGAGTGTCAATCAAACAATCAAACGTTTTATTTATAACAGAAGTAACTTGAGATTGGAAAATGTAGAAAACATTGGCAATGTGGGTTCTTAACACATATCTATTAGCAGGAGAGGAAAGGAAAGAGAAGAAACAAGAGAAAAGAGAGGAAAGAAAGGTATCACCACCCTAGGATCCCATGATAACAGGCATAGCAATACTCTGGTGGCAGGCACACACCCTGCCCTTTGCAGTTATGTCCTTTCTAGTCCAGCCCCTGCCCTCAGTCCGGCCTCTTGAGGTACTTATTCTAGAAGGTTTGTGATCCGTGCAGGCACCAGCTGGGGGAGGGGGGGTGGCACGAGGGGTCTCTCGGGTGGTCTCAAGCCCCTTCCTCAGAGGAACTCTGTGTGACTTCTGGCCATATTTGGTAAGGCACACCAGAACAGGGAAGGCTGCATCCTCCAATAAGCCCTCCATGTCCTGTGCTACCCAGCTTCTCGCCTACAGCCTGCTGTTGCTGGGCAGACCACACCCGTGGGCGGGTGACGTCCTGTCCCACCATGGTGGATTGGGCTGGAGGGATGTGGCCAGGATGTTCAGCGAGCTCAGGGTGGCTGTTTAAAGGGCTGCCTTGGGGCTGAGGCAGCTTTCTAACACAATGTTTGAGACATAAACATACATTAAGCCTTCCAGTCTCTCACAGTCTCTGGCTAAATACTTCACACATATCAAAGCCAGACTTAAAAGTTCTCACTGCCATTGTTATTTACTTCAGAGTAATTTTTTTTTTCTTTTTTGTTCAGAAATTATATCCCAGCACCAACTATCTAGTTGGCAGTACAGACTGCTACTTAAATGTGAGGTATCATTGTGTATAGTCATTAAGATCTGACACTCAGTAAACAGAGGCAAGAATTATTTAGAAACAGACCATTCAGCTCCCTAGGAAGAGCACATCTTCATTCATATAAAAATAGCTAAATGGTATTTTGCAAAAGATATGAGGATGATGGATTACTTCATTTCAAGGCCTTACTAACAAAAGGGGAAAATGAAAGAGAAGCAGCTGGTAAAGATGCTTCCCAGTAGTAGTTATAGGTAGAAAATGGTGAATGTGAACGGCTTTAAATTTGCTTTCAGTGTTCAATAAAACTTCCTGATCACATACAAACTATTTAAACCAAAGTGAGTGTAAGAACCTGGGGTTTAGTTTTCATGTTGTAAAGATTTGTTCCCACTCCTACGCAAGCATTCTTCAATTACTAGAAAACATCTTAACCATCACATTCTTCCGTTAAGGAATTAACATCTTGCTCTTTCAAAGGCCAGGAGACCGGAGAATTCTCAGAGGCTCAGTTCCTATAGTGTCATAAACAATAAAGATTCTTTTATACCACTTGTAAGCTTAAAAATCTATCAAGTTTTAAACCAGTTTCAATTTAGTCTGGGAGTGGGTTTCCCACTGAGACTCTGAAGTTGGTCTCAGAAGTTAACATGCTCCAATATTTTTGAACAATTTTATACAATGTAGAAATCTGAAACTGACTTTAAAAATTAAGGTCTTTGTCCTATAATTTTCAAAGAACAGTAGATATGAAGGCAGGCAAGAAATCTCAGCAGTTTAAGATAGGTTGTAAATTCTATTCTTATTTAAAAGTCAGTATTTTACAAATTGATTATAGATGAACCTCAATGTCATGTCCAGATTTTTTCAAGTCCCACGCTAAAGAACTTTTTCTTGTGTTGGCACCATGAAACCAGTGTGTCATTTTAAATATAAAAAAAAAAAATAAAAATTGTTGCTAAGTTGTATTCAAGGTATGGTAGGTAAACCTATTGCTGTTTTTGCTGCACAGATGTAAATTCTGTCTAGGGAGGATTGAGCTTCAAAGCTGTTATACAAGCGTGTAAAAGCACAGATTTTTTGTGGATTCACCAGATTGCATATGTAAGAAGGTGTACTGCTTAAAGATCACAGCTATTTACTTTACTCTTTTTTGTCAGTGGCAGAATTCCTGAAATTAGTGATCTAAAAGTTTGTATAAGGCATAGGATCTAACTTAGGCTTCTAATTTTCACTTAAACTTTTTGTACAGGGACAGATTATTTTTCCTAAAGTAAAATCTTAAATTGCTTTTATAAACAATTTGCTGAGTAAATACTTACTGAGCTGAAGAACCTAACTCAAGGCAACTGAGAAAGTCCCAATGTGACTGAAGTTCCAGAAAATTGACTACTTCTAGACACTGATTTTAGAGTGATTTTAGACATATATGAATAATTAGTTTGCCAGATGACTAGAATAAAAGGGAGATTTAGGAGAAGGTATCCAAAAGCAAAACCAAAATCAGATAAAGAATCAGTTTGAAAGTTTCATTCTCAGCCAGTATGAGATTGCTATATATCACAAATTGAACAAATTCTTTGCATAATAAAGCGCCAAAGACAGTAAGTGAAAATAAAATGCATTCTTAGAATATAACTTCAGATTTTTTAAAACTGATTTTGCAAATACACTTCCAAAATTCTCTTGCCACCATGCATCCACTGCTAGAAGTATTTTAACCAAACTTACAGTAAAAAAAACTGGCATTATGTTTAATGTGTGACAAATAATATACCACTGATGACTTTGAATAAGCAAGTTGAGATATTCCTGAAACTTAATGAAAGCAGTAGGCAAACAGGACCCAGACATCATGAAAAACAGGGAAACTCTGGTCTATAATAACTCTGAAGTGCAAGGAAAGGAGACCTGAAAAAATTTTTCTTTCCATATTTAGTATGTGATCAAGCATTGCTTAGGAGTATAAAATTATGATGTCAACCCTCTCATAAATAATTTCATTAATAAATCTTAGCATTTCTGAAACAGTGAGGGTGTTTAATGGTTTAAATGGGAGTCTGTTTTAGGAAATCACTGCAAGCTTGGAGTGGGTACCAACTGCAGTATGTAGGTATAGCTATGTGCAAGTTCTGGCTTCAAAGTATATTTATGTCAAAATCAAATTTATTGAAAATTGTTGTTAAACTAAAAAATTCCAAAATAGTAGTGGCATTTGCTTAGCATTTTCTACTTGTCCTTGATGAACAAAAAATGGGGTTTACTCTTTTTCTCTTGAATCTTTACCCTTGCAGACTGCTCTAGATCTAAGGCCTTAGGCCTCTTAAGTTTAAGACAAAAAATATATATTTCACCTAGGTATATTTCCATAAAAACAACAGTTCTCCATTAGTCTAAATCTTAGCTGAGACCTAATGAGAAAACTCTAAAGGCTATTTACCCTCAGCAACATATTCATGATTTTTGTTTATGAATTTTAATCTGAGCCATATAACATTCAAATGAAAGAGCAGGTATATAAATGAAATTTTAGATTTTGCTATTGGATTTCCATTCTGGTAATTAAAAATTTAAAATAATTCAGGTTGATTACAAGTTTTGTATATTACATTCTCATAAAATAAACAGCTGAAGGATTTTTCCTGAAGTACTCATCTCTCTGTATAAAAAAACACCTGCAAATAAGCTAAATCTCATCCTCCAAAGGAAAGGTAAATGCAAGGCAAAACATGAGGGTTTCTAGTCGAACTCCATATATAATTTTAATTACAATAACTTCAGCTGCAAACACAGTAGCATTTGATACTAAAATATGGCAGAAACCCATCCAGCTGTATTCTATGTACCTGTTTGCAGAAGCAAGTATACTCTTGGCAATTGCTCACGTAGGTTTACTTTGAATCAGGTGATCAATTTACGTGGGCCTCACAGCAGCAATCCTTCTGTTGCTGATCCAAATATGGAAGATTTACCTTCCTAAAGCAGAACAGCAAAAATGACTCTTCACATATGAGACTGGACAGATTGGTAGGTTATTTAAAATATTTTTTGCAGGAACTAGAGGCTATTATTTCTTTTTTAAACTTAATATTTGAAGGGTTCAAATTTCTAGAGAATATCCTGACTTCCTAATCCCTGAGAAATATCAGTGACATTCAAGCACATAGAATTTTTTTTAGTGTACATATATATGAAAGTAGTTGTATGTAGATATAGAGCAACAGTCAATATGTGTAAAAGTGTATTACTTGGAATTTTACTGGACTTTTTGCTTTGATACACTTTAACTGAAACCTTTTACCTGAATTACATATGAGATACATAAATTATTGTTGTAGAACTCTGAATAACTCTTTCTATAAATTTCAACCATAATCCTCCAAAGTGAACACATGTGAAAGTGGCAAAAACACACAGAAACACTAATCTATATATAAAATGATCTAGCTCAAATTTTACCTAAGCATATACGCAAAGTATTATTTTCCCAAGTTGAGATAATTTGGATAAAATATACTTGGTTTCACAAGACATTTGGAGACCTCTTCCTTAGAGATATTCAGAAACCACCTAGACATTGTTCAGCTATAAAGGTGTTCTTGAAACAATAAAGACAATGTAACTTGGCATTTCGGTAACATGATAAGTGGTCTTGTAAGCATAATTAGTCCCTAATTAGATTATTTTACTCACACATTATCTTTTTGCCTTAATGAATTAGAAATGCTATTTTACAGAATACTTTATAAATACATGCTAGAGCTATTGATATAGTAAAATACCTATTTATTTATTTGTATATTATGCTTCCCAAAGTCATAGCTGAAAAAGGATCCAATATACAGATTGGATTAATTTACGAAAAAGGGTTTATTTTTCTTCATTGTGCAATGACAGAAGAGTTGTCATAGTCAATGACAGAATTAGTGAATGACAAAGAGATCTCTCATTCACATATAACTTTTTCTTGTGTACTCTTTTTTTTTAAGCTGGTGATTGATTTCTCCAGGTTTTCACATATATTTGTAGGGTACCTGTGGTGGTACAGTTCCACCTCCTCCCCTGCCCGCCCCCCAACTGCCTTCAGGCCACCTGGCAATCTACATAGAGTTCTTGCCTGTACTGCAAGAGCAGAGAGCTGGGATGAGTTGGTACTTCTCTTGTTTTTGTACAAGAGCAGTGAGTTGGGCCAATCAGGTGCTCCCTGACCATCCCTGGAACACCTGCTGCCTGGATTGTACCTGCCTGGTAAATGTCAGAACTATACAGCCTGGGAAGCACTGGAATTGTACGGTTGCTGTCAAGATACTATAATTACCTGGTGCAAATGGTGGTCAGGATGGTGATTTACTGATGAAAGTCAGTCATCTCAGAACTCTATAAACAGCGGTAACAAGTGAGGCCCTTTGAGCTCTTCTGGACTGCAGCAGGCTGCACCCTGTATCTCCCTCTGAGTGGGATGCTTCTCACAGCACTTTGAACTCTGAAGTTTGAGGTTACCTGGGCTGAACTACAGGGATCCTTCACTCTTTGAGGCTCAGCTTCTGTCTGTTGAGGAAAATCATTTGAAGTGAGTAGTTCACTTCAGGGGAATTTTCAACTGGTACCTTTATATATACATTTTGTCTGTGTGCATGTGTGTGTGTGTGAATCAATTCAAATCCTATTATTGTGATTATAGTGATTTTTTTTTAACCACTTTGTAAAAGTTAGCCAAAGATTAATTATTGCTAAACTCCTATTATTTTCTCTCTCTCTCTAAGTGTGAACAGACCTTCAACTGCTGCTATGCAAATCCCTTAGACATAAAAGGTTTCAGCCTAAGGCTAGGTGTGGATTCAGCCACACCTAAGCTTCTCTCTAAGATGGAGCTTAGAAAGCGAGGGAGTCCATTCCAAACCTTGTGACTCAATGGAGGGTCTCCCTTACCCCTTACATCTTTCTTCAAACTCTGTATAAATGAGTTTCTCTCAATGCGACCTTGATTTTGTATTCCATTCATTTAATAAGTAATAGAGTGAACCTAAGAACTTTATTAAAGCACATTTTAAAAATCCTTATAAAAAAACATTTCTTGCCAATACCTTTGACGGTGGTTCTTTAAGAGACCTAACGGTTCATTCAAGACAAATTAGTGTAGTCAGCAGGATCCTAAATCAGGATTCATGACAGCACCATCATAATTTGTAGTTGTTTCTGATGAGTATTTAAGTGGTGCTAGAGAGAATTTTTAGTACTGCCTACTCTAAAGATTCCTGATGCTTCTTATTATAACATGTAAGTTGTTTATAATTTCGTTCATTTTTCTAGCTGTCTTCCTTACAGTAAAGTATTCTGAAAATATTTCAGACAGAATAGTCCAAAACCATTATTTTTCTCATACAAATGGATAAATTATATTGTTGAAAACATATGCATATCATGTACCAGCTCTTATTTTAAAAAGCTTGCAACCATGACTTGACATAATTCAAGAAGATTACTTGTTAATGAAGAGTTGTCGTTTACGGCTGTGTGCAAGGTCAACTGTGAATGCATCACCCTGCTGGGTAACAATGCAGATCCACTTCTATAGTTGTAATGGCCCAGAATGCGTTTTCATTGGAGCTGTTCTTTCTGTCTATTGAAAGCTCCTGTATCATGAGCCACAAGGATTGATGACAAGACTTTCTGATCAGTCAAAAGGATCTTCTGTGTCTAGTAGGGCTTGTAGACTAGAAGTGATAGAAGCAGCCATTTAGAAATTTGGAACAGTAAGAGAAAGAGAGGAATAAGGATTCCAAGAGCAAAAAAAATCTGGAGAAGTGAAGGAAAAAGAAAGCAAAACCAAAATAATGAAAAACCACAACTGAGATGGCTAGGATATAAAATGCGTGTGTGCGTTGCCCAAAATAAAACCATGTTCAGATGGTCAAAGCAATGATCTTGGACCTCAGTGAAAGAAAAGGTTGTAGAAGTCACAACAGATTGTATTCTGAGGACTAGGAACACCAGATCCTCAGCTATGATAGACCTGTATGGGAATTGGTATTTTCTGATTTATAAAACTTGGATCTGAGAAGCATTACTAAGTCAAGGAGGACCGAGGACAATTATTAATGAAAAGGCTAAAACAGCTAGGGGGTATCTGGCTGCACACTGTTAAAGTTATCACAAAGTCACCATTAGTCAGAGCAGCAGCACTTAAACTAAAATTGTCAGAAAGTGCTAACAGCATTTTCAACATCTCTTAAAATAGTCAGCTGACACTTCCTAAAGCTTTGACTGTGAAATCAAAGTGTTTCCCTAGTTGCTTATGTATGATATAAAACATGCTAATACAGGAACTTCATGGACAACATGTGAAGTCATATATCAGTGGCTTCTTCACTGGGGAAAAACAAAAGGGAGGAAAGAAGAAAATGATGAACCATAAATGATATATATTTAATTTCAAGGTTAGCAGGAGCCATTATTTTTTAATACGTATGTATAAATTAAGTTTCAACTGTTGTAGAAATTTCTACTGATGATTGAATGTTATCTTTAAAACAGGCAGCACAGTATTTGCATTCTACTTAAGTGGTTATCCTCAGTTCTATGAGATAGAGTAGAACAGAGGTTCTATCAGTTATTTTCTTGGTGTGCTTCAAATTCAGACTTGAGGCAAGTTGTTTGATCTTGCACTAACCAATGTTAAGAAGCAGAACCAATACAAGGGCTATGATCACATGTTCGTTACTTAGTGGCTGTGAAATGGAAAGAAAGAGAGAACTGGCTAATCAATGAAATCAAGAATTTCCCTGAGATAATGAAGACTCAGGCCTGACACATTCTAGTGAAAAAAAAAAAGAGAGGAAACTTACAGTGTTAATTAAGCATTTACACGGTTACTGATTTCCAGGGGCAACTGGCTTAAATGAGTTTGGTACCTGAAGAATGTAATGTTGTTTGAAATTAGTGAAACAGATAAGAAAGATGTAGGAACTCACACAGACACTTACATATACATAAAGAAAAAGTAAGAACCCCTGCCTTTAAGACTTAGAGGGCTGTGTTCACTGATGTTATTGACAATGTTTTTTCACCACACTTTCACTACTTCCTAGGGTCAGTGACAGAAAGTATGAAAGATGCTAGGCTTGATAGCAGCTGAATTTTAATAACTGTATTGATAGTCTTCTGATTAATACAGTGTATTTATAATTGTGAAAATGTGTTAGAAACTGAATAAGGAAAATTTAGAGAGCACTGTAGAAGCATCAACATTTTAGTCACATATGTAAATATAGGGAACTCTTGTAATTACTATACTGGTAATGTTATTTTAATCATTAAGTATGTTGTTGAAAAATATTTGCCAGTTTGAACAGCTAAAGTAGGTGGAAAAGATGTAAAGGAATAAAATGTTCCCAGACTACTCTTATCAAGTTTTACTTGATCAAAATTATTTACAGCACTTAACATTTCTATGACCCTGTCATTATTTACTATGGCTTACCTCATTATACTGTAAAATTGCACTGATCTTAGAATTAAAATAGAACTGAAGGTGTTCTCCCACAGATCTTGAAGATTTCTGAGAAGTTTTGTCTAAGACACAAGATTTTTCAAAGATAATTTTTGTAAGTGATTAAAAGGTAGGTAGCAAATAGCATGAATTATTTCATTATGTATATCTTTTCTGCCTATGACTTGCAAAGTTTACTACTCATGAACAGCAGGTGGGTATTTAAAAGTTGTGCTTGGCCAGCTAAGATATGGAAAAATTACTTGTATCTAAATAATATTTTAATTTAAAATAAATAATTTTACCTGTATTGTTTTTAGTGTATAGTCCTGATAAAAATATAGAACTGATGTAGTGTGACTCTTCAGAAATGGTCAAGCACTTTATCTCAGATGATTTGTTGAATTTCATAAACTGAAAATGGGTGACATTGAGAAGTGTCTGTTATTTCTTTGACATTGGGCTAATATTTTCCTCACACTCTTAGCTAACAGCATTTTCACATCTGTCATAAGAAAAGGCAAATGGATTCTGAAATTAGGCATTATCTCCTAATTCTACATACCAGGGTATGTACCATACCAACAGTTTTCTGTTAAAATAAGTTTTCTTTACTGTGACATCACACAAAACCATTATGTGACCACAGATACATACTAAAATACACTAAGGTATTTAATGCCTTTGACAATGCATGAAAACTTGCCTAAAAATTGTAGCTAAAAACCAAACAATAGATTATAATAAATGTTTGATGGTAGACATAAATCTTTGCCATAAGATATTGTGGTAAAGGAACAGTGGAATAACAACTAGTTAAGAATACAGATAAAACTTCAACATATATTCACCTTTTTTAGTCAATACTAAAAAAAGTTGTGACTCATGTCGTTTATTTTGGCATTGCAACATTATTAATGCTTTTATTTCTTATCCTCATGACCCATAATGCTGCACCTTTGAGCAGTAATTTATTAAAAATGTAGCTATTTGATGTCCAGCCTCTAAATTCAGGTTTTCTTTATTTACTTCAAACTGAAATCAGGTTTCAGAACTGCTTCTGAAAATGTCACCAACAAGCAACATGACAGACATTTAAACAGAATTTGTAGAAGACAAGAAATAATTCAGAACTATTTCAAACAGTTGAAAGTTTAGCAGTCTTGCAGCTGTATGTAATATCAGAGAGAAAGGTTTGTTGGCATATTGAAATTTGCATGGAATTCGTCACAGCTCTTCAGAAAGAAGAAAATTAAAGTTTATTATTCTTGATTAAAACTTGCATAGAGTGATAGATGTGTATTGGAAAGTTTTTTTATTTATCTGAAATAAAATCTGTTCCTACTTTTCTCAAGATTGATTTCCATATGAGGCGTTACAGCCTGCTTGAGCAGTGTATTCACTAATTACTGAACTTTTGAAAAAATCAGATTTTGACATGTTTAGAATTAAACTGGGTATTTTTTGACGAAGCTTTTTTTATTTAAAAAAGTAATATATCCATCAACTTCTTTGCTGGTTGCTGTTCGGGGTTTTTTTTTCATTTTTTCTTCTTTCTTTCCCCTCTCTCTCTCACAGTGACTTTTCTAAACTTTTCTCAAATGAAGACAAATTTGTAAAGGAATCTGCCTTGATTTTTTTGTCCTGTAAAAATGGGAGCAAAGAGAGTAAAACATTGATCTGGAATGCTACTTGCCCATATGTCATGTAGCAATGTGGTTTTCAAACTCTCTGCCATGTAGACTGGAGTTCAAAAATTCCAGGAGCTGTACGTCTGATTGTCATTTAGTTTTCCTAAATCATCATCTTAGGGACCCTGGAATCTACGCGTTTCTGAAGCTGAGGAGAAGAATACATAGTAGTTCACAATTAGAAGTCTAGGAATTTAAAGGATAAATCTATAATGAAAAATAACTGTTTCCTGGTTCACTTCTGTGTCCTGGTTCTTTGCTTTTGTACTTTGGATGTTAGCTCATTCTTGGGTCTCTCGGGCTTCACTGAAAACAAAACAACATAGAGTACAATGAAGGTGACATGGTTGATACTGTGTTACTGCATGGTTTTCACTGCCTCTACCATCCAAAGTCTTTTAAATTATCTCGTGGTGGTTTACAGCCTCAGCAGCTCTCCCTGCATGTAACTTATCAGCGGTTTCAAGCTAATAAAACATTTAGGCTATTAGGTTACAAAACTGCCTTTACATTATTTCAGAGACCTTAAACAGAAAAGAGTAGAAAATAGCAATTGCAGGTTAGGGACATGAGGGCATCTAGTGAGACTCAGAGGTACTTCATGGACAAATACAATGTAATGTGAATAAAATTTTTTGTTCTGAACTTGAACAGATTCAGGAGCCTTCACAGTTTGAAAGAAGAAAAGCCTAGAGTCCCTGACAGGAATCTGCTTTCTCAGGGCTGACCTTCATGAAGACTTTCAGAACCATTGCCACGGAGTCCTCCAGGTTACAAATTTGGACCTCTTCTGCCCTTGTGTTGCCTAACAGTGCAAATATTCTGAGCACTGAAATGGAAAAACATGCTCATTTTGTTTAGCAGTTTTAATGAAAATCATTTGAGTTACATGTGCCAAAAAGCAAATTTATCCAGTAGTCTAGTTTTAACAACTTGTCAGAAAACATCTAAATCACAAACTGGCCAGAAATCCTGTATTCATCCATTTTTCATTCTGTCTGTTCTCCGAACTGACTTGAGTTCCCTTTAAAAAGTGCATATCTAGACACCATCCTCTTAATACAGGCTTTTAATCAATTTCCTTGAAATATTTCAATTTGAAAAATACTTAGAAATATTTAAAACCACTTAAAGAAATAAAGAGAATCTTCTTCAAATCAATAGCTAAAGAACATACAAACATTCGTAGTTCAAGAGTTTGTCCAGCTGACCGGACATTTGATTCCTTTTGTTGTGCATTGTAAGTATCATAGATTTCCCATAGACTGAGACTCAGGTTTATTCCGGGTATCTGTCTGCTTTGTAGAAGTATGTCTATTTTTCTTCCTCTAGTCATGGTTCAGGTTACTGCAGCATCTCAAACTGTATATGACACTTTGTTTATTTCCAGTCATACTTAAAGACATTAAGGATTAGGTCTATTTGTAATTACATGAAGCAATCAAAGAAAGCATATTCTGGGATAAACCAGCTTGAGTCTTGATCAGAGACATTATTGCTTAAAAGCTTGTTTGGAAAGGGGCTACTAGTCAAAGGACTGGGAAAAAAAATGTCCAGAGAATTTGACACCAAGAAAATGAACATGCAGTATGGGATAAATCACCAGCTACAGGAAAGTAGCAGGGAAACTGGGAGCAGAATAATTCTGAAATGGCTAGACAACAAAGATAGAAAAGTTGCATTTTAAAAGACAGTGAGTGATGAGAATATGGAAGAACAGATGGTAAATACTGTCATTTTCCCTTTTCTTTTTTTTTTTTCTTTTTGTTGCAAGTGTACACACAAGTGAAACAAAAGGGCTTAAACGTGCTAAAACTCAAGCCTTAATTCATCCAAATTGAATGAATCCACTTAATAACAGGTTTATTATTCCATGCACTTACATGAAATGCACTATCTCAAGAAAAGACTTCAACTTTGTGTATGTTTTTAAAAATATGTTACATTTATTTCTTTTTTAAATAACTGTTCCTCCACTGTATATGTGTACATTTTACATTCAAAGTGGCTTTTACATACTTTCAGGAGAAAGGAAGACAATAAATCAATGAAAGATAATAATAGCATAGGTACAAACAACTGCAGAAAATTGTGATTTGCTTTAATTTTCTTTTCTTTTAAACCTTATTTCTATATTCTTACTGATGCTGGTTTTTATCCTTTTGTCACAACCAAATTAGTGTGACCTTTAGGAATCTTTTCTGTTGGGAAAATATGGTCACTTAAGTCACTGTTGACTGCTGCTGTCCGATTTCTATCCATTTCACAGAATCACAGAATCATTTATGTTGGAAAAGACCTCGAGATCAGCTACTCCAACCACCCAAGGAGAGTCAGCTAAAGCAGGTTTCCCAGGACTGTACACAGTCAAGCTTTGAATATCTTCAATATTTGTGCAAGTGTAATTCTGTCTGCTGCTAACTCAGAATGCACCCATCTATCAAATGTGGAGCAACCCACCTTTGCACAGAAGCGATGACTATACAGTGTAGTAGAAGAAATTCACGTTGCTGGAATTTTTGTAATAGACCAGAAAAATGAAACTTTCCAGCACACAGTAAAGAAGCCTATAATTTTATTGTAAATTTTGTGGCAGATTATTATTTCTTCTTGATGAAAGCTACATGACATAAAATATTTTTAAATGCTTCAGAAGGATTACAGGCCTTTTGCTATCCCTGAAAGCGCAAAACCAAAAAAATTAAAGACCCTTTAGTATATTGGCTGTTCTGTATTTTTCTCATTCAAAAATGTATGTTATTCTTAGGAAATATTCAGTGAAAGCTTCTTGTACTCATAAACTGACTGAAATTCTGTGCTTAAGCAGGGGAATAAATCTAAAATTTCCATAGCAAGGCAAAATTTGGAGGCTACTCAGGGAAGCATGGAACCAGGAAAATTCTATGTTCTATCTAAATTCATACAATGCTCAAAGAGCTAACACCTCAGATACATACATCTAATTACCAAGCAAAATCCTTTCAGTGTCTCCTAGAGTAGAACACACATCATTTGAAACTGGGACTGAAAAAGAATGAAAGTATAGATGTTTTTAGAATAGATATTATGCATTATTAAATGTAATAATATTAATCAAACATTTGGATATCTCACAGTGAATTTGTTTACTTAATGAACTGAAAAATTGATACTACTTAAAATAACTGTTCAACCTAAATGCAATAAATAAATTTTAATAATGGTCACAAAAATGTAAATCTTCCTAGAAATATGGCTAAATAATATGAAAGCCAGCTTACAAATTAATTTATTTATACTTCTTATTTACACATGCATTTATGGTATGCTTTCTTCCAACAAATGCGTGTATTTATTTGCTGTTCAATAAATAATTACAAGTAGTTTCCATACAATCAAGAAATATTTTGTTAGCCATTCTTAACGCAGGATCTGTACCATAACTCATATTGAAAATTCTCCCTCCATACTTTCTTAATGCTTTTTCTGAAGTCTTTGCTCCTAGGTTAAGATTTATTTTAGGATATAAAAAAAAAAATGGTTCTGTGTAATTTACATTCAAGGCCAGTGTTTCTCCTGTCATCATGTATTGCTGCGTATTTGTCACCATTATATTTCATTTGCCATGTGTCAACCCAATTACATAAATGAAAGTCTCTTTGAATTTTCCATGCTGCTTATTCTGAAGATTTCTTAACACCCAAACTTGCTCACTGGTAACTTCTTTTAAAATACTTCCCATCTATCTGTCTAAGTGATTTGTTAGCCCCAAACTAGAAGACTTAGAGATGATGACTTCTGGTGGAACAGTACTCACAATGTTTTAGCAGTTAAACATGTTTCTTGAATCTTGCTTTACATTTTGTGTTTGTAAGAGACGTACATTATTTCATCTCATTCTACAGGCTGTGAAAACTTTATCTGTCTCCTGATCCATAAAATTTCTGTATAAGATATTAGATAATGATCATACCTGAGAATATTAATTATACAGAATGCAGAAAGCGATGTACTGAATAAGAGTGATTCTGATCACAAAGAAGATAAACTATGAAGAGAAGATTGATTATTTTGCAAACAGCTAATATAGCTCAAGGATCTAAGTGCTGCTGCGATTGAAACACTAGCTCCAAGTGAACTCACGTATTTTTGTTGATTATGAAAATGTTAGAATAAATTCTGCAGACAATAGGGTTAACATGATTACATGACCTACTTATATAATCAGAAATATTTTTGTGTCTACTTGCTGCACTAGTGAAAATGATTTGAGATGCCACTGCCCTGAACAAGAACAGTCTACATAAAACACTTCCAGTTCAGTATGTTGCTGTACATGCAAATTTGTCTGAAAGATTCCTACAAATACTTCATATGAAACATTAGCATTTGATTCTGTAATTCAAATACACTCAGGCAAATCACACACTTTTTCAGCTATAGAACTCATAGAATTTAATATGAAGATATAGGTCACAACTAAAGCTACTATGAAGTTTTTAGTAATCATCTGATCAATTTTCTGTATTTCTTTTTTAAAATTTTTGTTAATAATCTTTTTAGATAAAACATTCTGGCGCTTTTCAGTGATAACCTCAGAGAGACCTCAAGACCTGTAAAGACAGAAAGGTTAGAAAGTTTGGATTCTAAAGCTATACTGAAAAAAGTTTATACTAGTTTGGTTTCATCAACGTTAAACTCTTCTGCTGTTTCAAAACCCTTTAAAGTAGCCACTGAGGGCAAAATTTTGTTACTCATCTAGTGTCACCTCAAGCAGCCATTCTTTTGTGAGGGTTTTCTGCAAATGCTAATTTGTATCCATCAACCTTATATAGACACCTTAGGTACTATAGGTTAATCTAAATAACACAAAACAGCTATGTAGTAGTCCTATTTTAACATCTTCTCAGCTAGATATCGCTGTGGCTTCTGCTGGAGACATTCATTAGTTTTCTGTTCAGTAAAAAGGGAATTGGGAAATCTAAACGATATAAAGATTCCTATATGTAGACGCCTCCATTTAGATGTCTTAACTGGAACCAGATTTTATCCTTCGCGGGATAAAGAACTTGGGTCACAACAACCCCATGCAATGCTACAGGCTTGGGGAAGAGTAGCTGCCCAGCGGAAAAGGACCTTGGGGTGCTGGTTGACAGCCGGCTGAACATGAGCCAGCAGTGTGCCCAGGTGGCCAAGAAGGCTAATGGCATCCCGGCTTGTATCATGAATAGTGTGGCCAGCAGGAGTAGGGAGGTGATCGTGCCCCTGTACTTGGCCCTGGTAAGGCCGTATCTGGAGTACTATGTTTAGTTTTGGTCCCCTCACTACAAGAAGGACAATGAGTTGTTGGAGTGTGTTCAGAGAAGAGCAACGAGGATGGTGAAGAGTCTAGAGAACAAGTCTTATGAGGAGTGGCTGAGGGAGCTGGGGTTGTTTAGTCTGGAAAAGAGGAAGCTGAGGGGAGACCTTATGGCCCTCTACAGCTACCTGAAAGGAGCTTGTAGCGAGGTGGCTGTTGGTCTCTTCTCCCAAGTAACTAACAATAAGACGAGAGGCAATGGCCTCAAGTTTCATCAGGGGAGGTTTAGATTGGATATTAGGAAAAAAGTCTTTACTGAAAGAGTGATCAGGCATTAGGATAGGCTGCCTAGGGAAGTGATGGAGTCACCATCCATGGAGGTATTCAAAAAATGTGTAGATATTGTACTTCAGGACATGGTTTAGCAGGGATGGTGGTGATGGATTTATGGTTGGACTTGAGGATCTTAGAGGTCTTTTCCAATCTGAATGATTCTAAGATTCTATTCTATTCTATGATTCAAAGAGAGGAAATATTTCATCCATTTACACAAAACATAAGGCACAAATAATAGAATTTAATTGAATGTATTAGGCTGGAAATGAATTAAATTAGTTCCAAGACAATAGAATGAAATTATTTCCTCTTTAGGTACAATAAAGCCAGCCCTTAATCAAAAGTAACTAAAACAAGGATGTGACATGCAAACGTACCTATAATAGTACCAAAACAGGAATTCAGGGCATGCCAGTAACAGTGGAAGTCTTAATGCATTCTGTGTACCTAGAAGGAACAACTCATAGGAATAATCTCCTTGTCAAGCTGAGGGGGAGCAAAGAGTGCACTTGCTTCCTTATACCAGGCAGCAACATCAAGTAGATGATTAACCATTTTGTTGACTCAGTTAAAACAGTTCCCTTCTGACTCTGCAGAAATCATTCCAAGGCATCATTCTTTTTAAATTGCCAATACTGACTCTGCTACTAGACGAATTAGAAACTATAGATAACCTTTTTTTAAACCCACACATTTTCTAACCGAATAAAAGCCTTCTTAGCACATTACCTGTAAATTAGATACCTTAGATCCGATAAAGCATATAGAGAAATGTTCCTCCTTAGGAAAGCTGCTGTTTTCAGTTCTTTTGCTTTATTTTTAAATATTTTGCTTACTTTGTCACATTTAATTTCGCTAAGCTTTTCTTTAAAATTTTGATAAATATTGACACATGCATCTCTACATCCTGGCATGTTTAAAACAGCCTAAATGCCTCTATATAGTGGGCCTAAATAGAATTAAAAAAAAAAATAATCCTGTCACATCTACATTATACCTGTTTTGTTAATTTACTGATGTCTGAACAAATGTTTGCCTCAAGCAAACATCATTCGTTCCAATGTTAGGAACATTGTTCCAATGTTTGCCTCAAGCTCTGTATGCAGCTGAGGTTATAGAGTTTTATCTGGAATGGCTGTTACAGTAATTTCCTGGGTTAGTCTATCCCCTGCTTTTTTGCTATTAGCACTACTTATGTCTTCTTAACATTCTTTGGAATCTTACATTTTGAAGGAGAACTATTCAAAATATTTACCACTATTAAATCTTGATTTGTTTTTCTTCAATTCTTGAGAACAAAACATAACCATCTCAAAAGATTTGCTAGATTTCTCTCTGTATTATTAAGTACAGTATCATTGGTCTCGTTTGGCATAATTGTAACCAAAGCTGTTAAACCCATTAGAGGATTATGAATGCTGCTGTTTTCTTTTTATTCACTTTGCTTTTTTCATCAATAATGAAAGAGTTTAATTATTAGTGTCCTGTAAAATAGTTTGCTCAAAGGTGGCAACATAGTGTGCTTTCTATCACACTTTTTATCATCAATCATGAGAAAAGGGATTAAGTGAAATAGACTTTTTATTTTATTTAAGATGTATTTAATTTCACAGTTTTTTAACATCATAATGCTTAACATGTACATATGTAACTGGAGTAGCAAACCAATGCAAACACAAGAAAATACGGCACAGTAAAAATAAAGCAAGCTAATATTTATTGGGAATATTGGAACATATTTCCTTATTATAGATTGCAAACTGGCAATGCTAAACCCACTGTATTTTGTAGACACAGTATTCTGTTTGTACTGGGCTTGGATGTATGAAAATAACATGAAATTGATATTAAAATGAGAAGAGGAAAGTGATAATGCTTCTGGGTTTACTGGTTTGTTTTCCCTGCATTGTAGATAAGATGTGTTTACTCTGTTGCTTTTTGACTGAAAAGTAAATAAAAAAATAGCGCTGATCATCTTGAGGCAAACTTCTAGGGCACAATACATGGTCACGATAGAGATTCCGCAAGACATACAGATTAAAATAATACACTTGTTTTTATCTTGTCATCTCACCTGTGTTAATCAGTATTACCTCTGATTAGGGCTACTGGGACAGCCATAGAGCTACATCTTTACCCTGTGCTACTTTTTGAATTTTCTTTGCTGTTGTGGTATGCATATGTTCGAGGAATGAATGCTGTTCCAAGTGCTAGATCTCCATTCTTCATACAAGAGTGATATATTGTGGGATGTCTACAGAATTTTAACTGTTGTTCAACCAGGTAGTTTTCAAGACTTGTTTCCTCAGTTTTGCAGTAGAGAGTGCTGCAAATTACAAACTCCCATTTTTCATTGTTGTGAATCAAACACGGTTTTTGAGGTATTTCAGAATCTTGAACTTTACCTCAATACTTCAAAGCATAAACTGACAAGACACTAGTAAATGGGTGCAAATTTAAGAAGGCTTGTATCCACAATTTCAATTCAACCCAGTTTCTACTAAACATTGCAACACTACCTGAAATGACTGTAAATATCAGTCATAGAATGACATGTTATATTCTCCCTACCAGATCTGTTCTTAATTCCTGCAAATGCATAAAATGCATCATTATTATAACAAGTAAAATAATGAAAAAAAAGAAAAATTCTTTAAACAGAAACAGTCATAAGAATGTGAAGCACTAGCTCATTACAGTGCATAGCAAGTAATGCCTAAGACTTCAAGAAAGAGAGCAGAAAATCAGTAAATAAGGTAGCTTCTTTGCAAAAGATAGTTGTTAATTACGTATTTACTTTAGTTACAGGACAATGTAACTTTAGTTACAATATGTGTTCCATTTTAAAAATAAATGTGCCTTTTCTTCTTCAGCATATGTGCAACAGAAGGGTGTCATTGTCCTGACAAAAGAACCTGTTTTAACATTGTTTTCTCATGTTTGACATTAAATGAAAAAATACTATTTGTTGTAAAAATGTCTGAATATTATATCCAGTCTTGAACAGTAAATTAGTAGTGACTTGCAAAGATCACTTATAACATTTTTCATACCATCTTAATTTAGCACTGCTTCCCTGGGAACTAAATTCCCAGGGGGCTGGGGGTGGGGGAATTAACTCTTGTAAGTGTATCACTACTACTGCACAATCTCAATGAATAAAGTGTTTAAGTTTTGCTAAATCTTAACTAAATATTTAAGTATACACTTGGCTCTGAATAAAAACAAGAATTACTATCAGAATATGTTTAAACATGTGTGAATTAGTTTGGCATGGAAACATAAAATTTTAGTTTCTCAGGAAGTTTTGCTGCCTCATGACTCTGACTGGGAGTGAATTACTGTGATTACTGTGAGAGGTGATTTTCTTCTATTTTCAACTCTTTGAGAATTATTGTTGAGAACTACTACTAGTTCATTAGTTAAAAGTAACGGGGGCAAAGAGGGGAAGCACAAGGCTAAGTGCTACCTCTCCATAACAGCTATCATCCGATGGAAGAACAGAGTTGTTAACCTCAAGAACACAGCTTACGTAGGCAGTTTCCTCCAAAAACAAAGCCTAAAAATCTGGAAGGGATCAAGATGCTATGAAATTCTTTCCTGTCAGATGAAAAGGAGTTATATACTAACTTTAGTAGTTGCAAGACATAGTAATAGCATGAAGACAATGACAAGAAAATCCAGGAGACACTTACAAACATACTGTAATAAAAAACAATGAAATGAGTTAAGTTGAACTATACTGAGCTGAAATGAAATGAATTTAAAATAAATTAAAGTATTCCATCAGATTTTCTCCACATCATGCCATTATATATGGAAAAAAATATTTGCCTAGGCTGGTTTTCTAGTTGACATAGTACTCAAGTCTGATTAATTTGTAACTAATGACATGTCTATTGCATCTACTGCTTAGAAACTCTCTGAATTTTGATTAAAAAAAAAATTATTTCTTATTTCATGACAAATTCATAAATACAAACCAGTCTTTTACAGCTTACTATGACAAAATTGACTTTTCTTTCAACAGAATAACTTGCCTCAAATCTTACCTCATAAATAGTTAAATATTCATCTCTATAAAGATAGAATTATCTCACCAATTTCACTGGACATGGATCTACTCTAAATAAAAGGATTGCCAATGAGATATTAGCTAATCTAACTACTTAACATTCAGGTAATCATCAAAAAGTCAAAACAGAATAATCTGAAGTAAATTTGTCTGTATGAAGGAAATTTAGGCAAAACGTATTTTAAAAAATATAGTGGTTTTGAATTTGTGTCATGTATGTGAAAACCAATTTTAAAGATTTTTAGTAAATGTTATTTGATTAAATATATGAATTCAAGTGGATTCTGATTACATATTCTACACTGGGCTATACAGTAGTATAATCTACTAAAAAATAAAACATAGATGACACCTTAATATAATGTATGTCATACCTTGTTATTATACATATATAAAACACACTTTATTGCAATGTAACTATCTAGTAAGTACCCGGGGAAAAAGTATTTTAATAGTTTAATATTTATTTGCACATAGCATTAATGCTTTAAATTATGGGTTGTCTTTCTTTCTTTAGGTTCTGGTTGAAGCAGGAAACTAGAATTGGAACTGAATTTTCACAAGTGGTTCTAAGGAGCACATGATATATTTATTAGTGCAGCAGTAAGGAGTACTAGCTGAGTCATGAAAGGTGAAATAACATGTCCTGAGGACATGGAATGCTTCTTATAGACTGAAAGTAACAAACAAAATCAAAGAGAAACAAACAAATCCCTTGGGAAATTTGGGGGTTTTGTTCAACTGATCTTTAGGACACAGATGTATCTATGAAATGAACAATAATCATCTATGATTATTGTTCATTTCATAGATATGAAATCTATGAAATGAACAATAGTCCTGCACCTGGGTTGGGGTAATCCCCGCTATCAATACAGGCTGGGGGATGAAAGCATCAAGAGCAGCTCTGCTGAGAGGGACTTGAGGGTACTGATAGACGAAAGGCTGGACGTGAGCCGGCAATGTGCACTGGCAGCCCAGAGGGCCAACCGTGTCCTGGGCTGCATCAAGAGAAGCAAAACGTGGCCAGCAGGTCAAGAGAGGTGATTGTGCCCCTCTACTCTGCTCTGGTGAGACCTCACCTGGAGTACTGCATTCAGCTCTGGAGCCCTCAGCACAAGAAGGACATGGAACTGTTGGAGCGGGTCCAAAGGAGGGCTACAAAAACGATCCGAGGGCTGGAGCACCTCTGCTATGAGGACAGGCTGAGAGAGTTGTGCTTGTTCAGCCTGGAGAAGAGAAGGCTGCGGGGAGACCTGATTGCGTCATTTCAGTACTTAAAGGGAGCCTATAGGAAAGATGGGGACAATCCTTTTAGTAGAGACAACAGTGACAGGACGAGGGGTAATGGTTTTAAACTAAAACAGGGTAGGTTTAGGCTAGATATAAGGAAGAAATTCTGTACAATGAGGGTGGTAAAACACTGGAACGGGTTGCCCAGAGAGGTAGTGGAGGCCCCATCCCTGGAAACATTCAAGACCAGGTTGGACAGGGCTCTGAGCAACCTGATCTAGTTAGTGGTGTCCCTGCTC
>Ga0065711_1002927_pt1 | contig 30829 bp, 10 predicted proteins | sample Hoacrofraction12_FD_59098 | JGI IMG/M metagenome (GOLD analysis project Ga0065711, IMG submission 59098) | Hoatzin crop microbial communities from Cojedes, Venezuela - Epithelial fraction 12 v2 (version 2) | ecosystem: Host-associated > Birds > Digestive system > Esophagus > Crop | place... | reverse complement strand
GCTTCAATTCCAGGTGAGCCTTGGCCTTCCTCGTCGCATCCCTGCATGCTCTCACCACATTTCTGTACTCTTCCCAAGTGGCCTGTCCCTCTTTCCACATTCCATGGACCTTTCTCTTCTGCCTGATCTCTGCTAGAAGCTCCTTATTTAACCATGCATGTCTCCTGCCTCCTTTGCTAAATTTCTTTCTCAGGGGGATGCATTGCTCCTGTGCATGGAAGAAGTGTTGTTTAAAGAGCACCTAAGGGAATGCTCCCTCCTCCAAGCTTTTTGTCACATACAGTTTGCTGTGGAGAATCAAGTGAAGTATTGTCATTGGGAAATACAGGCTGAAGAAGGACAGTTTAATTACCTTTGGTAACATATGTAAAGATGCCCTAGAATGAATCCGCTGTTGTTGATGCTCTTGACACTTCAATTTTTTAAAAGAAAAAGTTTTCTTGACATAAGTTGGATGATGTATGAGTAAGTGTGTGTTGGAAGTCACATTCCCAAACCCGGAGAAAAACTGTGATGGTTAGAAAAGAAAGATTAATTCATTTAGGAAGTTTGGGTCTTTTTCTAGAAATGTTTTTAGTTTTGTAAATCAAGGTCACTTGCAAGGTTATGTTGCACCTCTAAGAGATCGTTGCTAAGAAGCAGTAAGGAAGCAGTAAGTCAAAAAAAAGTTGATCTGAAATGAAGTCATAGAATCATAAAATGGTTTTAGTGAGAAGGGACCTTTAAAGATCGTCTAGTCCAGCCCCCTAGTACAATATAGTGCTCTGATTAGTTAAATAAATCCAGACTGGGAAATTTCAAATCAATGCATACATAAAGTAGATAATATAAGATGCAAAAGATACATAAGAAGCAGAGATGCCTGTTGCATTCCCTGAAGTAGTTTTCATTGATACCAGGACAGTCACTTTGCCAGGCTGTGTTATGCATGAATAAAATTGAGAAGTTACTAACCAGTTTTGTCTACTAGTGTGTTGTACCTGACAGAATAAAATTAAATTTATTAATAGATATACGTTTCTTATTTCTCACATTCTCTTCTGATAAACCTGAGACTTCCATAACAAATTTTCCAGTGTGTGGTCAGAGATGTACCTAACCATGTAGCATGTTTATTTAGTCCTGTTGTATCTGAGTCTAATATCATAAGTACTATGAAGTTCTTCATAGCCTACATACCTCATTCTTAATTGCCAGTCATGTTCTTGCCAGATCTGAAATTACACTTGCAAATCCTATGACTTGCCTTACCAGTTATAGATATGTAATATAAAATAATATGATCAATTAGATTGGCTTTAACATAAAGAAATAATTATTAATTTAGTACATTGATCAAAGCCCCTGTTATACCTGCCACCTTTCTACTGAAGACAAAAGATAGACCTTACTTCTGTTCATATCTTTGCTGAGATCATAAATTGTACTTATCCCAACCTGACAACAACCACAAGAGGCTTATTACATTTCTGTCAGGTTGGCTGTTCAACTTACTTAGTCATAGGGTCACCTTTTTGATTTTAATACAAATGTCAGAACATTACATTTTTCAATGTACAGAACCTTTACTGAAGGAAGAAGAAATAAATTATATCTGTTATATAGGCACTAAATCCCAACAGAAAGATCTAGTTGCTTTTGGCATCCAGTATAACACTCTTTCTTTGTACGCTCAGGTATTAAAAGGCTGCAGGATATGCGGTATGTTACTGGAACTGTTACAAGCACTGTGTTAAGCAACCTGTTGTTCTCAATTCTCTAAAAATAGGCTTGTAGAGTATCAGAAAAGCCTTCTCACTGATTCTCATTCTATGTTTGAATACATTCTTAGTTTTGTGTATACACCTGAAAATATTTGTGTTGTTTCTTTGCACTTCTCCCATGTCTGTGTACAGAAACAAAAACTCACAAGGCAGAAAGACACACTTATGTCTCTCCATTCTGGGTCTAAAAGATTTGTTTACGTGTTAACATCAGAGCCAAAGATAATTGAATGCAGAGGGATTTTTTTCTGCTGATTTTAGTAGGCCTTAGACCTATCACTTGTACTTGGCTTTGGATGAAAGAAGTTGCCAACTGGACATACACTGACTGCAGAGGAAGCTTAAATAGCTAGTGCAGACTTATATGGCTAACCTTTAGATGTATGAATCAGGAGAGATAAACCCGTTTTCTCCTGGATGCCTCCTCAGTCTGTTTTTTACAACTTGGTGTAGTTTATATAAAGCTAGTGAAAGGTCTAGACTTAAAGCGAAATTTTGGACATCTCGTTCTGAACCTAGACAGGCAAAGCAAATTTCAGCTTAGCTTAGGGATCATAATGTACATGCATTTGCCTGTTTGTTTCTTTGCTTAATGTGCTGGGTTTGGCTGGGATAGAGTCAATTTTCCTAGGAAGTCTGTTGCCCTGTGGGCCAATTTATTCCATATGAATGGATGATGATACCAAGCTATGTGGTTTTTCTTCAGCTCTGCTATAGGAACCATAGTTGATTTCTCCATATGGGGAAGAACATGTTGGTCTTGGCATTTTTTGTCATGTTAGATGTCAACATTTTCTCTGGGAAAATATTTATACGTACCTAAGCCAAAAGCTGTTTTAAACAGCCTGCTTCTGTTGTAAAACGCAAACACAAAACTTTTACCTGATGTCACGGAAACCTGATAGATACCCTAAAAACTCACCAAATTTTCTTGATAGATATAGTTTGGTCTAAACATTGTCGGATACAGATCACTGTTACATTTAACCAAACTGAAGTGCTTTTCACACAGTTAATCTTTTCATCCTTCAAAGAATGATTATATTGTTTTAGATTAAATCCCACTTTTTCATAATTTTAAGTTTCAAATGCTAAGGTAAAATAGTATTTTGACTGGTTATAAAACCTTCCATAACAAATACTCGACATAAAAAAGGATTCTTTGTAATGTCAAATTTGTAATATCATTTAAATGGACTTGTTGATATTGATGCTTTGGGAATGAGTTTATATACTGTCAAACAGATCACAAATAGTGATAACCTTAAACTGAAGTAATTTCTGGATGTATTCATGTATTGTGTTGCATTACCATTTGTTTCAAAGTCATTATCATATATAGTACCTCTAAACGCTGAGTACAGAGGTTTGAGAAGAGACATTGAAAGTTTGATTATTGTACTGGACCTGTCTAGGATAGAGTTAACTTTCTTCTTAGCAGCTCATATGGTGATGTGTTTTAGATTTTTGACCAGAACAGTACTGATAACACACTAATGTTCTAGCTTTTGATGAACAGTATTTGCGCAGTATCAAGTCCTTCTTTGTTTCTTATTCTGCCCCCTACAGTGAACAGGCCAGGGGGTGCGCGATAGCTTGGCAGGAGGCACAGCCAGGCAGATGGCCCAAACTAACCGAAGTGATATTCCATACCATATAACATCATGACCAGTAATAAAAGGGAAAAGAGAAGGTTTAAGAGAGTTAGCCATCTGTTGCTTGGGAACTGGCTGCATATTGGTCTACCCATAGGAGATGCTGAGTGATTGCCTTTGCATCACTTGTTTCCTTTTTCCACTTATCCTTCACATATAAAATAGTTTTTTTCAACTTGACCCCCAAGTTTTCTTGGTTTTTTGTTCTTCCTTTTCTCTGCCAAGTTTTCTTGGTTTTTTTTAATTCCTTTTCTCTTCCCTTGTTCCACTGGGGCTAGTGCGGGGAAGTGACCAAGCATCTCAGCTGCCCACCAGGGTTAACCCACATCAACTATTTATAATTGTCACACAGAAATAAATATATTTTCAAACCGTCAGCACTATCAATAAAAAAAATTACTAACTATACCAAACATTTAGAAAGGCACATGCTTTCAAATAACTCTGAACAGTGTATTCATTTTCACTAACTAGATGTCAGATCTCTTTATAATATACTTATTCATTTGATCAATCTGATATTGATGTTTCTTAAATGTTGCATAAATGGAATTGCATTTTTGTGCTACTTGCAATAAGGTGATATTGTGAAAGCTAGCAAGAATCTTATTAAATATGCAATAAGAGACATTTGTTTTCTGAATGTAATACAGACCAGTTCATGCATTGATTATTTTTAAATATGGGAAAAAAAATGTTTTCATGAAGAGATCTCTTGCTGTTTGGGACAAATTTAATTTCAGTAAAATACTCATTTCTTGACATGCTTCCTATTTGCTTGTTCTTATCTGTTGCTCTGAGAGACTAATTTTTGATTAAATTGGTCTCTCAATAAAATCTGAGATCACATGGACGAAAACCAGGAGAGTAAGAAATCACGGGTTATTTTTCCAAAATACTGCTGAAACAGAAAGTAATTAACCAATTGCCTGGGAAAATGTGAAACTGTGGTCTCAATCTTCCAGCTATGCATAGGCCTTGCCAGAACTGGGTACATCCTTTACAGCTGTCTTGAGAGTCATGATAATGGCTTTGTTGTTCATTTTTTAGAGCAGAGTGTTGAACACAGCTCTTATACTCACTAGGGCATTGACAAAAATCAAAATATTCTGAGTGGACGTCAAAAGAGAGGGTGACATTTGAGACCTCACTACTTGCGTGTTTACCAAAGTTGTATCATTTTACTCTTCATTTAATTCCTGGTTTGCACTGGCAACGCCTGCCTACCTCTCTGAGAAAACTTGTCTTTTGTAGTTACCACACACTGCTGTCATACTAACATGAAAGTGGAGGATTTTAATTTTTTTCCAAGACACCCAGGAATTGGACAAAACATTTAATTTGGTGAGACCTGGAATTAATTAGGCTGGTTCAAGGCTTGAGTCAATCAATCTATCTGTTAAACAGTTTCCTTTTTACTCAATGAAGGGGAAAAATAAGTAGAACACTCCACAGGAAGACTCCTTCTATTCTGAGAAAGATTTGTCCAACAGGTGAGATGAACAGCCCTCCAGAGATATCTCATTACCTCCACTGACAATGGAAAGATCTATCATGGTTTCCTTAAACTAGAAGCTAACTTTCAGATACTTAACTTTCAGTAAGGGGAAGATCTTCAAAGCTTCTGCCTCTCCTAGGCAGCTGACTGGTTGATTAAGTACCTAATTATATTTGAAGATCTGCTTTTTGGGTCTTGGAATTCCTACAAATAAAACATTTCTGCAAAAAATTCTTTTCTGTTACTGCATCAGGGAAGTACTATTTTACACTAATGTATGAACTTATTAACATTGTGAATACTTAACTTTTAAATTACTTTTCTGATCTAAGAGCTGCCTATGATTTGTTATGATTGACTTGAAAACTAAGCAAACCATATACACCCTATGTCTTGATGTATATGCATAAATACTATATACACTAGTAGCAAAAAAAATTGCATTACCTCAGGCAGCTGATTCTAAACCTAGAGTATTTTGCCATCAGTTCCAAGACAACTCTTCAAGCTCTGCCTTACGGCAGACACTGTGGCTTTTTTGGCTGAATCTAAAATCTGCTGTAGAGAACCAAGGTCTTAATATGGGATATTACGCATTCTGTTTGGAGCATGAGGCAAACTAAAGAGGTACTCTTGATACCCACCTGGCTCTCTCTACAGATTCGTACATTTTGATATTACCAAGAGGAAGAACATGTTTACTGCCTGCATGGTTTGTACGTATTGATAAAGTACAGTTTCTGTGATGACATAATATGGTCTTTTTCGGAGAAAAGACAGACAGGCAACCTTAATTTTTCCCTAAAAATGCATATCCTGCAGCTTCTCTGATTCAACATGCATCAGAACTGCATGTCTAATGGCATAACTATGTCCCAAACACTGAAGAAGATCCTCCTTTTCTGGCAATAGTGTATACAGAGAAGTGTCCACGTTCTCTGAAATAATTTTTACAATCAGTTTGTTTCTGGCAAAGGTCAACTGGAGAATGTGATTAGATTAGAAAAGAATAGAACAGAACAGAAATTTCAGTTGGAAGGGACCTACAACAATCATCTAGTCCAACTGCCGGACCACTTCAGGGCTGACCAAGATAAGTCATGTTATTAAGGACATTGTCCAAATGCCTGTTGAACATGGACAGGCTTGGGGCATCGACCACATCTGTAGGCAGCCAGTTGCACTGTTTGACCACCTTCCCAATAAAGAAATGCTTCCTGACGTCCAGTCTAAACCTCCACTGACACAGCTTTGAACCATTCCCACGCATCCTGTCACTGGATACCAGGCAGAAGAGATCAGCACCCCGCTTTCCATGTCCCCTCCTCAGGAAGCTGTAGAGAGCAATGAGGTCACCCCTCAGCCTCCTTTTCTCCAAACTAGAGAAACCTGAAGTCCTTAGCCACTCCTCGTAAGGACATGCCTGCCAGCCATTTCACCAGCTTTGTTGCCCTGCTCTGGATGCATTCAAACCCAAAAATCCTTCTTAAATTGCCCAGAACTGCACACAGTACTCAAGATGAGTTTGCACCAGTGCTGAACACAGCAGGATAGTCACCTTTTTTGACCAGCTGGTTGTACTGTGTTCGTTGCACTCCAGAATGCAGATGCAGACCTCCAGAGACTCCCAAGACTTTTGGTAGATGATTGAGAGGGGTTCTGCTGTAACTTCTACTAGCTCCTTCAGTACCCTGGGATGAATCCCATCAGGCCCCATAAAATTCTGAACTTTTAACACATACAGCTGATCCCTTAAAATTTCAGTGTCCACAAATTGAAAAATGCTGTTCAGATAGTCATGGTCCTCCAACTCAGAGAAACAAACAGCCCATGGTCTACCGATATCAAAGACTGAGGCAAAAAAAACATGGAATGCTATAAGGACAGCCTGAAAAATGTATCTTAAAGCTTAGTACATCTCCTAGATGATCCAGGAGGGGCAACAGGACAGTTAAAGAATAATGAAAAAGAACCAGCTTCCTCTTTTTATTTACCATACTTACGTATGCTACATATTTTTATCATGAATTAGTACTTAGAAGTTGTTTATCTGTCTATTGGATTCTAATAAGGTATTTATTATAAAGTAGTTACAAACAGAATCTAAAAGTATGAACATTTGTTTTAAATGTTGCACTTCTCTGTGCCTCATAAGGAAACAAATGACTATCTTGCGAGGTCTTCAGGAAAGATAAAAATCCTTGAAAAGAATTACATCTAGGAATTAAAATTAGTACAGATTTTTCTAATTATGTATAGACCTTTTCTATGGAAATCTTGTCATAATAATATTTGCAAGGGAGACAATGCTCTAGCATTCCAATTTATATCAAATTGTGACACTGATTATAGATTAACTAGGCAATAACCATGTAGTATTCTTGCATTATGTCCTGTAGCAAGTCAGAAAAAAATACAGAAAAAAATAATTGCTCGTGTTCTCAAACATTTTGTAAAATATATTATCTCAAGATGAGAATACTGTTTGCCAAAACCTAATATTTCTTGTTCTGCCTGAGAGGCTGCATTCTTAGTAGTTTTCTTCACTGAAAGGCATCTTGTTTTCATTTATTTGGCCTCCACTAATCTATAGCTTCTACAAATTAATTTTGATTGATTGCTTCCTCACACTCAAATACAATTACCGTGGGACAAAGCTTCCACAGCAAGTAAAGAACGCTTCTTTCTCCTTTATTTAGAAAATTTTGTGTGCAGCAATATAAGATAGTTGTTCTAGGGGAAGTACAAGCTGTGCAGGAGGAGGAAGAGGCCACTGACATTAGTTCACAATTCTGTGTAGAGAGGATTCACTATTCGACATATTCTTACTCTTTGGCAACAATCTTTCTTTCTTGCCAGGGCATTTCCAGGCTCTGAATGATCTGTTTGTGTTCTGCTGTCCTGCACTGGGAGCTCATCGCAGACCCAATGGAAATGACCCTCTAAAACTAATTTTTAAAATTTGGATCTGGTGCCCCAGGCAAGTGAGCTACAAGTTTTCTGTACAAAGCAAACTATCACATTAGTACTAGCTGGCACAGTATAAGGTCTCATGTCATTTCTGCGTAATGTCTCTTCTGTTTAGGTGGGGGCTCTGTGCACCCTCACTCTCTGTAACATAACATGGCTCCAAGTTTCCTTTAGGTCCTTTGGGTCACTAGAAACAATCATTCAGTTCCGTCAGGAAATATACTGAGTTCATCCAGCCTATTACAATAGCATGAGCTATGATCTGCTAGTCTGTATCTCAGCTGAAGGTAGTGGACAAATAACCACTGTCCAAATAACTTGCAGTGAGACCAAATATTAGCGTGTGCTATTCAACTCTATAACTGAAACTCTGTGGTGTTTAAAAAATGTTCATAATTGTCAAGTAAAATGTATAAAGCTTACATGTAATCCTTTCACAGCCCAGATACTGGATTGTCTTTTCTTCTTAAAGATGGAAGAGTTACTACTGTAAGAACTCATTCTTGCCAGTTTTTATGCAAGTTTACAGTGTGTATGGAAGGGAATGTATTTCCCACCATTACTCTAGTTCTTCTCTCTTTCTGTTCTATTCCCACACCTTTTGTCAGTCATATAAAATAGGGACTCAGAAAAAACTAGAGCTGCTGCAACCTGATATGTACAAGAGCTGTGAAATGTTTTTTGCATATTTCTGTAGGGTTGGCAGTGCAAAGAGTTATGGATGAGCAGTGAATCATATCAGTGTTTCATCTGTGCACCTCAGGAAGAATACAAGAGCAAACGAGCTCACAAAAATACGGTAGTGAATGCACTGTCTCCACTTTCGCTGTCGGCTTTCTGATCTTCCAAGGCAGAAACCTCCAAACACTCCTTTCAATAATGCAAAGAAAATGAAAACTCAATACAACACACAGGTAAACAACCTTTCTTACCTCTCCTGTCACATTAGCTCAAATATTTTCAGCAACTGGGGTCCCAGTAGCTGTGTTACACAGGTTAGTTTAAAGGTTTGTTCTGGGAGAGAAAATATGATGAGTGCATTTTTGAAGTGAGACTTACATGGTTCATATTTTCTTGGGACCCTGCCTAAACAATAAACCTTTTGGGGTTAATCTAAACTGGCCCTTAGCTTTTCAAAGGAGTTTTAATATCAGCTTTTTTTGTTGTTTGTTTCACCCATTAAGGACCCTCAGACCTGTCTTTATCCAATGGAATGGAATGAAATGTAGTTTTAAATTTGAAATTATAACATTACATTTTTCCCCTCAGCAGCATTGCTCATTTTTGTATGGTATTTTATTTTGCAGTGCTTGTCAGAGTAACTTGTTTTAAGACATTGGATGCCCCGTCCAAGCAACCTGAAAGAATTGACTGAGATGATAATAACTCTCTTGGTAAAAGATTGATGCACAAACTTTCAAGGCAATTAGAATCTCCGTTTTGCCAATTTAATGTTTAATTCTTTCTCATGTTTTGTTAATAAACAAGAGCCAGGAATATGAGGAAATAAACTACAGTACTTTTTATTATTCCACAGGCATACAGCCTCTCTCCTAGCAGAAATGACTTGTCTATTCTGAAATGTTTGGTGCCAAGCCTTATGTTATGTCTGTCTCTCAGGTACCTCATTTGGAGAACAAACAAGACCTAGCACTTATTCTGCTTCTGAGATGTGATATCTGGGTAGTTTGTAACACTCATGAGTTTGCAGGAAATTACAGGTGGGACCCAGTCACATTCCACAGGTCCCTAATATTTATGTAAGGTTTTGGTGCCTAGTAAAGTACTTCTGCTGAAAGAATAGTTTAAAGTCTTTTTACTGTTGGTCAAGAGATCTGCATGTCTTTAAATATTTCAGAGTAACTATTTGCTTGAGTTGAACTTTCTAGGTCAATGAGAAAATTCTACTTCTATAAGACTTCAAAGACATCTTCAAAGACTCTCTCCATTTATGCTTTGCTGTTACCTGGTCTGGCTTCAGAAACAATTGAGACTGCCCCTTCTAAGTACCTCCTTTCACGTCTCACATCTCTCTTCCATGTGGTAGAACACAAGTGCATTTTGTAACTCTGCTTGGCCAATAAAAAAGTAATGAACCTTTTCGCAGACAATCATTCTAAAAATATCACAACATGATTTTTATTGTCACTGAAGCATTAATTTAAAACATGGTCACACATAAATTTAGATTTCAGCAGAGCATCCACAAAAAAATATACAAATAGGTGGTGTTTAGAAATCCTTTTGAGTTGTCTGTAAACTGCCAGCCACTACAACAATTTACTTCCCAATATGGACTAAATCTTAGTTATGCCACTAATTTACGTTGCAAAGGAAAAAACACTGCCATCATTACATCTCATAGCCACTTTTACTCAGTTCTTGCTGAAAAAAACCCAAAACAACGAAACACCATAAAAATGGAAAGAGATAAATAAAATAATTTCATCTGACCAAGTCCAAGCCACAGCATTTTGGAACCTTCTATAGGAGGGGGATGGACACTTGTAGAAGGAAATTAAATAGGTAGCTAAGGTAAATGGGATGAATCTCTCTCCAGAACAACATCCATTTCTCCATGTTCTGTAGGAAAGGCTTTATTATCCTAGAAAAATTGTTCTTAGAGTTTTTCCTTCCCAACCACTCTAAAATCTGTAGGATGTCTGATTTCTTTCTCATAACATGAAATCCAAAGCCAGCTTCTTTTCTTCTGTGGTAAAAGGTGTCCAAAATATTTCTGCTTATATATGTTGTAGTAAGCAAACAAAGTTAACAGGTGTTGTGCTAAAAGTGTCAATGGTTTCATTCTTTTTTAACAGGAAAACAGTGCAAAGATGATCATGGAAAGGAATTTAGAACTTCAAACACTTGAGCAGCATTTGCTGATGCTGTCTTGTAAGAAAAAATTACAAAAATGTTTTCTTAAATTGGTATACTAATTACTAACTTTTTTATTTTCAGTCAACAATTACATATAATACAAATAGATCATTTAAACATTTAAAACTAGTACCTGGATATTAAAATATAAGGAAGAGAAAGTGTTGGAGTTAGAACGTGCAGGTTTAACCACACAGTCCTTGAAGATTGTTGAAGAAATGTATGTCATGTCCCATTAACGAGAAGAACAGACAGATAAGCATATTATTTTCATTGTAAAATGTCTTTTAATAATTATATTCTCCTACAGTTTTCATTCAAAGCTGATACTTCAGTCTGAGAGCTTGCCAACATTTTGATTAGCCCCTGACACATTTCAGCATGAAAAGCTTTTTCCTTATTGACTGAGCAAAGCCATCTAATGCAAAACATAATCATATTCTAAGTGGTAGAGGTCTTCCTTCTGGTGTGTGCCAGATTCATTTAGGAATGCCATTTGCCCTGTCTTTTTAATAGCACTTGGAAGGCAAAGCATAGCTGTTGATGTTTTGCCAGCCTTTCAGTTCCTTTGTGTTAACAACCTCTCATAAATCTGAAGGTTCACATGCCTTTGTACAGTTTTATACTTCAGCATAAAGTCTTTTGATATCTTGATTTACACTATTTGTAAAGTTTATGGTTGCAGAGACATTAGCAATATTCCATGAAGATCTATCTTTCTCAGGTTTACACTCTTTGAAATGAGTTTTTTAAAGTTTCATTTTGAGAGCAGTATATACACTTATTTTTAATAATTTCACATTCTGTTTCCATGTTAGATTTTGCTTTTGGAATATTTAAATAATGGTAAGCTCTTAGATATATCAAGAGAGGTAAATGATTGTAGGAAAAAGCAAAAGCATGGCTTGACTGAAAACTGTATTTTTATTGAAGAAATAATTTTATAAATTAGGTGTTCCACTTCAGTAATTTTCAACTTTTTGTCAGTATGAAAATCTAAAAAAACACTTCAATGTTTGCTATGAATTTATTTTTCGATTTTTATTTTTAACTTTCCATTCCTTGTTTAGGAGAAAATAAAGGTAAGGAAAAATACACCAAAATGGAATAGGGAAAAAAAGAATTCAGGATGGATCCTCCCAAACCACAAAAGAAACATATTTGTTTTTTCTGTTTCAATTTTAAAGCTGGTATACAAAATTAAAATTTAACCAACATTTTCCAAAATATCTTTGAAGTAGTGAATTTCACAGAGAGGAATAGAAGGGGATTCCATCATTGACTTGTTATAGCTGCTATTAATGCCGGTTTCCTTCCTGGGAAGACCTTATTGGCATAAAATCCTTTCTGCTACAGGTTTAAACCTCTTCTTAAAAAAATATGGTTACTGAAGAAGACCTCAAAGAAAGCATTAGCAGTTTTACATCTGTAATCATGTTTCATAGCAACATCTTTCTAAGGACCAAATGTTGGCACTAGTATGCTTTCCTGGAATATATCAATGAGAAATTTTTGCCAGATTTTAAAATACGGGCATCTTTCCACAATCCTATCACAGAGTTAATTTCTCTCCATTTATAAGACTCAGTGTTAGTCACAAGCAAATTTTAACAAATGAGGAAAAAGCTCTAGATGCTCTCTAGCTTCTCACCCAGTCATTAAGCATATTTTGGAAACAGTTGGTAAGGTTCAAATTAGAAAAGAAATGCCCCAAGAGCAACTTTTTCCAGCCACCATCACCCAATTTACCATAAATAAAGCTATTCTCCACCTATTTATTGTTCCCTTTCTAGAGACCATAAGCTGGTATCTGGCCTTCATCGTCTATCTGGACTTCCATAAAGCCTTCAACACTGTCCCTCACAACATCTTTCTCTCTAAATTGGGGAGATACGGATTTGAGGGGTGCACAGTTCAGTGGATAAGGAATTGGTTGGATGGTCACAGCCAGGGAGTAGTGGTCAATGGCTCAATATCGAAATAGACACCGGTGACAAGTGCTGTCCCTCAGGGGTCCCTACTGGGACCAGTGTTGTTTAATCAATGACATAGCGAGATCGAGTGCACCCTCAGCAATTTTGCAGTTGACACCAAGCTGAGTGGTGCAGTTGACACACCAGAAGGATGGGATGCCATCCGAAGAGACCTGGACAAGCTGGAGAAGTAGGCCTGTGTGAAACTCGTGAGATTCAACAGGGCAAAGTGCAAGGTCCTGCACATGGTTCAGGGCAACCCCTGCTATCAGTACAGACTGGGAGATGAAGGGATTGATAGCAGCCCTGCAGAGAAGGACTTGGGGGTACTGGTGGATGAAAAGCTGGACAAGAGCCACCAATGTGCGTTCACAGCCCAGAAGGCCAACCAGATCCTGGGCTTCATCAAGAGAATCGTGGCCAGCAGGTTGAGGGAGGGGATTCTGCCCCTCTGCTCCACTCTGGTGAGACCTCACCTGGAGTACTGTGTCCAGCTCTGGAGCCCTCAGCACAGGACAGATATGGATCTGTTGGAGCGAGTCCAGAGGAGGGCCACAAAGATGATCTGAGGGCTGGAGCACATCTCCTATGAGGAAAGGCTGAAAGAGTTGGGGCTGTTCAGCCTGGAAAAGAGAAAGCTCTGGGGAGACCTTATTGTGGCCTTCCAGGCTTAAAGGGGGCTTATGAGAAAGATGGGAAAAATCATTTTAGCACAGCCTGTTGCGATAGGACAAGGAGTAATGTCTTTAAACTAAAAGAAGGTAGATTTATACCGGATATAACAAAGAAACATTTTGCCATGAGGCTGGTGAAACACCGGCACAGATTGCCCAGAGAGGTAGCGAAGACCCTATCCCTGGAAACATTCAAGGCCAGGCTGGATGGAGCTCTGAGCAGCCTGGTCTAGTTGAAGATGTCCCTGCTGATTGCTGGGGCATTGGACCTAGAAGACCTTTAGAGGTCCTGTCCAACCCAAAGCATTCTATGATTGTGCGATAGCTGCTGGAGTTGTATGCATCATTTCAGATACTCTTTAAAACAGACTGGGTATTCTGCATCCTAGTCACTCCATAAACTATTATGGTAAATATTTAAATATATACAGTACTTGTTTATATAAGACATAACGACTTTAAATTGAGCTGATTAGATATGCCTGACTGAATTTACCTTAATAATTAACTCTTCATCAATTTGTTCAAGTGCCTAGGGGATTCTGAGGACATTAAAAAAAAAAAAATCCTGAAATGTTAAACAGGAAAACAAGTCAATTTATCTGAACAATGCATGCTAGTTCAAAATAAAAAAAAAAATTCACAGTAGATTCACCCAGACACAGATTCAAAAAGCAAAGAACCAAATCATTTGAAATCAGGTCTCCAAGCACTTTGTAGGAGAACTACAGAAGAAAGAGGGAATTAGTGGGTATTACCTTTTTACATAACACTGAGTTGGAACTGGCCTAGAGTTTTTGACTGAAGGCTTTTCTGCTTTCTGGTGAGCTTGACATATTACTTACTAAAGAAGTAAGTCAAAGATTTTCTCAGACATTTACTTGAAAAGAAAAATGATTAATCTTCATTTCAATTAAAGATTTTCCATTTTGCAGTATGTATTACTGATCTCATTAATTTTGCCATTCTGAATAAGCCACACTAAAAACTTTGAAATAATTTTTCAGACAGAATCCCTTCGTGTTAGTATCAACGGGGACTACAAATTTCAAGTAAAAGATCATGTAGTTCCTGACAAAAATTCTTTGCTAATCAGAGATACCAATCTTTTCTACCAAACTATGCAACTAGAATGAGGATGCTTTCAGAGACTGCTGATCAAAGTCTAATTTTCCAAGAAAGCATGAAAGGACACCAAAAGATATTTGAATAATAACGTCGTTGCTTTCTTCCTTGTCAAGTCTCTTGGGTTTCAGCTCCCCATGAAACCAACTGAAAGCATGATTCAACAGTCCATACACAGTTGCTCTGTCACTTGCTCTGCATCAAATAGCTCACCTGCCTTCCAGCTGATTTTCCTCAGTTCCTGTGTCATATATGCAAGTCCCATCCACAAAGCTCTCACATCTTAGGGCATTTCACGTGGCATTAGAGGTGTGTGTGTACAGCTAGGAAAAGACATCAGCATTCACAAGTGATCAGTCAATGGTCAATACAGTTAAAGGGGTCAGTAAGTATTTCAGCCAACAAACAGTAAGAGGGTCAATTCAAATGCTGTAACATATTCACCTTCCTGAGGCTGGATGCATGGAGGGCCTGAGTCCTACTGGGAGGCTGTTGATGGCCAGGAGAGATGCTGTCAAATATTACAATGGCATTAAGTGCCTATGTTGAAGTAGGGAGTTTAGATTAACATGGCTAAACAGAGGTGTGTAAATGTTGGTGTTCACAAATGCACCAAGTGTCTGGACAGGGTCTGGACCCACAGGAAGGCTCCAGAGCCCCTGAAACAGTGTGTGGGTTAGTAGATCTTTCTTCTCAGCAAGCTTGACTTTAATCCCTTTCATCTTCCATTTAAAAGGAGTAGTGAGATTTATCATCCCTGCTCCTAGTCCTCCTTTTTTAGCTACTGGAAAAGTACCAAAGAGTACTGTACATCTAAGACCAGTGAGAAACTGGTTCCCATGTAGTATAGAAGATTTACATCGGCATATTGCTGATCAGACATTCCTCAAAGCTGGTTCCTCAACTATGAATAACTGCTGAAGAAGTCAGGCACTGAGGTAACATGTTATTTAGGAAATGTTCTTGTTAATTTACTCCTCACCGGTTCATTATCAGACATTTTGCAGCCTCAAGGTTAGAATATGTAACTATGAGTTCAACAGGTTTGAGTTTTTCACAAAAAAAGTGAATTTTGGTATATTTTTTGAGAAACGTGGAGAGAACTGAGTCCACTATGAAAATATTATGTCACTGACTACAATTGCTAGTTTTTCTTGCCCTTTTACTACACACCCACTTTTCAGACGTGCCTCCAGCCTTGACTATCCCAAGTTCAAGTTAGAGTAAGTAAAACCACCCCACAAGTAAAACCATCCAGCAACCCTCCTGGCGACTTCTGTTCTTCCTCAGTGTGTAAACCTAATGCCTTTTTACAGCTTTAGTCAGCTCAGAGGCTTTCCATCTCCTCTTCACTGATGTGACAAAAAGAATAACAACATGAAGCTCCCCTTCATGGAGTCCTCAGCTCCCATGTAGGAGTGGGATATATCTGTTTTTTCCTGATGTAGTGAGGTCAAAAGTTTTAAGAGCAGGTCTGGACCAGATTTGTTGGAGCAAAATGACTGTTCATACACTTCTCATGATGTGAGAAATTCAGTGGCCTTTGGAGTATCCCTTTTTTTTAAATTTTCTTCCAACTATTTTCCTAAAATATATAAAAGGAATGACCTCTCTCCAGTGTCTGCTGAGGGATTCAGTTTTGCTGTCATGCCATAGTCTGACAAGCTACACAACTGCCAGAGTATAAAGCATTATGCACAGCATGCTTTGCATCACTGAATTTTGTCCAGTCCATCCTTCCTTTCTACCCCATTGCCCACTGTTCCCTAGAAGGGCAAAAATTTAGCTCTTCAGCCAGGGAACATAGAAAGATGATTTTAATAGCAACAATACAGTGCCTGATTTTACAGTAGAAAGTAGTTGGCTCAGGGTTTTTTCAAAGCAAAAGGCTTTTATTCAGAATTTCGTGTGCTTTCAACATATGAAATATTTATTTTTCACTCCATGATACTTTTTTTTTTCTTTTCATGATGCAGTACTATTTTCAGAGATTGTGTACTTTCGAAAATGGAACCAAAATAAAAAAAAAAAAACAAAACAAGGAAATGGGATTTTCCTTACGAAACCATAATTGGGCCGAGACTGGGGAAGTATCTCTTAATATTGCAAAATATAAATGACTGTGCTGTAGAAAGGCAAGCTTCCGTGCAGCTGTTGACCTCTGCAGGGATATACCACATGAAACTGCATCAGTATTATTAAAGCAACATGCAGTAACAAAAAATATCTAGTTGTCTGTATTACGATGAGTTGTAGAAGATGTTGTCACTGGGGGGCGGGGGGTGGTGTCTCTCTGATGGATTTAGATCTTGGACTCTGTGAAGTGTGCTGTCAAATGTCTAAATATTTCTGACACTACAGAGCCCAGCAGGATTCACAAACCTCATGACAGGATGATCAAGTGATTTCAGCAAGCAGAATGAAAATTCAATGTGACCGTGGGCAGCTCTAAGTTATGCAGTCCTCACTTTATCCCAGATGTTGCTAGAGGAGTTTCTCTTTTGTTTAATATCAACAACATTTTTGCCTTGACTTCACCCACTGTAGTCACATGTAATCATGTCAACATTAAAATACAGTTGTGCAAACTAGCTTTCCTATTCTTCCATAGCAGTCAAGGATTAACAAAATGGTATAAATAAAATCAATGAACAAGACTGCACAGTATATCTATAATAAATCAAACTTTTTGCAGGACATTATTCAATAAATGGCATAGGAATAATCTGTTTTACCTACATTACCCTTCCTATCTTTCAAAATGGTGTTTTGCCTGTACTGGTAAAAAGCAAATAAAATATTGATATATTCCAAAGTGCCATTACAGATTATAGCTGGCCAGAAGCAGGACTACTTGTCCAGTCCAAATCAGACTGAAACAAAAATTTATGTAATTTCAAAAAAAAGGAATTCCAGCTCTTCTGAAAGTAAATGTAGTCACAGGGCTCTCTGCAGCTGCTCCATGAAACTGATATTCTTGGTAATTTCACCACATCGGTACTTGGAATCCCAGGCTCTGTAGCTATAGGAAAAGCAAAGAGACTAAATGAGGTGGTGTAGCGCGTATAGCTGCCCTAACCTGTGACACTAACACAAGAAAGTTTGCCGCTATGTGCAATGTGCTGTTGCCGCCCTGATTCAATGTCATGATGCTGTTTAGCATACGAGCCTGTTTTTTTGCAGCAAACACTTTCTTATAGTTGATTTTACTAGCAGGAGTAATATTTCACTTTGTTTAATATAAACTTATTTACCAGGGTTTTCTAATTATTCCTAAATGATATTTTTTAAATGCGTCATCCGTTACATTTTCTTGTTTGATTTATTTATCATAAGCCGTGTAAGATGGTCAGCTTGTTCATTTTTTGTAGCAAAAGAATTATTTTCTTTCATTTCAGTCCGGTTGTAACTTCTGCCTGAAATTTTATTTTGTGCATGTTTTCTCATTAGTATTCAGAAAGGCTGTTCACTACAGGCAAGGTTTAAAACCTGTATAATTGCAGTTTTTCTGACTATATTCTACAGAACAAACAGAATTCCAGAAAGAATCAGACCTTGATATATTGTCACCATTTATCACAATTAAATTCCCTTCATTTCTGAATTGAAGGAAGCATAAATCAACCATAAGGCACACTGTTGGCAGATGCTGCCAGTCTTCAGTTCTCTGTAACTCAGCACTCTGTGGTTTGGGAGCACTGAAAAATGGCTGCTGCATGCCAAAAGTATGAGGAGGTCCCTAAGCCCTTATGCTGTTAGAGTAATTCTGCATTGCAGAGTCTTATTATGGACTCTGATTTAATTAATAAAATTACGCAAAGTTCTGGAGGAAGCAAAAACCCTTTCCCACCCACCAGTTTTGATCCATGTCTGCAAGTGACCTCTGATGGAGCTGCAGTGCAACCACTAAGCTGCAGAATCCCTGGTTTGTATTTGCTCTTCTGGCATCAAGCTTTTCCTGTCCTGGCTTTCTGCTGACTCCAAGCCACAAGAAGCTTGGTTGAAGCCCCATTTCCCCAACCCCCCTGCCCTTTCTGGACCCTGATGGATGGGACATTCTGCCAGGAAGCAGAGCATGTGGATTTGAGTCTTCTCAAGTTGGGAACACAGATGTGGTCTCTCTTCGAGTTGTGGTGGCACCATCGCTGTCTCCTCCAGTGTGGCTTTATGCACCTGCATTGTCGTTTGGTAGTTCCTCACACAACCTTTGACCTTTTTGAACTGCCCTTCTGAGACATTATCTCTTTCTGTGTGATGTATATAAAGCATAGGTAGCTATGTGACAAGTAAGTATGAAATCCATAGTGCAGACAAAAACCTGGATTAATCTACCCAGTGTTACACTCTCGTATGAAAACCCCTGATTAACATCCTGTATTAGAATGATCCTATGCTTATGCTGCATTCAGAGAAGCAGGATGGTAATATCCAGAGTGCAGCTGAAATGTTTCCCCTTTTCCTACTGAGTTTAGGTGTAGCCTATAAGAAATTCTCATACCTATTTAGACACTGTTCTGAAAAATGTAAATTTAGATGGGATAGAACGAGGCCCTGATGCCTGGAAATGAATCATCAAGTCTAATTTTAAAGACCTAAGCCATTGGCTTCTGCACTACACTACTTCCAAACTGCACAGTATCTTTTTTTACACATTTTCTCAAAATATTAGCAAGCTGAAGAGATTGCCATACTGTTCTGCAAATGTCCTCAAGTCACCTGCTGTGACTCCATGCCTTTACAGACTGATACAGTATTTCACACTCAGAGCTGCATGTAGCTCTTTCCACAGTGAAGAAGTGCTAAGGAATGTGTCCACCACAAAAATGTGCCTGTCATCATCCAGTGCTCTTGAAAACCTGGGCAAATGGGCATGTTTGGCCTCATCAGCAACCTGGAGAATCAAAGCCAGTTTGAATGAAAGACTGTTCATTGGTTCATCTAGCTGCTGACTTGCTTCACTGAAGGCAAAATATTGTGTACTGCTTTATTTTAGGACATAAGCAGTACACAAAGCATTGAATTTTCATTTTGCTTAGTTGTTGCTGTTTTTCCTTGAGACCTTATTTCTGTATTAGATGCTGGGGGTTTTTTTAGACAATGAATCATACTTAGTCATTCTGGAGCCCAACAGATGCTCAAATAGCTAAGAGACTTCAGCATTCATTCATGCACTCATGGTATATTTATAACTGTTTCATCTGAAAGGACAATAAACCCTGCAACTGAGGCATTACCAGATTCCATTGCTCTGTGTAGTTCCTTCTACTTAAAATGTGAGTAATATGTCTTCCTTAAAATGTGACTAATGTGTCTTCAGGTTAGGCTTGGATGTCATCTTTGGAAATGGCTTAAGGATTAGGCAGTGCTATGTGAGTAGTAAGTATTTTTAAATCTCCATGGCTGGTAAAGAATTTCAGTTTCCGTAGTGGAAAAAGGATGGAACCCGTCCTTTTGATTGAGAAATCATAGAGGTTTCCAGCTTTCAAAGATCAAAACCCAGTACTCATTGGACATTTTCCACTGTAACGAAGTAATAGTACAATAGAATTAGAGAGTCCTGCAGGGATGTGTATATATTTCTGAATCTTGCTTGGAACTAGGTTAGCTGGTTGGTTGGCCTTCTGCTGGTTTTCCTTGGCCATCATGGCAGTGTCTCCCCACAGCCACTTGCTGCTTTGACCAGCTTTCCAGCCCTGTGGGAATGAAGCAGTGTGCAGAAACAGTCACTCAGGAGTTTCCTGGCACCTCAAACATTTACCTCTCCAGGCTGCATACCTTTTCAAGTATCTGCAGTGTTGGGAGCTGGCAGACAAATTCAAGCTAAAAAATTCAAGGACATCTTCAGAACTGGATTTCTCTTTATGTCTTTTCACTTTTTTTGCATTTTCTTTTTTTTTATTTTTCATTTAAATTGACGTTTTGTCCCTGTTTGGAGGACAAAGGTCATTAAAAATAAAACCCAATTATTCTGAAAAATAGAAATTCTACCTTCCAGCAATCTCTAGAAATCTGTGCTAAAGGATAACAATATATTAAATAGCAGTTCTGTAGCTTCCTTGTCAAAGATAAAGTAACGACTTAAAAAGCTTCTACTTAACTCTCAAGTAATTCTCTAACAAATATCGGTCCATTACTGGGCAATGATGCATATTGGCAAATTCTTAACAATCATAAATGCAACTCAGTTATTTACAGCTTTGGATTTATGTTTCCCTGACACATTGTGAAATATGTTTGAGGGGTTCATAACTAATACCAAAAGGAAAAAAAAATAACATATGCTATGTAGCATCCTGTGTATGTTGAGTCTCTATAAACACTCATAGCTTGTCTGAAGATAGATAGGGTCTCTTACATTAAATACATTGAAAAATACTGATGTGTTTGGATAAAACTGTCATTCTCTTAGCTTTGAAATATCAGTTACTTTGAGAATACTTTAAAAGTTACATAAGAAATAATAAATGCTGTGAGGCAGGGTAAAATATTAAAGTGAGTACTCTGTCCTTACACAGCATTCTTTGTGCACTGAAAGCATTGCAAGGTGTTCAGCCTTTTCTCGTCTGGCATAAATTCTGTTTCAAAACAAGTTGAAATATCTAATTGAAGTTATAGTGAAAGACTCTTTCTGCTTATTGTAACTTCTGTCCCTATCTAGCCTGAAGTCATGACATATTTTTTCAGAATTTACTTTGATGATAATATAGATTGTCTTAATAGGTCAACACAGACAGATGTGCAGAAAGAATTTAGAAAACTACTTCTAGTAAAACTAATCAGTTTGAGAAAGTTAATCATTTAATCATTGACATAACATTGATCAAAGAGCACCATCAAATCAATCAGTTATTTTTAAAAGGTAGCACAGAGATATGTATATCAAATAAAATAACATTAGACAATAAATCATATTAAAATCAAAAATGCCATCTGAGACTAAAAAAGCAATGACATTAGAAGTAATAACATAGAAAATATGTTATAAGGAACTGCAGATGTGTAGTCAAGGATGGTAATAGATTTGCACATCCGTAGTGCCTTTCATCTAAGGACCTTATGGTATTTAAAAAAATCCACACTGCTCTACCTTGTTTGTAGATGAAAGTGGGATTCAACTTAGGAGCTGGATATCTTGCCTCTTGGATAAAGACAAGATAGAGATAAAACTGCAAGGGTTGGGTTTATTGCATCCAACTTTAAGTCTAAAAACAGGCATTTTCTATAGTTGGTGGAGGCAAATAGAAACAGGAAGATGATTCATCTTACTTGTCTCACAAACCTAATTTAAGATGTATTTACAATTCCTGAAGAATGGCACCCTCAGAATGTTTATTTACTGTATGACAAGAAGCTGAGGTCCTTACTCTGGGTGCTGATGTCTACAGTGCAGAATCCTCAGAGTCCAACCTCGGGTACAAGAAGACAGCTCAGATATCAGTCTTGTTTAGGTTGAGGGTAGCAACACTGCACACAGAAGGGCATGAAATCCACCAGAACCTTATGAGAGACCTGGACTCCTGCCTGGATGTGGCTGGCTTTAGAATTTGATGTGGTAAAGCATGCAGAGGGAAAAACAAAAGTCAGTGGTTTGATGGTTTTTAATATTAAACATGGGGAAGCTTTAAGGAATGAATAAGCAGTTATTATCTGAGAAAGAACAGAAAGAAAACAGAACTTTTTACATTACTGATCAATATTTTGACCTATCAGCTTGCTTAACAGTCTTGCTGAGATCTTAAAGATTTAAAATATAGTAACTGTTAATAGTGTTCTGAATTTTTCATTTCCACCAAGGGGAAAATAAATACTAATATTTGGTTTTATGTGTATGTACACTGAGCTCAGAGTGCTTTGTGAAAATGAAATAATCATCTCAAATCCAAATTATTATCCAAATAGCTTTCACTCATACCACATGATATCACCTATTTCTTCCAGGGCATCAAGACTTTCTTTGTGCCTTCCCCCACCCCCCACCTTAGATATATATTTTTAGTAAGGATTTTTGAAATACAGAACCTCAAAGGTCATCTTTTACTCTCTTTGTCTTCCTTTCCCGCAGTGACATGTTGAAGTTACAATTTCATTATAAATAAGTAGCATAATTTATTGCTTTATTTTATTTTTTAAGATAAAATTAGTCTTTCCATGCTCGTAATTAGACTTCGGATTGCAGAATCCCTGCATATTTACCTCTCTGACTGTCCTGGTTTTGGCTGGGATAGAGTTAATTTTGCTCCCAGTAGCTGCTGTGTTTTGGATTTAGTATAAGAAGAATGTTGATAATACTGGTGTTTTCAGTTGTTGATACAAAATCAAGGACTTTTTTCATATTTTCTCATATTCAGCTAATGAGCAGGTGCGCAAGAGCTGGGAGGGAGCACAGACAGACAGACAGCCAAGCTGGCCAATGGAAATGTTCCATACCACAGACGTCATGCTCAGTTTATGAATGGGGGTTGGCCAGGGGGCAGGAAGATATCTTTCTCTCTCATTTCTGAGAATTTGAATCCTGTCTTGTCTGGGTATTCAAACTTCTTCATTAATTCCTTGAAATTCACGATTTTGAGGTTCTGCAATTGCTGCTTGGGAACTGACTGCAGATCAGTCATTGGGTGGGCAGAAAAAAAGGATTGTATACAGTTTGCTTTGCATATTCATTATTATCATTATCATATTTCTCTTTATTAGTATTAGTATTTCCTTCGTTGTCATATTAAACTGTCTTTATCTCAACCCACAAGTTTCCCCCTTTTGTCCTTTTCTCCTCCCCATCCCACTGTGGGGGGAAGGAGATAGGTGAGCAAGTGGCTGTCTAGTGTTTTGTTGATGGCTGCCAGGTTAAACTATGACACTAACTAAACTTTTTTTCCCTCTATTTTATCTTCTTATTGCTATAACCCCCCTGCTACTGGTATGGTCAGGGTTATACTATCTCATGACTTGAACAGTTACACAGACATACTTTTCCCTATGTTCATTCAGGCTGACTCTGCAAATTTAACCTTGCTACCAAAATACTACCTGTTTCTTAAGCTGTTGACTTAAGCGTCAGAACAGTGACCCAGACACACTTCAGTTTTAAGACAGATGTTTTCCTCCATGAATAAAGCAGGAGAAAATAAATGTAACTAAAATATGTTCATGCTTAGTGAAAAGCATAAATAAGGTAAAGACTAGTTTTCATGCTGGGATGCATGAAAACAGACTAGCATTCATACTGTTCATTGCTGTGATGTGAAAGAAGAAGAAGAAAGCAAGATACAGGAATCTATAGCATAGAAGTACTAAGACAAAGAGGCTATTCTTGTTTTGCAATAGGAAAGCAAGAAATGCTGTTCTACAGAGTAGAAGACTATTACAGTTCTTTATAAAACCAAAAGATAAATAAACTGATTAAATGTCATGAAGATATATAAAATTACTGTCATTAAAAAGGCTTAAACAAGATTTTTGTCCATACTTATCTGGGAACAATGCTGAGGCTCCCAGAGACAGTGCACAATAATTTCAGTCTTTCCAAAACATCCTCTTTCCTCTTTCTCAGCAGCTGCTGGACTTCTGTGTAGATCAGAACACTCACTGGCCATTTTCTCGTTACCCAGGGGAGAGAATTTAAGCAAGATGTTAAGGAAAATAATGAGCATTGTCAATAGTGAAGATTCTCTTGTCATAAAACTGCTCTGAAAGATCAAACTGAATATAAAGTGTTTGAAGAATTTTAAGCACTTCTTTAGTAGGAGGCGTATATAAGGACCCAATTTCTTTTTACTAGTTAAATGTCCAGGGATTAAAAGATTCTGGTTGTTTTGTTGTTTTTTTTCCTTTTAAATTTCTGTAGCAGAAACAGAAAACCTGGGAAAAGGATGACAGGAGGTAGAGTATTCCTCTAGAAGAAGCAAAACTTTAAGTTAGGAGTGGCCATTGGGTAGTACAACAAAATGTGAGACCTTCAATGAAAAGGAGGGTAATTTCAAGATTTCAGGGATATGTTATATTCCCAGATATATACCTGAGTTATAAAGAAGTTCCATTAAAGTCGTTTGGAAATCTGCTATCACACCCTGGAACACAGATATCTCACATATGGGAATCTCCTGTATTCTGGAAGAAGACAAATATGAATAATATCCATATCCTGTCTTTATTTTTACATAGGATCATGGCATCATAACATATTTTATACTGAAAGGGATCTCTGGAGGTCTCTAGTCCAAGCTCCTACTCACAGCATGGTCAGCTATGCCATCAGACCAGGTTGCTTAAGTTTTTATCCTGTCAGATCTTGAAAACCCCGAAGGATGGAGGCTGGACAATCTTTCTGGGCAACCTGTTTCACTGCTTGACTGACCATGGGCTTTTCCTTATATCCAGTCTGAACCTCTTTTGTTTCAATTTATGCCCATTGTAACTTCTCCTCCCATGATGCACTGCGGTGCAGAGCCCAGCTCCATCTTCCTGATAACCTTCTTACAGGGATTGGAAGGGTGCCATTAAGAACCCCCTCACCAGATGTGTTTTCTCCAGGCTAAAGAAGGCTGAAGAGGAGTTGTTAGGAAAGTGAATGGGAAATTCAAATTATAACTACTCAGCAGTGGTAATTTGTGATGAAAGAATGACCTGACATGGAGGGTAAGAAAATCCGACTGCAGAAAGGTTTAAAGTAGCTGGAAGTAAGAATGCCAGAGATGGAATAACTTCGTGTAAAGGAGTAAAGTTTCCCTTAGTGATGAGATAAGAAATGGCCAAGACATTGTCTGGTAGCAATCTTGGAATGCAAGCGCTCAGAGGCCACTCTTGGGCAGCAGAGCTGGTTCTGGGGGATGGACCCAACACTGGGTTGAGGTGCTTGATGCTGACGCTCACGTGATTGGTGCAGGTGTAAGTGTGTATAAGGAATTGGCTCAGTGAGGTATCTTTGCAGACTCCTTGTAGAACATGTTATGGCAGCAGGAATCTGTCCAATGCATGGTTCATTATTCTTTTTTTTTATTATATTTAAGCATATACGTGCATTTAATTCACCTGAAAGGTGAAATCCCCAACAAAAGCCAAAGCTCAGCTGAAGTCAAGATGTGTAAAGGATATCAAGGGCAAATAGATAATGCAAAAGGGTTAAAAAGAATGAGGAATAGTTTAATTGCAAGGAATAGATTAGTGAATACTGTCTTGACTAGGAATTGGACAAGGGATTTTGCTTTAAAATGCAGGTGTATGACACCAATGGTAACAGTAACATCTGCTCATCACAGCGACAGATCAACAGTTGATGCCTACACACTTACTGTAATTCATGAACAGATTTGTCGACTACTAGAAAACAACAAGAAAACAAGAAAGTTTAAACAAGGAAGAGCTCCAAAAAATTAAGGGATAACTTTCCCATTTAGGAAGCTACACTGAAGACCTCAGGATCCATCACATACTTGCAGTTAAATGAGTACTTAATTATTCTGTTAAATTGTAACGTGGAAATTCTGTCTTTTATTTTATTAATTACTCAGTAAGAAAGACCTTCTTGGCCCACTTGTTTTTGCTCTGCAAAACAACCAGCCACAGCTGAATGAGTGGGTACAGAGAGGCCACCAGCGATCCTGGAGGAGCACATGCTAGTCTTGGTGACACAACTCCTAGGAGTGACCACACTGTCAGGAAGTGCACATCACTAAGTACTTTTTACCAGATGCTTTGGGAGCTTTGTTTAAATTCTCCTAGATCTAGTAAACTGGATCTAAGCACCTGCAGTCTAGTGATGAGCCTGTGAGAGCGTGGAAATTCCACCAGGCTGTGGTGATAGCTGAGCTTTCTTCTTCTAAATCCAGCCAAGAGGTTTGGCTTCTGAAATCTGAATATACAACAGGGTTCAAAGATTCTGCAAAGCAAAGCGGTGGAACAAAACCGTTCCCAAAACTCATCTGACTTATTTGTACAACTGTCAAGATGTACTGACAATAGAAGGAATATATTTCCTGCATGAAAGAGACAAGCAGGCAGCATTTTAAAGAAGTGCAATAGCTTCACAGATGGTGGATGTAATATATCAGAGTTCATCAGTTTATAATGAGTCAATGAAAGTGAGATAATCTGAAGTGACAATACAAACTGACACTTGCACTCCATTTCACCTTAAGAAATGCACAGTATTTTCACAGAAATAGGTAATTACTTATACAATATGTTTGTTTTAATCTCCAGAAGGGGGGAAGGGAATGTGCAGCTATGGCACAGCTGAATATCTATAATTTCAGGATTTAAAAGGGCATTTTAAAGTCTTAAAGTAATAGTTAAATTCTGTTCTAAGAAAAAAAACCCAGCTCTTATGAAAGGCTCATGATGGAAATCTTTTAGCATGTGACATGCCTCAGGCATATGCAAATTTCTGTTTGACATTTTCAGGAGTACCATAATCTAACATGACTGACAAGCTGTACTGCAGAAAATGGAGCTTGAAATAAACCTGTATGTTATTAAGTGCCACTATATATAAAATAGTTGATTGTACTTTACCCTGTATAATTCCTAAAAAATAACTGTGAAGGCTGCTCCCTCTCAGGGTACTTAGATCGTTCTTGCATGGTCCCTGAAGAACTAGAATGAGGCAACGACGTGCATTAGTGTTGAGAGGTGCACTAAGATGGTGTGTTAAATATTATATTCACATGTGAAAATCCCTTTGCTATTTATCTGAATATCGTTGAGTTGTTGATGGTTTTAACTAACCAGTTCCCTGATTCATTCTTTTTTGAAGAGTTTTGCTAAAGAATTAAGGGTTTTACTCAGATAACCCGAGTAAACTCCATTAGCAAAATTTTTATAATTAATCAGTATGAACAGAAACAACTTAATGGCACAAAACCATTTTCTAAGTTTTACTAAGCTGCATGAGTCCCATTTCTCTTTGGTTACTGGCAAGAATATTCATGAATCCAAGCTGAAAGATTAATTTCACTGAAGTAGTGACAATTATTTTCATTGCTCCTGAAAAGCGAAGCCTTACTGCCTGTTTGTTTTCTGGTTTACACTCATAACTTCTTGAAGATGGCAAAACAAAATGACTAACAGGTGTTAAATGTAAGTATTGCCAAAAGTATGTGCTAAAAATATCAAAGAACCATTTGTCAAGAATTATTACAAGACTTCTACTGCATGCATTTCTGCAGTTTGTGTGTGTTTACATGTTACGCAATACAATTTGTCTACCTTCCTGTCTGCTTAAACTTCCGTTACCTTCTATTTTCATGTATTTAAAATATCAAAAGTTCACAATGACTTTCCAAATATTTTATCAAAGCCTTTTATGGTCACAGTGACTTAAATGATTTTGATTGGTATTTCACAAATCCTTGATATATTCTGTATTGAGATGTGCTCATCACAGTGTCAAAACATCATCACATTCCTTTGAATAAAGTCAAAAGTGCTACAGATTGACACAGCACAGTACCTTTTTGCTCATAACCTAATTAACAAAAAAAGGCTTCTCTTGTGTCAAAGGCATGTCATTCCTCCTGCTACTATTCCAAGAAATACAACAGCCACCCAGCTGTGCCAGTGGCTTTCTACTAGCTCTAGTGCAATGACCGAAATGTGCATATTACCCACACAGTTATTTCTATTGAGCGTCTATCATTTTACCTGAGCTGCTATTTTGGGACATAGTACTCCAATGAAAATAGAGACAATTTTCACATTTACATGAATCTAAGATGACTTCTCATGTATTCAGAGAATAATAAAAATTATTACTATGGTTATTCTAGTAAATGATGCACTTTTCTCTTACCAAGAAATAAAATTACAGTTTGGGAATTTAGAATTACAAAAAAGTGTATTATTGAACAGATACAGAACTACAGACTAGATATTCAGTAAGAGTCCTAGATTTCAAGTTTTAGAATTCCATTTAATCTTCATAGATTGCATACATGCTAGATGGTCTAAATGGTAAAGCTCTGTTACAAAGAGTGAGCTTCTTAAAGACATTCAATAACATTTAAGCTGGGATGGCATGTCATTTCAGCTATGCCTGTAGATGGAAAACTATTCTTTCTTTTACTTCAGGGAGCAACTGAAATCTCAGTAAAAGTGAAGTCTGATGTCACTGCTTTCACTGAGGCTACTTCAGGCATGAAGATGACCCATTCATTTTTGGTGGGATGTTTTAAAAAGTCGTAAATTCTAAAGCCTTTTAATCAGCAGGTTTATAGGGGTTAATAGTTAAGTAAATGGCACAAAAGCATGCTGCAGAAATGAATGCTTGACAATTCTAGTAGATGTAAGCAGATAATGTAAGGTGATATGTGCTATATAGTAGGTAGTGCATAAGGATCCTTCAGCTAGCTGTGTATACCCACCACTGTAGAAAGAACAATGGTTGTTTCAGCAATGCCCCTATACTGACTAGCCTTTGCTGGGGAGCTAACGCTCTTAGGACTTCATGTGCAGTGCTTTCCTTGTTCTGCAAATGTACCAGCTAGTTCTGCAGATCTCTACTCTGATGGCCACTGAAAGGCACAGGTAGGCCACTGCTTAGGTAAAGCTTTCTAAGGCATATTTGCATCCTTGGAATATGTGTTCAGTGTCACTGTTGGCTACACCTGGGTGTGAGAAAAAGAATCGGCCTCACATTCAGCATGCCAGCTGGGGAGGAATACTCCCGCGTCTTAAAGTCTGTTGATTTGGCTGCTCTTAATGGTCCCTACTTCTGAATTTTACAAAAAACAATGCATGAGCAAATCACAAACCAGAAAAGTTTCAATGAAGCTATCTATTAATCATCCTGTAAGACTAGACCTGCCTGTGCAAACAAACAGTGCCTTTTTGCCCTGAATATTAAAAACCTAGCTTTTTTCGAACAAGTAAGAAGTCAATCCCAGCATTGCTTCCTGTGGGTGCAGGTCACACACTGGAGGACATAGGTGTCATCCAAAGGAACCTCAGCAAGCTGGAGGAAAGGGCCAGCAAGAAACGCACAAAGTTCAACAGTACCAGAGGTGAAGTCCTGCAACTGGGCTGGGACCACTTGGAGCTAACTGGCTTAGTGGCAGATCCGCAGCAAAGGACCCGGGGACCTGGTGGACAACAAGCTGGATGTGAATCAGCAGTGTGCCCTGGTAGCACTAAAGGCCAAACATATAGTGAGCTGAATTAGCAAATTCATAGGCAGACAGACTGTCGGAGGACATGATTTTTCCCTTTTATTTTACACTCATGTTGTTGCACCCAGAAAAGTGCCCAGCTTGGTCCTTTTCTCTCTGAGTATGAAAGAAATGCTGAGAAACTACAAAGTCCAGCAAAGGGCCACTAAAATGGTTGAGGGCAGAAGCACAGAATGTATGAGAAGATGGTTCTTCTGTTTCCTCAGCTTAGTTTAAAAATAAAGGTCCTGTTGTGGAACTCTTGATGATATTAGTAAGGTTCAGTAATATCAGTACTTTTTTTTTATTTCTGATGGCAGAAAGAACTAGTTTCAAACATTTGAAGTGAGAAGTCGTGATGCTGCCTGGAAGAATCAGGGAAAGCTGCAAAGAAAGCTGGAAAGAATTTTTTTCCCCTCATTACCTCAAAGACTCCTTTTTCATCAAAAGATATTGAATATTTAAAGGCAGTAAGCAAGAACAAAAACTTGGCAATTCCCAAAAGATTTCTCTAATGAGCACTTTTAAACACTCCAGGATATTAAGTAGTTGTCAAAGACGCTATGCTGCATGACTGAACAAAAAGAAAAAAAGAGAGAGAAAAGTGTAGTGCAGTGAGTAAAAGAACTACTAGACTCATTTGGAGGGAAAAAAAAAAGGGCTCACTGGCAGCTTAAGCTTCTCAGCACTGCAGACCAAGCCGAATTTTGCCATTCTGAAGTTTAAGAGTAAAAGCCTTGACAGGTCCGAGCTGTCTGTGTGGAACAAAGCGGCAGAGCTAGAGGAACACCCAGGCGTATATGTGGTTACAGAACTGAAGGATGGAAACTGAACTCTGTTTATGGACTGATCAAAGTTCACAGGTAGGCACAGGTCTATACTGTCCCTTTACAGCAGCAGAAACCCTGATTTCCAGGATCCAGCTCTGGCACAAGAGATCCTGGGAAGTGTGTTACTCTGCGTCTCTGGCAGTCTGCTGCTATTTTACTGTTGCTGTTTTGGTTCACAGAATCACAGAATCACAGAATCATAGAATGGTAGGGGTTGGAAGGGACCTCTGTGGGTCTAGTCCAACCCCCCTGCCGAAGCAGGGTCACCTACAGCAGGCTGCACAGGACCTTGTCCAGGTGGGTCTTGAATATCTCCAGAGAAGG
>Ga0065711_1031001_pt1 | contig 30833 bp, 19 predicted proteins | sample Hoacrofraction12_FD_59098 | JGI IMG/M metagenome (GOLD analysis project Ga0065711, IMG submission 59098) | Hoatzin crop microbial communities from Cojedes, Venezuela - Epithelial fraction 12 v2 (version 2) | ecosystem: Host-associated > Birds > Digestive system > Esophagus > Crop | place... | reverse complement strand
GGCTGGATATAAGGAAGAAATTCTTTACAATGAGGGTGGTGAAACACTGGAACAGGTTGCCCAGAGAGGTGGTGGAGGCCCCATCCCTGGAAACATTCAAGACCAGGTTGGACAGGACTCTGAGCAACCTGATCTAGTTAGCGGTATCTCTGCTTGCTGCAGGGGAGTTGGACTAGATGACCTCTAGGGGTCCCTTCCAACCCAAAACTTTCTATGATTCTATGATTCATTCGAGGAAATGCAGCAGCAACTATTGCCTGGAACAAAAATTCTGTTCTGCTTGAGGTGGTGTAAGCCCAAAGCAACCTCCCAAAATAGCAGAATACCTTCAACTGTTAATACAACAGATTATTTTGACTTTTCTGTCTAAACTTTCAAAGCTGGTAACACCGTTTTGCGATTCCCAGTGATTTTAAAGTGTTATACATTTGTGCCTGTGCCAAAAATTGAGCGCAGACACTGTGGATCACTGAAGTTGGCAGAAAATTGTGAGTGGTTGACCAGTGCCAAGATAAAACATCTGTAGGTCAAAAAACCACCACTGAAATCTGTGCTTTTGGGGAGTAATTGTCTTAAACAGGTCATATTTGTGTCAGCAAAACCCTCAAGAATATTTGTCATTAATTGCAACAACATAAATGTTAATAATCAAGGACTTCAGGAAACATTTAGAGATGACAGCGTTCTCTAACTGAATTATTAAACATCGCTTTACTTTCACATATGAATCCCAGTGAGGTTCTGTATTAACGTGCCTAGGAATTGCTTGGCACTGATGACAGGAAAAATAATTCTTTGTGAGGAGGCGACAAGTGTGATTTTGAATTCCAGACTTCTGAAAAATCAGTGACTTTGTTTCCTAGCATTTGCTTAAGGCGAAAATGAAGGGAAAATAGTATTGTTAAGGATGTTTTACAGCAGAGTGAATTGAAAGTAAAGACAGCAGGATATCACTTCAATAATAATAGGGGAGGAGGGGTCTGGATCTGAGCAGGGGGGACAAGATCCTAGCCATTCTTCATTACATGAGCCAGATTGTGCACTGCCACAGGGATGGGGCAATGTGCCTTGGTGTCTGCTTGTAAATCCTACAAGGTAGCTGTAAATAAGAGAGCCAGAGAGAAAATTAAAATGTCTACTGATTAATGCTTAATATTTTACCAGCTCATCTTTCCAAGAACAAGATTTAGGACGTACTTGTGGAATGAGCTGCTTTTCTGGGAGCAAGCAGGGAGAGAGGGAGGGGTTAAGTTAGTTCTTAGTCTGTTATGTGGTGCTGAGGTATGAGAGCAGAGAAGAGAGATGGCATCTGGTGCTGATCTCAAACACCCACACAATGAGATGAATAGGTCACCGCTCCATCCTTAATTCCTGTTTACTAGGAATCCCAGTTCTTTGCTGTAATTGTGTCACCGTACAGAGTAAATCAGCATGCAAGTCGGGTTGCTTTACTTATGGTACATTTTTTTTAATACAGAAGGTGAAGAGCAAAAGTTCTAGTATTTTTAATTTACTTTAAATGTGGTTGGAAGAAAAAAACAAATGCAAAAACACTGTCCTTAAGTAGCACCTCATCTTTTTATCACATGACTAGTTGTCTTAGTAGGTCCAGATCCAAAAGAGAATTCATTTATGCTGGCCATCATTTCCATATTCCTGCTGTGTAGCTTAGAATTCTCTCTTTCCTTAAGGCATACCTGTGAGGATTAGAGACAAGTTGCTCTTTGAAGCCTTGATCACTAGGAGAAGATGTTTGAAAGAGATAGTCTTTGTACTGTATTCCTGAAGAAACCAAGAACAACCATATTTAATCTCTGAATGTTTCACAGCTGAGGGCTGTAACTTATGGGATTTCACATGCCTGATCACGTTGACAACATAATGCTTTAAAATGTAATTGAGCAGGTACAGCTGACTACTGATCTACCCTGCATTGCTTGCTTTGAGGCTTAGTTGGTTTCTGCCAGTATATGGCATTATGGGAGGGGTTGTTAGGAGTTCTGAGCCATCTGGAGCTTGAGATCCTTTTGCTCAGAAACTTACATCAGTGTCCTTTTTACCCATTTATTCCCACTTGGCATATGTCTAGCTGATTTTCTTTGCCTCAGCATACTAACCCACATTTTGCTAGTTGAGTTGCATCCTTCTTTTTTCAGACCTATCTTTTGCTTTTTTCAGACCTATCTTTCCCTTTTTTGGGGATCATTTTGAATTCCGTTTATATCCTCCAGCATACTGGCAATCACTCCCAATTCAATGTACCTGCAAAATTAGTAATCTTACTGTCTTATTCATCAGCCAGCTTATTAAGGGAAGCATCAAATAGTCCTATACTTAGGATAAGCCCCTGTGCAGCCTTGTGGCGTGTATTCCAAAGATGGTTTCAAGATCAGTTCCCATAATGAAGTGGACATGTTGGCTAATAAACCTTTTGAATTTACTTTTTATGTTGCTTTGGGAACTGGAATCTGTGGTTTCCTCATTAATTTTGTGGCATAACATACAACCTTAACAATTAGTTCTTCACTTTGTTTGAGTAAGTTTACTTTGGTTTGTTTCTTCTAAGAATTCAAACAGCTGTAAGATTGTTAGCAAGGCCCTTTTGGTTTATGGGGCACTGTAAGTGAAGGGAACTCTTGAAGAAACATGCTGCTATCTGCAAGAGTGACAATAAAATTGGAAAATTCCCTCATATCTGCCATTACACATGCTGCATCCCAGATGGTAAGAAGACTAGGCTGATTTATGGTTGTCTGGTCCCATAGGCTGCTGGTGATAAAAATGTTCATCACCCTGCTTTGATGGCATAGATCTGCTCTGAACTTGGAATAGCTGTTTTACAGGGGGATCTTCCCCTTATCTTAGCAGGAGTCTTTATGTTAATGACTACTCTTCAGTAAGTTTCAGTAGTTATGAGTAGGAATCTGTGCTATTGTCCATTTTCTTACTGCTGTGCTCGGAGAAGCTCTTGGGGATGTATTGTCAGGGGCCTCAGAGAAGTGGATATGGAATTTATCACCTTGCGCAACTCGTGCAAGGGACTGAGATATTGTGTGGTATGAGGACTGCCAGAAGTCATGAAGAGGAGGCATGACATGTCCTCCAAGACTGCCTGATCTAATAAGTCCACCCAGTACAGTGCCATATAGAGTTACCAGTTAGGGTCTGAAAGCAGCATTGCAAATTTAATCTGTTAAACTGGGGTTGGTGCCATGTGACTGTCAATATATGGACCCAGGCTGGTTGTGTCCAACCAGTTTGGATTAGTACACTGTGCTTTGTTCATGCTTCCATTTCTAGAGTAATCACTGCTCTGGTTTGTCTGTAATCAGCAGCAGACACTCACCCATGCTCCATGCCTACTGACACTGTTGTATGACTTTGGCCAAAGGCAGACTTAAACGATTTCCTTTGCTTGCTGCTAACATCTCACTTTTTAACTGAAAGCTGACATTTTGGTACCCTAGGTGAAGTTTGGTACCCTAGATGTTGTGTAAATACAGATCTGAAGAGATGCTGGAAAAATGGAGACTTTCTGTTTTATCTTTGAAGTATTTTTGAGTATGGTGTCAGGGTGCAGAACAAGCTCTGTGCGTGGATTCAGCCATGTACCTGTCTCAGCCTCAAAACATACAGAAAAATAAATTACAAGGGGGCTGTTCTGCATGTTGTTAAATGGCTTGTAACTGCAGTTAATGAAAACTGATATCTGCTGTGTATCTGCAAGTGGTGTCCTCATGAACCTCACCCAAGCTGGTGGGTCTTTGCAAGAAGACTTGCATAGTTTTGGATGGATTGAGAGAAGGAACGGTCATGTGCTTTAAGCAAATAGTGAACCTTCTGAGCATATGAAGTACCGCAGCCCACAACCCTGTGTTGTGCTCACAGGCTGAAATATTTTGTGCTTCGTGGATTACTGTCCTTCGTGGGTCCAGTCCTGCTGAACAGGCATCAGTTGACTTTGTAGGCCCTCTTTTGATGATGAAATTCCCTGTTGCCACTAGAGTCTAAAGAGGAGTTAGCCACAACTGGTTGCAGGATATTAAACAAGCAACAGCCTCTTATCGTTGTATGAATGCCTTTTGTGGTAGACTGGTGTCTCTAATCACATTTATGATTAATAAGTGCCATAACAAATAAGTATTTATAATGAGATCTTTCTAACAAGAAGCATCTCTGACACCAATAATCAAAAAGCACCTGTACAGGCATACTGATACTTTCCTGCATTTGAAAAATGTCCTCCCCTGTGCAGTTTAAGCCTGACACTTAGTGAAGAGTAGTTTTCGTAGCTGTAGACCATCATGGTTATGAGGGAAATTTAGTACCTCTAATTAAAAAAATACTGTCTTTCTCTGCAAACTTGTCCGTAGTAATTGAAGAATAATGTGTTAAACCATTATGATAGTTGAATATGTGAAGAAGAGGGTACACTTGTTTCAGTTTGCCTTTTAAAAAATGGCTCATTAATAATTTAAAACTCTTTGCTTCAGGGTTTTTAAACACCTAACTAAAAATTAGACTCCTGATTACATGTTAATAGTACAGTGGCAAAATGGGAGGGAAGAAGAGTCATTATTACTTATTCTCCCTGGCCTTATTTCAGCAAGTCATTTAAACACGAGATTTAAAATCTTCAGTAGTCGGAGAAGAAAAGGACTACAGGCACTAAGTAGCATAAAGAGGGCAGCCACAGGAAAACTGAAACTGCGGTGCGGAAGTGTTGTTCTGTAGTGCTTGCTATTAGAAATGTGTGAAGGGTGGAGGTTCCGTTTCAAGAGAGGCTTTGAATTTGGAATGAAACCAAAACTGGAGTGAACTATCTTTTCCAAAGCAAAATAGAAATACGCATACTATTCTATATGAACACAGAGATTTATTTTCAACAGTCACAGTAGTTAATTTTGAAAGGTGACAGGAGAAGGCTCTCCACTGTGCTGGCTAATTTCCATCATAGATATCCATGTGTGCTTTTTGGGAAAGGGATGGATTGTGTTCATGAGACTTGGTCCCGGATAAGTATATGTACTGAATTGCCAAAGACGTGATGATTGGCATATGCTGATGGAATGGATTCTTGTGTTTAAAGAAGGTTTCTTCATGCACTATTCTTTTCTATGAAATAGTGGTGGGTTTTGCTGTTATATTTCTAATGAATGGTGCATGCGCTAAGTACTGGTGAAGTAGTTTACTGCTTAGACTCACTCCTGGTGGCAAAATATAGCATTTTAATAGCTTGTAAAGAGCAAGAGAACCTTTTTAATTGACTTGGCCAAATCTGCTGGATTTCATCCAGCATCACCTACGTATATTCTGTCATTAATGCTCAGTTTGCTCCATTGTGTCCAGATGGCCAGAGGAAAAGCAAAGTATCAGATCAAAGGAGGTAGAAAATAAGAGCGCACTCTGTTTTATTTTAAGTCTTCCTCTGACATGTTGGGTTTTCATTTATGTAAGTACAAGATTGTCTTAGTGATGTGATTGCATAGAGTGAAGGATAATACAGACCTGTGACGCGTCTGCATATTACTGGTATCTTGATGACTGTTAACTGACCAGCTCAGCTTACCTTGCTAAAAAATATTGCAGACTTTTGCAGGCTTTAGACTTCACATTGATGAATCTGTGATTGAATCAGGGTTACCACTCCATCCTTTGGCTCAGAAAGTAGCGAGTCTCAGCTCCCTAACTTAAGGATGATCTTTTCTTACTGTTGTTCAATGAGCTCTAGATGGATTGAATGTTCTTCATCTTATTCCTTCTTTGGCTGGTCTTGGGAAATCAAATCTTGAGCTTTCTTGTGGTCTTTTCACTGTGGAAACGAAATGGCAATGTAGTCTTTATTGTACCGCAGCAACAAAGCATTTGGAGGCTTGTACTCTTTTTGATGTGAAAGAGAGAATCTGTCAGCAGATTCTCCATTTGTTTAATTCCTTTTAGAATGTTACATATGTTGGTCTCCAAAGGGTTAGAATCATGAAGTTTGTGAATGACTTTGTACCACCTCTGCGGCATGTTCTGCTTTTAAGAACATTCAAAGCAGAATACCATAATTTTCTATAATTCACAAAGGTATTAACAGATGGTTTAAATCTGTCAACCATATAGGCAACATTTAATTTTACTGCCACAAAGATAAAGCTCCTTTTGCAATAGAAGGGAATGGCAACCAAGAAACAGAAGAGCTGGAACAGAGAGAAAGGCTTGCTGCCCCTGCCTTGAAGGGGGTATGGTGAAGCTATTAAGCGGTGCTGGAGGGAGAAAAGCTCTCTCCTCCAGCAGTTTCCATTGCCTCATGCAGAGACTGTTCTTGGTGTGATGGCAGCCATGAGTTTGGTGTTTTATACAAGTAAAGGCCATGGAAGCATGACCACATCTCAGTCCACAACAGTTTATGAACCTGGGCTACAGCCTATTCCATCAATTCTAGGGCTGATATTGCTTGTAAATTAAATAAATGCCTCTATCACTACAAATATTAAGACTAAGGCAATAACTGAAACTGAGAGCCTTTTTCTTTGTCCATGTATGTTGTGTTTTTTCTAGTCTTCCAAAAGATACTGCCATCACCTAAGCCTGATTCAACTTTGTGGACAGTGATACATCCTCACTAACTTTCATGTGTTTGTACCTACATCAGCTGTGATGCGTTTTAAGTGGGACCGTAGGCATGTGTCAGAACTGTCAGGAACGTACGGAGATCATCTTTGCCAACTGTTGCCTATGTGCTGCAGGTCTGAATGAGTGTGGCTGTGCAATATACCACATGCTCCCCTCTAGGAGAAAGCATGCTGAGGTTGCCATGTGCCTTCCACTCTCGCTTGATATTCTCCACAGTAGAGCAGTAAGGCAGTGACTGAGAAGCAATTGCAAAGTAATTTAGGGAGCCGCAAAATAACTGTACTGGATCCCAATACTTAGTGAATACACAGCACAACAACTCAAAGGATTTGTAAACAGTCTATGTGATTAATCACGATGTCCTGTTTTAAGGTTTTTCTTGTTTAAACAAAATGGAAAAAATGCTTCTACTGAGGGAAACAAAGTGATCTTATGTCCATACTGAATTCAGTCAAGTAGTTGCAGATCCTATATTTGAGTATCTTGAATGAAGCAGGATGTTTCTCTCAGATCATCCCTAGGCAGAGGACCAATAGGGAGTTAATCATTACTGAAGACAAGCTATAGCTTTCCTTCATCTTTCTTCCCTTCTTATTTCAGTTGCCCAGACAGTGAGCTGAGACTTTCTTACACACTGCATGCACTTTCATAACAAACAAGAAGTTCAGCAGAAAGAGAAGTAAGCTATGCTGTAATTTGGGGAAATAAGTAAAATAACTGTTTAGGGGGGGAAACAACTTCACCAGGTCAAGCTATCTTTCTAGCACAGAAAGACTGGCCTAAATTTATACATACAGTTATCTATACATTTTTACTGGCCAGTCTTTATAAACAAAGGGCCTGCCTGGTCTGCCAAAAAGCTGAGGCGCACACGGGATACTTAGCTTTATTGTCACAAAGACTGCAGAAAGTAAATTTGAGTCAAAAGAATACAATCTGTTTTCTTGGGATTCAAAGGAACTTTAACTAGAACAACAGAGGGGCCTGACAGTTGTGTTGGGGTTTTTTTTTCCCCCTATGGTTTCTAGAATAATAGTATTTTGTACCTCTACAGCTCTGAAAGCACTGTACAAAGGTGAATATGAATAAATAGGCCTCAGAGATGGGGGAAAGCAGGAACATATAGATAAGGAATTGCATGCCCTGGGATCTTAGTGAATCAATAGCTGGGCTAAGAACCGAGCCCAGGTGTCCTGATTTCCCGTCTGGTGCTTGCTTTATACTGCTCCACACTGTCTCTGGTGAAACTATTCAACTTCTCTGTGTCTTTGCCAACAGAATACATAGCTGCTTCCCTAGTGGTTGCCTTTCTACAAATGACCTAGGTGAGAGGGAATTCCTGCCATGATGAATTTAAAGATGGACAAAGTTACAGGAAGAGAGCCAGGTAATGGATGTAACTTGGTTTAGGATTTGGAAATTTGGGGAATTTTTACAGGAATTGGAACCATAGTACACTTGTATTTGCAGTAGGATTTACAAGCCTCTTCAAGGGCTCTTTAGAAGTGATATGGGGAACTGTGAGTTGAAACTGAGGACAAAAACCAGCTATAAATAGTCTCTAGAGTTTCTCCAAGGTGAGCTGGATTTCCTCTTTTTAATCTCTATATTAGTATTGGAATTAGAGACCCAGACAATCTATTTTCAAACACTTCCAATTATTTATGTATCTCTGGTCACCCTTTATTATAATAAGTGTTCGAGTATTCAGAATTTATGATCCCATCAAAAAAGTTAAGTTATTAACAGGAGCAAGTTTTACAGCAGGTGCTATAGCTTATGTAGTCAAACACGGATTCGTAGCTTTGTCCTGTCTTCTCTATCCTAGATAAGTTGTACAATCTGATCTTGAGCCTAGTAAATCTCTGGAGACATCAGTCCTGAAAAGAGAGGCTACCCAATGTCGTACAGCAGGCTGTAGGCAAATCATGGCTGAAAAAGCGGCACGAGCAATGTGTGTGTGCTAGAACAGCTAACAGGCTGCTCTTGGAGAAACTGGGTTGGAATGGAAGCCCTTCCGGTCATACTGAGTGTACATAGCAACTTCTTCTGTCCAATGGTCCCCAAGCCCAGCTGAGACTAACGTGTATGTCATTGATATGCTGCAAGGATATGCATGAAAAAGCAGACTTTATCTAATACATGAAATGGAAACTGCTAGAGAGGAGGGAGGTAATTTGGAAAAACACCAAACTCTGTTCTCTCTTTAGCCAGAGGGTGAAATTATCTGTCGCTCACATATCCTATAACTTTTCTTTAAACTTAAGCTGCTACTCCAGAGTGCTCTTGACTATTTAAAATTTCAGAGAAGAGCAGTTGAATCAGGTGAGTGTACCACAAAGTGTGGCTTCCTCAGAGCCTTATCTTCATCTTGGGATATCTTGGGACACTGCTTTCCTGAGCTATTTCATGGACTTATTTTCCATTATTACACATTGTTTTATCACCACATACCACATGCATCCGTGGAATGTCACACACCTGCTACATCAAGGCTAACAGAAACAGACCTTTACTCTTTCATCTGCCACCGGAGACTCTGAAAGAGCTGCTCAGTAGGCATTACTTTTATTTGTAGTTAAGGATGTGATCGATACCACAGAATTTGACATCTGACAATGATCAAATTAGTGTGTGGAATTCCTCCTTCTTCCAGGAGCTGGTTTCTTTCAGCACAGCATCAACAGACATTAACTATGGGTCTTAAATAACATGAAAAGTAGCTATGCCCCCTTTGCTGCTTTCCAAAGTATCCCTTATGTGCTAGGGGTTTGTCTTAGCTCTCTATTTTTATCCACAAGATTTCCATGCACCAACTTCAACAGTTTTAGGGATGATCACCTCTAACAATTACTTGACACCTCAAGCTTCATGGTGGTAGCACAGGTGAGGGCTGGTATTTTAACCCTTTTTCAGGGTACGTGTGTGTCAAACTCACTAGTGCCCCTTGCATATCCCTGTTTGTTTGGGAGACTGTTCTCCCCATCGTTTTCATTATGTGAGGGGCTCTGTATCCCTGTTTTTGCCATAGCATGGTTCACTGGAACTTCTTTACACCACTGGATCTATGAACCCCGTAAGCCACACTTGCTGTTTTCTCTTCCCAATTCTGACAAAAATTTTGTCAATATCTTCACACTTCCATGTTGTGGTGCAAATTTCCTGTTTCCTCGTGTTAGGAAACTGATATGTACTCTCCCTTTCCTTCTTACCCACAGGTAATCCCCTGTTCATTTTTATTTTCTTTCTCTGGGTTATGTCACTTAAATTAGAAGAGTCTGGACTGCGGATGCATAAAACATTATTTCTGATGAAATTGCACAATTCACTGAATGTACAGTTTATATGCTACCAGGTGATGGGTAGAAAAATGTTAAGTTAAATATACAGCCCTGCTTTGCCTAACTAATGGAGCAGGCGTAACTTGCCTCTGAGCTGGAATGGAAAATGTTCACTGTAAAATCCTGCTGGCATCATGGTGACGATAAATGCAGAGCAGTCTCATTCTCAGCAGGTTTCAGCCGGGTTTTTAAACTCCTTTGAATAAATAAAAAAGGTGTTTGGAATTGTTTTAAAGACTAAGGCAACTTAATAATGATGGTGTAATAGAGAAGAAAATATCTGAAAAGGATGCACTGACTTTATTTCTTACAGCAGCAAAACTTATGACATCTACAGTTTTCCATTTATTTCTCTCTCCTGTTTCTGAAATTACTTAAACAAAAACCTACCCAAAAAGAAGTCCGTCTTGGGCATGGAGGCGTAAGGCCTTTGCACTCTTCAGTGATGTGTCCTTGTGGAAGTTACCAATGGCTGTGCTGAAGGCTAACATAGTTGTTGTTGAGCACCATTTAGCCATGTGAAGCAGCAATATGGTCAGGCCTGAAGATTTTTGTGGTGGTTTGCATGAAGCCTCAGGTCTCCAAACTGTTGTTATAATCTGGAAATCTCTTCTTCTTTCAGAAGGTGATATTCCAGTCCACAGGGGTACCAGAGACAAAGGTTTCTGCCATTCCCCAGCATTCAAAAGCTAAAAGGAAAATAAGAATGGCAAAGTCATGATGTAAAACTCAAGCAGCCTGACTTGAGTGTTTGGTTTTTGGCAATGCTGAAACAGCTTTTCAGCAAGATGGCTGAAGCAGATTGCACCTGAATACAGGGAATTCCCCCTTCTGCTTTCTGGAAGAGGACTTCATGTTGAGGGTTGTGTTAACAAGCACCCATACGTTCTGTGTGCTACAAGGATAGGCTGTGCCATGTTTGGAAGGGGTCTGGTGAAATGAACAGTGAACTTGCATGCAGCTGGACAGCTGGGTGGTGTGTCCTGTTTGACTTCTTGTGTTATGAACAGTCAAGCTGATTTTAATCTCAATTGACTGGAGGATCCTTGAGAGAAATCTCAGGGAGTGGAAAGAACCGTTAGTCTTGCACAGGTTGCATAGAAAAGCTGTCGTTGTGTATTATTTTGGTTTTTTCCTGGGGAAAACATCTGGTCTCATATCAGTCCAGGACTATGTCAGTTTTTAGAAAATAAGCTATTTCAAGAGGCTGAATGCTCTGCAAACAGGCAGTAGTTTGGGGGGGGGAGGAGAATATACCTGGTGCCTCCTTAATATCGTGACGTACAACTGACTTCACTCTGTCCTTTGAATGAGATGATAGTCCTCTGAAAGTCCTCTCTGAGTTCAGTGGGATCAAGATTGCCTGCAAGAGCTGTCATTAGGCTGCAGGCTGTTAAACTGAAAATCACAGAGGTGTCCTGTTGTGGCTGAGCAGGGAGACCAGCCTCTCTTGTGCCTTAAGCAAAAGATAGTACGTTTGTGCGGAAAAGCAAGTATAATCTACTTACCTGATATTTAGTGGTGATAATGGCCAGGGATAAGGGCTGTGCTGTGCTAGATGCCGTTAAGTTAATCTCTGCCCTGCCAGAGCCCTCGTTCATGAAGGCGGCAAGAGCCAAGAGGTGTTAGTACAGAACTGCAAGTACAGGAAGGAAGGGCTCATCTCTGCATAAATTAGTATCATAGTGATGTTAATTGACGCAGGGCAGGCAGTGGTTAGACCAGTGCCAACAGGCAGTAATCTGTCAGCGTGGAAGCAGCGGTAGGTGTGACTCCAGTTCAGCTGTGGCGGGGTGCAGACACCTCAGCTGCTTTGCCGGTGCAGAGCCACAGGAAGGAGAACAGTGGCTGCTGCTGTCTCAGACTCCCTGTTCTCCTCCCTGCCTCCCTCACTTGCTTTCTCTCTTTTTCTCCTCTTGCAAAAGCAATGCACTTACACTTTTGCCGACTGGGACAGAAAGGCTTGGGGCAGTGAATGGATCTTCTTACAGATGGAAGTTCCTGTTCGTGTGTGGTGGCTGAGGGTCAAGCCCAGCTGTTGCATCAGGCAACAGAGTTTTTGGCTCACTCTTAACCTTTCCACCCCATCTCTTCAGGCAGAACAATAATCAACGCAGGCAACTTTCCCAGAGGCGTCAGACCCCATGAGAACTTTTGCTCTAATGATCTAAATTAGCCTTGCCCTGTAAATTCACCAAACTGTGGAAAGAGCAGGCAAACTACTGGCTCCTTATGTCCTCTCCGCATGCCCAGATTTTGGAGCTTTTTGGTGTGGCTGAGAACTTTCCGTTTCTCCAGACGTTTCACTCTTCCATTGCTCTTCTATCCTTTATTCTGCCTGACTGCAATCCATGTTTTCGAGGTGTTTGGGGGAGAGAGTATTTCAGATAGGACACTTGAATCCTTTTGCTTAGTTTGAGAGGCCTCTGATAAAGCAAGAAGTCAGACATAGTTAAAGCCTGAAGTCCAGTGACTGGCATAATTTTCCTGCTATAACAACTTTTTGTGGACTGGTTCTCCTGAGAGACTCTGGGGAAATACTTGTTTGTGCAGCACTTAAAGCAAGGGATTCTATTGCTGGCACCAAGGCATTGTTGTAGTAGTAATACAGAAGAAAAAAATCCCACCTTTTTGTTGGAAGGAGGAATGGGAGGGAAGGAGACAGGTAGATGCTGAGACGTGTAGCCAGGCAGAAAATAAAATGACATGGCTTGTAAGGAAGGGAATTTTTTTGGTTTTTTTTGTTTTTTTTAAAACAGTTCACTGCAGGACAGACTTATGCTAAAATCTGCAGTTGCATTTGGGAGAAAGCTGAAGTCACTGTGGGATGTTAGTGCTTCTCTGGCCCATTCACTAAAGATAGGCCTGGGCTGGGTATCATCCTGATGGGTTTGATGTCTGCTTTGTCTAATTCACTTGCAAAGAGCTCAGGCAGCAAAACTCCACTTCCACTTCCTTCAGCAAGGCAACAAGCCAGGCCTTTTCTTTTTTTTTTTTTATTTTTTTGTAATTTATTAACAGGAAGCTAAATTTATCAACCTGAAAATAAACTACTAAGCAAGTTCTGGTAACCATTTCCTCCCTCTTACTCATTTCATGGCCTCTATTCCCCCTCCTCCTTCAAACACCTAGAAAAACTGTTGATGGGGAGGTTGAGAATTTATATGAGTCCACTGGTAGAGAAAGTCAAACTTTTTCATTTTGATTTTTCTCCTGCTTTGGCTAAGTGGTGGAAAATTGCTTTTTGCTCATAGCAAAGACTCAGAACTACACTGTTGTTTTTTTTTAAAAAAAAAATGGAAAAAAGTTGTAGAAGTGCATGCTTATTGAAGGGACAGCAGAGCTGTTGCCTATTTTGTTGCTGTAACTTTAATTTGTAGGTTTTACTTCGAAGCTTTATACTTGTGGGACTGAAGAATTCCTCCGCTTGAAAGCACTTGAATAGAATTGACTCAGAGACTTGATTGATAATGTAACTTTTGTGTGTGTGTCCTATGGATAGGGATTTGCTGTGTCCTCTGATAGGAATCTGTTATGGTCTTCCTGTGCATAGCTTGTGTAAGGTCTTTTTTTAGGTAATTCAGGATCAATTTTCTCAGTTGTTTTCACAAGGAATTTAAATCTTGGGTCCTAACCAATTGCAACGGTTTTTACATCAGGAGGTTGTGGTCAAACCCAATGATTTACCTAGGTACGTACACCTTGCTGGCTGTGTAGACTTCCATCCCATTTCAACGTGGTGCTTCTCATCATTTCATCTCCTATTATAATGTTTCTCTGAGTGATTAAATACCTACTGCTTACCAGAAGGGAGGCTCAATGTCACTGGTGCCTTGAGAATGCAACCACAGGACCTAGGGAAAACTTGGAATATTTGATACATTTGGGCCAGTGGGTTTCATGCGAGATGTGTGCCTGTGAAGAGAGCCCTGTGGAAGCACCAGAGAGGCTTGAGGAACAGATGTGTAGAGAACATAGCACAAAACTAAATTAGGTGCTGTGTTGAAGGGTACAAATACAAAATACGAGCAGATCAGACACTTCTGTGGGAAGTAACCTAAAAAGAAAAAAAAAAGGAGGGTGGGACTACTACTATTTAAACTGAATGAATTATCAGTTCAATGATACTGTAAAGGTGCCTGATTATATTGTATGGTACAGATACAAAGCAGTTTCTTCCAGGGCAAAGAGGTTATTTTTACCACTTTTTACTGTCTCAAAGAGACCATATAATATTCTGTACAGGCATTTTTAGTCTCCATTTTCTGAAAAGAAATTTCAGATGACATGGAGCTCGGACTAAAAGGAGTTCAGCTAAAAAAATGTGTTTCAAGAGTATGACCCAGGAAGGACTTTATCTCCATGCCTCTCTAAGGTTTAATGAGGAAAAAAAGACTGACATTGAAAAAAAAGACAAGAGAGGAAAATAATATGTGTTACTAATTGGCACCTATGTTGGCAACTTGAATATAGAGACTATGGGAAGAATTAAGACAGCAATTTCAGAGTAGAGGTAAGCTATATTTTTAAGGTAAGAGTGTTTGATTTGCCATATGTATGAAGATATGTAATACCTGGCATAGGGACAATGGGAACACCCTTTCTTAGGTGCATTAGTTAGACACCTCTAGAAAATAAAACACGTACTTGGAATCTGATCCCTTTAAACTTAGATACTGCTATAAAAGCCTAGAAATGGAGAGAAGTAGCACATTTAAAAAAGTAATCCATAATCATTTTTAAGAGAAATTTGGTAAATAAACAAGAATTGGAGCTGACATCTGTCTTTGTTCTGAGGAAGGTGAACCTTATTTATTTTTCCCCAGCATTTTCACCTTTGTACAAACTACCACCCCACTGAAAAACTGTTAGAAGATACAGACATATTCTCTTGGGGCTCTGTCAGCTATCTTAAAAAAGAAAAGAATGTAAGCATATGAGTTTGTGATCCTTTGTTTTCTGGATTTTCTGTGAAATCAAAATACAGCTGTACATTTGTATGTGCATGCTAAAGAAGAGTAGGTGTATGATGCAGAATGGTGGATTTATTTCTGCCCAGCTGCAAGCATGAGAAGAGGAAGAGTGCTATGGGCAGACTGCATGCAAATCTCAGTTCCACAATTCAGTCGACACATCTGTATTACAGCTGACCTCTACTTTTTAGGAAGCTCTGACCTGGTTTGAGAAACCGGATATGGAAATGAACTGAGTACCCACATTTGAAAGCTCAGAAGTCCAAACTTTTTTTGCCTTTGATTTTACTCCACAAGATGTTTGTGGTCTTGAAGGATAGTTGGATATTTGTTTATAAAAAGCAGAACTTATTTTGTAATGTTCAGGATCAAAACTATCATTCTGACCTAAATTAGCTGAAGTTGTGGGAGTCTGATTTCGACTGTTGTAGACACACAGTCACTGAGTCTGATTTTAAATCCTCTGTCCAGATTTGTAATCTCTGTTCTAATAGGATAATTGAGTAGCAGCAGGCTTATCAGAAGCTTGTCTTTAATGACCAGTCAATTAAGTTCACCATCCATCTCTTTAGTGTAAAGATGCAAACATAAAACCCTTCACACTGCTTTGGAAGGTGGAAGCTCTGTCTGGTGGAGCGCAGAGTCTCAGAAAACCCCACCACGCTGTTGGAAATGAAGGCAAATGGGCTGCACACAGTCTTTGAGCATGATTTGGAGTGGTTTTTGAGTATCGCTGTTCATTTATGAGCTCTCATCTTGGCAACAAGAACACCTCCAAACTCCTGAGATACACTACAGTACCATCCTTGGTGTCCCCTCGTGGCTGCTGTAAGCAGTGGTGTCATCTAGACTTATGTGCAGTGGACTGATGTAAGTGTAGCCCTATAGAGATGCATTTTCAAGTCTATTTTAAAGTTGTTTTAAAATCAGCTGGTCTTATTTTGCGTCTTCTAAACACACAGTATCTGTAGATAATTAACTCACTGTAAAAAGACAGTTGTTATGGAAAAGCTAGAAGGCACATTCCTCCCTCAGGCTAGGTCTGACATGGGGTCTGCTGAAGTCACATCAGGCCATCATGCAATTTATTTTTAATTTAGTGAATATGTTTCCTCAGGGTCACATTATTGCTTGGAAATCTGAGGTGATTTATGTCATGCCTGTGCAATTTCCACGCACAAAGATGCTGCAGACACATTGCAATGTTATGATCTTCGATAAGGAAGAGGTAGTCCCCTCATGAGGCAGCGCGTCTCTCAGGCTTCCTGTGCTGAGTGATGAATTACAGGGACACAGAAGAACTGAGGATTCTATTCAAATAGTTTGTAGAGGTTTTCCCTTCAAAGCTATGTCCTGAAATGTCAAGCACTAAAACTTGCCTTATTGGCAGGAGTTCTGGCAATTTTCTTGAACGCTGGGAGCCTCAGCTGGTAGGCACAGTTGCCTTTAAACAGGGGATACAAATGACAAAACCAATGAGGCTGAATACGTGGAGTGGTGCGCTGCCTGATAAAATCGGGAATGGACCACTACCCAGAGCAAGACTCAAGGTTCAGTGACTCGTCTCTCCTGTACGGAGTACACTGTGTTCCCAGAGCAAGTGGCAAGTGCTGCCCTGGGGAGACCTTCCCTCATTTATTTCAGCTTTAGGCTTTAAAAAAAATCAAAGCAAAAGAAAACCAAAAAAATCACCCCGTCAAAACAAAAGGAAGCATCCCTAAAAATGTCTTGTGGGTGTTCAAGGAGAAGACAGTGTCTTGGGGAATTATGAATTTGCAAAAGGCGACAAACAAAGAGTCGGGAGGTGAGCACAGCAGGTCCTGACAAGGACCCTGTTGGATTGGGAAAGCCTCACTGACCAAATAAAAGACTGTTAATCAAAGACAGTACTGCAGTGAGAAGAGTTTGGATGAGTTGGGAGCGACAGAGAACTTGTATCTAAGCTTGCATGAGAAGTGAATTTGTGTGAAGAAATGAGGATAGATGTGAAGCTGAGCTACCCTAGTTGCAGGTCCAGTCATTAAATTTATCAGAAACATTTTACTCCTCCCTTCTTTTGCTGTGATCTTTTTTGTACCTCTTGATCAAAAGAAAGAGGTCCTCAATGATAGCAGGCGGTCAGCTACTCTTTCTTGTTTTTCATTTGTCTGCTGGATTATGAAAGGCCATAACAAGACCATAAATATTGATAACCTCTTCCTGGAGCATCCTGAGGGGTTAACAAACAAATATTGTGGTCTGCTAGGAGATTCCTAATGAATGCAAGGACTTCCTGATGGCTTTCCTTGGAAAGCAGAACATGATGAGGGAAGTGGCTTGTGCATGACTCTAATCGCATTAAATGCCATTAGAAAATATCCTGAAGTATCCTCTCTTGAGTTGTGTTTTAAGAGTTTTGTCTCCCTCATCTGTAGCAAAACTCATTCAGTTGGGCAGTTATGACAGGAAGGATGTATAGTAGACTTTGAGCAATAAGTGTTTAATGTTAGCATCTGCATTTTCTCAGCAACACTCTTGACACTGAATCTGTAAAAGAAATACTCACTTTACAAGGATCTAGAGCCATAATGCCCTGAGAATTTATTTTTTCAGTTTCGACAAGCACAAGCACAAAACTCAAAAGCTGCAACATTCATATTTCAAAGTTTTTCCATGTAAGGAGGGCAAGAAAGGAGCCAGAAAATAATTTTCGCATTGGCAAAACACAGCAGATAGGTACATTACTTCTATTACGTTCTTCTGGCAGACTTTCATGGTAATAGTTCTCAGTGTACAGACAGTAGCAGGGTCACTGCATGGCCACATTTCTGTGGTGTAATGGTGCCTGTGATATATTGGCTTCAAACCTGCTTTATTAAATTTCTTCTCCTGAGTCAGATCCTCAGATGGTGAAAATAATTGTATCCTTGGCAGAGCATCTGCCCCTTGTCACAATTTTTTTAAGTCAGAAAAGAAAATCGGAGCTGGTTGGATGCAACCATGTGTGTATTCCTTGATATAAATTACTGACTTGCACTGTCTTCTACTTTCAGTTTGGCCAACTGATATGTTGTTTGACAATTTCCAATCATACTTGACTAAATAATGGCCAGATATGGCCCAGTCTGGGTGCAGAACCATATACATACAAAAAAGATTGTTGCTACCTCAGAGAGATATCAATTTAAACATCACTGAGGAAGCAATGAAAGGTCATATTACTATAACTAGGTAAGAGTGTAGAAATAAACTATTTCAGCAAGTTACCACTCCATTAGTCTACCTGACTGGGAATTTATCATATTATTGACACAGAAATTCATGGTGAATAAAACATGGCTGTGGAAGAAGACTAACTTTGCTATTGCTAAGGCTTTTAGGTGGGGCTTGATTCATGGAAATAGACTTATGCCATCCATATCACTGTGGATTATTTTCTTCACTACCTAGCTAAAATAACTGCATTTCTTTGTGCCAGGTTAGTAGTAGTCTGCACTCTGTGCTCCAGTTTAAAGTGTTACGTGATGATAGAAAAGTACCGATGCACCCACATGGCAGATGAAGGGTGCAGGCCAGGCCCACTGACGGTAATGGCGGGTTCTCAAGGACGCTGATGGTGACAGGGTGGGAAGTGGGTAGATGAGCAACGGGCTGAGGAGTCGGGACTGGAGCCTGCGCCGCCTCACTCCCCCTGCCTGGTGCTTCCTGTCGGGACAGGCTGCTTGTCACTGGGAGCCCCGGTCCCACAGACCTCGGCTGAAGGGTCTGTTGTAGCAGGAGAATTTTCAAATAGGTCAGGCACCGTGGCCTGGGCTGTTGCTTAGCTGTGCTTCGCTGTGATCAAAAAGATGAGTAGGAGGAGACACGGCTAATGTGCTGGGTGACCTTCACCGGGTGACTTAACGTCATTTCTTCTCTGTTTCCCGTAATGTGAAATGAAGATTGCTACACACATCTCTAAAATTACTGCTGAAGTTTCTGGATATGATCCATTATTTAAATGTAGATGATAGCTCTAAATGTAGATGATAACTCTAAATGTTGCTGGCTTTATAAGATGGTCTGTCAGATTAGCACTACACATCTAGTCCCGGGAAAGGGAGTCAAAGCATGCTTGGTAAAGTGGTACCCCTGTTCTGATGCAAAGTAAGAAACTTCTTTAGAAACTGATAGAACATTTAAATCCCCTACTCTTAGAACTGATTGGTCACTTGTTTTTTACTGCATACTTTAAACAACAAAACCAGGTTTTGCAGTTTTGTGTATAATGAATTACAGTGAGATTATTCATGCTACTGAGAATGGAAAATATATATAAGATGCATCTCAGCTTCAAAATTACTCGACCAACGATGATTAAATCTTTCTCGCCCCTCACCCACTGCCCCCAAGTACATTTTGGTTAAATTGACAGAATTGTCCTTATGCTTTTAGTCATGTGAATCATGTCATTAAGGTGGATAGTGCTGTAGGAAGGGGGAATAAAGCTTGATCAGTGATATAGTACAGATATTATAGATATATACAGATTCTTCTAGATAATACTCCAAACTCTAGCCTCTCTTGGTTTGTGTCACTTTTCAAATTCCGTTTACCACTTTAGCAGCAGATGGTGGATTCTGGAAACCCGCAGCAAAACAGACAGTATCATGGAGGAGAGATGTATAAAATGAATCTCAGGACAGTGAAAGCCCAGTTGTCTTGAATAGGTTAATGGCTTTGAAAAATCTTTGAATATTAGAGGCTTTTAAAGTACCTGGCTTAGTGGAGCAGTTCATAACATTCAGTTATACTCCTGAACTTATGTTAGGATATTGCTTGTGGTGTATTTTGAAGGTGGAATACTCCCTATAGTTGCCGTCCTTTTCTTCTTTACAACTTTTGTCTAATTCTGCATAACGTCTCATTTACACTTATAGGAGTCCTGCCTCTGGATCTGAACCCTGTTGTGCTGGTTGCCACACTTCGCACAAAAGCTGTGCTATCTTTGTTTAAAAGAGTTTGCAATAGAAGTATCTGTGGTAGGAGGATCTTCATTTTCTGTAGCCTTGTGTAGCTGTTGATGTTTGCATGGACAAGGCACAAAATGCCACCAGATTACAATTAATTAGCGAATTCTCATCTTTTAGTGAGACTTTTCCCCAGCTTCATGTAAGGGAATATGCAGGGCAGTGGGGGAGCAGTGTTTCGTATTTGAAGCGTAGGGTGAGATTTCAGTTTTGCAGCACACTTACAGCCCAGGAAACAAGAAATGTGTGGATGCGATCATACCGTGTTATCCTGCTATTCGCTTACCTAGTGCCGTTGCAGCCGTACCGCTGCAGGCTGTGATTTTTGTCAGCTGTTAAACTGAATTTAATTTCATCTGGTTTGGATGACGGGTCACCCAGAGAAACTCGGAGCAAAGACAGTAATGAGCCCCTCATTAGGACACGTTCTTCTCTTTCAGGGCTGACCCTGCGTAGTGACACTAATGACAAAATGCTGCTGAAGGCAAGTCGCGGGATCTGGCGTGGTGGGTGAGCTGCGTGTGAGCGGCAGTGCTCTGACTGCAGAGGCTGGCCCCTGGCCGGGACTCTCCCTGCTCTGCCGCCAGTATTTCTGACGGCCTGCAGGGAACCCTGCAGGGAGTCGAATCCCCACCCGCGCTTTGTGCCTTCTGTTATGGTAGAGGTAGGGCTGTCTGCTACAGGGACAACTTTCACCCAACTTCAGCCTTGGCTTTCCTCCCACCCTCTGTAAAGGGGAATTCTCTACCCGCCACTCATGCCCGCAGTCCAGGCACGTTCCCCATTAAACATTCCCCTCCAGCAGCAGCACAGGTGATGGAAGCGGTTCTGCATGTGGGATTTCCCATGAGGTAAATCCCCCTTATCAGGAGCCAGAAGCTGCACGCTAAGGGGTTGGCGCTGGCTGCCCTTTGAGCAGCCGTTCTGTGCCATTGAAGCACTGAGGCCGGGAGGCTCAAGTGGAAATGAAGGCAAGGCGAAGGAGTGTGGACGGAAGCAGCGTTTTCCCCTTTTCAAATAATTAGTGTAGTCACAGAAGCCCTTTATTTACTGTTTGCCATTGAAGTACTTTGTGTGCAGCTGTGTGCTATTCTGATTTTCAGGGTAAGTATAAATCAGAAAACATTTTTCAGGAGCTGACCCTGTATGAGTGGCCACTGTATGATGCAGAGATCACTTAGATAGTATTAGTTTGCATGCTGCTACTCTTTCAGAGTGTACTCGCATTTTGTCAGGGTAAAGTCCTTGACTGCACTCGTGTTATCAGGTGTCCTATTTTTCTTAACACAGCTTTGTCCCAGGCACTTTTTTTCAGAGCATACAGCACAGTTGTCAGTGTTCATTTTCATCGGGGTTGGACTCATTTATGTGAAGGAATAATCTATGGGTACTTACTCATTATACAAAATTCTCACTGCTGTCCTAATAAGTTAGGCCCTAACTTCATGTGCATACTTAAAAAGGATCTGAATGTACTCTGAAAAAAAATAAGCTTTGGCCATTCCTTCCTAATGTACTGTAGGCATATTCATTATTGCTGCAGGTTGTGTTTGCCGCTCGTGCTCTGGTACAAGTGTCCATTAAATGTAAGACCTGCAAGCTCATTTTTTAAGAATTAATATTAAACTTTGCTTTGTGCAGTCTGTAGCAGCATTTTACTTAATGGCGGATTTTTAACCGGCATTTACTGGTACGCAGACTTTTTTTAAATATATTTGAGAGGCACAAAATACATTTGAGAAGGAGGAAAACAATGTCGTGTGTGTTATCCACATTCTATACGAACACGCTAAATCAGAATGACAAAACTAGGGACCCGTTTTCTAATGTGGCCTCTGATGTGCTGGAGGTGAGTTTCTGGGTTACAGGGTTGGTTGGCTTTGGTGACAGATAAAATCCATATGGCTACTAAAGAGGGCGAGAGGGGAAAGCACAGCTATTTAGTTTCCTAAGCAGTGAGGACCCAGAAATTTCATGTCCAGCTCTGTCACTGACTCAGCATACATTCCAGCACAAACCATGCTATGGTTCTTAGTGCAGTCATAAGCTTAACACTTCAAAGAACATCCATTCATTTTTAAGGTCTCAACATCTGAAAAATCTTCGTCTTTTTTTCTTGTAAGTGCTGTAAACTTCTAAAACTGCTGTTGGAGCAAATGTGCCCAAGAACCTGGTACTTTATTTATGGAGAGATTTGCAGTTAGAGTACCCCTAATCACCAAGGTTTCCAAAATTAATAGACATTTTTGAGAAAGTAGCCTTTATCCTCTCTGGATCTGATCTGCATCCTGTACAATGGACATAGTTAGCACCTTACAGTTTACACAGGTATTGCAATGTATGATTAGTGTTTGGGAGTGCTGTGTGATCTTTGAATGATGGATTTTCCAGATAAAATTCAAGGTGGTGTTTACACTTTGAAAACTTTGATGAGTTGGTGCTTCAGAGACTTCCCCAGTCTCCATTCCCAAGAATAATCATGCAACTGCTTTTTCAAGGAAGACGTTTATGTTAGTGGTGCTTAGACCAGAACAGTACCCCTGGCTCACCCTTATTGTCATGTGGAGATGCACGGGAAGTTAGGGATTCACAGAGTTACACTGTGAACAGTATTTCTTTGCTTTGCTCTGGCACTGAGTGTAGCTTGAAGTCTCTCTACCACTGGGCCAATGCTGTGAGCTCCTGTTCCCTGCACGCTTCATGGAAACTATTTGCTGTTGGTGGATCATAATCTGTTCTGCTTGTGGTGTCACAGCTGTTGGTGTCCCAACTCCAGAGCTGGAGAGGAGGAAAATAATCTTGGCATTGCTTTTCAGTTCGTTTCAATGGAATTTCTCCAGTTTGCAGTGTAAGCATTGAATGTGTTATACAGAAATGTATTAGTTATAAAAATGCATTCTACCTGTTTCTACCTGTTTAGATTCCTGTTCTGGTTTTGGCTGGGATAGAGTTAATTTTCTCCCTAGTAGCTGGTATAGTGCTGTCTTCTGATGCTTGCAGTTGTTGCTAAGCAGTCAAAGAATTTTCAGCTTCTCATGCTGGCCCCACCAGTGAGAAAGCAGAGGGGTGCATGGGAAGCTGGGAGGGGACACAGCCAGGACAACTGACACAAACTGACCAAAGGGATATTCCATACCATATGACATCATGCACAGTATATAAGCTGGGGGAGTTGGACGGGGAGCAGTGATCACTGCTTGGGGATGGGCTGGGTATCAGTCATCGGGTGGTGAGCAATTGCTTTGTGCATCACTGGTTTTATGTTATTATTTTCATAATCTCTTATTTTGATTTCCTATTAAACTATCTTTATCTCAACTCCCTGTTTTTATTTTTTTCCCATTCTCCTCCCCAACCCATGGTGGGGAGGGAAGGGTGAGCTGTGTGGTGCTTAGTTGCCAGCTGAGGTTAAACCACAACAATTCCTTAAAAAAAAAAAAAAGTCTTGTTCATGTAGTTGTAGTTTTAAGCATGGTCTTAAGTATATGGCTGGCTGCCAGTTTGTCAGATTAGTGGCATAAGCCAAAGGACATAAGAGTCAAGAGAGAGATGTCCAGTCAGACTCTGGTTTTTCACTGGAGCCAACATCACTGGGTTTGATTACTCTTTTACGTTTTACCAGCATTTGTAAGATCAAAATCAGACCTACGTTTCAATCTGAAGTTTATTTTCCCCAGGTTAACTCCTGCAACTGCAATCTGACTTGTGCAAAAGGAAGGCGTTTGTATGAAAGTAAACCCAAATACAGCTGCGGAAACGGAAGGGGCAGAAAGACATTTAGCAAATGCTTGTGTCTGCTAAGGTGTTAGTATTCATGCAGGTTGTAACTATTTTCTGCTTCATTTTTTTGAAGCTGTAGCGGAAAAAAGTGGGGTCTTGAGTCATTCTACTGTTTATCACCACAGATCAAAGGGCACAGAATTAGGTTTGTGTTTTCACAGAGGAGACTGATACTGACACACAGCTGTCCTTTCCTCCTCCTGAGCACATCAAGACTGAATGTTTTGCAGATTGTAAGCTTGGCCCTGGTTAGGAGTCTGAAATAAAACTTCTATTGTCTCTAGTGTTTTGGTGTTTGCTCTAAAGAAATCATCAACCTTGGTTGTTTATTTTTTCTTCTACAGGAAAGGAGGGGGGTAGGGTAGTCATCCATACATCTGTTTGCAATCCTGACTTTAAAAGTCTAAAAATAAACAAGCCCCACAGTCCAACCAAAAACCATGTTTGCTGGCACTCTTGAACAAGGGGCAATGTACACTTCAGGATCAGTTTAGCTTAAAAAGTTGTATAGACTGAAAAAAAATCAGTGGTGCAGTTTACAGGTTTAAACTTAAAGAAAAAAAGTGGTTTTAGACATCTACACAAGCACAAATACTTCTTTCTAACAAGGCCAGAACACTACTATTTAAATTCCTCTTTGCAATCCACTTTTTCTTTCATCTCTTGTTCTGATCCTGCAGAGGATTGAGCTGGATGTGAGAAACCACTGAAATACTTCTGTGCTGATATGAAAGGTTAAAGAAGGTTATCTCGGAGACAGGGTGTGCACTCAGTTTTTTTGCACGCAAGGCAAAATTATCTTAAGGCATGACAAATCTTCTGTAGTGCAACCCAATGAGCTGTGGTCTGTATATGACGTCAGTTAAGGTTCCTACCATGGGGTCTACATGGAAATATCAATAAAGAAAGGTGAATGGTAGAGATGGCTTCAGAGGAGACTAAATGCTATAGTATCTGTAACCCTAAATCTATTGCTAACCTACAATGTTGCTATTATAATTTATGGAATGATAGACAGAACAGCAGGGAGCTGTAATGGGGGGCATGTGTGCGCGTCTGTGGCCCCCTTTGAATTTCCAGGGATTTAATTCCATTTCCTCTGGTGCGTAGAGTTATTTACACAGCCATAAAGACAGCCAATATTAAGAGCTGAGGAGGCAGCTGTAGCACATGAATAGACACTTGTTTGTGTGTATTTATATACATACATATACCTAAAATAAACACAAAAATCGACATCGTACTTGTAATTAAATTAGAGAGATATTCAGTGCTAAGATTCCCACAGTGTCCATTCATAGGCATGAAAAAGCTCATTTTCTCTGGATCTGCTCAACTCCCCTCCCACCCCCCTTTTATTAGTCCATTTGAAGCCTCTAAGCATAGGAGAATCCAAAGCATAAAAAAGAGGACTGTCTGACTGGAAAGGTCATAAAATTGCTATATCTGGTTAATTTGGTTTTGGTGAAAAACTGCTCGCAGAGTAGTATTGCTATCAGGAGTTGATTTGATGTCTGTGGGTGGGGAGGGGAACCCTGTCTGAACAACCACATAAGCTGCAGGGTCTGTTAATTCTTCTGTGTTACGATGTTTAGAGATACAGTGGTCTCTTGTTGAGAATATAGATCGTCCCATCGTCTCCAAAGGCAGAAGCTGGTTTAGTTGGAGAAAGCAGTGAGAGGCCCACATGAGGGCAGGGAGAACGTTAAACTCTGGAGGGGAGGGAGGGCTCATCTGGTGTAATGCACCGGAGGAAATCCCCTCTGGGCAGTCAGGAGGCTGTCTTTACAAACTCCTGAATTTCGTTCATTTTTTGGAGTTCGCTCACGGTCTCACTGGATTAGTCGCTCTTCGCTAGAATTCCTAGGGCACGTTTCAGTCTGTTCTTTCTTAATTTCCTCAAGCAGGCTGGTGCGTTTTCTTGTTTATTCAAGTCTTTGTCTCTCCATCTCAGGACAGTTTCTTCCCTCTGTAGCTGTTGAGCTACACACAAGGTCGGATGATTACTCAGAGCTTCCTGGAAAGCTTCTTGTTTGTTTTAGGCAAAAGTACTCAGGAAGTTCCTCGGCTCTTCCAGCAGAGCTGTACTGGCAGCGGCCTTCCGATCTTCCAACTGCACTCGCTGCATTTTTTTGGAAGACAAGCTAAAATCTTTTTTAGTCCAGTACTAAATCCCGGGTATGTCAATGTTGTTCCGTATATTTCAAATGCTGAAACTATTTTTGAGAGCTGCCGCACCTCAGTTAATAGAAAAAAAGTCTCCTCGCTCACTGCGATGACAGTGTGACAGTCAGGCTTTTTGGTGTTCGCCACCACGCCTGCCGTCTTCAGATGAGCACATTCCAGCTCTGGGCGCAAATTTGGTGCCTTTGCAGCTCACTCCCTGCTTTCACACACAGGCTTTGGGTCTCGCTCAGTTGGCGAGGCTTCACCGTCCTTCAGCCACTTTCTGCAAGGCACAGATTCCGGCAGCTAAACCTCTGTCTCTGTGTGTGTGTGTGTGTTAAAGGAGATAAAAGGAGGGGAAAAAACCCGAACGGCTTGGCTCATGGATTCTTTTTAACCTCACAGGCCCTGGTGGCTCATTTCAAAGCACTTGAATCTATGCAATTAGGCTGAATGTTTCCTGTGATGTTGGGTAATGGAGAAATCACTTTAACGTATTTGTATCTTGATGCTATATGCCGCTGTCACAGCCCTCTGTGAGCAGAAACGTGTTGATATGATGAGTAAGGGAGCGGTAAGAGACTGTTGTGTGCCATCTGTGTGTAAAGGTTTAGTTCTCCCAGCAGCCGTCACGCACTGGTATCGGCAGCCCCTTCCTGCCGCAGCACCTCCGAGTCCTCCACACCTACGCGCTGAGATGTCCGTGGGAGGGAGGCCGGCAAGCTGTTTCATTCAACTGTTGCCTTAGAAGTGATAACTCTCTGTAAACAAGGCCAACCACTACCAGTGTGGAAGTGCTGCTGACGTGGCTAAATTGGTTTAGAGACTACCAGTCTGTGAGAGAACTTGTAAGGCTGTCTTTAATCAATATAAACCCTGTTGGCATCTTAGCTTCAGCCACCATCAGTTGTATGACACCTGAAAAACTGATTACGAGGGCTCTGCTAGAAGGGGCCTGTGCTGACTTGGTTTCCACGAGCTGGTCACATATTGCTGTTGTAGACTCAATCGTTTTGCAAGCAGCTTGTTAGTTTGCAGCCCGTGTCTACGCTCCCTCTCCAGGAAGAAAGGTGGGAGGGGATGGAGCTGTCAGTGCTGGGGCCTGCGCTCAGCTTGAACAGCAGAGCTTGGTGGTGAGGCGGGCTCTGAGCTGCTGCCTTCCTGGCAGCCCTGAGCCTCACCAGGGGCTTATGCATCTGAAGGAGCAGAGCGAACCTCAAAATGAACCCTAATGGTTTCTCTGAAAAAAACCCAAAATGAAATAAACCCGCAAAAGTCCCAATCACCCTGAAGTACCTGTGTCTCTGCTACAGGAACCATTGCTCTTCATCCAGATGACTCTAGTTATCAAATATTTGGTGGAACCTAATCCAAACGCTTTGGGGCTGAATTGCTTTCCAAATTACGAAGACTTCGTATGGCTGCTCTTTGGCAGTTGCTCACAAGTGTATATTCTGAAGATATACCACCGATCTGTTTGGGTCTTTTCCTCCACAGAAAGAACAGTGCTGACAGAAGACGAAGCAAGAAAAGACAACTTTGTGCCCTGCTAAAAGGATTCAGTTTAGCCGGTACTGGATGAGTGAGATTTATTTCTGTTTGTCCTCCTGGCATGCCACGAAGGCCCGCTTTGCAAACAGGTGGGACTGGGCAGAATGTAAGTGCAATTTATCATTCCTGTTGCTTTATTGTATTAGAAAACTGGGAAACTTGGTTTTGCAACTGGTTGTTGCTAATTCTAGATCCCTGTCTTTCTTTTTGATAGCAGGTGTTGGAAATTTGTTCCAAAGTGTCATGAAATACTAAGTTATCCTGAAACTGTAGTTTACTGCCTCTGACAAAGTATTAGTCAAGGCTGAAATGATGAAAGCTGGTAGCAGTAAGTGTGCTCTGCTCTTTCGTTCTCAAAGGTCATCAAAACCGGGTCATAACTGGAGCTCATGTAGAGCTTTCCTGGCTCACGGCGCGTGAAGGCAAATTCAGACTCCACTTGGCAGGTGTCTTTAACATCGAACATGCAGGTTTTAGATTATAGGTGCTATTTAAATAAAATAATCTTGAATTATTATTTGCAGCAAATAAAATTTGTACATGTCCTCTGTCTTTATGAAATATTGATGCCAAATTATAGTAATTTACAGCTATTTTAAAACTAGATCCAAACCCCACAAATATGTTCACAAAGATTATGGAAACTGTAGCCAGTTAACACTTTATTTGATTGAGGGAAGAAAAAATAAATGCTCATTTCAACATTTTAATGTAAAATTTATAGCATTCTTTTTGTTGAAAGAGTTCTAAATCTCTCTAATGTAAGACATAAATTTTTTTCATTTTTATGCGTGGGAGAGCATGACATCTTTCTCTAGTTCAGCTTTTTAGCCTTAATGCTTCTGAAATTGAGAGATTATTATTATTTTGGAACCTGAATCAGAAACCAGCCAGACATTAGCATTCAAAGCATGACAGTAAATCTGTAGTGACAAGAAAATGATGGTCAGACCAGGCAAGGAAATTCAGTAGTGAGAAACAGATTACGTCCTTGAGGAAAATACCCGATGGTTGTGGATGCTTATATTTTGCTTTGCTGCTTCTCTTTTTTGTCTTCATGATGTCTAAGAGCTCAGCAGTCATTTATGTACAGGCACTCACAAGCTTTGGTCTATCTTTGTTATGATTACCAATACTATCACCATTTTTGAGAAAGGTGTGCACACGTTTGCAAAAGAGGAGGAGAGGAAGACATTGCTGAGTCTTGTATTTAGCGGGACAGGAGAAAGTCTGCCAACTCATTTCACATGGGCCAGTTCACAGTCAGACACTGGAGGGTTACAGCTTCATGTCTGCTAATATGGATTGGATTCAAACCAGCAGACCAGTGATGAAGTGATTTGTTTTCCTTCACTTGTTTCCTTAATTCTTTCAACTCTTGCATTCTCTCTTTTCTAGGCTTGATTATATTTGTCACGCAACGTATTTGTGGCTAAATGAATATGTATGAAGTGTGCACCACTTGTTTAACAACTTAGCAATTGGTTATGAAAATTGCCTGCTGAAAATGTTTTCTAGCTAGGCAACTCTGCTTATGCTGTGTTTTTTTGGTTTTTCCTTTCTCCACCCAGACCAGCCCCCCAGCCCCCTCAATTTGATTCTCAGTAAGTGATGCTGCAACTAGGTATCCACTTAATTTGTAAGAAGCAATTTTTTTATCGTACTTGCAATTTGTTAAGGCTGGGTTGTTTGCTCAATAGATCTTGTGGTCACCCACTCTGTAGTTTAGTTGCCTAACAAACACTAGACTGACCCTCTTCCTTACCTGGATGTCTGTTTAATGTTTTTTTAAATTAGTAGCATATTGCCTTCCCTAGGCACAACTTCTTTCCGCACATAGTCTGTGAGTATTTCTACAAATAACAGAAGCTCAGTGTTTCCATGAGTAGTAACCACTCACCTTCAAATTCCTGGAAAAATAGCCAGAGGGGAATAAAGGAGGCCAGAACAAATTACAACTGGGAATGCATGAGTATATCTGTGGATATTATTTTCCTGTTGTTCTGCTATTCTTAGAATTTCACATACTCTTACGCTTTTTAAGACAGAACTTAATGAGACAGAAGGAAAATGGTAAATGCCTAAGATCTTTAGAAGCATGATCTTCTTTAGTTCAGATTTCAAGTGATTTGTTTGGCTTATATTTGAACTATCATTTAATTTGTTTCTTTAGAAGACTAAAGTTATGAAAGGGGAATTGCTGAATGCTTTGCTTGTAACAGATAGGCTATAGCTTCCCAGAAAGTCTTGGAGATTCAGCAGTTCAGTACTAATAGTGACAGCCATGTGTTTTATAATCTTTCCTAGGCAGTGTGTCAATGTAGACTGAAAGGAGTTCACAACAATGGATCTCAAGGAATGGCAATCCAAGTCTTGCTTTTCCAGCAGAGACTCTATATTATTTCCTTAACAGCAATTCACCTCAGGAGCCTCAATTTTGTAGATTTGAATTTAGGGCTCATGAAACTTTCTATATCAATAATCTTCAGGGTAAGCACAGAATAACATTTCCTTTACTGCTCTTTTCTGCTTCTGGGGGCAGGGGGGGAAGTTCTGCCAGTCATGCAAAAGGGTAGTTAAGACCTCATGGCTCAGATGGCTCAGCTAATGAGTACCATTTGTGATGTCTGTGTCAGGTCTCTGACCACTAGACGGAATTATTTTATACTCACTATGAAAACCCTTTGTCAGAAAGAGATTATTGTGAATTACCATCAATCAGATCTGAACCATTGGTTAAAGAGCATAAGGTTTTTTATGCCATAACCTCATATTTAAAATGAGGAATGTAGCACTTCTAAGCAGAGGGAGTGCCAGGCTTGCTCCTGACATGCACCCAAAAGTAGCAGAAAAACTCAATACTGAACTTTATTTGGAGGGGTGGGTGGACAGTGATATGTGCCTAATTCTAACATTTAATCTCACTTTCCTTCCAGTTTTGCATTCTTCGTGCTTCACTCTATCAGGTAAGGCGCAAGGACTAGATTTTTCAAAATCATAGGTGGGCTACAAGGGATAGACTCTGTAGTCCTTTTCTGTGTGAAGCAGAGTTTTGGGAATCGAGCAGTTGCTTCATACTCCCTAAAATAATGATTTACTACTTCCTGTAGTTATTCAGCTGTGTCTTCATTTTTGTCCTGTGAATCTCCAGATCTCAGGAAAATGTATCTGAGGGCAGTTCTTTCTTCCTGGACTATTCTGGCACAGACATTGGGCTGTCAAACAGCTGATTTGATTAGTAAGGGGAAACAGCAGCTCTAAATTTGCTGCGTGGGCTTTTTAACAGAGACTTGCCAGCCTGTTCTTGTGCAGCTAAGACGTTTGATTCATTCTGCCGCTCAGTGGAACTGCCTCATCTTTACCGTGTTTGACCTTTAATAGTTCAGTTGAGTTTGCCCAAAAGTCGGGGGGGG